>Ga0326597_10000364_pt1 | contig 83193 bp, 71 predicted proteins | sample RVTome_12_FD_203789 | JGI IMG/M metagenome (GOLD analysis project Ga0326597, IMG submission 203789) | Soil microbial communities from uranium-contaminated site in the Upper Colorado River Basin, Wyoming, United States - RVT100D185 | ecosystem: Environmental > Terrestrial > Soil > Contaminated >...
CCGCATGACCGTCCTTGCGCCGCGCCCGAAGGGAGCCACTCTGCCGGCCCCTGGCGGCGTTGCGACAGCTCGACAGGGCCCGCCATGCCTTCGCTGTCGCGCCTTGCCAGGAACCGGCAGAGTGGCTCTGAACCCGCCTTAAGACCCGTGACAGGACACTCTAGTCCTGGTCGTCGAACAGCGCCTGGCACGCCTCGAACAGCTCGCGCTCCTCGAAGTGCACGTGCGCCTTGAGCTGGGCGCCGAACTCGGCCAACGCCCCGCGCTGGTCCAGCCGTTCGACCAGTTTGCGCAAACTGCGGTGGTCGGCCAGGGTCTGCGCCACCAGTTCCGTCTCCCCGGTGGCGGCCAGCGCCGGCAGCAGCGTCTCCTCCTCGACGCGGAAGTGCGGTTCGAGTTCGGCCGTGAAGATCGACCGCACCTCGGCCACCAGTGCGGTGCCTGCCTGGTCGCCGGCCTGGGCGATCTTGCGCGACAGCACCAGGGCCTGGTGGTGTTCCGACGACAGGTCGCGCAGAAAGGCTGCTCGTTTCATGGCCGTAGCTCCCTCAGGATGGTCGGGAACACGCTGCCATGCCCCCGGGAACGAATCCGTTTGTAAACGGTTTCGGCGCCGGCTGTCCACGCGCACCGGCACCATGGGTCGGGCTCGGCGCCCGGCGGCGTCGAGTCAGCGCTTGAGAAGAAATCGTAGCGAGCGGGCCGCGCAGCAGATCTCCTCTCAAGCGCTCAGGCGGCGCGCCGGCCGTCGACGATGCCGCGCCCCAGCTGCCAGAGGAACTGGGCGCCGGCCAGCAGGGCCAGCCAGACGGCTCCGGGCAGGCCGGCGGCGAGACCCGTCGCGCAGGCGGCGCAGGCGACCACGCGCAGCGCGGCGCCGTGGCCCAGCCGCTGGCGCATGGCCGCCTGGGCCGCGCCGGCCCCCGGCCAGCGCCAGAGCGGCAACAGGTGGGTCAGCGCCCCGGTCACCAGGGGCAGCAGGAACATCGGCACCAGCAGGGCCAGGGCCGGGCGGGGCGGGATCAGGCCGGCGCCGTGGGCCAGGCCAATCAGCAGCAGCAGCAGGAAGCCGCCCAGCGCCCCGGCCAGGGCGATGCCGCTGCCGTGCCAGCCGAGCCAGTGACGCCGCTGGCGGAGAACCGACCAGGCGAAGGGGCCGGCGACGATCAGCCAGGCGCCGACCCCGACCCAGGCCAGCGGCGGCCAGACGGCGGCGCCGACCGCCGTCACGAGGGTGCCGGCGACGGCCCAGGGCAAGCCGCGTCGCAGGCGCCGGCCGGCGTCGGGGTCGGCGTAGCTGGCCGCGGTCGGCAGCAGCACCTGCAGGGTGCCGAGGGCGGTCAGGCCGACGAAACCGAGCAGGTTGAGGTGCAGGTGGGCGCGCTTCAACGGCAGCCACCAGGCGGGCCAGGTGAGCGCGGCCAGCATCGCCAGCAGGCCGAGCAGCAGGCAGGCCAGCGCCCCCAGGTACCAGGCCAGGCCGGGGTGCGGATCGCCGAGCCCTGCGCTGCCGCGCAGCGCGGCCCAGGCCAGCGTCGTCGCGGCCGCGATGCTGCCGAGCAGCAGCCCGGCCGGCAGCCAGGTGCTGTCGTGGGCCAGGCCGTAGCCGCCGAGCAGGCCGCCGAGCAGCGCCAGTGTCGGCAGGACGAAACCGGCACGCCCGGCCGGCCGGGTGCGGGTCAGCACCGGGACGAAGTGGCACATGGCGGCGACGATCAGCGGCATCACCGCGCCGGACAGCGCCAGGTGCAGGGTGCCGGCGGGGGTGCGGCTGCCCGGCAGCAGCGCGGCGGTCAGGGCCAGGGCGAGGACGGTCCAGGGTCCGAGGTAGCGCAGCATCGGCGGTTCGGGGGTGGCTGGCGGTGGCGACAGTTTAGAGTTCCCGACAGGGGATCCGTAAAGCCCTCGCCTTGAGGTGGTGGATAGTGAGCGCAGAGGATGACCAGGAGGGTAGAAGTCTCCTGAAGGCCTTCTCCCTGGGGGAGAAGGGACGCACTGATTCACTTTTTCATGTCATCGATCTTCACAGCACGTTGAAGAACCCTTGCGTGACAGCATCTTGTAACTATCAGCGCTGTTCGTTTATGGGACAGCAGTGAGCGTCAGCCGGCGAGGTGGTCGCGGATCCTCTCGGCGGCCTCGACGCAGGCATCGAGCGGGGCGACCAGGGCGATGCGCACCCGCCCGCGCCCGGGGTCGCCGGCCGCGGTCGGGCGCGACAGGAACTGCCCCGGCAGCAGGGTGACGTGGCGGGCGGCGAACAGCGCGCGGGTGAAGTCGCGGTCGTCGCCCGGGGTCTCGGGCCAGAGGAAGAAGCCGGCCGGTGGCAGCTCCAGGCGCAGCACCTCGGCGAGGATCGGCGCCACCGCGGCGAACTTGGCGCGGTAGCGGGCGCGGTTGTCGACCACGTGCGCCTCGTCGTCCCAGGCGGCGATGCTGGCGGCCTGGACCGGCGGCGGCAGGGTGGCGCCGTGGTAGCTGCGGTAGAGCCGGAAGCGGGCGATCAGGTCGGCGTCGCCGGCGACGAAGCCGGAACGCAGGCCGGGCACGCTGGAGCGCTTGGAGAGGCTGTTGAAGACCATGCAGCGCTCGAAGCCGTGGTGGCCGGCGGCCAGCGCGGCCTGCAGCAGACCCGGCGGCGGCGCCGCCTCGTCGCGGTAGAGCTCCGAGTAGCACTCGTCGGCAGCGACGATGAAGTCGTGGCGCTCGGCCAGCGCCAGCAGCCGCTGCAGGGTCGCCTGGTCGAGCACCGCCCCGGTCGGATTGCCGGGGCTGCAGACGAACAGCAGCTGGCAGCGATCCCAGACTGCGGCCGGCACGGCGTCGAAGTCGGGGACGTAGCCGCCGGCGGCGGTGCAGTCGAGGAAGTAGGGCTCGGCGCCGGCCAGCAGCGCCGCCCCCTCATAGATCTGGTAGAACGGGTTGGGCATCGCCACCAGCGGGTCGCGGCGGCGGTCGATGGCGGCCTGGGCGAAGGCGAACAGCGCCTCGCGCGAGCCGCTGACCGGCAGCAGCTGGCGCTCGGGGTCGAGGCGCCCGGGCGGCAGGGCGTAGCGGCGGGTGCACCAGGCGGCGATCGCCTGACGCAGTTCCGGGCTGCCGGCGGTGACCGGGTAGCGGCCGAGGCCGTCGAGCGCGGCGACCAGGGCGGCGCGTACCGGTTCCGGCACCGGGTGTTGCGGCTCGCCGATCGACAGGGCGATGGGCGCCAGCGCCGCCGGCGGCGTGGCGCCGGCGAGCAGGGCGCGCAGGCGTTCGAACGGGTAGGGCTGCAGGCGGTCGAGATCGGGGTTCATGGCCGGGTCCGGACGGTGCGCCCGTATTAGGCCATCACGCCCCTGGACGCGCAATGCGGCAAGCGGGCAAATGGAGTTATGATCGCCGAAAAGGGACAAGCCGCCCGCCCGGTCTGGAGCAGAAAGCCGTCGAAGCTCCCCGAGGCGAGGCTGGAGAGTGACCATGGAGAAGATCTGGCTCAGGAGCTACCCGCCGGGTGTGGCCGCGGAGATCGACCTCGCGCAGGTGCCGACCCTGGTCGAGCTGTTCGACGACGTGGTCGCCCGCTACGCCGAGCGGCCGGCCTACAGCAACCTCGGCCACGCCCTCAGCTACGCCGACCTCGAGCGCCTGAGCGCCGCCTTTGCCGCCTGCCTGCAGCACCGCTTCGGCCTGACCAAGGGCGAGCGGGTCGCCATCATGATGCCCAACGCCCTGCAGTACCCGGTGGTGTTGTTCGGCGTGCTGCGCGCCGGCCTGACGGTGACCAACATCAACCCGCTCTACACCGCGCGCGAGCTGCACCACCAGCTGGCCGACTCCGGGGCGACGGTGATCGTGGTGCTGGCCAATTTCGCCCAGGTGGTGGAGAAGGCGATCGCCGGCACCGAGGTGCGCCATGTCATCGTCACCGAACTGGCCGACCTGCTGCCGACGCCCAAGCGGCTGCTGGTCAACTTTGTCGTGCGCCACATCAAGAAGATGGTCCCGCCCTACGCCCTGGCCGGCGAGCTGAGCCTGCGCGCGCTGCTCGCCGAGGGGGCGCGACAACGATTTACGCCGGTCGCCGTCAGCCTCGACGACGTCGCCTTCCTGCAGTACACCGGCGGCACCACCGGCCTGGCCAAGGGGGCGGTGCTGACCCACCGCAACATGGGCGCCAACGTCATGCAGGCGGCGCAGTGGATCGAGCAGCAGATCGAACCCGGCCACGAGCTGATCGTCACCGCGCTGCCGCTCTACCACATCTTCGCCCTGACGGCGAACTGCCTGACCTTCATGCGTTTCGGCGCGCACAACCTGCTGATCACCAACCCGCGCGACTTCCCGCACTTCATCAAGGAGATCCGCGACGTCGGCTTTACCGCCATCACCGGGGTCAACACGCTGTTCAACGCCCTGCTCAATGCGCCGGGCATCGAGGCGGTCGATTTCAGCAAGCTGCGGCTGACCCTCGGTGGCGGCATGGCGGTGCAGAAGGCGGTCGCCGAGCGCTGGCAGGAGCGGACCGGCTGCCCGCTGCTCGAGGCCTACGGTCTGACCGAGACCTCGCCGGCGGTGACCATCAACCCGATGAACCTGGCCAGCTACAACGGCAGCATCGGCCTGCCGGTGCCGTCGACCGAGGTCAGCGTGCGCGACGCCGCGGGGCACGAAGTGGCGCTCGGCGAACGCGGCGAACTCTGGGTGCGCGGCCCGCAGGTGATGCGCGGCTACTGGCGCCAGCCGGAGGAGACGGCCAAGGTGCTCGACGACGACGGCTGGCTGCGCACCGGTGACGTGGCCACCCTCGACGAGCAGGGTTACGTGCGCATCGTCGACCGGATGAAGGACCTGATCGACGTCTCCGGGTTCAACGTCTACCCGAACGAGGTCGAGGAGGTCGTCGCCCAGCTGCCCGGGGTGCGCGAGGTGGCCGCGATCGGGGTGCCCGACGCCCATTCCGGCGAGGCGGTCAAGCTGTTCATCGTCTGCGACGCCCCGGGGCTGACGGCCGAGGCGGTGCTGCGCCACTGCCGCGAGAACCTGACCAAGTACAAGGTGCCCAAGCACGTCGAGTTTCGCGAAGAGCTGCCCAAGACCAACGTCGGCAAGATCCTGCGCCGCGCCCTGCGCGACGAGGAGCGGGCGGCGGTTCAAGGCTAGCCGGCGGGAAGGGGTTGAGGAGAGGGAGGGCGTCCGGCACGGACGCGATGCGACAATAACGGCGGCCACGCGCCGCCGCGACCACTACGGGGGAAGAGATGCCTAACAGGATCGTACGTACCGGGATTGCGCACGCCGTCGGCGCCGCGCTGTTGACCGCCGCCGGCCAGGCCACGGCCGGCGGCTTCATGATCGTCGAGCAGAGCGTGCACGAGGTCGGCCGCGCCATCTCCGGGGCGTCCGCCGCCGCCGACAACCTCGGCACGCTGTTCTTCAACCCGGCCGGCATCACCCGGTTGGAGGGGACCCGGGGCGCCGCCGCGCTGCACGTCATCCTGCCGTCGGCGGAGTTCCAGGGGACGCGGACCTCGGCGCTGTCGGCGCCGGCGAGCGGCCGCGGCGAGACCGACGAACTCGGTCTGCCGCCGAACCTCTACCTGGTCACCGACCTCAACGCCGACCTCAAGTTCGGCCTCGGCATCAACGCCCCGTTCGGCCTGGTCACCGACTACGACCCCACCTGGGTCGGCCGCTACCACGCCATCAAGTCGGACCTGAAGACCATCAACTTCAACCCGACCCTGGGCTACCGCGCCAGCGACCGGCTGTCGGTCGGGTTCGGCATCAGCGCGGTCTATTCCGATGTCGAGTTGACCAACGCCCTCGACAGCGTGCTGGTCTGCACCGGCCTCGGCGGCGGTTCGCCGGCGGCCTTTGCCGCCTGCAGCGCCGGGCTCGGCACCACGGCCGGCAGCGGCGCCGCCGACGGCCTGGCCAGGCTCGAGGGCGACGACTGGGGCTTCGGCTTCAATTTCGGCCTGCTCTACCAGGTCAGCGACGCCACCCGGGTCGGCTTCGCCTACCGTTCGCGGGTCGAGCAGACGCTGACGGGCACGGCAACCTCGACCTTCACCCTGCCGGGCGTCGGCGGCGTGACCAGCGTCCGCTTCATCGAGGCCGACCTGACGCTGCCCGACAGCGCCTCGGTCGGCATCCATCACCAGCTCGACGCCCACTGGACGGTGCTGGCCGACATCGCCTGGAACAACTGGAGCGAGTTCGACGAACTCCGGGCCACCAACCGTGCCGACGGCTCCGTCGTGCTCGCCCAGCCGGAGGATTGGGAGGACACCTGGCGCTACTCTCTCGGCATCGAGTACCGGCCGGGCGGCGCCTGGACCTTCCGTGGCGGCGTCGCCTTCGACGAGACGCCGATCCCGTCGCCCGAACTGCGTACACCGCGCATCCCGGATGAGGACCGCACCTGGCTCGCCTTCGGTGCCAGCTATGCCGCCAGCGCCAACCTGTCCATCGATGTCGCCTACGCCCACCTGTTCGTCGACGACGCGCGGATCAACAACACCGACGCCAGCTTCGGCTACACCTTGACCGGCGACTACGAGAACAGCGTCGACCTCGTCAGCGCCCAGCTGAGCTACCGCTTCTAGTTGGACCGCAGTTGACGCCGGCCCGGGAACTCCGGGTCGGCGTTCTGCTATAAAAGGTGCCTTGCCGCGCGCCCCCCGGCAGCGACCGAATTCAGTCCAACTCATTACGATCTGCATGACACCAGCAAGGAGCCGAACATGACCCACGCGATCCGCATCCACGAGTACGGTGGCCCCGAACAGCTGCGCTGGGAGGAGGTCACGGTCGGCGCGCCGGGTGCGGGCGAGGCCCGCATCCGCCACACCGCGGTGGGCCTGAACTTCATCGACGTCTACCACCGCACCGGACTCTACCCGCTGCCCCAGCTGCCGCACGTGCTCGGCATGGAGGGGTGCGGCGTGGTCGAGGCGGTCGGCGACGGGGTGACCGAAATCGCCGTCGGCGACCGCGTCGCCTACGCCGGCGTGCCGCCCGGCGCCTACGCCGAGGAGCGGCTGATCCCGTGGCATCGCCTGGTCAAGGTGCCCGATGCCATCGACGACCGGACCGCCGCGGCGATGATGCTGCAGGGCATGACTGCCTGCTACCTGCTGCGCCGCTGCTACCGGGTCCAGGCCGGCGACACCATCCTGATCCACGCCGCCGCCGGCGGCGTCGGCCTGATCGCCACCCAGTGGGCCAAGGCGCTGGGCGCGACGGTCATCGGCACGGTGGGCAGCGCGGAAAAGGCCGCCCTGGCCAAGGCGCACGGCTGTGACCACACCATCCTCTACCGCGACGAGGACTTCGTCGCCCGGGTCCAGGAGCTCACCGGCGGCCGCGGCGTCGCCGCGGTCTACGACTCGGTCGGCAAGGACACCTTCATGAAGTCGCTCGACTGCATCCAGCGGCACGGCATCATCGTCATTTTCGGCCAGTCCTCGGGCAACACCGAGCCGCTCGACCTCGGCCTGCTGGCCAAGAAGGGCTCGCTGTTCGTCACCCGCCCGACGCTGATGACCTACACCGCCGAGCGCGCCGACCTGGTCGCCATCGCCGGCGAACTGTTCGACGTGGTCACCTCCGGCAAGGTGCGCATCGAGGTCAACCAGAGCTACCCGCTGGCCGAGACCGCGCAGGCCCACCGCGACCTGGAGGCGCGCAAGACCACCGGCTCGACGGTCCTGATCCCCTGACGCCGGCCCGGCCGGGCCGGGGATGACGCATACGTCACTGCATTGACACTAGCGTCACCCCCGGCCATGCTCGGCGCATGACCGCCGACCGCGACCGGCTCTACACCGTCACCGAGCTCGCCGCCCTGCTCGGCGTCACCGCCCGCGCCATCCGCTTCTACGAGACCAAGGGGCTGCTGAGCCCGCAGCGCGCCGGCTCGACCCGGGTCTACAGCTACCGCGACCGGGCCCGGCTGCAGCTGATCCTGCGCAGCAAGAAGCTCGGCTTTTCCCTGGCCGACATCCGCGAATACCTCGACCTCTACGACCCGACCTCGGGCCAGGCGGAGCAGCAGCGCCTGCTGCTGCGCAAGGTGCGTGGCCGGATCGCCAGCCTGAGCCAGCAGCAGGAGGCGCTGGAGTCGACCCTGGCCGAACTCCGCGACCTCGAGGCGACGGCCGAGCGCACCCTGCAGAAAGGCCGCTGAGGCGGGTGCAGTGGGTCCCGCCGACCGGTCGCTTCCTGGTGCAAACCGGCCTGACGGACCGGCACCGCGCGCCCCCAACAGGTGGGCCGCCGCGCGACCCGGCAGGCGCGGCGCAACGGCCAGTTCTGAGCCGCATGCGGGTATAAAGTCCCCTATAAATGGGTGGTAGGATGAGCCCGGTCCGGTCCCTGAATCCAACCGCAGGGTGATGCCATGGAACACGTCGTCATCGCGGGCTATGCCCGTTCCCCCTTCACCTTCGCCCACAAGGGCGAGCTGGCCCGGGTGCGCCCGGACGAGCTGGCGGCCCAGGTGATCCGCGGCCTGCTCGAGCGCAGCGGCGTGGAGCCGGCCGACCTCGAGGACCTGCTGCTCGGCTGCGCCTTTCCCGAGGGCGAGCAGGGGCTCAACGTCGCCCGCCTGGTCGGCTTTCTCGCCGCATTGCCGCAGACGGTGGCCGGGGCGACCATCAACCGCTTCTGCGGCTCGTCGATGCAGGCGATCCACAGCGCCGCCGGGGCGATCCGCATGGGCGCCGGCGAGCTGTTCCTGTGCGCCGGGGTCGAGTCGATGACCCGGGTGCCGATGCCCGGCTTCAATCCGCTGCCGCACCCGGAGCTCTACGCCCGCTACCCGCAGGCCTACATGGGCATGGGCGAGACCGCCGAGAACGTCGCGGCGCAGTACGCCATCACCCGGCAGGCGCAGGAGGCGTTGGCGGTGACCAGCCACGCCCGCGCCGCCGCGGCCCAGGACGACGGCCGCTTCGACGACGAGATCGTGCCGATCCGCGCCGGCAACGCCAGCGTCGCCCGCGACGGCTGCATCCGCCCGGGGACCGACCTGGCCGGACTGGCCGAACTGAAACCGGCGTTCCTCGAACAGGGCACGGTGACCGCCGCGACCTCGTCGCCGCTGACCGACGGCGCCAGCGCCACCCTGGTCTGCAGCGAGAGCTACGCCCGGGATCACGGCCTGCCCCTGCTGGCGCGCATCCGCAGCATCGCCGTCGCCGGCTGCGCCCCCGAGGTGATGGGCATCGGCCCGGTGGCGGCCACGCGCAAGGCGCTGGAGCGGGCCGGGCTGACGGCGGCCGATCTCGATATCGTCGAACTGAACGAGGCGTTCGCCGCCCAGGCGCTGGCCTGCATGCAGGAGCTGGGGCTCGATCCCGAACGGGTCAACCTCGACGGCGGCGCCATCGCCCTCGGCCACCCGCTGGGGGCGACCGGGGCGCGCATCACCGGCAAGGCGGCGGCGCTGCTCCGGCGCGAGGGCAAGCAGTTCGCGCTGGCGACCCAGTGCATCGGCGGCGGCCAGGGGATCGCGACCGTCCTGGAGGCGGTCTGATGGCCATCGCGCGGGCCGCCGTCATCGGCGCCGGCGTCATGGGCTCCGGCATCGCCGCGCATCTCGCCAACGCCGGCATCCCGGTCGACCTGCTCGACATCGTGCCCAAGGGCGCCGACCGGCGCAGCGTCATCGCCGAGCAGGCGCTGGCCCGGCTGCAGAAGGAGAAACCGGCGGCGTTCATGCAGCGCCGCGCGGCGCGCCTGGTGACCCCGGGCAACCTCGAAGACGACCTCGAGCGCCTGGCCGCGGCGGACTGGATCGTCGAGGCGGTGATCGAGGATCTCGCCATCAAGCGGGACCTCTACGCGCGCATCGACGCGGTGCGCAAGCCCGGCAGCATCGTCAGCTCCAACACCTCGACCATTCCGCTGGCGGACCTGGTCGAGGGGTTGCCGGCGGCCTTTGCCGGCGATTTCCTGATCAGCCACTTCTTCAACCCGCCGCGCTACATGCGCCTGTTCGAGCTGGTCACCGGCCCGGCGACCCGGCCCGAGGCGGTGGCCACCATCCGCGATTTCGCCGACCGCCGCCTGGGCAAGGGGGTGGTCGCCTGCCACGACACGCCCGGCTTCATCGGCAACCGCATCGGCATCTACTGGCTGCAGTGCGCCGTCAGCGAGGCGCTGGCGGCCGGCATCACCGTCGAGGAGGCCGATGCGCTCCTCGGTCGGCCGGTGGGCATCCCCAAGACCGGCGTGTTCGGCCTGCTCGACCTGGTCGGCCTCGACCTGATGCCGCACGTGCTGGCGAGCATGCAGCAGCGCCTCGCTGCCGACGATCCGTTCCACGCGGTCTTTACCGTGCCGGAGCGGATCCGGCAGATGATCGCCGACGGCTACACCGGGCGGAAGGGCAAGGGCGGCTTCTACCGGCTCAACCGCGCCGGCGGCGGCAAGGTCAAGGAGGTGATCGACCTGGCCAGCGGCGACTACCGGCCGCTGCAGCGGCCGCGACCGGCGGCCGCCGCCGCGGCCAGGCACGGCGGCCTACGCGCCCTGGTCGAGCACGACGACCCCGGCGGCCGCTACGCCTGGCACGTGCTGGCGCGCACCCTCGCCTATGCCGCGCGCCTGGTGCCCGAGATCGCCGACGACATCGTCGCCGTCGACCAGGCCATGCGCCTCGGTTACAACTGGAGCCGCGGCCCGTTCGAGCTGATCGACCAACTCGACAGCGGCTGGTTCGCCGAGCGCCTGGCCGCAGACGGCCTCGAGGTGCCGGCGCTGCTGGCGACCGCCGCCGGGCGGCCGTTCTACCGGGTCGCGCAGGGGCGGCTGGAGTACCTCGGCGTCGACGGCGACTACCGGCCGCTGGCGCGCCCCGACGGGGTGCTGCTGCTGGCCGACATCAAGCGCCTGGGCGCGCCGCTGGCGCGCAACGGCTCGGCCAGCCTGTGGGATCTCGGCGACGGTGTGCTCTGCGTCGAGTTCCACACCAAGATGAACGCCATGGACCCCGACATCCTGGCGCTGCTGCGCACCGCCATGGAGACCGTCGGCCAGGGCCACCGCGCGCTGGTGCTGTACAACGAGGGCGAGCAGTTCTCGGCCGGGGCCAACCTCGGCCTGGTGATGTTCGCCGCCAACGTCGCCGCCTGGGAGCAGGTCGAGGCGATGGTCCGGGCCGGCCAGGAGACCTACCTGGCGTTGAAGCGGGCGCCGTTCCCGGTGGTCGGCGCCCCGGCGGGGCTGGCGCTCGGCGGCGGCTGCGAGGTGCTGTTGCACTGCGACGCCATCCAGGCGCATGCCGAGAGCTACATCGGCCTGGTCGAGGTCGGGGTCGGGGTCATCCCGGCCTGGGGCGGCTGCAAGGAGCTGCTGCTGCGCTGGCAACGGGCGCCGCGCCGTCCGGGCGGGCCGATGCCGCCGGTGGCGCAGGCGTTCGAGACCATCAGCCTGGCCAAGGTGGCCACCTCGGCCGCCGAGGCGCGCGAGCTCATGTTCCTCGCTCCCGACGACGGCATCAGCATGAACCGCGACCGCCTGCTGGCCGACGCCAAGGCGCGCGCCCTGGCGCTGGCCGACGGCTACCTCGCCCCGGAGCCGGCGACGCTCAGCCTGCCCGGGCCGAGCGGCAAGGCGGCGCTGGCGATGGCGCTGCACGGCTTCCACCTGCAGGGCAAGGCGACCGCGCACGACATGGTCGTCGGCGACGTCCTCGCCGGGGTCCTCAGCGGCGGCGCCACCGACGTCACCGAGACGCTGGCCGAGGAGGAGTTGCTGGCGCTCGAGCGGGCCGGCTTCATGCGCCTGGTGCGCCAGCCGGCGACCCAGGCGCGGGTCGAGCAGATGCTCGAGACCGGCAAGCCGCTGAGGAACTGAGCATGGCCACCTACCACGCCCCGCTGCGCGACCTGCGCTTCGTCTACCACGAACTGCATGGCCTCGACGCCCTGGCCGACCTGCCGGACTACGCCGAGGCGACGCCGGACATCGTCGACGCCGTGCTCGAGGAGGCGGGCCGCTTCTGCAGCGAGGTGCTGGCGCCGCTGAACGGCAGCGGCGACGAGCAGGGCTGCCGGCTCGAGGCCGACGGCACGGTGCACACCCCGGACGGCTTCGTCGACGCCTACGCCCGCTTTGTCGAGGCCGGCTGGAACACCCTGTCGGCGGCGCCCGAGCATGGCGGTCAGGGGCTGCCGCACGCCCTCGACCTGATGGTCCAGGAGATGATCAGCTCGGCCAACATGGCCTTCGGCATGTACGCCGGGCTGACCGAGGGGGCGGTCAGCGCCCTCGGCGCGCACGGCAGCGAGGCGCTGCGCGCCACCTACCTGGAACCGCTGGTGCAGGGGCGCTGGGCCGGCACCATGTGCCTGACCGAGCCGCAGGCGGGCACCGACCTCGGCCTGCTGCGCACCCGGGCGACGCCGCGCGACGACGGCAGCTACGCCATCGACGGCACCAAGATCTTCATCTCCGCCGGCGATCACGACCTGACCGAGAACATCGTCCACCTGGTGCTGGCGCGGCTGCCCGACGCCCCGCCCGGGGTCAAGGGCATCAGCATGTTCGTCGTGCCCAAGATCCTGCCCGCAGAGGACGGCGGCCTGGGCGCGCGCAACGGCGTCGGCGTCGGCGCCCTCGAACACAAGATGGGCATCCGCGCCTCGGCCACCTGCGTGCTCAATTTCGACGACGCCAGCGGCTGGCTGGTCGGTGAGCCGCACGGCGGGCTGCGGGCGATGTTCACGATGATGAACGCGGCGCGGATTTTCGTCGGCGTGCAGGGGCTCGGGCTGGCCGAGACCGCCTACCAGAACGCCGCGGCCTACGCCCGCGAACGGCTGCAGGGGCGGGCGCTGAAGGGGCCGGCCGCGCCAGAGCAGCCTGCCGACCCGCTGACCGTCCACCCCGACGTGCGGCGCATGCTGCTGACCATGCGCGCCTGGGTCGAGGGGGGGCGAGCACTGGCGGCCTGGGTCAGCGGTGCGCTGGACACGGCACGGAAGCACCCCGACCCGGCACGCCGGGCGACGGCCGACGACTTCGTCGCCCTGATGACGCCGGTCACCAAGGCGTTCCTGACCGACCTCGGTTCCGAGGTCACCAACCTCGGGGTGCAGGTCTACGGCGGCCACGGCTACATCCGCGAGCACGGCATGGAGCAGCTGGTGCGCGACGCCCGCATCACCCAGCTCTACGAGGGGGCCAACGGCATCCAGGCGCTGGACCTGGTCGGGCGCAAGCTGCCGGCCCATTTCGGCCGCCAGCTGCGCAGCTTCTTCCATCCGCTGCAGGCGTGGGTCGAGGCGCACGCCGGCGAAGCGGAGCTGGAACCCTACGCCGGTCCGCTGGCCAAGGCGCTCGACCGCCTGCAGCGGGCGACCCTGTGGGTGGCGACCCGCGGCCTGGCCGATCCCGACGAGGCGGCGGCCGCGGCCAGCGACTACCTGCGCCTGTTCGGGCTGGTCGCGCTGGCCTACCTGTGGGCGCGCAGCGCCGAGGTCGCGCTGGCGCAGCGCGACGGTGACGAGACCGCCTTCTACCGGGCGAAGCTGGACACGGCGCGTTTCTACATGGAGCGGCTGCTGCCGCAGAGCGGGGCGCTGTTGGCCGCGCTGATGAGCGGCAGCCGCACCCTGATGGCGTTCGACGACAGCCAGTTCTGACCCCGCCGGGTGACCGCCCGCAGCGCGTCGCGGTTCAGCCTGGACTTCCTGCCGCGCTAGAATGGGCGTTCCACGGCAGAGACGGGGCACGGGATGGAACGCGAAGCAATGGAGTTCGACGTCGTCGTCGTCGGCGGCGGTCCGGCGGGGCTGGCGGCGGCGTGCCGGCTGCGGCAGCTGGCCGCGGCGGCCGGGCACGAACTCTCCGTGGTCGTGCTCGAGAAGGGCTCCGAGATCGGCGCCCACATCCTCTCCGGCGCGGTCATCGAGCCGCGCGCCCTCGACGAGCTGTTCCCCGACTGGCGCGAGCGCGGCGCGCCGCTGCTGACCCCGGTCAGCGCCGACGAGGTCCACTTCCTCAGGTCGCCCGACAAGTCGGTCCGGGTGCCCAACGCCTTCGTCCCCAAGCCGATGCACAACGACGGCAACTACATCGTCAGTCTCGGCAACGTCTGCCGCTGGCTCGGCGAGCAGGCCGAGGCGCTGGGCGTCGAGCTCTTCCCCGGCTTCGCCGCCGCCGAGGTGCTCTACCACGACGACGGCAGCGTCGCCGGCGTGGCCACCGGCGACATGGGGGTCGGCGCCGACGGCCAGCCGAAGGAGGGCTTCGAGCCGGGCATGGAGCTGCGCGCCCGATACACGCTGTTCGCCGAGGGCTGCCGCGGCCATCTCGGCAAGCAGCTGATCGCCAGGTTCGGCCTCGACACCGACGCCGATCCGCAGCACTACGGCCTCGGTCTCAAGGAGCTGTGGGACCTCGACCCGGCGCAGCACCGCCCCGGGCTGGTGCTCCACGGCGCCGGCTGGCCGCTGAGCGAGTCGGGCAGCTCGGGCGGCTTCTTTCTCTACCACCTGGAGCAGCAGCAGGCGGTGGTCGGCCTGATCGTCGACCTGAACTACGCCAACCCGCACCTGTCGCCGTTCGACGAGTTCCAGCGCCTGAAGCACCACCCGCTGCTCGCCCCGCACCTCGCCGGCGGCAAGCGGGTCGCCTACGGCGCGCGGGCGATCACCAAGGGCGGGTTGAACGCCCTGCCGCGGATGACCCTGCCCGGCGCGCTGCTGCTCGGCTGCGACGCCGGCACGCTCAATTTCGCCAAGATCAAGGGCACCCACACGGCCATGAAGTCGGGGCTGGTGGCCGCCGAGACCGTGTTCGCGGCCCTGCAGGAGGGCGACGCCGGTGGCCGCGAGCTGACCGCCTTCGCCGACGCCTTCCGCGCCAGCTGGGCCTGGGACGAGCTCCAGCGCAGCCGCAACTTCGGCCCGGCGCTGCACAAGTGGGGGCCTTACCTCGGCGGCGCCTTCAACTACATCGACCAGAACTGGTTCGGCGGCAAGCTGCCGCTGACGCTGCACGACACCTCGCAGGACCACGAACAGCTGCAGCCAGCGGCCGCGAGCAACAAGATCGACTACCCCAAGCCCGACGGCAAGCTCAGTTTCGACAAGCTGTCGTCGGTGTTCATTTCCAACACCAACCACGAGGAGGACCAGCCGGTCCACCTGAAGCTGGCCGACCCCGAGCTGCCGATCCGGGTCAACCTCGCCACCTACGACGCCCCCGAGCAGCGCTACTGCCCGGCCGGGGTCTACGAGATCGTGACCGGCGGCGATGGCGGCGTCCCGCGGCTGCAGATCAACGCCCAGAACTGCGTCCACTGCAAGACCTGCGACATCAAGGATCCGCACCAGAACATCACCTGGGTCGCTCCCGAGGGGGGTGGCGGTCCCAACTACCCGAACATGTGAAGTCCGGCGCGGTCTCAAGTAACGGTGCGACCATGATGACCCGCTTCCGCCAGCTCTTCGACCAGGAGTCGTCGACCTACACCTACCTGATCGCCGACCCGGCGAGCGGCCACGCGGCGCTGATCGACCCGGTGCTGGACCAGATCGAACGCGACCTGGCGCTGTTGCGCGAGCTCGGGCTGCAGCTGGTCTGGGTGCTCGAGACCCACGTCCATGCCGACCATGTCACCGCCGCCACCCGGCTGCGCCAGGAGACCGGCGCGGCGGTCTGCTACGGGGTCGACAGCGGCGTCGACTGCGCCGACCGGTTGCTGGAGGAGGGCGACGAAATCGCCCTCGGCGACGAGACCTTCCGCGTGCTGGCGACCCCCGGGCACACCAACGGCTGCATCAGCTACCTGTGGCGCGACCGGGTGTTCACCGGTGATGCCCTGATGATCGGTAGCTGCGGGCGCACCGACTTCCAGGAGGGCGACTCCGGCCGGCTCTACGACAGCATCACCCGACGGCTGTTCAGCCTGCCGGGCGAGACCCTGGTCTACCCGACCCACGACTACAGCGGCCGGCGCGTCAGCTCGATCGACCAGGAGCGCGCGACCAACGAATTCGCCGGCCGCGGTGCCACCCGCGAGGCCTTCATCGCGGCCCTCGCCGACCTCGATCTCGGGCCACCGGAAAAAATCGCCGAGGCGGTCCCCGCCAACCGCCTCTGCGGGCGCCCCGGCGCGGCTTGAGGGGCGGCCCGCGCAGCGGCCGGGGACGGCCGCCGGCGGGCGCTTTTCTTTTGACACTAAGTACCCATAAAGACTAAAATTCGCCGCTTATGTGTGCGGCCTTGCCGGAGTGGATCGAGCCCACGCTCCTGGCGGAGCGGGGGGCGCGGCTGGCGGGTCGGGTCGTGCTGGCGTCGATGGAGCGGTTGCGGCCGCTGCTCGCCGCGGAACCGGACGCGGCGTGGGTCGAGTTGGCGTTCGCCATCGACGCCCGCGGGTTGCGCACCGTCCACGGCCGGGTGCGGGCCGAGGTGGCCCTGGCCTGCCAGCGCTGCCTGCAACCGGTGGCCTGCACCATCGACAGCGAGTTTCACCTCGCCGCGGTCACCTCGGCGAGCGAGGAGCGGCGGCTGCCGGAGGGGCTCGAAGCGCTGGACTGCAGCCAGGGTCCGCTGGCGACGGCGGTGCTGGTCGAGGACGAACTGCTGCTCGGGCTGCCGCTGGTCGCCAGCCACCCCGACGCGGGCTGCAACGAGGAACTCGCCCACTGGCGGGGCGAACAAGAGGCGGGGACGGTCAATCCGTTCGGCGTTTTACGGCATTGGCAAGACAAGCGGCGCGGCGACTGAGCGCGACCGCAGGAGAGAAACGGCATGGCTGTTCAGCAGAATCGCAAGACCCGGTCCAAGCGTGGCATGCGCCGCGCCCACGACGCGCTCAGCGCGCCGACCTTTTCCACCGACCCGACCACCGGTGAGACCCACCTGCGCCACCACGTCAGCCCGGACGGTTACTACCGTGGGCGCAAGGTGGTCGCCGACAAGGACGAGGACTGACGCCGCGCGCGTTGCTCCCTGATGCCCGGAATCCGGGCGGCCGCCGCCGCCCCGGCCCGTCGAGCAGCTGAATGAATCCTCCGGTCACGATCGCCCTCGACGCGATGGGCGGCGACCATGGACCTGCGGTCGTCGTTCCGGCGGCGCTGGAGATCCTCGGCCGCCACCCGGATGTCAGCCTGGTGCTGGTCGGCGACAGCCAGGAACTCACCACCCGTTGCGGCGCGGCCGTGGCGCGTTTCGGCGACCGCCTGCGCATCCGCCACACCACCCAGCAGGTCGGCATGGACGAAGCCCCCTCGGCGGCGCTGCGGGGCAAGAAGGACTCGTCGATGCGGGTCGCCATCGACCTGGTCAAGGAGGGCGCGGCCGACGCCTGCGTCAGTGCCGGCAACACCGGCGCGCTGATGGCCACCGCCCGCTTCGTGCTCAAGACCCTGCCCGGCATCGACCGGCCGGCGATCATGTCCGCCCTGCCGTCGCTGCGCGGCCATACCCACGTCCTCGATCTCGGCGCCAACGTCGACCTCGACGCCGGCCAGCTGTTCCAGCTGGCGGTGATGGGCGCGACCCTGGTGCGGGCGGTCGACAACGTCGCCCAACCGCGGGTCGGCCTGCTCAACATCGGCGCCGAGGAGATCAAGGGCAACGACGAGGTCAAGCGGGCGCATGCCCTGCTCGCGGCCAGTTCATTGAATTACATCGGTTTCGTCGAGGGCGACGATCTCTACACCGGCGACGTCGACGTCGTGGTCTGCGACGGCTTCGTCGGCAACGTCGCGCTCAAGACCAGCGAAGGGCTGGCCAAGATGATCGGCCACTTCATGCGCGAGGCCTTCTCCCGCAACCTGTTGACCCGCTTCTGTGCCCTGCTCACCGCGCCGGTGCTGCGCAGCTTCAAGCGCCGCATCGACCCGCGCCGGTACAATGGCGCCAGTCTGGTCGGCCTGCAGGGCATCGTGGTCAAGAGCCACGGCGGCGCCGACGCGCTGGCCTTCGCCAACGCCATCGAGATCGCCCGCATCGAGGTGGCCAAGGCGGTGCCGGAGTCGATCGGCCACGAGATCAGCCACCTGCTGCAGGCGACGAAAAGCGCATGAAACACGCACGCATCATCGGCACCGGCAGTTACCTCCCCGAGCGGGTGGTGACCAATGCCGACATCGCGCAGCTGGTCGACACCACGGACCGCTGGATCCGCGAGCGCACCGGCATCCGCGAGCGGCACATCGTGGTCGACGGCGAAACCACCTGCGACCTGGCCGAGAAGGCGTCGCGGCGGGCGCTCAAGGCGGCCGGGGTGGCGCCGCGCGACATCGACCTGATCGTCGTCGGCACCACCACCGCCGACCAGATCTTCCCCAGCACCGCCTGCCTGCTGCAGGCGCGGCTCGGCATCCACGGCCCGGCGGCGTTCGACGTCCAGGCGGTCTGCACCGGCTTCATCTACGCCCTCGGCGTGGCCGACCAGTTCATCCGCACCGGCGCCGCCAGCACCGCGCTGGTGGTCGGCGCCGAGACCATGTCGCGCATCATCGACTGGAGCGACCGCGACACCTGCGTCCTGTTCGGCGACGGCGCCGGCGCGGTGGTGCTGCGCGCCGACAAGAAGCCGGGCATCCTGTCGACCCACCTGCACGCCGACGGCAAGCACGCCGGCCTGCTGCAGGTCCCCGGCGGCATCTCCGGCGGCTACGCCGACGACCGCGTCCCCTACATGCGCATGCAGGGCAGCGAGGTGTTCAAGGTCGCCGTCACCACGTTGAGCCGGATCGTCGACGAGACCCTCGAGAGCAACGGCCTCAGCCGCGGCGACATCGACTGGCTGGTCCCGCACCAGGCCAACATCCGCATCATCGCCGCCACCGCGCGCAAGCTCGGCCTGCCGATGGAGCGGGTGGTGGTCACGGTCGAGGAGCACGGCAACACCTCCGCCGCGTCGGTGCCGCTGGCGCTCGACATCGCGGTCCGCGACGGCCGCATCAAGCCGGGCGAACTGCTGCTGCTCGAGGCCTTCGGCGGCGGCTTCACCTGGGGCTCGGCCCTGGTCCGATTCTGAACCGTCCACGCGAGGAGATGGCATGAGCGAGCAGGTACTGCAGGGCGAGATCGCCCTGGTGACGGGCGCCAGCCGCGGCATCGGCCGGGCGATCGCGCTCGAGCTCGGCCGCCTCGGCGCCACCGTCGTCGGCACGGCGACCAGCGCGGCCGGCGCCGAGGCGGTCGGGGCGGCGCTGGCCGACGCCGGCATCAGCGGCAGCGGCCTGCTGCTCGACGTCGCCGACCCGGCCTCGATCGAGAGTTGCCTGGCCGAGGTCGAGGCGCGTCACGGCACGCCGACGCTGCTGGTCAACAACGCCGGCATCACCCGCGACGGCCTGCTGATGCGGATGAAGGACGCCGACTGGGACGCCATCATCAGCACCAACCTCTCCTCGGTCTACCGCATGAGCAAGGCGTGCCTGCGCGGCATGATGAAGGCGCGGCGCGGGCGCATCGTCAACATCGCCTCGGTGGTCGGGGCCACGGGCAACGCCGGACAGACCAACTACGCCGCGGCCAAGGCCGGCATCGTCGGCTTCGCCAGGTCGCTGGCGCGCGAGGTCGGCGCCCGCGGCATCACGGTCAACACCGTCGCCCCCGGGTTCATCGACACCGACATGACGCGTGCGCTCGATGATGCCCAGCGCGATGCCCTGCTGGCCCAGATTCCGCTCAACCGCTTCGGCCAGCCGCAGGACATCGCCGCCACGGTGGCCTTTCTCTGCTCTCCGGCGGCCGCCTACCTGACCGGGCAGACGCTGCACGTCAACGGCGGAATGTACATGGGCTGAGGCGTCGACCGGCTGCGGGCAGTGGCCGCCAACCTACTGAACGAAAAGGCTTAATTTCTCTGAATGGCAGGGCATCGCGGACCCGTGGGTGCACTGGCCCTGCTGCATGGATTTCAATACAATACCGCGACCGGCAGATGTCCGGTTCACCACGTTTGTCGGGAGGCATACAAGAAATGAGTTCCGTTGCAGATCGCGTCAAGAAGATCGTCGTCGAACAGCTGGGTGTAAAAGAAGAGGAAGTCAACAATGACGCCTCGTTCGTCGACGACCTCGGTGCCGACTCACTCGATACGGTCGAGTTGGTGATGGCCCTCGAGGAAGAGTTCGAGTGCGAGATTCCGGACGATGAGGCCGAGAAGATCACCACGGTCCAGCAGGCCGTTGATTACATCCAAAAACACCTCGGCTAAACCCGAACACACGAAAGGCCGGATCCCCGTCTGACCGGGGCGTCGGCCTTTTGTTTTGGTGCTGATGGCCGGGCGTGGCCACGAGCGAAGGAGCAGACCGTGACAAAACGACGGGTCGTGATCACCGGACTGGGCATCGTCTCGCCGGTCGGCAACAACGTCGCCGAGGCGTGGCGCAACATCCTCGCCGGCCAGAGCGGGGCGGCACCGATCACCGCGTTCGATGTCAGCGATTTCTCGGTCCGCTTCGCCGCCACGGTCAAGGAGTTCGACGTCACCCCCTACGTCTCCCCCAAGGAGGCGAAAAAGATGGACACCTTCATCCATTACGGCATCGCCGCCGGCTGCCAGGCGGTCGAGGACGCCGGGCTGGAGGTGACCGAGGCCAATGCCGAGCGCATCGGCGTGGCCATCGGCTCCGGCATCGGCGGCCTGCCGGGGATCGAAAAGACCCACGCGGCGTTCGTCAACAGCGGCCCGCGCCGGATCTCGCCGTTCTTCGTCCCCAGCTGCATCATCAACATGATCTCGGGCAACCTGTCGATCAAGTACGGCTTCAAGGGCCCGAACATCGCCATCGTCACCGCCTGCACCACCGGCACCCACAACATCGGCGACGCCGGGCGCATGATCGCCTATGGCGACGCCGACGTGATGATCGCCGGCGGCGCCGAGATGGCCACCTGCCCGACCGGGCTGGGCGGCTTCGCCGCGGCGCGCGCGCTGTCGACCCGCAACGACGACCCGGCGGCCGCGAGCCGGCCGTGGGACCGCGATCGCGACGGTTTCGTCCTCGGCGACGGCGCCGGCGTGGTGGTGCTCGAGGAGTACGAGCACGCCAAGGCGCGCGGCGCGCGGATCTATGCCGAGCTGGCCGGTTACGGCATGAGCGGTGACGCCTACCACATGACCCTGCCGCCCGAGGGGGGCGAGGGGGCGATGCGCTGCATGAAGCTCGCCCTGCGCGACGCCGGCCTGGCGCCGGACGCGGTCGACTACATCAACGCCCACGGCACCTCGACCCCGGCCGGCGACAAGGCCGAGACCGAGGCGGTCAAGCACACCTTCGGCGACCACGCCCGGCGCCTGGCGGTCAGTTCGACCAAGTCGATGACCGGCCACCTGCTCGGCGCCGCCGGCGGCATCGAGGCAGTGTTCAGCGTGCTGGCCATCGCCGACCAGGTGGCGCCGCCGACCATCAACCTGGACACGCCGGATCCCGAGTGCGATCTCGACTACGTCCCGCACACCGCGCGCCAGATGAAGATCGACGTCGCGCTGTCCAACTCGTTCGGTTTCGGCGGCACCAACGGCACGCTGCTGTTCCGGCGCCTGGCCTGAGCGCGCGGGCCCGCGCCCGGCTGATCCTGACCAACCGGGCCCGGAAGGATGCACGCTTTCCTGGTCCGCGCCCTGCTGCTGCTGCTGGCGCTGGCGGCGCTGGCCGCGGCCCTCTTCTACTGGCAGTACCGCCTCTTCCTGGCGACCCCGCTGGCCGTCGGCGAGACGGGCGTGATCCTCGATGTGCCGCGCGGCAACGGCCTGCGCCACCTCTCCGACGAACTCGCCACCCGCGGTCTGATCGACGCGCCCGACCTGCTGGTGCTGTACGGCCGGCTGAACGGCATGGACACCGGGATCAAGGCCGGCGAGTACCGCATCGAACCCGGCACCACGCCGCCCCACCTGCTGCGCCAGTTGCTCTCGGGACAGGTGGTGCTGCACCCCCTGACCCTGGTCGAAGGCTGGACCTTCGCCCAGGCGCTGGCCGTGGTGCGCGCCACCCCGCAGCTGACGGCAACCCTCGACGGCCTCGATGGCGCAGCGGTGATGGCGCGGCTGGGCGAACCCGGGATGCATCCCGAGGGGCTGTTCTTTCCCGACACCTACCATTTCCCGCGCGGCACCACCGACCTCGAGTTCCTGCGCCGGGCGCGGACGACCATGCGCGAGGTCCTGGCCGCGGCCTGGGAGCGACGCGCCGAGGGGCTGCCGTTCGACGACCCCTACCAGGCGCTGGTGCTGGCGTCGATCGTCGAGAAGGAGACCGCGGTTCCGGCCGAGCGACCCGAGGTGGCCGGGGTGTTCGTCCGCCGGCTACAGCAGGGGATGCGGCTGCAGGCCGACCCGACCGTGATCTACGGCCTCGGCGCCGCGTTCGACGGCGACCTGCGCCGGCGCGACCTGCGCGCCGACTCCCCGTACAACACCTACACCCGGGCCGGGCTGCCGCCGACGCCGATCGCGCTGCCCGGACGCGGCGCCATCGAGGCGGTGCTCAACCCGGCCGCCGGCAAGGCGCTCTACTTCGTCGCCACCGGCGACGGCCGTCACGTCTTCGCCGAGACCCTGACCGAGCACGAGGCCAACGTCCGGCGCTACCAGTTGCGCGGGCGGGGCGGGTGACGCCGTGAGCCGGCGCGGGCGCTTCATTACCGTCGAAGGGGGCGAGGGGGCCGGCAAGTCGACCTGCCTCGATTTCATCCGCCGCCACCTCGAGGCCGCCGGGCGCAGCGTGGTGGTCACCCGCGAGCCGGGTGGGACGCCGCTGGCCGAGGCGATCCGCGAGCTGCTGCTGGGCCAGCGCGGCATGGGTATGGCCGACGACAGCGAGCTGCTGCTGGTGTTCGCCGCCCGCGCCGACCACCTCGCGCGGGTGATCCGCCCGGCGCTGGAGCGCGGTGACTGGGTGCTGAGCGACCGCTTCACCGACGCCACCTACGCTTACCAGGGTGGCGGCCGCGGCCTCGATCCGGCGCGCATCGCGCTGCTCGAACAGTTCGTCCAGGGCGACCTGCGTCCCGACCTGACCCTGCTGCTCGACTTGCCGGTGGCCACCGGGCTGGCGCGTGCCGCCGGCCGTGAGGCCGCGCCCGACCGCTTCGAGCGCGAGGCGCTAGGTTTTTTCGAGCGGGTCCGCGCCGCCTACCGCGCGCGGGCGGCGGCCGAGCCGGAGCGGTTCCGGATCATCGATTCCAGCCGGCCGCTCGACCAGGTCACGGCGCACCTCGCCGAGGTCCTCGATGGCTACCTCGCCTGACCGCTACCCCTGGCACGCCGGCGCCTGGTCGGCCCTGGTCGAGCGCCGCGCCCGGGACCGCCTGCCGCATGCGCTGCTGATCGACGGCGCCGGCGGCGTCGGCCGCCACGCCTTCGCCCGGCGGATCGCCGCCGCGCTGTTCTGCGCCACGCCGGATGCCGCGACCGGCGACGCCTGCGGCAGCTGCCGCCCGTGCCGGCAGTTCCTGGCCGGCAGCCATCCCGACTACTACCACCTGCGCCTGCTGCTCAAGGGCGAGAGCCTGGGTGGCAAGAAGCTGACCCAGGACGCCACCCGCATCCGCATCGACCAGGTGCGCGAACTCGGCGCCCGGCTGGCGCTGAGCGCCCAGCACGGCGGCTGGAAGGTGGCCCTGGTCGACCCGGCCGACCGGTTGATGCCCGAGGCCGCCAACGCCCTGCTCAAGACCCTCGAGGAGCCGACGCCGCAGACCCTGCTGATGCTGGTCACCACCCAGCGCGGTCGCCTGCTGGCGACCATTCGCAGCCGCTGCCAAGTGGTGGCGATCGCCACGCCGCCGGCGCCCGCGGCGCACGCCTGGCTGACGACCCAGGGGGTGAACGACGGCGAGGCGCTGCTGGCCCTGGCCGACGGCAGCCCGCTGCGGGCGCTGGCGCTGGCCGACGAGGGGGCGGTCAAGGCGCGCCAGGCGGCGTTCGACGCCTTCGGCGGCATCCTCTCCGGGCGCGACGACCCGGTGGCCGTGGCGGCCAGGTGGGCCGGCAACGACCCGGCCCGGCTGTTCGGCTGGCTGGCCAGCTGGCTGGTCGACATGATCCGGCTGAAGAGCGTCGCGGCGCCGCCGCTGCTGGACAATCGCGACCTGGCCGGGCGTATGCAAGCGCTGGTCGAGACGCTAGACTTGCCCTACCTGTTCGCACGGTTGGACGACCTGCAGCGGGCCCGCCGGCTGGTCGAGACCCAGGTCAATCCCCAGCTGCTGTGCGAGGACCTGCTGCTCGCCTGGCAACCGGCGCGGACCACCTGAAGCGGAGCGCGCGATGGAGGATGGCAAGAGTTCGATGCCGATGCGTCAGGGCATCCTCTCCCTGACGATCAAGGATAAGCACGCCCTCTACGCGGCCTACATGTCCTACCTGAAGGGTGGCGGGCTGTTCGTCCCGACCAAGAAGAGCTACAAGCTCGGCGACGAGGTGTTCATGCTGATCACCCTGATGGACGAGGCCGAGAAGCTCCCGGTCGCCGGCAAGGTGGTCTGGATCACCCCGCGCGGCGCCGAGGGCAACCGCGCCACCGGCATCGGCGTCCAGTTCAGCGACCAGGACAACGGCGCCGCCCGCAACAAGATCGAGAACTACCTCGCCGGCATGCTCGGCGGAGAGCGCTCCACCCACACCATGTAATCCCCGCGGCCGCGCGGGCCGCGCGCCAGAACCTCGCGATGAAACTGGTCGACTCCCACTGTCACCTCGACCTGATCGACCTCGCCCCGTACGGTGGCAAGCTCGCTCCGGTGATCGACTACGCCCGGCGCCAGGGCGTCTGTCACATGCTCTGCGTCTCGGTCGACGTGGGCGTGCTGCCGGAGATGCTGCGGCTGATCGAGCCGCTGCCCGACGTCTCCGCCTCAGCCGGGGTGCACCCCAACCAACAGCACGGTGTCGAGCCGGAGGTGGACGACCTGGTGCGCCTGTCGCGGCTGCCCAAGGTGGTCGCCATCGGCGAGACCGGCCTCGACTATTTCCGCGTCACGGGTCGGCCCGAGTGGCAGCGCGACCGCTTTCGTCGCCACATCGCCGCCGCGCGCCAGGCGCACAAGCCGCTGATCGTCCACAGCCGCGACGCCTTCAACGACACCGTACGCATCCTCGACGCCGAGAACGCCCGCGATGCCGGCGGGGTCATGCACTGCTTCACCGGCAACTGGATCCAGGCGCGCAAGGTGCTCGACCTCGGCCTCTACGTCTCCTTTTCCGGCATCGTCACCTTCAACAGCGCACGCGACATCCGCGAGGCGGCGACCAGGGTGCCGCTCGACCGGATGCTGATCGAGACCGACTCGCCCTACCTGGCCCCGGTGCCGCACCGCGGACGCGGCAACCAGCCCGGTTACGTCCGTCACGTCGCCGAGTGCATCGCCGAGCTGCGCGGCATCGAGGTCGACCAGGTGGCGGCGGCGACGACGGCCAATTTCCAGCGTCTTTTCGGCCTCACGCTGGCGCTTGACAGTGCTTGGGCGATGACGTAAATTGCCCGCCTTTCCGGGGCTATAGCTCAGCTGGGAGAGCGCTTGCATGGCATGCAAGAGGTCGGCGGTTCGATCCCGCCTAGCTCCACCAATCAGGGTGGCCCGCCGCACCGGAGCGGCGGGCCTCCGACAGTAAACGTCCCCATCGTCTAGTCGGCCTAGGACACCGGCCTCTCACGCCGGCAACAGGGGTTCGAATCCCCTTGGGGACGCCAACACGCGGGCGGCCAGGTGCGAATCCTGTGCCGCCCGTTTTTTTCTGCCGTTCGTTCACTGCCACACCGCCCGTGACGGGACAGTTGAGTTGCGGCAGGTCAGCAGCGGGTAGCAGGACCCACGATCAGTCGATGCCGAGCAGCAATTCATACAACTGTCTCGGCGTAAGCACCTGCATTCCATCGAGTGAACCGAGTGCCACCAATGCCTTGTCGCCGGTGGCGAAAAGGTCGGCATGCGCGCCCAGAGCCGCCGCGACAATGCCCACGTCGTCTGGGTCGGGGAAATTTGCGGGCGGCTCCCAGTCGGCGTCAGGCACCCGTTCCGCGAGGCCCATGGCCGTGCGCACCGGGATCAGATCGTCGTTGCCAGCCATGAACTTGCCTTGCAGTACACGCTCGGTCTCGTGGCGAACCTGTCTGCTCAGAAGCAGGACGGTTTCTCCGTCACCATGCAGGCGCAGCAAAAGCCTGACCAGGTCGGCGCAAAGTCCATGCGTGGTGAATGCGCTCAACCAGACGTTGGCGTCAAGGAACACCCTCACGAGAAATCCCGAAAGATATCCTCGTCGGTCAAGTAGCCGGCCCGCTCGGCGAGCGGTACCAGTTTGTGCCGCGCCTCTTCGAAGGCCGCCAGCGCGGCCTGCTTGCGCAGCATCTGCCGAACCAGGTCGCTTTTGGAACGGTGGGTCGCCCGGGCAAGGCGGGTCAACTCGGCATCGAGCCGATCGTCGAGTCGAATGGTAAGTGTGGCCATACTCTCGCCCTCGTAGTTGTAAGACAATGTCTGACAGGAGCATAGCAGTTCCTGATTAGCAATGAACGTCAGAAGCCGCCCAGAAGGGCACGAAGCGGTCGCGCTGCAGTGGTGCAGGGGTGATCAGGAGGCGCTGGTGGAGCGTGCGCGGGTTGAAGCGCCGGTTGAAGCTCCACTGATCTCGCTCGACAGTGCAGACAGAGACCCGATCAGAAAGGGATCAAAACGACCGCAGGTCGTGCGCTTCCGCACCTCGGGTCACGACCGGCCGAGCCGAATTGGATAGACTGGTCGGGCACTGACCGAAGCGGTGGTGGGCATGGGCAAGTGGTGTCGTGGCGTGTTGGCGATGGCGTTGCTGGTCCCGTGCAGCGTCCGGGCGGAGACCATCGGCCTGCAGTTTATCGTCGATCGCACCCTCTCGCCGGCCACGCTCCCGGCGGACGTCGGGCGCGAGTTGCGCGGCTGGGTGGACGGCCTGAACGCCATCTTTCGCGCCAGCGAGGTGCACCTGACGGCCGAACTGGTGCATGTGGAGGTGCGGGATTTCAGCCGCAACCACGCCGTCGTCGAGGCCGCGCCGCTGCTTGCCGCCATGCACGAGGAGCGTGACGGTTTCGCCGGACTGGCCGCGCTGGCCGACCGGGTCGGGGCCGATTTCACCATCGCCATCTACGACGGGCTGACCATTGGCGGGGCGCGCCGGTGCGGCCGCGCCTACGCCGTCGCCAACGACGAACGGGAGCTCCGTGACCGCGCCAACAAGCTCGCGGTGCTGCGCCTGACCCACTGTGGCGTGCGCACCCTGGCCCATGAACTCGGCCACCTGATGGGACTGAACCACGGCGGGCTGGTGGTGCAGTGCGCGCGAGGGCTCGGCCACGCCCATGCCGACACCCACGACAACGCCATCACGGCCTACGCCAACGGCTACGGCCGCGGTCGCTGTGACCGCACGGCGGCGCCGGGCGAGTTCGGCACGGTCATGGTCGGCGGCTGGGTACGGGAGGTGACCGGCGACCAGGAGACCGGCTACGTCCCGCTCTTTTCCAATCCCCGGGTCAACGATCCGCGTTGCCACGGTCCCTGCGGCGACGCTGAACACGGGGACGCCGCCAGGGCGTTGAACGAGCGGGCGGCCCTGTTCGCGGGTTTGCGTCGCGCGAACGGCCGGACCCGCGACGGCCGTGACTGAGGCGAACCGCTCGCCACCGGCAGCGCTCTCCCCGGCAACGCCGGGTGCGGGTCACCCGCGCGCGGTGTGGCCAGTTGCGCCGGCGAACGCGCGCAAGATCAGCGCGCAGGCCGCGGCCGCCAGCAGGTGCTTGAGGGTGTGGCCGCTGACGACGCCGGTCGCCTGCATGACCACGCCATCCCCCAGTTCGGCCGCCTTGGCCAGGGCGTAGCAGGCCAGCGCCTGCCAGATCGACGGCGCGTGGTAGCTCCGGCTGCCCTGCAGCGCCAGCAGCAGCACCATCAGCAGCGGCGGCAGGAACTGGACCAGGGCGTAGGGTCGCAGGTCGCCGGCGCCGGCCCGCTCGGTAAGCCGCCAGTAGAGCACCGAACCGACGCCGAGCAGCAGCAGCGGCGCCAGGCCGTGGCGGCGCCAGGCCGGCGCGACGGTCTCGCCGAGCACCGCCGCGAACAGCGCCATGAAGGCGACCGCCATCGCCAGGCGGTCCCAGAACAGCGACTCGGTGGTCGGATCGAGGTGATACCAGGCCGAGCCCGGGCCGATCAGCAGCACGGCGAACGCGAACAGCCACTCGGCCAGCGGCACCTCCGCCCCCCGGGCGCGGCGACGCAGGTGGAGCCGCAGGCCCCAGAGCCCGGCCAGCGTGAAGGCCAGGCTGCTGGCGACGTTCCAGAAGTGATCCAGGCCGAGCAGGCGGCGGCCGTCGGCAAAGCGGTGGTAGGCCGGATCCTGCGCCATCGGGGGCGCCAGCGCGACGGCCGCGAGCGCGGCCACGGCGACCGCGGCCACCAGCAGGAGCGGCCCACGGTGTACGCGTCGGGTGCCGGATTCAGCTCCGTTCATCGGTCCTGACCCTGGGCTGGGTTTCGGCTTGGCGTCGCTCGCGGGTGGAGCGTCGGCGACCGGGCGCACCGTTGGCCGCTAGCCGTTCGGCTCGAGCCGCACCAACTTGCCGTTGGCCTCGTCGGTCAGCAGGTAGAGGTAGCCGTCGGGCCCCATGCGCACATCGCGGATGCGGCCGATGTGATCACGCAACAGCCGCTCTTCCTTGATCACCTTTTCGCCGTCGAGCTCGAGCCGCACCAGCAGGCGGAACTTGAGCGAGCCGACGAACAGGTTGCCGCGCCACTGCGGGAACTTGTCGCCGGTGTAGAAGGCCATCCCGGACGGGGCGATCGACGGCACCCAGTAGTGCAGCGGCTGTTCCATGCCCTCCCGGTGGGTCGGACCGATGTCGAAGCCGGTGACGTACTCCTTGCCGTAGGTGATCACCGGCCAGCCGTAGTTGCGGCCGCGGCGGACGACGTTGACCTCGTCACCTCCCTGCGGCCCGTGCTCGTGGGCCCACAGTTCGCCGGTCACGGGGTGCAGCGCCGCTCCCTGCAGGTTGCGGTGGCCGTAGCTGAAGATCTCGGGTCGGGCCCCGGCGCGGCCGTAGAAGGGGTTGTCGGTCGGCACCGTGCCGTCGTCGTGCAGGCGGATCACCGAGCCGGCGTGATCGCCGAGGTCCTGCGCGCGCTGGCGCTCGCCGCGGTCGCCGAGGGTGATGTAGAGCAAGCCGTCGCGGTCGAACACCAGGCGCGAGCCGAAGTGCTGGCCGGCGTTGCTGCGCGGCACCAGGTCGAACAGCTTTTGGCCGTCGACCAGGGCGTGGCCCGCCAGGCGACCGCGGCCGACCGAGGTGCCGACGCCCTCGGCGTCGCGGTTGGCGTAGGAGAGGTAGACCCAGCCGTTGGTGGCGAAATCGGGATGCAGGGCGACGTCGAGCAGCCCGCCCTGGCCGTGCTGGGCGACCGGCGGCAGGCCGGCGAGCGGTTCGGGATGCAGCCGGCCGTCGGCGACCAGGCGCAGCCGGCCGGGGCGTTCGCTGATCAGGATGCGGCCGTCGGGCAGGAAGGCCATGCCCCACGGATGCTCGAGGCCTTCGGCCAGGGTGACGACACGGAACGGTTCGGCCGCGTCCTGCGCCTCCACCGAGCGGTCGCAGGCCGCGCTGAAGACGAGCATCAGGGCGACGAACAGGTGCGCTGCAAGGTGGACGCTTTTCATGGTCGATTCCGGATCGATGGATAGTCATTCCATTATGGACGTCGCGCGGCCAGGACGCAGCGCGGGCCTTGTTTACCCGGTCGCGGCGGCGCTGGCTGTAATGAATGGCGCGTATCGCAGGTCTAGTCTGGCGAGCGTAATCAACGCGACACTTAATCAAACTTTCAGGAGACCGTCATGAAAAAGCTGCTTGCCATTGCCATCCTCGGCCTGAGTACCTCGGGCCTCGTCCTGGCCGACGAAATCGGTGACTTCTCGTTCGTCAAGCCGACCCTGGCCGTGCCCTACGACGGGCAGACCCTGGGCCGTGCCGGGTACCCTGAGCCGGTGCCGACGGTCAACATCGAGGCCTTCGCCAACGAACTCGACTGGGCCGACAACGCGCTGGAAGCGAACGGCTGATCCGTCACCAACCGGTCGGCGCGACCCGGGTCGACGGGTCGCGCCGCTGACGGGGGATCCTGCGGGATCCCCCGTCCATTTTCTGCGCGCGGGAGCGGGATGGCGTGAACGCGCTCCAGCCGCTGTCTGGAACAGACCGCGTCCTGGTCCCGTTCCCGCCGCCGGTCGCGTCGACCGGATGCCGGGCCATCCGCTGATCCTGTTGCGCTGAATCACGTGCGGGCGCTTCCTTGACGCTCATCGCGCGCACGCCCATGTTCTGGTGAGAGCACGCTCAGGATCACGGCGATGGCGTCACTCCAGGATCTCCGGCAACGACTGCTCGCGGCGCGCCACGTCGACGAGGCCGCGGTGGTGGAGCGGCTGCTGGCGACCGCGCCGCTGGCCGCCGCTGCCCGCGAGCGCAGCGTGGCGCGGGCCACCGCCTGGGTGGTGCGACTGCGGGCCGAGACGGCACCGACCCTGATGGAGAGCTTCCTCGCCGAGTACGGGTTGTCGACCCGGGAGGGGGTGGCGCTGATGTGCCTGGCCGAGGCCTACCTGCGGGTGCCGGATGCGGAGACGCTGGATGCCCTGATCCGCGACAAGATCGGCAGCGGCCAGTGGTCGGCGCACCTGGGCGGCAGCCGCTCGTCGCTGGTCAACGCCTCCTCCTGGGCGCTGATGCTGACCGGTCGCGTCTACGGCGGCAGCGCCGAAGAGCCGGTCACCGAGACGCTGCGCCGGCTGGTGCAGCGGCTCGGCGAGCCGGTGGTGCGGACCGCCGTGGCCCAGGCGATGAAGGTGCTCGGTCGTCAGTTCGTGCGCGGGCGCGACATCGACGAGGCGCTGGAGCGCGGCACCGGCATGGTCGCCCGTGGCTACCGCTACTCCTACGACATGCTCGGCGAGGCGGCGCGGACCGCGGCCGACGCGCAGCGCTACTTCCGCGCCTACGCGGGCGCCATCCAGGCCCTCGCCGGCCATGCGTCGAGTGCGCGCGTGCACGACAACCCGGGGCTGTCGGTCAAGCTGTCGGCGCTGCATCCGCGCTACGAGACCACCCAGCGTGAACGGGTGATGGACGAGTTGCTGCCGCGCCTGGCGGCGCTGGCGGAACTGGCGCGCAGCGCCCACATCGGCCTGACCGTCGACGCCGAGGAGGCGGACCGCCTCGACCTGTCGCTGGGGCTGATCGAGGCGCTGCTCGCCAACCCCGACCTGGCCGGCTGGGAAGGCCTCGGCATGGTCGTCCAGGCCTACGCCAAGCAGGCGCTGCCGCAGCTGGAGTGGGTCGCTGCGCTGGCCACCGCGCACGGGCGCCGGCTGGCCGTGCGCCTGGTCAAGGGCGCCTACTGGGACAGCGAGATCAAGCTGGCGCAGCAGCTCGGCGTGGCCGGCTACCCGGTGTTCACACGCAAGGCGGCGACCGATCTCTCCTACCTCGCCTGCGCCCGATTCCTGCTCCAACACGCCGACCGGCTCTACCCGCAGTTCGCCACCCACAACGCCCACACCGCCGCCGCGGTGCTCGAGCTGGCCGGCGATTTCGACGGCTTCGAGTTCCAGCGCCTGCACGGCATGGGCGAGGCACTGCACGACATGGTGCGCGCCGAGAGCGGCCGGCGCTGCCGCATCTACGCCCCGGTCGGCATCCACCGCGACCTGCTCGCCTACCTGGTGCGGCGGCTGCTGGAGAACGGCGCCAACAGTTCGTTTGTCCACCAGCTGCTCAACGACGAGGTGGCGCCGGAGGCGCTGGCCGCCGACCCGGTCGCACGCATGACAATGGCGCAGCCCAAGGCCCACCCGCACATCCCGCTGCCGCCGGCGCTCTACGCCCCGGTACGGCGCAACGCCCGCGGCTGGAATCTGAACGACCCGTTCGAGGCGGCCGCCCTGGAGGCGGAGCTGGCGCCGTTCGCTCGTCACCGCTGGCAGGCCGCGCCGGACCCCGCACTCGCTGCCGGCACGCCGCGCGCGGTGGTCAACCCGGCGCGCCCCGACGACGTCGTCGGTGAGGCGGTCGACGCGTCGCCGGCGACGGCGCGGGAGGCCATGGCGCGCGCGGCCACCGCCTTCCCGGCCTGGCGCGACACCCCGGTCGAGGTGCGTGCGGCCTGCCTGGAGCGGGCTGCCGACCTGTTGGAAGCGCACGCCGTCGAGCTGATCGCGCTGGCCATCCGCGAGGCCGGCAAGAGCCGCCTCGACGGCCTGCTGGAGGTGCGCGAGGCGGTCGACTTCTGCCGCTACTACGCCGCCTGGGCGCGTGCCGACGGGGCCGCACCGTGCCCGGGTCGCGGGCCGTGGGTCTGCATCTCGCCGTGGAACTTCCCGCTGGCGATCTTCACCGGCCAGGTCGCCGCGGCGCTGGTGACCGGCAACAGCGTGGTCGCCAAGCCGGCCGAGCAGACGCCGCTGATGGCGGCGCGCGCGGTGGCGCTGCTGCACCAGGCCGGCATTCCGGACCAGGTGCTGACGCTGCTGCCGGGGCCGGGGGCGACGGTCGGCGCGGCGCTGGTCGCCGACCCGCGCTGTGCCGGGGTCTGCTTCACCGGCTCGCTCGACACCGCGCTGCTGATCGACCGCGCCCTGGCCGCCGGCGACCGGCCGCGCGCGCCGCTGATCGCCGAGACCGGCGGCCTCAATGCCATGCTGGTCGACTCCACCGCGCTGCCCGAACACGCCGTGCGCGACATCGTCGCTTCGGCCTTCCAGAGCGCCGGCCAGCGCTGTTCGGCGCTGCGCGTGCTCTGCCTGCAGCGCGACATCGCCGACGACCTGCTGGCAATGCTCCAGGGGGCGCTGGCGGAACTCGCCGTCGGCGACCCGTGGCTGGAGACGACCGACGTCGGCCCGGTGGTCGACGCTGCGGCGCGGGCGGAGATCAGCGCCCACTGCGACGCCTTCGCCGCGCGCGGCCGCCTGCTCTGCCGCCACCCGCTGCCGGAGCTGCCGCCGGGCGGCCACTTTGTCGCGCCGACGGTGCTGCGCCTGGAGTCGCTGGCGGAGCTGGAGCGCGAGGTGTTCGGCCCGGTGCTGCATGTGCTGACCTTCGCCGCCGAGGAACTCGACGCCATGGTCGACGCCATCAACGCCAGCGGCTACGGCCTGACCCTGGGCATCCACAGTCGCGTCGGCGAGCGCATCGATCGCGTCTGTGCCCGCGCCCGGGTCGGCAACATCTACGTCAACCGCAACCAGATCGGCGCCGTGGTCGGGGTGCAGCCGTTCGGCGGCGAGGGGCTCTCGGGCACCGGCCCGAAGGCCGGCGGCCCGCACTACCTCGACCGTTTCCGGGCGCCGGCCGCCGCCGTTCCCGGGAGCGACGCCACGCTGCCGTCCCCGGGACGCGGCCCGCGCGCGCCGGCCGCCTGGGACGCCTTCGTCGCCGCGGCGGAACCGCCGCGCCGGCTCTGGGAGCAGGACCCCGACCGCTGCGACCTGCTGGCGCGGGCGGTGGCGGCGCTGCCGACGGAACTCCGGGCCCTGGCCCAGGCGTGCCTGGCCGCCGCGCGCGGCGTGTTCGCCGGCGACACCCTCCTGCCCGGACCGACCGGCGAGCGCAACACCCTGCTGCTGCGCGGCCGCGGGCCGGCGCTCTGCCTCGGCGGCGGCGCGGCACCCGGCGCGGCACTGCTCGCCCAGGGGCTGACCGCGCTGGCCGCCGGCAACGCCGTGGCGCTGGCCGCCGGCGTCGACGACGCCCTGGCCGACCTCCTGCTCGATGCGCTGCGGGCGGCCGCGCTGCCCGCGGGCCTCGCCGCCGCGGTGGCGGTCGCCGACGGGGAACTGGCGACCCTGCCCGGGTTGCGCCTGGTGGCGCTGGAGGGGGCGGGGCCGCGGCTGGCGGCGGTGCGCCGGGCGCTGGCGGCGCGCGCCGGCCTGCGCGTGCCGCTGGTGGCCCTGGGCGAGGGTGCGGTGCGCTTCGCCTGCGAGCGGGTGATCAGCGTCGACACCACCGCCGCCGGCGGCAACACCACGCTGCTGACGCTGGACGAATAGCCCTGATCGCGGCCGGGGTTTGGTTCGGCCCCGCCGATCGGGAGGTGTAGAATCATTGCATTGAACCGTCACGACACCGCCTGGAGAATTCCATGCCCGCCTACCGTTCCCGCACCTCGACCCACGGTCGCAACATGGCCGGCGCCCGCTCGCTGTGGCGTGCCACTGGCATGGGCGACGGCGATTTCGGCAAGCCGATCATCGCCATCGCCAACTCCTTCACCCAGTTCGTCCCCGGCCACGTCCACCTCAAGGATCTCGGCCAGCTGGTGGCGCGCGAGATCGAGCAGGCGGGCGGCGTGGCCAAGGAGTTCAACACCATCGCCGTCGACGACGGCATCGCCATGGGCCACGACGGCATGCTCTACTCGCTGCCGTCGCGCGAGATCATCGCCGACGCCGTCGAGTACATGGTCAACGCCCACTGCGCCGACGCCCTGGTCTGCATCTCCAACTGCGACAAGATCACCCCCGGCATGCTGATGGCGGCGATGCGCCTGAACATCCCGGCGATCTTCGTCTCCGGCGGGCCGATGGAGGCGGGCAAGGTGACCTGGGACGACCAGGAGCGGTCGGTCGACCTGATCGACGGCATGATCGCCGCCGCCGACGACAAGGTCAGCGACGAGGAGGTGCTCGAGCTGGAGCGCTCCGCCTGCCCGACCTGCGGCTCCTGCTCGGGCATGTTCACCGCCAACTCCATGAACTGCCTGACCGAGGCGCTCGGCCTGGCGTTGCCGGGCAACGGCACGCTGGTCGCGACCCATGCCGACCGCCGCGAGCTGTTCCTCGGCGCCGGCCGCCAGATCGTCGAACTGGCGCGGCGCTGGTACGAGCAGGAGGATGCCAGTGCGCTGCCGCGCGCCATCGCCGCCTTGCCGTCGTTCGAGAACGCCATGACGCTGGACATCGCCATGGGCGGTTCGACCAACACCGTGCTGCACCTGCTGGCCGCGGCCCAGGAGGGCGGGGTCGACTTCACCATGAGCGACATCGATCGGCTGTCGCGCAAGGTGCCGAACCTGTGCAAGGTGGCGCCGAGCACCCAGGACTACCATGTCGAGGACGTCCACCGGGCCGGCGGCATCGTCGCCATCCTCGGCGAACTCGACCGCGCCGGCCTGATCCACCGCGACGTGCCGACGGTGCACAGTGCCACCCTCGGCGCCGCGCTCGATGCCTGGGACGTGTGCGTCACCGCCAGCGAGGGGCCGCACACCTTCTTCCGCGCCGCGCCCGGCGGCGTGCGCACCACCGAGGCGTTCAGCCAGGACAAGCGTTTCGCCGACCTCGACCTCGACCGCGCCGGCGGCTGCATCCGCAATCTCGACCACGCCTACAGCCGCGACGGCGGCCTGGCCGTGCTGTTTGGCAACCTGGCCGAGGAGGGGTGCATCGTCAAGACCGCCGGGGTCGACGCCTCCAATCTGACCTTCGCCGGGCCGGCGCGCATCTGCGAGAGCCAGGAGGCGGCGGTGGCGTCGATCCTCGGCGGCCGGATCGTCGAGGGCGACGTGGTCCTGATCCGCTACGAGGGGCCGAAGGGCGGTCCCGGCATGCAGGAGATGCTCTATCCGACCAGCTACCTGAAGTCCAAGGGACTGGGCAAGGCGTGCGCCCTGCTGACCGACGGCCGCTTCTCCGGCGGCACCTCGGGGCTGTCGATCGGTCACGCCTCGCCCGAGGCGGCCGAGGGCGGCACCATCGCCCTGGTCGAGGAGGGCGACACCATCGAGATCGACATCCCCAACCGGCGCATCCACCTGGCCATCAGCGACGACGAACTGGCCCGCCGGCGCGCCGCCATGGAGGCCCGGGGTGCCGCGGCGTGGAAGCCGGCGGCTGCGCGGCCGCGCCAGATCACCCAGGCCCTGCGCGCCTACGCCGCGCTGACCACCTCGGCCGCGCGCGGCGCCGTGCGCGACGTCAGCCAGGTCGAACGCTGAACTCCACGGGCGGGTGGCGCCGCGCCACCCGCCCGGTGCCGGTCCCGCCAGCCCGCCCCTCCGCCCACGGCGCGTCGTCGCCGTCGTGCACTGCCTCATCGACCGGCCAACCTTGTTCCCGGTCAAGGATTCCGCACCGCCGATCGGTTGAACTTGCGTCCACGCGCCGTGTCACGTGGGGTGGCATTGGCGCATCCGGCAGGCCTGACCCAGACTGGGCCTGCAGTCACCGAACGGTATGCCCTGGAATGGCAAGGAACTGGACAGGAATGTCGATCGACACCGACGGCCGTCTGCGCGATCGGCCCCGCGACCTGCGCCAGCTGCTGCTGCGCTGCCTGCTCGCGTGGGTGCTCGCGTGGCCGCTGACCGTCGCCGCAGCGCCGGAGCTGCCGCGGTTCCTCGCCGGGGCCGAGGCCGCCGCGCTCTATCCGGGTGCCGATCGCATCGAGCCGCCCCGCGCCGACGGCGTACCGGTGGCGCGGGCGCTGCGTGGCGACGAACTGCTCGGCTACCTGTTCCTGACCAGCGACCTCGTCGGCACCATCGGCTATTCCGGCAAGCCGATCCATGTCCTGGTCGGCCTCGATCCCGCCGCCGTCATCCGCTCGGTGCAGTTGGTCGAGCACAGCGAGCCGATCGTCCTGGTCGGCATCCCCGAGGCGCGCATCCGCAAGGTGACCGAGGGTTACGTCGGTTTCGACATCGCCGCCTACGCCCGCAACCACGACCAGGAGCGGCGCCAGGTCGACATCGTCACCGGGGCCACGGTGACGGTGATGGTGATCGACGACACCCTGCTGCGCGCGGCGATCAAGGTCGCGCGCGAGCTGCGCCTCGGCGGCCTCGAGCCGACCACGCAGGCGGCCGGGCCGCGGGCGGTGCTCGACCCGGACCGGCCCTTCGCCAGCAGTGACTGGACCGGCCTGATCGCCGACGGCTCCATGCAGCGCCTGCTGCTGACCGTCGACGACATCAACCGCGCTTTTGACGCCTCGGGCAGCACCGCGGCGGCCGAACGGCCCGAGCCGGGGCCGCCGACCGACCTGTTCATCGACCTCTACGCCGGCCTCGCCTCGGTGCCGGGCATCGGCCGCAACGCCCTGGGCGAGCGCGAGTACGCCAATCTCGAGGCCAGCCTGGCGCCGGGGCAGCACGCCCTGGTGATCGCCGGGCGCGGCCGCTTTTCGTTCAAGGGCTCGGGCTACGTCCGCGGCGGCATTTTCGACCGCATCCAGCTCAGCCAGGGCGACAACGTCTTCCGCTTCCACGACTACCAGCACAAGCGGCTGCGGCGCATCGAGGCGGCCGGCGCCCCCGAGTTCGACGACGTCGACGTCTTCCGCATCCCGGAGGAGGTGGCGTTCGACCCGGCCGCGCCGTGGCGGCTGGAGCTGCTGGTCGGCCGCGGGGTCGGCCCGACCACCAAGGTGTTCCAGACCTTCGAGCTGCGCTACCAGCTGCCCGAGAGCTACGTCCGCTACGAGACCCCGCCGCCCGTCGCGGCGAGCGCGGGCCGGGCGGAAGAGGCCCCGCTGTGGCAGCGCATCTGGAAGTCCAAGACCGTCGATATCGCGGTCATGGTGGTCGCCCTCGGCGTGCTGACGCTGATCTTCTTCTTCCAGGAGTGGCTGACCAGGCGGCCGCGGCTGACCCAGCGCGTGCGTGTCGCCTACCTGCTGTTCACCCTGTTCTGGCTCGGCCTCTACGCCAACGCCCAGCTGTCGGTGGTCAACGTGATGACGGTGTTCAACGCGTTGCTGACCGGCTTCTCCTGGGACTACTTCCTGATGGAGCCGCTGATCTTCATCCTCTGGGGCGGGGTCGCCGCATCGCTGCTGTTCTGGGGACGCGGGGTCTTCTGCGGCTGGCTCTGCCCGTTCGGCGCGCTGCAGGAGCTGCTCAACCGGCTGGCGAAACGGCTGCGCATCCCGCAGTGGCGGGTGCCGTGGGGGTTGCACGAGCGGTTGTGGACGGTCAAGTACATCGTCTTCCTGGTGCTGTTCGGCGTCTCGCTGCACTCGCTGGCAACCGCCGAGCACCTGGCCGAGGTCGAGCCGTTCAAGACCGCGATCATTCTCAAGTTCGTGCGCGAGTGGCCGTTCGTGCTGTTCGCCCTGGCGACCCTGGCGGTCGGGCTGTTCGTCGAGCGCGCCTACTGCCGCTACCTCTGTCCGCTGGGCGCGGCGCTGGCGATCCCGGGCCGGCTGCGCATGTTCGAGTGGCTCAAGCGCTACCACGACTGTGGGACGCGCTGCCAGATATGCGCCAACGGCTGCATGGTCCAGGCGATCCATCCCGAGGGCCCGATCAACCCCAACGAGTGCCTCTACTGCCTGCACTGCCAGGAGCTCTACTTCGACGAGCAGCAGTGCCCGGTGATGGTCAAGCGGCGCGAACGGCGCGAGCACAAGGCGGAGCTGTCGGCGCGCATGACCGCGGGGCTGGAGAGCCGGGCGGCGGCCACCCGGAACGAACCGACCGCGACCGAAGCCGAGGGGCAGAGATGAACTGATCGCAATGCGCCCCGGTTCGGCCGGGGCAAGTGGAAGAAGGCCGGCCGCTCCTGGCCGGCAACGACATAGGAGCAGATGACATGGAAAACAACGACGATTCCGGGACCAGGTTGACTCGGCGCGAGTTGCTCAAGGGCACGGCCGGGGCCGCGGCCATCGCCGGGGTCGGCAGCGTCGCCGGCTACGGTGCGCTGACCGCGCGCGAGGCCCGCGCCGCCACCGGTTCGGCCAGCGTCGACCCGGGGCAGCTCGACGACTACTACGGCTTCTGGAGCAGCGGCCAGGCCGGCGAGGTGCGCATCATCGGCGTGCCGTCGATGCGCGAGCTGATGCGCATCCCGGTGTTCAACCGCTGCAGCGCCACCGGCTGGGGCCAGACCAACGAGAGCCGCAAGATCCTCACCGAGGGGTTGCTGCCGGAGACGAAGAAGTTCCTCGAGTCGCGTGGCGGCATCTACCTCAACGGCGACGCCCACCACCCGCACATGTCGTTCACCGACGGCACCTACGACGGCCGCTACGTCTGGATCAACGACAAGGCCAACACCCGGGTTGCGCGCATCCGCTGCGACATCATGAAGGTCGACAAGATCGTCGAGATCCCGAACGCCTCCGACATCCACGGCCTGCGGCCGCAGAAGTACCCCAAGACCGGCTACGTCTTCTGCAACGGCGAGCACCGCGTGCCGCTGCCCAACGACGGCCGCGACATCGACGACCCGACCAAGTACGTCGCCATCTTCACCGCCCTCGACGGCGAGAGCATGAAGGTCGCCTGGCAGGTGATCGTCGACGGCAACCTGGACAACGTCGACGCCGACTACCAGGGCCTCTACGCCGTCTCCAGCTGCTACAACAGCGAGGAGGGGACGACCCTGGCGCAGATGGCCTCTGCCGAGCAGGACTGGGCGGTGATCTTCGACATCAAGGCGATCGAGGCCGGGGTCAAGGCCGGCGACTTCAAGACCCACGCCGGCGTGCCGGTGCTCGACGGGCGCAAGGCGGCCAACTCGTCCTACACCCGCTACGTGCCGGTGCCGAACAGCCCGCACGGCGTCAACAGCACGCCCGACGGCAATTACATCGTCGTCAACGGCAAGCTGTCGCCGACGGTGACCATCCTCGACGTGCGCCGCTTCCCGGACCTGTTCGCCGGCAAGCTCGAGCCGCGTGGCGTGGTCGCCGGCGAGCCGGAACTCGGCCTCGGCCCGCTGCACACCGCCTTCGACGGCCGCGGCAACGCCTTCACCACGCTGTTCCTCGACAGCCAGTCGGTGAAATGGAACATCGACAAGGCGGTGCAGGCGTACCGGGGCGAGAAGGTCGACTACATCATCGACAAGCTCGACGTCCACTACCAGCCGGGCCACAACCACACCTCCATGGGCGAGACCAAGGAGGCCGACGGCAAGTGGCTGGTGTCACTGAACAAGTTCTCCAAGGACCGGTTCATCAACGTCGGTCCGCTGAAGCCGGAGAACGAGCAGCTGATCGACATCACCGGCGAGAAGATGGTGCTGGTGCACGACAGCCCGACCTTTGCCGAGCCGCACGACTGCATCATCGTGCGCACCGACATCGTCAACCCGAAGTCGGTCTACGACCGCGACGAGCCGACCTTCGCCGACACCGTGGCGATGGCGAAGAAGGACGGCATCAACCCCGAGGTCGACTCCAAGGTGATCCGCGACGGCAACCATGTGCGGGTCTACATGACCTCGTCGGCGCCCAACTTCGGCCTGACCGAGTTCAAGGTCAAGCAGGGCGACGAGGTGACGGTGGTGATCACCAACGTCGACAAGGTCGACGACCTGACCCACGGCTTCACCCTGGCCAACTACGGCGTCTGCATGGAGGTCGGCCCGCAACAGACCAGCTCGGTGACCTTTGTCGCCGACCGGGCCGGGGTGCACTGGTTCTACTGCCAGTGGTTCTGTCACGCCCTGCACATGGAGATGCGTGGGCGCATGCTGGTGGAGAAGGCCTGAGCGTGGGTCCGTTCGCGCACGGCTCCGCGGGGAGACGCACCGGGTTCGTCCCGCTGTGCGTCGCCCTGCTGCTGACCACGACCTCGACGGGTGCCGTGGAACGCGAGGTGCCGCCGGGAACGGGCACACTGCAACAGGCGATCGCCGCGGCCGAGGCGGGTGACATCCTCCGTCTCGGCCGCGGCACCTACCTCGGCCATGTCATTGTCGACAAGCCGCTGGCGCTGGTCGGTCGCGCCGGCACGCGCCTCGACGGCCAGGGGCAAGGACGGGTCGTCACCCTGGCGGCCCCGGGTGCACGCCTCAGCGGCGTGACCGTCACCGGCTCGGGGGCGTGCCTCTCCTGTGAGGACGGCGCGGTCTACGTCAGCGACCGCGCCACCGGCGCGGTGATCGAGAACAACCGCCTGGAGGGCAACCTGATCGGCGTCAACCTGAAGGGGCCGCACGACGCCGTGGTGCGCGACAACACCATCATCGGCCGCGCCGACCTGCCGATGAGCGAGCGCGGCAACGGCGTGCAGCTGTGGAACGCGCCCGGCTCGGTGGTCGTCGACAACCTGATCCGGCTCGGCCGCGACGGCATTTTCGTCAACGTCAGCAACCACAACCGCTTCATCGGCAATCGCCTCGAGGGCGTGCGCTTCGGCATCCACTACATGTACGCCAACGACAGCGAGGTCTCGCGCAACACCTCGCGCGGCAACCATCTCGGCTTCGCCCTGATGTTTTCGCACCGCCTGCGGGTCAGCGGCAACCGTTCGCTCGGCGACCGTGACCACGGCCTGCTGCTCAACTACGCCAACGAATCCGAGATCCTCGACAACGAGGTCAGCGGCGGCGCCGACAAGTGTGTGTTCATCTACAACGCCAACGGCAACCGGATCGAGGGCAACCGCTTCGCCGACTGCGCCATCGGCATCCATTTCACCGCCGGCTCGGAGCGCAACACCATCGTCGGCAACGCCTTCGTCGGCAACCGCACCCAGGTCATGTACGTCGGCACGCGCCACATCGAGTGGTCGGACCAGGGCCGCGGCAACTTCTGGAGCGACAACCCGGCCTTCGACCTCGACGGCGACGGCATCGGCGACCGCGCCTACCGTCCCAACGACCTGGTCGACCAGCTGGTCTGGCGCCACCCGCTGGCCAAGCTGCTGCTCAACAGCCCGGCGGTGCACCTGGTGCGCTGGGCGCAGTCGGCGTTCCCGCCGCTCTATCCGGGCGGGGTGGTCGACCTGGCGCCGTTGATGGCCGAACCTGTCATCGGGACCGCCGGGCGCGGCTGATGACGACCGCGGTCAGCATCGAACTCGATGGCGTCGGCAAGCGCTACGGCGACCACGAGGTGCTGCACGCGGTCACGCTGGCCGTCGGCCGCGCCGAGTGCGTCGCCCTGCTCGGCCACAACGGCGCCGGCAAGACCACGCTGATGAAGCTGTTGCTGGGGCTGACCCGCCCGAGCGCCGGCCGCATCCGCGTCAACGGCGCCGACCCGACCCACCTGCGCGGCCGGGGGCTGGGCGCCGGCATCGGCTTCCTGCCCGAAAACGTCATGTTCAACACGGCCATGACCGGGCACGAGGTGTTGCGCTTCTACGCCCGCCTCAAGCGGGTCGCCGTCGCCACGCTGCCGGCGCTGCTGGCGGAGGTCGGCCTGGGCGAGGCTGCCCGGCGGCGCGTCGCCACCTACTCCAAGGGCATGCGCCAGCGCCTCGGCCTGGCCCAGGCGCTGCTCGGCCAACCCCACCTGCTGCTGCTCGACGAGCCGACCACCGGTCTCGACCCGGTGTTGCGCGAGACCTTCTACCGGCGCGTGCGCCGGCACCAGGAGGAGGGCGGTTGCGCGCTGATCGCGTCGCATGCGCTGACCGAGATCGAGGCGCGCAGCGATCGCGTGGCCATCCTGCGCCAGGGTCGGCTGGTCGCCTTCGGCACCCTGACCGAGTTGCGCGAGCGGGCCGGGCTGCCGGTGCGCATCCGCGTGCTGACCGGCGCCGGCGAGGCCGCCGCGGTGGCCGCACGGGTCGGCGGCGGCCTGCGCCTGGAGCACATCAACAACCAGACCTTCGACCTCGCCTGCGCCAGCGAGGCCAAGCTCGACGTGGTCACGCACCTGGCCGGCCTGCGCCCGGCGGTGCGCGACGTCGAGATCCACGCCCCGGGGCTGGACCAGGTCTACGCCCACTACTCGGCGGCGGAGGGACCGCAATGAGGGCGCTCGCGATCCTCGCCGGCAACGAGATCCGCGACGGCCTGCGCAATCGCTGGGTCGCCGCCATCGTCCTGCTGCTGGCGGCGCTGGCGCTGGCGCTGGCGCTGCTCGGCTCGGCCCCCTCGGGCAGCGTCCGCGCCACGCCGATGAGCATCACCGTGGCCAGCCTCGCCAGCCTGACCGTCTACCTGCTGCCGCTGATCGCGCTGATGCTGGCGTTCGACGCCCTGGTCGGCGAACTCGAACGGGGCACCCTGCTGCTGCTGCTGACCTACCCGGTGGCCCGCTGGCAGGTGGTGGTCGGCAAGTTCATCGGCCACAGCCTGATCCTGCTGGTGTCGCTGCTGGTCGGCTACGGCGGCGCCGGCCTGGTGCTGCAGTTCACCGGCGGCGCCGACGCGGCCAGCTGGGACGCCTACCTGGTGCTGATGGCCAGCTCCTGGCTGCTCGGCAGCGTCTTCATCGCCCTCGGCTACCTGGTCAGCGTGCTGGTGCGCGAGCGTGCCACGGCAGCCGGCATGGCGGTTGCGCTGTGGCTGCTGTTCGTCGTGCTCTACGACCTCGGCCTGCTCGGCCTGCTGCTGGCCGACAGTGAGCAGCAGCTCGGCACCGGCCTGGTCGCGGGCCTGCTGCTGGCCAACCCGACCGACATCTACCGCATCATCAACCTGACCGGGACCGAGGCGGTCAGCCTGCTCGCCGGCATGGCCGAGGCGGGGCGCAGCGCGGGCTTCTCGCCGGCGCTGCTGATCGCGCTGCTCGCCGCCTGGGTGGTGGTCCCGCTGACCCTGACCGTACTCCGTTTTCAGAGGAAGGAACTGTGAACCATCGCTTCGCCATCCTGCTGTTGTTCGCCACCCTGGTCGCCGCCTGCGGCCAGGCGCCGGCGCCGGCCACCGCGCCCGCGCCGCTGCCGCTCGACCGCGAGGCGATCGGCCACTACTGCCAGATGATCGTCGCCGACCACCCGGGGCCGAAGGCGCAGATCTTTGTCGCTGACCGGGCGCAGCCGGTCTGGTTCAGCTCGGTGCGCGACGGCATCGCCTTCACCCGGCTGCCCGAGGAGCCGAAGAACATCGTCGCCTTCTACGTCAACGACATGAGCGACACCGCTTGGGAGCAACCGAGCGACAGCACCTGGATGGCGGCCGCGGACGCCTGGTACGTCCTTGGCAGCACGCGCAGCGGCGGCATGGGCGCGCCCGAGGCGGTGCCGTTCGTCTCGGAGCCGGCGGCCGTGGCGTTCGCCGCGGCCCACGGCGGCCGGGTGGTGCGCCTGGCCGGCATTGCCGATGACTACGTGCTGGGCGAGGTCGCCACGCCACCGGCGCATGCGGCGGGCGAGGGGCACATGTCGGGCGCGATGCCGACCGGGGCCGCCAGCGACGGCCACACGACCGGTCACGCGACCCCATCGGATCGCCACTAGCCGCATCGCACCGGCCGCGAGGTCGCGCCGTAGTTGCCGGTGATGGTCGCTCTTGCGTCCGCAGAACGACCAACTTTCCGGTTTCAGTGACGACCGCCAGCGTCCGGTAAATACCGATTCATGAGTAATTCGATTCATCCCGTAAATGGGGGGATCCGGTTGGAAAATGACCATTGTGGTAATGTCATGTCGCAAAATATACGTACTAATCCGTACGTATTATCACTCTGATTCATAAATAAATATTCATCTGCCAGACTGTCCTTGATGGCCGTCAAGGATTTCACTTGGTGTGGATCGGAGGATGACCCCACGTTGACGCTGGCCAGGGAATAGCGACCGTATTCGGATAAGGAACATCCAGGTGAAATCTCTCTCTCACTCTCCCTACGGCACCGGTACCGTCTACCTGGTCGGCGCCGGTCCCGGCGACCCCGACCTGCTGACCGTCAAGGCGCATCGCCTGCTGCTGCAGGCCGACGTGGTCGTCTACGACCGCCTGGTCTCCGACCGGGTGCTCGACCTGATTCCGACCGGCGCGGTGCGGATCCCGGTCGGCAAGGAGAGCGGCAGGCACTGCGTCCCCCAGGCGCAGATCAACGACCTGCTGGTCGACCAGGCCCTGCGCCACGCCCGGGTGGTGCGGCTCAAGGGCGGCGATCCGTTCGTCTTCGGCCGCGGCAGCGAAGAGGCGCTGCACCTGCGCCGTCACGGCATCCCGTTCGAGGTGGTGCCGGGCATCACTGCCGCCATCGCCTGCAGCGCCTACGCCGGCGTCCCGCTGACCCACCGCGGCGCCAGCCGCGCGGTCCAGTTCGTCACCGGCCACTTTCGCGACGACCAGCCGGTCGAGCTGGACTGGGCCGCCCTGGCCAATCCCGACACCACCCTGGTGATCTACATGGGGCTGGCCCACCTGCCGCTGATCTGCCGCGAGCTGGTCCGCGCGGGCCTGGCCGCGACCACCCCGGCGCTGGCGGTCCAGGACGGCACCACCCCCCAACAACGGCAGCTGACGACGACCGTGGCCGAGTTGCCGGCGCGCGTCCGCGGCGCCGGGCTGGTGCCGCCGGTGCTGGTGGTGATCGGCCGTACCGTGGCGCTGGCCGAGGAGCTGGCCTGGTTCAACCCGCTGCCCCAGGGGACCGTCGATGCGCTGTTCGATCGCGTCGCTCATGCTTAGCCTGGCGCTGGCCGGGCCGGCCGCGGCCGGAGAACCGGCGCCGGCGCGCGAAGCCGAGTTGCGCAACCTGCTGATCCAGGACTGCGGCTCCTGCCACGGCCTGCAGATGCGTGGCGGTCTTGGCCCGGCACTGCTGCCTGCCAACCTGGACGAGCGTCCCGACGCCATGCTGGTCGCGACCATCCTGCACGGCCGTCACGGCACGGCGATGCCGGCCTGGCGCGCGCTGTTGAGCGAGGAGGATGCGCGCTGGATGGTACGCGCCCTGCGCCAGGGGGTGGGGCAGTGAACCGCGTCCTGAGCGCGCTGCTGCTGTCGCTCGCGGTCGGTCCGGCGATCGCGGAGATGCGCGGCACCGGCGACCTGGCGCTGGTCATCGAGCGCGCCAGCGGCACGGTGCAGGTGGTCGAGACCAGCGGCAACACCAGCCTGGCGCGGGTCGCCGGGCTCGGCGACCTGTCGCACGCCTCGGCGGTCTTCTCCCGCGACGGCCGCTACGCCTACGTGTTCGGCCGCGACGGCGGCCTGAGCAAGGTCGACCTGCTGCAGCAGCGCCTGGTCGGCCGGGTGATGCAGGCCGGCAACAGCATCGGCGGCGCCATCTCGCAGGACGGCCGCCTGGTGGCGGTGTCGAACTACGAGCCGGGCGGGGTGCGGGTGTTCGACGCCGACACCCTGGAACTGGTCGCCGACATCCCGGCCGAGTACGCGCCGGGCAAGCTGTCCAAGGTGGTCGGCCTGGTCGACGCCCCGGGCCAGCGCTTCGTCTTCAGCCTGTGGGAGCCGGGCGAGATCTGGATCGCCGACTTCAGCGACCGGGCGCGGCCGCAGGTGCGCCGCTTCACCGACATCGGCCGCAACCCCTACGACGCCCTGCTGACCCCCGACGGCCGCCACTACATCGCCGGCCTGTTCGGCGAGGACGGGCTGGCGCTGCTCGACCTGTGGGATCTCGATGCCGGGGTTCGCCGCATCCTGCCCGGCTACGGCCGCGGCGAGGAGCGGCTGCCGGTCTACAAGATGCCGCACCTGGAGGGGTGGGCGGTGGCCAACGGCCACGCCTTCTTCCCGGCCATCGGCCGCCACGAGGTGCTGGTGGTCGACACCACGCGCTGGGTGGAGGTCGGGCGCATCGCGGTGCACGGCCAGCCGGTGTTCGTCATGGCCCGTCCCGACGGCCGCCACCTGTGGGTCAACTTCGCCCTGCCCGACAACGACACCGTGCAGGTGATCGACACCCTCTCGCTCGCGGTGATCCGGACGCTCAAGCCGGGCAAGGCGATCCTGCACATGGAGTTCGAACCGCGCGGCGAGGAGGTGTGGCTGTCGGTGCGTGACGAGGACCGCCTGGCGGTCTACGACACCATCACCTTCACCCCGCGCACGACCCTGCCGGCGCACACCCCGAGCGGCATCTTCATGAGCGCACGCGCCCACCGGAGCGGGTTGTGAGCACGGCCGGCATGCACCCGGTGACCCCGCTGGAGCGGCGGTTGCTCGATGGCTACCAGGACGGCCTGCCGCTGGTGTCGCGACCGTTCGCGCAGATCGCCACCGAACTCGGGGTCACCGAGGATCAGGTGCTCGCCAGCCTCGCCCGGCTGCAGCAGAGCGGGGTGGTCAGCCGGGTCGGTCCGGTGCTGCGTCCGCACCGCGTCGGCGTCAGCACGCTGGCGGCGATGGCGGTGCCCCCGGCGCGCCTGGAGGCGGTCGCCGAGATGGTCTCGGCGCTGCCCGAGGTCAACCACAACTACGCCCGCGAGCACCATTTCAACCTCTGGTTCGTGGTCACCGCCAGCGACTGGGAGCACCTGCGCGCGGTGCTCGACGCCCTCGCCGAGGGCACCGGCCTCGAGGTCATGGAGCTGCCGATGGTCGCGGAGTACTTCATCGACCTCGGCTTCAAACTGACATGGACCTGAAAGCGCAACTGCCGGCCAATCTCGAGCTGACGCTGTTCCAGCGCCGGCTGCTGGCCGCGGTCCAGGGCGGCCTGCCGCTGGTCCCGGCCCCGTATGCGGCACTCGCCGTCCAACTCGCCGCCAGCGAGGCGCAGGTGCTCGCCGCGCTGCGCGAGCTGCGCGCTCAGGGGGTGATCAAGCGGTTCGGCGTGGTGGTACGCCACCACGAGCTCGGCTACCACGCCAACGCCATGGTGGTCTGGGACCTGCCGGACGCCGAGGTCGACGCCCTCGGCCGGCGCCTCGGCGCGGAGCCGCTGGTGCGTCTCAGCTACCGCCGCCCGCGACGGCTGCCGGAGTGGCCCTACAACCTGTTCACCATGGTCCACGGCCGCGACCGGGCCGCGGTTCTGGCGGAGGTGGAGCGACTGGCGGCGTGCCACGGCCTGGCGCAGGTGCCGCGCGCGGTGCTGTTCAGCACGCGCCGGTTCAAGCAGCGCGGCGCCCGCTACGCCACCGCCGATGCCGCCAGCCAGCCCGGGGGCGCCGGGCGACCCGTACCGCATTCTCCAGGTGCGATCTGAGCGATGCCGGCCATGGAGGGCAGCACCACCACCCGCCGCGACGACACCCCGCCGGTCGCCGTTCCGACGGCGCTGCAGCGCACCCTGATCAACCGCTACCAGGGCGGGTTCCCGCTCTGTGCGCGGCCGTTCGCCGCCCTGGCCATGGCGCTGGAGTGCAGCGAGGGCGAGGTGATCGAGGCGGTCGCGGAACTCCTTCGCAACGGCCTGCTGACCCGCTTCGGTCCGCTGTTCGACGCCGCGCGCCTCGGTGGCGCGGTCACCCTGGCGGCGCTGCGGGTGCCGCCGAACCGCTTCGCCAGCGTCGCCCAGCTGGTCAACGCCCTGCCGCAGGTGGCCCACAACTACCGGCGCGAGCACGACCTGAACATGTGGTTCGTGGTCGCCAGCGACCGCGCCGACGAGGTGGCCCGGACCCTGTCGCGCATCGAGGTGATGACCGGCCTCCATGTCTACGACTTCCCCAAGGAGCGCGAGTACCGCGTCGGCCTGTGGTTGCAGCTCGGTGCGGACGGCACAGTCGACACCGTGCCACTGCCCGCCGCGAGCGTGCCAGCGGCGAGCGTGTCACTCGACACCGGCGACCGACGCCTGATCGAGGCCACCCAGGAGGGTCTGCCGCTGACCGCGCTGCCGTACGCCGCCGTCGCGCGCGAACTCGGCCTGCAGCCCGACGACGTGATCGCCCGGATGCAACGGCTGCTCGCCGGCGGCGTGATCCGGCGCATCGGCGTCGTCCCGCACCACTACCGGCTCGGGCTGCGCGGCAACGGCATGTCGGTCTGGGATGTCGACGACGCCGTCGTCGACGCGCTCGGCCAGCGCATCAGCGAACTCGATTTCGTCAGCCACTGCTACCGCCGGCCGCGGCATGCGCGCACCTGGCCCTACAACCTGTTCGTGATGGCGCACGGCGCCGACCGCGGTGCCGTGGGCGCCAAGATCGCGTGCATCGAGGCACTGCTCGGCGAGCACTGCCGCGGCCACGAGGTGCTGTTCAGCACCGCGGTGCTGAAAAAGAGCGGCCTGCGCGTGGCCAGGGAGGCGCCATGTTCCGTCTGACCCGCTACCTCGACTACCTCGCCGGCCCGGCCGAGCGGCCATTCGCCACGGCCCCGACCCGGCCGACCGGACCGGTGGTGATCTGGAACCTGACCCGGCGCTGCAACCTGACCTGTAGGCACTGCTACTCGACCTCGGCCGACCGCGACTTCGCCGGCGAGCTGACCACGGCCGAGGCGCTGCAGGTGATGGCCGACCTGCGCGCCTTTGGTGTTCCGGTGCTGATCCTCTCCGGCGGCGAGCCGCTGCTGCGCGCCGACCTGTTCACCCTGTCGGCCCAGGCGCGCGCCCTCGGCTTCTACGTCGCCCTGTCGACCAACGGCACCCTGATCGACCGCCACAACATCGACGCCATCGCCGATGCCGGCTACGACTACGTCGGCATCAGCCTCGACGGCATCGGTGCCACCCACGACCGCTTCCGGCGCAAGGCGGGGGCCTATGACGCCGCCCTGCGCGCCGTCGACCTGTGCCGGCAGCGCGGCATCAAGGTCGGCCTGCGCTGCACCCTGACCCGGCACAACGCCGCCGACCTGCCGCGCCTGCTGGAACTGATGCGCCGGCATGAGGTCGACAAGTTCTTCCTGTCGCACCTGAACTACGGCGGCCGCGGCAACGTCAACCGGCGCGACGACGCCGCCCATCGCCTGACCCGCGAGGCGCTGGACACGCTGATCGAGACCGCCTGGCGCGACGTCCAGGCCGGCGCCCGCCGCGAGTACGTCTCCGGCAACAACGACGCCGACGGCGTCTACCTGCTGCACCGGGCGGCGCGCCACCGTCCCGGCCATGTCGCCGGCCTGCGCGCCCGGCTGGCGGCCTGGGGCGGCAACGCCAGCGGCGAGCAGATCGCCAACATCGACAACCTCGGCCACGTCCATCCCGACACCTTCTGGTGGCACCACAGCCTGGGCAACGTCCGCCAGCGGCCGTTCTCGGCAATCTGGTCCGACCCGGCCGACCCGCTGCTGCAGCGGCTGCGCAGCCGTCCGCGCCCGCTGCGGGGGCGCTGCGGCGCCTGCGCCGAGCGGGCGATCTGCAACGGCAGCTCGCGCATCCGGGCGTTCCAGGCGAGCCAGGACTATTGGGCCGAGGATCCCGGCTGCTACCTCAGCGACGCCGAGATCGGGCTGCGCCCGGTCGCCGACGGCGCCGTCGCTGCGGGCGGGGGGCGATGAACGCGGCGCACCGAGGCGCCGGCGCGCGGCCGCCCTGACGCGGCCCGGCCACGACGAATCCGGTTCGTGACGGTGCACCAACCGCTGGCCTGAACCCGATGCCATGGAAGAAACGGAAAGGAGAACCCTGATGAAAGCACTTAAACCCACGCTCTGCGTTCTCGGCGTGACCGCCGTGCTCGGCGTCGCCGGCGGCACGGCCGTTGCCGCCGAGGCGGAACCGGCCCTGAGCAAGGAGCAGTTCGAAGAGGCGAAAACCCTCTACTTCCAGCGCTGCGCCGGCTGTCACGGCGTCCTGCGCAAGGGGGCGACCGGCAAGAGTCTGCTGCCGGAAGACACGCGCAAGCTCGGCCAGAAACGGCTGGAGCGGATCCTCACCTTCGGCACCGAAGGGGGCATGAACAACTTCGACGACACCTTCGACAAGGAGCAGATCAGCCTGCTGGCGACCTACATCCAGATGGAGCCGCCGCAGCCGCCGGAGATGTCGCTGGCGCTGATGAAAGAACGCTGGAAGGTGCTGGTGCCGCCGGAGAAGTACCCGACCAAGCCGATGCACGGCCGCAACTGGGAGAACTTCTTCGTCGTCATCCTGCGCGACGCCGGCAAGATGGCGATCATCGACGGCGACAAGAAGGAGGTGGTGGCCAAGATCGACACCGGCTATGCGGTGCACGTGGCCAAGGAGTCCTCCGACGGCCGCTTCTGGTACACCATGGGCCGCGACGGCAAGATGACCAAGATCGACCTGTGGATGGACCCGCCGCAGCTGGTCGCCGAGACCCAGATCGCCTACGACGCACGCGACGTCGCCGTCTCCCACTTCGGTGAGTACAAGGACAAGTACGTCATCGGTGGCGGCTACTGGCCGCCGCACTTCGTCATCCTCGACGCCAAGACCATGGAGCCGCTGAAGGTGGTCTCGACCCGCGGCATCGACGTCGACGGCAACTACGTCGAGGAGGCGCGCGTCGCCGCGATCTACAACACGCCCAAGCAGCCGACCTGGATGGTCGCGGTCAAGGAACTCGGCCAGATGTGGCAGGTCGACTACTCCGACCTCGACAACCTGCGCGTCGAGCAGATCAACACCCACAAGTTCCTGCACGACGGTTTCTTCGACCCGACCCAGCAGTACTTCCAGATCGCCGCCAACGCGTCGGACCGGATGGAGATCCTCGACACGGTCAACCGCAAGGCCGTGGCCTCGATCGAGACCGGCAAGAAGCCGCACCCCGGTCCGGGCGCCAACTGGGTCGATCCCAAGTGCGGTCCGGTTGCCGGCACCGTGCATCTCGGCGAAGGCAAGATCACGACCTGGGGCAACGACCCGAAGGGCCGTCCCAACGAGGCGTGGAAGGTCTGCTACTCGGTCGAGACCGACGGTCCCGGGCTGTTCATCCGCACCCACCCCAACTCGCCCTACGTCTTCGCCGACCAGACCTTGCACCCGGAGCCGGAGATCCAGCAGTCGATCAGAGTGCTGGACAAGGAGACCGGCAAGCTGGTCAAGACCATCCGCGTGACCGAGGTCGAGAAGGCGGTGGCGGTGCACTCCGAGTTCAACAAGGAGGGCACCGAGGTCTGGGTGTCGGTCTGGGCCCGCGGCGGCAAGAAGGACTGGCTGAAGGGTGAAATCGTGGTCTATGACGCCAAGACGCTGGAGGAGATCGCGCGGATCAAGGAACTCGAGACCCCGACCGGCAAGTTCAACGTCTACAACCGCGTCCATCACACCACCTGAGGCACGGGCAGGAAGTCCAACCGCGGCGGTGGGCACCGGCGAACCCGGTGCCCGCCCGCCCGGACACCCAGCAGACAGGGGACCAGCAATGAACGACCAACAACCGTCGCGCCGGCGCAAGTGGCTGCTCGGCGCCAGCCTCGGCGCCGCGGCCACCTTCTTCATTGTCGGCATCGTCTTCTGGGGTGGCTTCAACACGGCCATGGAAGCGACCAACGAAATGGAGTTCTGCATCAGCTGCCACGAAATGCGCGACAACGTCTACGCCGAGTACACGCCCACCATCCACTACACCAACCGCAGCGGCGTGCGCGCCACCTGTCCCGACTGCCATGTCCCGGATCCGTGGCTGCACAAGGTGGTGCGCAAGATCCAGGCCAGCAACGAGGTGTTCCACTGGCTGCTCGGCAGCGTGGATACGCCGGAAAAATTCGACGCCCGGCGTCTGCACCTGGCCAAGCGGGTGTGGACGGCGATGAAAGCGACCGATTCGCGCGAATGCCGCAACTGCCACAACTTCGAGTCCATGGGGCCCGCAAGCCAGCAACCGCGGTCGCGCAAGCAGCATCTGAACGCCTTCAAGACCGGCCAGACCTGCATCGACTGTCACAAGGGCATCGCCCACAAGGATGTCCGCGACCAGTTGAGCGACGAGGAGCTGGAGGCGCTGGAGGCGCCCGACCCGAGGTACATCCGCGCCCTGCCCGCGGCCTGGGTCGAGTTCGAGAACAACGGCGCCAAGCTGCAGCCCGCGGTCGCGGTCACCAGCGCGCCGGCCGCCACCCCGGCAGCGACCGCGCCGGCAGCGGCCGCTGCGGCGGCGCCGACGGCCACGACCGCAGCGGTCGGCGGCGGTGCCGCCGACGGCCTCGACTGGAGCGACGTCGCCGCCCGCCAGATCACGCTCTTCTACCCGGGGCAGTCGTCGATGGAGTGGACGCTCAACGGCCGCGACCACGGTGGCGCGCGCGCCTTCGAGAAGGCCGGCGACCGCTGTTTCGACTGCCACGACGAGGAGGCCGAGGCGATGGGGGCGAAGATCGTCAGCGGCGAGAAGCTCGAACCGCAGCCGATCCCGGGCAAGCGCGGCAGCATCCCGGTCACCGTCCAGGCGGCTTACGACGACACCCGGCTCCACCTCCGTTTCCAGTGGCCCGATGCCGGGCACGCGCCGGTGCCGTTCGCCGACGGCGGCAAACTGGATCCGGACAATCAGGTCAAGCTGACCGCGATGTTCCTCGACGACGAGGTCGCCTATGCCGACCGCGCCGGCTGCTGGGGCACCTGCCACCACGACCTGCGCACCATGCCCGATGCGCCGGACGCGGCGGCGCGCGACGCCAACGCGGCCGCCGGCCGCCTCGATCTGGCGCAGGGGGTGACCAAGTACCTCGAGGAGAGCCGCAGCGCGATCGAGGTCAAGGGCCGCGACGACGCACCGCGCGGCGGCTGGGACAAGCTCAAGGAGGAGGGCGCCATCCAGGCCGAACTGGCCGCCGGCCATGTCGCCGACCTGCTGCGCTTCAAGTCCGGCGACCAGGCGGTCGAGGAAGGCTACGTCCTCGACCAGCGCCGGCTGCAGCCGGCCACCGGCGCGACGGCGACGGCGCGCCTGGAAGGGGGCACCTGGACGGTGGTGCTGAGCCGACCGCTGACGGCCGATCGCGACGGCGGATTGAGCCTCGCGCCGGACCAGGTCTACAACTTCAGCTTCGCCATCCACGACGACTACAGCAACGCCCGCTACCACCACGTCTCGCTCGGCTACCGCCTTGGCTTCGACGACGCCGAGGCCGAAGTGGTCGCGGTGCGCAAGTGACCAGGGCCTTGCCAGGGAGAGGGACGATGATCAGGAGTCTGGTCGCGAGCGTCCTGCTATTGGCCCTGTCGGTGCCCATGGCTGTTGCCGGGGGCGAGACCACCGTCGTCAGCATCAAGGACTTCAAGTTCAACCCGGCCGAGATCACGGTGCCCGTTGGCGCGACGGTGCGCTGGGAGAACGACGAAAAGCGGCAGTACCACAGCGTCTGGTTCGAGGCCCAGGGCGATCCCGAGCCGGACTACTTCTTCCCGGGCGAATCCTACGAGCGGACGTTCGACCGGGTCGGGGCGTTTCCCTACCGCTGCGGACCGCACCCGGAGATGACCGGGGTGGTCACGGTGGTCGAATGATTGCGCACAGGATGCCAACGTGTGCTTCGGGCGCGCTGCTGCGCGCCGGCGTGGCCGCCCTGGCTGCGGCGCTTCTGGGTCTGCCGGCGTGGTCGGCTCGCGCGTCACCCGACATTCTGCCGGCCTACAGCGAGCACTGCGCCAGCTGCCACGGCGACGGCCGCCTCGGCGGCGTCGGCCCGGCGCTGCTGCCGGAGAACCTGACCCGGCTGCGCAAGAACGAGGCGCTGGAGGTGATAGCGCAGGGGCGCATCGCCACCCAGATGCCGCCGTTCGCCGACAAGCTGAGCCCGGAGCAGGTGGCACAGATGGTCGAGCTGATCTACACGCCGCTGGCGCAGACGCCGACCTGGGGGCTCGCCGAGATCCGCGCCAGCCATGTCGTCGACGCTGCGGCCATGGCGCTGCCCGACCGCCCCGTGTTCACCGCCGACCCACTGAACCTGTTCATCGTCGTCGAACTCGGCGACCACCACGCCACCGTGCTCGACGGCGACCGGATGGAGCCGATCCACCGATTCCAGACCCGCTTCGCCCTGCACGGCGGGCCGAAGTACTCGCCCGACGGCCGCTTCGTCTACTTCGCCTCGCGCGACGGCTGGATCACCAAGTACGACCTCTACAACCTGACCGTGGTCGCCGAGATCCGCGCCGGCATCAACACCCGCAACCTGGCCATCGCCGGCGACGGCAAGAGCGTCATGGTCGCCAACTACCTGCCGCATACCCTGGTGGCGCTGGATGCCGCCGACCTGGCGCCGCTGCAGGTGATCCCGGCGGTCAATGCCCGGGGCGAGAGTTCGCGGGTCAGCGCGGTCTACGCCGCGCCACCGCGCGGCAGCTTCGTCGCCGCCCTCAAGGACCTGCCCGAAGTGTGGGAAATCAGTTACCAGGACCCGCCGCCGCAAGGGTTTTCCGGCCTGGTGCACGACTACCGCGCCGACTCCGGGGAGGGCAACCTGCAGCCGCGCTTTCCGCTGCGCCGCCTGGCGGTGGCCGAGTTCCTCGACGACTTCTTTTTCGACCAGGAGTACGTTTACCTGATCGGCGCGGCGCGCGACGGCGGCGGCCAGGTGGTCGATCTCGATCTCGGCCGCGTCATCACCCGCATCGACCTGCCCGGGCTGCCACACCTCGGCTCCGGCATCACCTGGGAGTACCAGGGCCGGCGGGTGCTGGCCACGCCCAACCTCAAGGAAGGCGTGGTCAGTGTCATCGACATGGAGAACTGGCAGACCATCCGTCGCATCGACACCCTCGGTCCCGGTTTTTTCATGCGCAGCCACGAGCAGAGCCCCTACGCCTGGGTCGATGTCTTTTTCGGCCCGGACCGTGACGCCGTGCACGTGATCGACAAGCGGACCCTGCAGATCGTCCGCACGCTGCGCCCGGCGCCGGGCAAGACCGCGGCCCACGTCGAGTTCGATCGCTACGGCAAGTATGCCCTGGTGAGTGTGTGGGATCAGGACGGCGCCGTTGTGGTATACGACGCCTTGACTCTCGAGGAGGTCAAGCGCTTGCCGATGACCAAGCCCTCGGGTAAGTACAACGTCCACAACAAGATCACCCGTTCTGACGGCACCAGCCATTGAACCTGGAAACTGCAGTCGACCGCTGTGTGGCCCCGGTAACCGTGGGGGAATGCTGATGGATTTGCCGCCTACCAGCGTCACCGAGTGGGTGGCGCGCGTCCAACTGCGGTTTCCTGGTTGAAAAGTGATGCCACGCATGCAGCGACAATTTTTCAGGCTTGATGAGAATCAAGGCTGCCGCGGCGCCCGGCCACTACCGTATCCACAGCCAGCCCCAATTTTGGGAAACATGGAGGCCACATGAGTACGACGTTCACCAAATCCATGGCACGCAACATCTTCTACGGAAGCGCCATGTTCTTTTTCCTGCTCCTGGTCGGGCTGGTATTTCATACCACGCGCGTCCTGCCTGAGCGTGATAACCGCGAGAACATCACGCCGGCGGTGGCGCTGGGCAAGAAGGTGTGGGAGGACAACAACTGCATCGGTTGCCACACCCTGATGGGCGAGGGGGCCTACTTCGCGCCCGAACTGGCCAACGTCTACGAGCGGCGCGGGCCGATCTTCATCAAGGCCTGGATCCAGGCCCAGCCGACCCGGGTCGAGGGACGCCGCCAGATGCCGCAGTTCAACCTCAGCGAGGAAGAGCTCGACGCGCTGAACGAGTTCTTCAAGTGGGTCAACGAAATCGACGACGCCAACTGGCCGCCGAACATCCAGGGCTGAGCCGAGCAAGGAGCAAGAGATGCAGTACCAATCACAAGCTGTCGCCAAGCCCTATTTCATCGCCGCCATCGGGCTGTTCATCGGCCAGATACTGTTCGGCCTGATCATGGGCATGCAGTACGTCGTCGGGGACTTCCTGTTCCCCGAGATCCCGTTCAACGTGGCCCGCATGGTCCACACCAACCTGCTGATCGTCTGGCTGCTGTTCGGCTTCATGGGCGCCGCCTACTTCATGGTGCCGGAAGAGGCCGAACGCGACCTGTTCAGTCCCAAGCTGGCGCTGGCGCTGTTCTGGATCTTCCTCGTTGCCGGCGCGTTGACCATCCTCGGCTACCTGTTGGTGCCCTATGCCGCGCTGGCCGAGATGACCCACAACGACCTGCTGCCGACCATGGGCCGCGAGTTCCTGGAGCAGCCGACCATCACCAAGCTGGGCATTGTCGTGGTCGCCCTCGGCTTCCTGTTCAATATCGGCATGACGGTGCTGAAGGGACGCAAGACGGTCATCAGCCTGGTGCTGCTGCTTGGCCTGCTCGGCCTGGCGGTGTTCTTCCTGTTCTCGTTCTACAACCCGACCAACCTGGTGCTGGACAAGATCTTCTGGTGGTGGGTGGTCCATCTGTGGGTCGAGGGCGTCTGGGAGTTGATCCTCGGCTCGATCCTCGCCTTCGTGCTGATCAAGATCACCGGCGTCGACCGCGAGGTGATCGAGAAGTGGCTCTACGTGATCATCGCCATGGTGCTGGTCACCGGCCTGCTCGGCACCGGCCACCACTACTACTGGATCGGCACGCCCGAGTACTGGCAGTGGATCGGCTCGGTCTTCTCGGCGCTGGAGCCCATACCGTTCTTCATGATGACGGTGTTCGCCTTCAACATGGTCAACCGGCGCCGCCGCCAGCACCCGAACAAGGCGGCCACGCTGTGGGCGCTCGGCTGCTCGGTGATGGCGTTCCTCGGCGCCGGCGTGTGGGGCTTCATCCACACCCTGTCGCCGGTCAACTTCTACACCCACGGCAGCCAGATCACCGCGGCCCACGGCCACATGGCCTTCTACGGCGCCTACGTGTTGATCGTGCTGACCATCATCTCCTACGCCATGCCCCAATTGCGTGGGCGCGAGGCCAACAGCAACCGCTCGCAGGTGCTGGAGATGTGGTCGTTCTGGCTGATGACGGTGTCGATGGTCTTCATCACGCTGTTCCTGACCGGCGCCGGCATCCTGCAGGTCTGGCTGCAGCGGGTGGCCGACAACCCGCAGCCGTTCATGGTGGTCCAGGACCAGATCAGCCTGTTCTACTGGATGCGTGAGATCGCCGGCCTGTTCTTCCTGATCGGCCTGATCTGCTACGTGACCAGCTTCTTCGTCGGCAGCAAGGAACCCGCTGCGCAGGTGGCGCCCACTACTGTCTGAACCGATGTCGTGTGCGCCCGGGGCAGGGAACGGCCCCGGGCGTCACCTCCGACCGCGCCAACCCGTTTGCGGTCGGATCCCACCCAAGGCAAGGGCCTGGAAAATCACCAGGCCCTTGTGCTTTGTGCGGTTTTCCGGGTGCCCTGGGACGGCGAACCCGTCGTTGCCAGGAGCGTTCCGCCAGCTTTGATAAGCATCAAGGCCATCCCCGGCGCCCGGGACTACAGTAGCCCCGTGCCGCCTGCTCTCCGGGCGCGTCACCAGAGCCCATCGGAGCCATGGATACAGCCACCACCCTGCCCACCCCCGCCGCGCATGCGCGCGGTGCGCCGCCCGGTGACCTCGCCGTCTGGTTTTTCATCTGCGCCGAGTTGCTCGCCTTTGGCGTCTTTTTTCTCGGTTTCGCCATTGCCCGACGCTTCAACCTGGAGCAGTTCAGCGCCGGCCAGGCGACGCTGGACACCGGCGCCGGCCTGGCTAACACGCTGCTGTTGATCACCAGCAGCTACCTGGTGGCGCAGGCGGTGCATGCGCTGCGCCAGGGGCGCCAGCGCGCCGCCGTCAAGCGGCTGCTCGGCGGCTTCGCCCTCGGCGGCGGCTTCCTGGTGGTCAAGGGGTACGAATACGCGGCGCAGTTCGCCGCCGGGGTGTCGTTCGACGACAACACCTTCACCATGTTCTACATCGGCCTGACCGCGTTCCATGCCATGCACGTGGTGCTCGGCATGGTGGTGCTGGCGGTGCTCGCCTGGCAGGCGGCGGCAGGCCACTACACGCCCGGCGACTGCAACGGCGCCGAGAGCGGCGCCGCCTACTGGCACATGGTCGACCTGGTCTGGCTGATCCTGTTTCCGCTGGTCTACGTGATCCACTGAGATGCCAACCATGAGCCACCAGGCCACCACCGTCGCCGAAACCATTCCAGCGAGTCCTGCCATGACCCTGCAAAATCTCGCCATCGATCGCCCCACGGGCGCCTGGCTGGCGCTGGTCGCGATCACCCTGATCACCTGGCTCTGGGGCAGACAGGAGGTCGCCGGCGCGGTGCTGGTGCTGCCGGCGCTGCTGTTCGCGCTGGTCAAGGGTCAGTTGTTGGTCGATCATTTCATGGAGGCACGCCACGCCGCCCTGTTCTGGCGCCTGCTGCTCGGTAGCTACCTGGTCGTGGTGACGGCGGGGATCGCCGCCGCTTTCCTGATTCCCTGACACGGAGAGGTCGCAATGAGTATCGAACCCATGACACGTCAGACCGCCACGCCGGCGCCGGAGCCGTTCTACCTGGCCCAGCACGGCGAGGTGGCGCTGTTCGAGCACGCCTACCGCAGTCGCCTGCCGGTGCTGCTCAAGGGACCGACCGGTTGCGGCAAGACCCGCTTCGTCGCCCACATGGCCCAGCGCCTGGGCCTGCCGCTGCACACCGTCGCCTGCCACGACGACTTGACCGCCTCCGACCTGGTCGGGCGCCACCTGATCGGCGACGGCGCCACCTACTGGGTCGACGGTCCGCTGACCCGGGCGGTGCGCGAGGGCGGCATCTGCTACCTCGACGAGGTGGTCGAGGCGCGCAAGGACACCACCGTGGTGCTGCACCCGCTGTCCGACGACCGCCGCATCCTGCCGATCGACCGTACCGGCGAGACCCTGCACGCCCCGGACAGCTTCATGCTGGTGGTCTCCTACAACCCCGGTTACCAGAACCTGCTCAAGGGGATGAAGCCGAGCACGCGCCAGCGCTTCGTCGCCCTGCGCTTCGACTACCCCGAGCCGGCGGCCGAGGCGCGCATCGTCGCCCGCGAGAGCGGGCTCGACGACGCCACCAGCACGCGCCTGGTCGCCCTCGGCCAGGCGTTGCGCGCGCTGCGCGATCACGACCTGGAAGAGAGCGCCAGCACCCGCCTGCTGGTCTACGCCGCGACCCTGATGGTCGCCGGGGTGGAGGCCATGGAGGCGTGCCGGGCGGCGCTGGTCGAGCCGCTGACCGACGACGAGGAGACGGCCGGCGCGTTGCTGGAAGTGGTCCATGCCCATTTCGGTGGATGAACGCACCGATGCCGGCCTCGTGCTGTGCGGCGACGCATCGGGCCGCGCGTCAGGACCGTGACCAAGTCCCCCCCACAACGTCCATCGCAGCGTGCCGACGGCTGGTGGGCGGAGCCGTCCGGACGCAACCTGGCGATCGCCATCCAGGGGCTCTACCTGGCCAACCTGCTGGCCTTGCCGGGGCTGGCCTTCCTCGGCCTGCTGGCGCTCTGGCTGCGCCGTCAGCGCCTGCCGGCACTGGCCCGCTGCCATCTACGTCAGACCTTCTCCGCGTCGTGGTGGGCGATGGGCATGCTGGTCGGCTTCAACGGCCTGGTCCTGTGGTGGTTCGGCGTCGAGGTGCCGGCGACCTGGCTGTTCGTGCTGCTCTATTTCCTGACCGTCCACTCGTCGCTGGTGCTGTTCGGCATGCTCGGTCTGGCGCGCGCCATGGTCGGCGAGAACTACCGCTTCCCGGTGGTCGGCGTCGACTGCCCGCCACAGGTGCCTGATGGCCGCGGTTGAGCGCAGCGCTCACGCGGTCCGGCTGCAGCGCCGGCGGCTGCTGACGCGCGCGGCCTTTTTCGCGCTGTTCGTGCTGGCGCCGCCGCTCGACCTGTTCCGCCTCGACCTGACGCGCGGCCATTTCATCCTCCTCGGCCTCGACTGGACGCTCGGCCTGGACGCGTTCCTGGCCGGGACCATCGGGCCGCTGGAGGCAGCCGGCAACCTGGTGCTGCGCGGCTTCCTGCCCATCGCCCTGGGGGTCGGCGCCTTCTTCTGGATCGCGCGCCGTTACGGCCGGCTCTACTGCGGCTGGCTCTGCCCCCACTTCTCGGTGGTCGAGGTGATCAACGGCCTGCTGCGACGCGCCATCGGCCGGCCGACGGTGTGGGAACGGATAGCCGCACCGCAGCGCCGGCCCGACGGCACCCTGGAGCCGCGCGGCCCGCTCTGGTGGCTGGTCGCCCTGCCGGCCATCGCCGCCTTTTCATTTCTCTGGGCGGTGGTTCTGCTGACCTACCTGCTGCCGCCGGCCGAGGTCTACGGCAACCTGGTCGACGGGACGCTGACACGCAACCAGGCGACCTTCCTCACCGCCGCCACGCTGGCGTTCGTGGTCGAGTTCACCCTGGCCCGGCACCTGTTCTGCCGCTACGGCTGCGCCGTCGGGCTGTTCCAGAGCTACGTCTGGATGTTCAACCGGCGCGGCATGGTGGTCGGCTACGACCGCACCCGCAGCGACGCCTGCGCCAGCTGCGACGACGCCTGCGAGCACGCCTGCCCGATGCGCCTGAAGCCGCGCGCCAGCAAGCGCCACGTCTTCTCCTGCACCCAGTGCACGCGCTGCATCCAGGCGTGCAGCGAGGTGCAGCGCGACAACCCGCAGGGGTCGCTGCTGAGCTGGGTGCGCGAGAGCTGCGCCGAGGATGCGGCCTGGGCCGGCTTCGGGCCGCGCCCGGCCTGCCACGACCCGGGCTGTCACCTGCAGCACGACCACCGCGAGCGGATCGTCACCGTGGAAGGGATCAATGGAAGAGCGCGTCGGTGAATTCTGGCACCGCCTGGTCACCCGGGCGGCGCGGCGCGACCACCCCGAAGCGGTGGTGACCCTGCCCGAGGTCAACCGCACGGTGTCGGTGCTGTTCCGTGCCCTGGGCGGCGATCCGGGGGTGCGGGTCGAGGCCGGCACTGCCCGCCAGCATGGCGCCCGGCGCAGCTTCATGCAGAAGCTTGCCGGCAACGGCCTGCGCCAGGAACTGTGCTGGCGCGACGCCGACTCGTTCCGGCTGCCGGCGGCGGTGGCGCTGCTGCCGACCCGGGCGCTCAACCGTGACCTCTACCTGTGGCTGGCGGCGCTCGGCGCCGCACCCGATTCCGGCCCGGGCGACTGGATCGTGCGCAACCAGGTTCTGACCGCCTCGGTCCTGCTCACCTACCCGGGCATGGTGGCGCGTTACCAGAGGCTGGTCGCAGCGGTGTTGGAGACGCGGCCGGATCCCGAGCTGCTGCCAGCCGCCGAGGCCGCCGTCGAGCACGCCGTGCAGCTGGCGCTCCTCGAGCCCGGTAGCGTCAAGGTGTTGCCCACGGCTCGCCGGCCGCCGCTGCCGGTGCCGCTCTGGCTCTACCCGCCGTCGTCGCGGGCGGTCGACGCCGCCGCCGCCGACGACGGCGCCCGTGACGGCGGCGGCGGCAGCAAGCGCACCCAAGACAGCCGCCGGCGCGCGGCCGAGCGGGTCAGCATGCCGCGCGGGCGCGGCGGCCTGATCATGAACCGCTTCGAGGTGCTGCTGAGCCTGGCCGACTTCATCAAGATCGACCGCGCCACCGAGGACGACGAGGACGACAACGCGGCCGAGGCTGCCGACGATCTCGACAAGCTCAGCATCGCCCGCGACAGCGCGCCGACCGCCTCCAAGATCCGCTTCGACCTCGACCTGCCGTCGGCCGAGCACGACGACCACGTCCTGGTCGACGGCATCCTGCTGCCGGAGTGGGACCACCGCAAGTCGACGCTGGTCGACGACCACTGCAGCCTGCAGCTGATGGAGGCGCGCGATGCCGTCGCCTGCGCGCTGCCCGAGCGGCTGCGCCAGCCGGCCAAGCGGCTGCGGCGCCTGTTCGAGCTGCTGGTGGCGGCGCCGCATTGGCAGCGCGGCCAGCAGGACGGCGAGGAACTCGACCTCGACGGCTGCCTGCGCCAGGGCACCGACCGGCTGCTCGGCCGGCGTGACGCCGAGGCCGGGCTCTACCGCGCCCGGGTCAAGAGCGACCGCGACCTGTCGTGTTTCCTGCTGGCCGACCTGTCACTGTCGACCGACGCCCACCTCAACGACGACGCCCGGGTCATCGACGTGGTGCGCGACGCCCTGCTGCTGTTCGGCGAGACGCTGGCCGCCACCGGCGACCGCTTTGCCATGTACGGCTTCTCCTCGCGCCGGCGCCAGCACGTGCGCCTGCACGCCCTCAAGCGCTTCGACGAGGCCTACTCCGACCGCGTGCGCGGCCGCGTCGCCGCCATCCGGCCCGGCTACTACACGCGCATGGGCGCCGCCGTGCGCTACGCCACCAAGGTGCTGGCGGGCGAGCCGACCAGCCGCCGGCTGCTGCTGCTGATCACCGACGGCAAGCCCAACGACCTCGACCTCTACGAGGGCCGTTACGGCGTCGAGGACACGCGCCACGCCATCGCCGAGGCGCGGCGCCAGGGGCTGCGCCCGTTCTGCGTCACCATCGACGAAAAGGCCGGCGACTACCTGCCCTACCTGTTCGGCAGCAACGGTTACGCCCTGGTGCGCAACCCGCTGGAGTTGCCGCGCACGCTGCCACGCTGGTATGCCCGGTTGACGCTGTGAGCGCCGCGCCGCGCCGCGGAGGTCGCGCCCACTGCCTGCAGCATGTTTCGTTCGAAGGCCCCGGCAGTATCGCGCCTTGGCTCGCCGCGGCCGGTCACCACCTGGCCGTTACCCGGCTTGACCTGGGGGCGCCGTTGCCGGCGCCGGAGGCGGTCGACCTGCTGCTGGTGATGGGCGGGCCGATGAGCGCCAACGACGAGTCGGAGCTGCCCTGGCTGGCAGAGGAGAAGGCGCTGCTGCGCACCTGCGTGCAGGCGGGCAAGGCGGTGCTCGGCATCTGCCTCGGCGCCCAGCTGATCGCCAGCGCGCTGGGGGCGCGGGTGTACCGCAACCCGGTCAAGGAGATCGGCTGGTTCCCGGTGCGCGGCGTAACCGCGCCGGGCGGCGCGACCTTCCGCTTCCCGCCCGAGATGACGGCCTTCCACTGGCACGGCGAGACCTTCGACCTGCCGGCGGGGGCGCTGCGCCTGGCCGCCAGCGACGGCTGTGCCAACCAGGCGTTCCAGCTCGGCCGCAGTGCGATCGGGCTGCAGTTCCACCTCGAGACCACGCCGGTGTTGGCGCGGGAGCTGGTCGCCCACTGCGGCGACGAGCTGGTGTCGGCGCCGTACGTGCAGTCGGCCGAGACCATCCTCGCCGCCCCCGAGGCCCGCTACGCGGCCGCCCATGCCGTGCTCGGGGAACTGCTCGCTTACCTGCTCGAGGGCGTGCCGGGGCGTTGACCGGGCGGTCCGGTCCGTCCGTCGCCTGGCTCACTCTCCGCCGAAGCGGTACCGCACCAGGGTGTCGCTGCCCGATTCCGGCGCCCAGACCTCGCCCGCGCGACCGAGCAGCTGCCTGACGCTGGCGCTGGAGCGGGGCGAACGGAACGCCTGGAAGGTCTCGCGGTCCGGGTCGAAGCGGAGCACGGCATTGCTGCCGAAGTCGCTGACCCAGACCCGGTCCTCGAGATCGACGTAGACGGCGTAGGTGCGTGCGTCCGGGCCGGGCAGCGGCCAGCTGCGCCAGCTGCCGTCGGCCGGGTCGAAGCGCGACAGCTGGCCGCTGTGCCACTCGCTGACCCAGATCCGCCCGCGCGAGTCGGACCAGACCCGGCGCGCCCCCTGGCCCGGGGTGGGCGGCTCGATCACCGTCGCCGCGCCGGAGTCGGTGTCGATGCGGGCGATGTGGCTGCCGGCGAGGGAGGCGTAGTAGATGGCGCCGTCCGGGGTGGCGGTGATGCCGTAGGGGCCGCGGCCGCGCGGCGCGTCGTACACCTGCACCGTGCCCGTTGCCGGGTCGAGCCGGCCGTAGATGCCGGACTGGCCGGTGAACCAGAGCACCCCGCGGCCGTCGAAGGCGGCGGTGTTGAGGTTGGCGTAACCGCTCCATTCCGGCAGCGGCCAGCGGGTCACCGCGCGGGTCGCCGGATCGACCCGGACGATGGCGTTGAGGCCGCTGTCGGTGATCCACGGCGCGCCGTCCGGGCCGACGATGACGCCGTGTGGCGCCGAACCGTCGCCGAGCGGGATCTGCTCGACGGCGCCGCTGGCGGGATCGAGCCGGCCGAGCGCCCCCTGGCGCTGGGCGGTGTACCAGACCGGCCCGCCGCCGGGGTCGGGGGCGACGTCGTGCGGATGGGCACCGGCGGGCACCGGAAAGGCGGTGACGGTCACTTCGGCCGCGGCCGTGGCGCCGGTCAACAGCAGGGTGAGCAGCAGGGGCGAAAGGTGTCGCTTGCTCATCGGCATTCTCCTTATGTCTGCGATGAACGGGTGATCGGGTCGCCGCCCCGGACGTGTCGATCTGCCGCCGGCACCGGGCCGACCGGTCGCGGTCCGAGGCTGGAGCTGGCGCTCTGTCGAGTGTAGATCGCAGCCCGCTGCGGTGGCGTACCGGCGGCCTGATGCGCCTTTCCCGGACCGGTGCTGAGGTTGAGTCGGCTGCGGGCGAGCCGTTATGCTTTAGTCAGACAGTCCTGGTTGACCCCATGCCGGGCGCCGGCATCAAGCAACGGAGATGCGTCATGTCAGCCGACGCCATCCACGGCCGTCCCGGTCCGTTCGCACGCCGCACGGGTGGCGCTGAACCGGACCGCAGTTGCGACACCCGCTCCTCTTCGGTTACCCGCCGCCGGTTCGAACACCCGCGGTCCAGCCCACGTTCGCTGCCGGGACACGGCGTCACGGCGGCCTGACCCGTGAACTCGAGCATGGGCGGGCACACCTCTCCCACCCCACAGACCGTCCCGGTCGGGCGCGGCGACGCCGCGGCGCGGGAGGACTCCCTGGGCATCGGCTTCGGCCGCGGCCTGGGGGCGCGGCTGGTCTGGATCGTGCTGCTCGCCAGCCTGCCGCTGGCGGGGGTCGCCACCTACGCGGCGCAACGCCTGCACCAGCAACTCACCGTCGAGACCCGCGCCCAGCTGGCGCTGCTGGCCGAGCGCGCCGCCAGCGCGCTGGTGCGTCAGGCTGGAAACGCCGAGGCGCTGCTCACCGCCATCGCCCGCCTGCCCGAGGTGTCGGGTGACGACCCCGACGCCTGCGTCCGGGTACTTGGTGGGATCAAGGCCGGGACGAGGCGCTACGCCAGCCTGTTCGCCACCGATGCCGACGGCCTGATCGATTGTCACAGCGCCGGCCTGTCGGCGCCGGTCAGCGTGGCCGACCGCGCCTACTTCCGCCAGCTGCGCGACGCCGGCCAGCGCTTCGCGGCCGAGCCGATCGTCGGCCGCGTCACCGCGGCGCCGCTGCTGATCCTGGCCATCCCGTTGCGGGACGGGGGCGGGCGCTTCCGCGGCATCGTCGGCGCCGGCCTCGACCTCGACTGGTTCGGCCGCGAGTTCACCCACTCCCGGCCCGATCTGACCCTTATCTTCACACTCTGGGCGACCGACGGCACCGTCCTCTTCCGCCATCCCGATCCGGCGAACTGGACCGGCCGGCGGGTCGCCGACGCCGGCATTACCCGGGTCATCGCCGAGCGGGCGGCTGCGACCCGGGTGGTGGAGGCCAACGGGCTGACCGGCGACCGGATGCTGGCCGCCATCTCCGGCACGTCCGGCCGGCTCGGCGACCAGCTGGCGGTCAGCGTCGCGGTGCCGGTGGCGGAGCTCTACGCCGCGGTGGACCGGCTTTACCGGGTGCAGCTGGGCGCGATCGGCCTGGCGCTGCTGGCCGCCCTGCTCGGCGGCGGGTTCCTGGCCGAGCGCCTGGTGCGGCGGCGGGTGGTAGCGCTGGCCCGGGCCGCCGGACGCCTCGCCGCCGGTGACCTGACCGCACGCACCGGCCTGCCCGAACGCGGCGACGAACTCGGCCGCCTGGCGCGTGCCTTCGACGGCATGGCCGACACCCTGCAGCGGCAGGTCGACGGCCTGGTGCAGGCCGAGGCGCGGCTGAGCCACCTGAACCGCGTGTTGCGCACCCTCTCCGAGTGCAACCAGGATCTGGTCAAGGCGGCCAGCGAGGCGCGGTTGATGCAGAAGATCTGTACCAACCTGGTCGAGTTTGGCGGTTTCCGCGCGGCCTGGATCGGCCTGGTCGATTCGATCGAGGAGGACCCGGCGCGCAGCGTGCGCCCGGTGGCGCAGGCCGGCTGGGCCGACGGTTACCCGGACGCGCTCCGGGTGACCTGGGACGCGGAGAGCGACAACCCGACCGGGACGGCGATCCGTACCGGCACGCCGGTGATCAGCAACGACCTGGCCCGCTTCGGCTCCAATGGCACGTGGCAGGCGACGGCACAAGAGCTCGGCTTCCACGCCGTCGCCGCGCTGCCGCTGATCCGCGACGGGCAGGTGTTCGGTGCCCTGACCGTGCTGCACGATGCAACCGGTATTTTCCTCGAGGAGGACCAGCCACTGCTGGTCGAGCTGGCCGGCGACGTCGCCTACGGCGTCACCAGCCTGCGTGCGCGCGCCGAACGAGATGCCGCCACAGCCGAGGTGCGGCGCCTGAACCGCGACCTGGAACAGCGGGTGGCGCAGCGCACCGCCGCGCTGGAGCAGGCCAACGCCGCGCTCGCCGTCCAGGAGGAGACGATGCGCTCGGTGGTCGAGCACCTGGTCGAGGGGGTGGTCACCATCGACGAGCACGGGATCATCCACTCCTGCAACCGGGCGGTGGAGCAGATCTTCGGCTACGACCGCGACCAGCTGCTCGGGCACAACGTCGCCATGCTGATGGACGAACCGGAGCGCTCGGCCCACGACGGCTACCTGGCGCGCTACTGCCGCACCGGCGAGGCGCGCATCATCGGCACCGGCCGTGAGGTGCGCGGCCGGAGCCAGGCCGGCGAGGCCATCGAACTGCATCTGTCGGTCAGCGAATTCCAGGTCAGAGGCCAGCGCTACTTCACTGGCATCCTGCGCGACATCCGCGAGCAGTCGCAGCTGCTGCGCGAGCTGGTCCAGGCGCGGCAGCAGGCCGAGGCGGCGAACCGGGCCAAGTCGGCCTTCCTGTCGGCGATGAGTCACGAAATCCGCACGCCGATGAACGGCGTCATCGGCATGGTCGACGTGCTCGGACAGAGCAGCCTGTACGGCTACCAGGGAGAGATGGTCGAGCTGATCCGCGAATCGGCCTACAGCCTGCTGGAGATCATCGATGACATCCTCGACTTCTCCAAGATCGAGGCCGGCCGGCTCGAGCTGGAGCGGCTGCCGATGGGGCTGGAGACGGTGGTCGAGCGTGCCTGCGCGCTGCTCGACCGGGTGGCCGAGAAGCAGGGGGTGCAGCTGACCCTGTTCACCGACCCGGAGCTGCCGGCCACCGTCTGGGGCGACCCCGGGCGCCTGCGCCAGGTGCTGGTCAACCTGCTCGGCAACGCCATCAAGTTCTCGGCCGGGCGCGAGGCGGCGGGACGGGTGGCGCTGCGCGTGACCCTGGAGGCCGAGGCCGACGGCCAGGTGACCGTGGCGTTCACGGTCGCCGACAACGGCATCGGCATCGACCCCGCGGTGCAGTCGCAGCTGTTCGCCCCCTTCGTGCAGGCCAACCGGTCGACCACACGCACCCACGGCGGCACCGGCCTGGGGCTGACGATCTGCCGCGAGCTGGTGACCAAGATGGGCGGCGAGGTCGCGGTTGCCAGCACGCCGGGAGAGGGGGCCACGTTCACCGTGCGCGTGCCGTTCGAACGGGCCGAGACAGTGACGGAAGATGTCGCGGCCGACGCCGATGTGGCCGACCTGGAGGTGCTGGTCATCGGCCCGGACCCGGCCGCGGACCTCGCCGCCTACCTGGTGCACGCCGGTGCCCGGGTGACGCGCGCTGCCAACCTCGGCCAGGTGGGTCGCCTGATGCCCAAGCAGGCGGTGGCGGTCGCGGTGCTGGTGGTCGAGGAGGATGAGCCGCCGCGGTCGCTGCTGCGCGCCGCCGGCAGCGAGCGGCTCGAGCCCGCGCCCAACTGGGTCATCGTCGGGCGCGGCCAGCGGCACAACCCGCGCCGGATCGACGACGACCTGGTGGCCGTCGACGTCGACGGCCTGACCCGCGGCCGCTTCCTGCGCGCGGTGGCGCTGGCCGCCGGCCGCCTGACGGAGGCGTCGACACCGGAGGCGCCGGCGGGTCACGTCGCCGCCGATTTCCAGCCGCCGTCGCGCGATGCGGCGGCGCGCACCGGACGCCTGATCCTGGTGGCCGAGGACAACGCCATGAACCAGCAGGTGATCCTGCGCCAGCTGGCCCTGCTCGGCTACGCCGCCGACGTGGCCGACAATGGCCAGGCCGCGCTGGTGCGCTGGCGCCAGGGAGACTACACCTTGCTGCTGTGCGACCTGCACATGCCGGTGATGGACGGCTACGAGCTGGTCGCGGCCATCCGCGCCGAGGAGACGGCCGACCGGCGCCGCCCGCTGCTGGCATTGACTGCCAACGCCCTGGACGGCGAGGCCGAGCGCTGCAAGGCCGCCGGCTTTGACGACTACCTGACCAAGCCGCTGCCGCTGACCGAGCTGAAGGCGCGGCTCGAGAGCTGGCTGCCGGCCGACGCGAGCGCTACGCCGGCGGCCGAGGAGGCCGCGGATGGGGGCACCACCGACCGCACCGTCGCAGTGCCGGTCGACCTGGGGGCATTGACCCGCCTGGTCGGCGACGATCCGGCGGAAGTGCGCGCCTTCCTGCGCCTCTACCGGCAGAGCACGGCGACCGTCGTCGCCGAGCTGCAGGCGGCCCGGGAGCATGGCGACGGGCGCCAGGTCGGAGCGGCGGCGCACAAGCTCAAGTCCTCGGCGCGCGCCATCGGTGCCACGACGCTGGCCGATCTGTGCGCGGCCCTGGAGGCGGCCGGCGACCTCGATCGGGCGGAGCGCCTGGAGGCGCTGTGGCCGAGTTTCGACGCGGCCCTGGCCGCGGTCGACGCGCATCTCGCGTCGCTGGACCTCGATCGCGATGAGTAATGGAACGGAAGGAGCCGACATGAATCGCACGTCGTTGCGCATCCTGGTGATCGACGATGAGCCCTTTATGCTCACCCTGCTGGAGCGGACACTGCGCCGGCTCGGCTACGCCTCGGTCGAGACCTGCGCCGACGGCGCCACCGCGCTGGCCCGGCTGGCCGACCCGACCGCCGGTGCCGACGTCGTCCTGCTCGACCTGCAGATGCCCGGCATGGACGGCATCGAGGTGATCCGCGGCCTGGTCAGCCAGGGCTACGGCGGCAGTCTGGTGCTGGTCAGTGGCGAGGACGAGCGCATGCTGCAGACCGCGGCCAAGCTGGTGCGAGCGCAACGCATCGAGCTGCTCGGCCACCTGCAGAAGCCGGTCGCGCCCGAGGACCTGGCCGCGCTGCTCGACGGCTGGCAACCGCCGCAGGCGCGGCGGCAGCGGGCACCGGGCAAGGCCTACGGCGCCGAGGCGCTGCGCGCCGCGATCGCTGGCGGTCAGCTGGTCAACCACTACCAGCCCAAGGTCGTGCTGGCGACCGGGCGGGTCACCGGGGTCGAGTGCCTGGTCCGCTGGCAGCACCCGGAGGACGGCCTGGTCTTTCCCGACCGCTTCATCGGCCTGGCCGAGGAGCACGGACTGATCGACGACCTGACCCGGGTGGTGCTCGCAGACGCGTTGGCCCAGGCCCGGAGGTGGCACGACGCCGGGCTGAAGTTATCGGTCGCGGTCAATGTGTCGATGGACAACCTGGTGGCGCTCGACTTTCCCGAGCGGGTGGTCGCCGCGGTGAGGGCGGCCGGGGTGGCGCCCGAGGCGCTGACCCTGGAGGTGACCGAAAGCCGGCTGATGCGCGACCTGACCGCCGCCCTGGACATCCTGACCCGGCTGCGGCTCAAGCGCATCCGCCTGTCGATCGACGACTTCGGCACCGGCCACTCGTCACTGACCCAGCTGGCCGACATCCCGTTCGACCAGCTCAAGATCGACCGCAGCTTCATTCACGGCGCCGGCCGGGACCGGACGCTGCAGGCGATCTACGACGCCAACCTGCGCCTGGCGCGCGGCCTGGGCATGGAGGTGGTGGCCGAGGGAGTCGAGGACGCGGCCGACTGGGCGCACCTGCGGCGCACCGGCTGCGACCTGGCTCAGGGCTACTTCATCGCCCGGCCGATGCCGGCGACGGCCGTCGCGGAATGGATCGCCGGCTGGCGGGCGCCGGAAGCGACCTGACGACGTAGCTCAGCCGGTGCTCCAGGCGCGCGGCCGCTTCATTCCGGCGATCTTGCACGCCTGCTGCACGTAGCCGTAGGGGAACAGCTCGTAGAGCCGCTTGCGCGCGGCGCGGCCGAGGCCGAGTTCCTCGCCCATGTAGCGGATGACGTGACGGGCGTCGGCGGCGATCTGGTGCTCGGCATAGTAGCGGCGCATGAACTCGAGCACCGGCCAGTGCGCCTCTTCCAGGGTCAGCCCTTCGCCGGCGGCAAGCTGCATGGCGACCGTGCGGTCCCAGGTCTCGGGTTCGACCAGGTAGCCCTCGGCGTCGGTCGCCAGCGGCGTGCCGGCGGCATCCCGCAGCGGCTGCCGGTCGGGCAGGCCGCTGTAGGCGGGGTCGACATCGGCCAGGTAACAGGGCGGCGAGCCGCCGGCCGTTGCGGCGGCGTCCCCCGGGGTTCCGGGGGTTTCGCTCGGCCCGTGCGTGTGGTCGTCGGTGAGACCGGTCATCGCTCGTCCTCGGCCAGCATTCGCTGGAGCAGGTTGGAATGGGCCTGGCCGATCCAGGCGTAGAGTCGCAGGGCCACGACGCCGGCGATCACGCACCACGCCTGGCCGAAGGCGAAGGCCGCCGCGATCAGGGTCACGGCGGCGAGCAGCGACAGCAGCAGGCCCCAGTAGACCAGCACCAGCCGCAGTCCCGACGCCTCGCCCCACGCGCCACGTTCGGCGGCGGTCGCGTGCGTTGGACCGGTGATCGGCGTCGGGGTCGGCATGGTCGCTCAGCCGCGAGCCGCGGTGGCGGCATGGGTCGGTGCGGCCGTCGCCGCCAGCAGCGTGCGCGCCAGCGGGAACAGGGCGCGCTCCTCGAGCGCGATCTGCCGGCGCAGGGTCGCCCTAGTACCGTGACCCATAGATTTCGCCACGACCAGCGAGTCGCTGACCGGTCAGCTGCAAGGCGTGCTTGCGCCGGAAGGGCGGGCCCCCTTTCAAGCAAGCGCAACGCCGCAGATGGCCGGTCAGCGGCGCGCCCGAAGGGAGCCCCCCGGTGGCGCCAGGCCGGCGTTGCAGCGCTTGCCAAGGGCTGGGCCATTGCCTGCGCGCTGCGCCTTGTCCTGGCACCTCCGGGGGGCTCTGGTCGTGTCGAAATCTATGGGTCACGGTACCAGGTCCCGGGTCAGCTCGCGCAGCCGCTCCGGCGGCGGGACGCGGCCGAGGCGCGCCGCGTAGACGGCGTCCTCGAGGTCGCTGGCGTGGACGGCGGCCTGGCGGCGCTGCAGGTGCAGCGCCTCGAGCGTCAGCCGCGGGCCGTCCGGGCGTGCGGTCAGCCGCGCCCAGAGCCGGTTTTCGTCGTGGTAGTGGCGGCCCGACAACAGCGGCCGCAGCAGGTCCAGGGCCAGGGCGAGGTCGTCCCAGTCCGGGTCGTCGTCGACGGCGAGGTCGGCGACGTTACCCTCGAAGTAGTCGAGCAGGAGTTCGAGCTGGCGATGTTCGGTATGCAGACGCTGCAGCAGGTCGTTCATGCTGCCGACTCCCATCGGGCGGGGGTGGCCCGGGTGGCTGGATGCATAATAGTTGACTGCAACACTAGGCCATGATTTGAGGCAACACAAACGAAAATTAATCAACGATACTATGCGTAACTCTCATGTGAATTGGGTTGATGATGGATATCGAGTACGCCCGGACGTTCCTCAAGGTGGTCGACAGCGGCAGCTTCGTCGGTGCCGCCGGCGCCCTGCACTTGACCCAGGCGGCGGTCAGCCGGCGCATCCGCGCGCTGGAGCGCCACCTCGGCTGCACGCTGTTCACGCGCAACAAGGCCGGTGCCGTGCTGACCCCAGCCGGCCGCCGCTTCCAGCGTCACGCCACCACGCTGGTGCAGACCCTGGAGCGTGCCCGGCACGAGGTCGGGGTGGCGCGCACCTTCACCGACACGCTGGCCATCGGCGGGCGCTTCGGCCTCTGGGATGGGCTGATGATGCACTGGCTGGGCGCGTTCGCCGCCCGCCACCCGACCGTCCAGCTCTACACCCAGATCGGCTTCGAGGAGGGGCTGATGCACGAGCTGATCGACGGCCGCCTCGACCTCGGCGTCATGTACACGCCGCAGAGCCGGCCCGGGCTGGTGGTCGAGCGGCTGTTCGAGGAGGAGCTGGTGCTGGTCACCAGCCGGATCGGGCCGGCCTCCACCCCGCGTCCCGACGACTACGTCCACGTCGACTGGGGCCCCGAGTTTCGCAGCGCGCTGACCGTCAGCAGCCCGGAGCTGAGCAGTCCGCAGCTGACCGTCGGCATCGGCTGGCTCGGCCTGCAGTACCTGCTCGAGCGGCCCGGCGCGGCCTACTTCCCGCGGCGCATGGTCGACGGCCTGGTCGGCGCCGGCCGCCTGCAGCGGCTGCCCGGCGCCCCGACCTTCGGCCTGCCGGCCTACGTGGTCTACGCCGGCGCCGACGGCAACCCGCTGCTGCGCTCGGCGGTGGCGCTGCTGCACGACATGGCCGGCCAGGCGGGGGTCGCCTAGGCGGACGGCGCTGCCCGCGCGCCGGTGTCGGCGGTGCGGCCGAGCAGCGCCGTCGACGCGACCGAAAAGAGGCAGTAGCCGAGGAAGAACCAGAAACCGATCTCGAGCTGGGCGTCCATCACCAGCATGTCGCCCATCTGCCCCGACGCGCTGCCGGCCAGGTAGGTGACCACCAGCGCCATGACGAAGACGTCGACCATCGACCACTTGCCGACGGTGCTGACCACGCGGGCGATCGGCGGGCCGGCGCGGCTGCCGCGCAGCAGCAGGCCGGCGAACTGCAGCAGCAGCTTCAGGGTCGGGATGACGACGCTGAACAGCGCGATCAGGAAGGCCACGCCGGGGTGGCCGATCCGGGCCAGTTCGGTGACCGTGCCGACGATCGAGCGGGTGCGGTGGTAGATCTGCATCTCGCCCTCGACCCGGTCGTAGCCGAGCACGCTGGCCAGGCCGGTGACCAACTGGCGCTTGGCCGAGTCGTCCTCGCCGCCCATCAGGTCGATGCCGAGCTCGACCACGTCGCTCTTGGCGATGGTGCCGGTCAGCGTCAGCACCGGGCGGGTGACGCCGGGGACCAGCAGGGCCATGGCGATGGCGATGACGGCGACCGGGAGCAGGGTGCGCAGTGGTGACATCGGGGGCCTCGCAAATGAAGGTGGGGCAGGGGGGCGGTGACCGGGCCGGTCGGGCCGGTGGCTGCAGGATACCGTCTACTGGGCCTGGGAGAGCCGACCCACCGCGGCCAGGTTACGGCAAGGGGCATCAAGTTGACGTTTACGTCAACAGGAGTTTGGGTTAGATTGTCGCCGTCGTCTCCGTGCTTGACCGGAAGTTCAGCGACTCGACTTTAGAAGACCCGACCGACGCCATCCGCGTTCCCTGGAGGATCCCTTGAGCAGCCACTACCCGACGCTGAACTTCGACCTCGGCGAGACGGCCGACCTGCTGCGCGACGCCGTGGGCGCCTTTGCCGCCGACGAAATCGCACCGCGCGCCGCCGCCATCGACCGCGACAACCAGTTCCCGGCCGACCTGTGGCGCAAGTTCGGCGACATGGGGCTGCTCGGCGTCACCGTCGAGGAGGAGTACGGCGGCGCCGGCATGGGCTACCTCGAGCACATGGTGGCGATGGAGGAGATCAGCCGCGCCTCGGCCTCGGTCGGCCTCTCCTACGGCGCCCACTCCAACCTCTGCGTCAACCAGATCCGGCGCAACGGCAACGAGGAACAGAAACGGAAATACCTGCCGCCGCTGATCAGCGGTGAGCACGTCGGCGCCCTGGCGATGAGCGAGCCGGGCGCCGGCTCCGACGTCGTCTCCATGCGCACCCGCGCCGACAGGCGCGGCGACCGCTACGTCCTCAACGGCACCAAGATGTGGATCACCAACGGCCCCGACGCCGACACCCTGGTGGTCTACGCCAAGACCGATCCCGACGCCGGCGCGCGCGGCATGACCGCCTTCATCGTCGAACAGGGGATGCCCGGCTTTTCCACCGCGCAGAAGCTCGACAAGCTCGGCATGCGCGGCTCCAACACCTGCGAGCTGGTGTTCCAGGAGTGCGAAGTGCCGGCGGAGAACGTCCTCGGCCAGGTCGGCCGCGGCGTCAACGTGCTGATGAGCGGCCTCGACTACGAGCGCGCGGTGCTCGCCGCCGGCCCGCTCGGCATCATGCAGGCGTGCATGGACGTGGTCGTGCCCTACCTGCACGAGCGCGAGCAGTTCGGCCAGCCGATCGGCACCTTCCAGCTGATGCAGGGCAAGCTGGCCGACATGTACACCACGCTCAACGCCAGCCGCGCCTACGTCTATGCCGTCGGCAAGGCGTGCGACCGCGGCGAGACCACGCGCAAGGACGCCGCCGGCGCCATTCTCTACGCCGCCGAAAAGGCGACCTGGATGGCGCTCGAGGCGATCCAGTGCCTCGGCGGCAACGGCTACATCAACGACTACCCGACCGGGCGCCTGCTGCGCGACGCCAAGCTGTATGAAATAGGCGCCGGCACCAGCGAGATCCGGCGCATGCTGATCGGCCGCGAGCTGTTCGGCGAAACCGGCTGAGCCGCGCCGTGGGCATTCTCAAGAGCAGCCTCGACCTGCGTTCACCCGCGGCGCAGGCCAATGCAGAACGGATGCGCGCACTGGTCGACGACCTGCGCGCCAAGGTGGCCCAGATCGCCCGCGGCGGCGGCGAGCGGGCCTGCGCCAAGCACCTGGCCCGCGGCAAGCTGCTGCCGCGCGACCGCGTCCGCGCGCTGCTCGACGTCGGCTCGCCGTTTCTCGAGCTGTCGCAGCTGGCGGCGTGGGAGATGTACAGCAAGGACGTCGCCGCCGCCGGCGTGATCACCGGCATCGGCCGGGTCGCCGGCCAGGAGTGCATGGTCGTCGCCAACGACGCCACGGTGAAGGGCGGCAGCTACTTCCCGCTGACGGTCAAGAAGCACCTGCGGGCGCAGGAGATCGCCGCCGCCTGCCGCCTGCCGTGCATCTACCTGGTCGATTCCGGCGGCGCCAACCTGCCGACCCAGGACGAGGTGTTCCCCGACCGCGACCACTTCGGCCGCATCTTCTACAACCAGGCCAACATGTCGGCCGCCGGCATCCCGCAGATCGCCGTGGTCATGGGCTCGTGCACCGCCGGCGGTGCCTACGTGCCGGCGATGTCCGACGAGAGCATCATCGTGCGCAATCAGGGGACCATCTTCCTCGGCGGCCCGCCGCTGGTGAAGGCGGCCACCGGCGAGGTGGTGAGCGCCGAGGAGCTGGGCGGCGCCGACGTCCACTCGCGCACCTCGGGGGTCACCGACCACTACGCGCTGAACGACGCCCACGCCCTGGGCATAGCGCGCAAGATTGTATCGAATCTGAATATAAACAAGAGACTGAATGTCAAAGTTCGTGAAGTACGTGAACCACTCTACCCGGCCGAGGAGCTCTACGGCCTGATCCCGGACGACTACCGCAAGCCCTACGACGTGCGCGAGGTGATCGCCCGGGTGGTCGACGGCTCGGAGTTCGACGAGTTCAAGCAGCTCTACGGCACCACCCTGGTCACCGGCTTCGCCCACCTCTACGGCTACCCGGTCGGCATCGTCGCCAACAACGGCATCCTCTTTTCCGAGTCGGCGCAGAAGGGGGCCCACTTCATCGAGCTCTGCAGCCAGCGCGGCATTCCGCTGATCTTCCTGCAGAACGTCACCGGTTTCATGGTCGGCTCCAAGTACGAGGCCGGCGGCATCGCCAAGGACGGGGCCAAGATGGTCACCGCGGTCGCCAGCACCCGGGTGCCCAAGTTCACGCTGATCCTGGGCGGCAGTTTCGGTGCCGGCAACTACGGCATGTGCGGCCGCGCCTACAGCCCGCGGTTCCTGTGGATGTGGCCCAATGCGCGCATCTCGGTGATGGGCGGCGACCAGGCGGCCAACGTGCTGGCCCAGGTCAAGCGCGACGCCATGGAACTGCGCGGCGAGTCCTGGCCGGCCGCCGACGAGGAGGCGTTCAAGGCGCCGATCCGCGACCAGTACGAGACCCAGGGCCATCCGTACTACGCCAGCGCCCGGCTCTGGGACGACGGCATCATCGACCCGGCCGACACCCGCACCGTGCTCGGGCTGGGCCTGTCGGCGGCGCTCAACGCCCCGGTCGAGCCGACCCGGTTCGGCATCTTCCGCATGTAACCGGCAGGGAGCGCGATGTTCGACAAGATCCTGATAGCCAACCGCGGCGAAATCGCCTGCCGGGTGATCAAGACCGCCCGCCGCCTCGGGGTGCGCACGGTGGCGGTCTACTCCGAGGCCGACGCCGCCGCGCGCCACGTCGCCCTGGCCGACGAGGCGGTGGCGATCGGCTCGGCGCCGGCCCGCGACAGCTACCTGTGCGCGGACAAGATCGTCGCGGCGGCGCGGCAGACCGGCGCCCAGGCGGTCCATCCGGGCTACGGCTTCCTGTCCGAGAACGCCGCCTTCGCCGCCGCCTGCGCCGCCGTCGGGCTGGTGTTCATCGGCCCGCCGGTGGCGGCGATCGAGGCGATGGGCTCGAAAAGCGCGGCCAAGCGGATCATGGAACAGGCCGGCGTGCCGCTGGTGCCCGGCTACCACGGCGACGCCCAGGACGACGACCTGCTGGCCGCCGAGGCGCACAAGATCGGCTACCCGGTGCTGCTCAAGGCGGTGGCCGGCGGCGGCGGCAAGGGCATGCGCGTGGTCGAGCGGGCGGAGGAGTTCGCCGCGGCGCTGGCCGCGGCCCGGCGCGAGTCGGCAGCCGCGTTCGGCGACCAGGCGATGCTGGTCGAGAAGTACCTGATCAGGCCGCGCCATGTCGAGATCCAGATCTTCGCCGACGGCCACGGCGACGTGGTCCACCTGTTCGAGCGCGACTGCTCGCTGCAGCGCCGCCACCAGAAGGTGCTCGAGGAGGCGCCGGCCCCCGGCCTCGACGACGCCCGGCGCGGCGCCATGGGCGCGGCCGCGGTCGCGGCGGCCAAGGCGATTGGCTACGTCGGCGCCGGCACGGTGGAGTTCATCGTCGCCGCCGACGGCACCTTCTTTTTCATGGAAATGAACACCCGGCTGCAGGTCGAACACCCGGTGACCGAGCTGGTCACCGGCCAGGACCTGGTCGAGTGGCAGCTGCGGGTCGCCGCCGGCGAGCCGCTGCCGCTGGGTCAGGAGGCGCTGCGCCTGAACGGCCACGCCTTCGAGGCGCGCATCTACGCCGAGGACCCGGCGCGAGACTTCCTGCCGGCGACCGGGCATCTCGCCCACCTCCGCTTCCCCGACGCCGGCCCCCACGTGCGCATCGACACCGGGGTGCGCCAGGGTGACGCGGTGTCGATCCACTACGACCCGATGATCGCCAAGCTGATCGTCTGGGACCGCGACCGCGACGCCGCGCTGCGCCGGCTGCAGGCCGCGCTGCGCGCCACCCAGGTGGTCGGGGTCACCACCAACCTCGATTTTCTCGCCACCGTCGCCGCCCACCCACGCTATGTCGCCGGTGCGGTCGACACCGGGTTCATCGACCGCCACCGCGAGCAGCTGGTGGCACCGGCGGCGCCGGTCACCGACGCGGTGCTGGCGCTGGCCAGTCTCGACGTGCTGCTCCGGCGCCGCGCCGAGGCGGCGCGCGCGGCCGCGACCGGCGGCGACCCCACCTCACCGTGGCACCAGACCTCGGGCTGGCGCCTGAACCAGGACAACCACCAGCCGCTGCGCTTTCGCGTCGACGGCGCGGAGCACGAGGTGACGGTGCACTACCGCGCCGACCACTTCGTCGTCGACACCCCGGGCCGCTCCCTGGTGGCTGACGGCTTCATCGCTGCCGGCGGTGACCTGGTCGCCACCCTGGACGGCACCCGACTGACGCTGACGGTGGTGCGCGAGGGGGCCGATCTGACGCTGTTCTACCGCGACCAGCGCCACCGCCTGCACCTGCACGACCCGGCCGCGGCGGCCGCCGAGGAGGAGCTGCCCGGTGGCGGCCTGACTGCGCCGATGCCGGGCAAGATCGTCGCCGTCCACGTCGCCGTTGGCGATGTCGTCGCCCGCGGCGCGCCGCTGCTGGTGCTCGAGGCGATGAAGATGGAGCACACCATCGTCGCGCCGTGCGCCGGCACGGTGAGCGAGCTGCGCTTCGCCGTCGGTGAGCAGGTCGACGACGGCGACGCCCTGCTGCTGCTCGACAGCGGCGAAGGGTGACGGAGGCCGCCATGTCCGAACCGCTCTGGAGACCCTCGGCCGAGCGCATCGCCCAGGCCAACCTGACCCGCTTCATGCAGGTCGCCGGTCGGCGTGCCGGGCGCGCCTTCGCCGATTACGACGACCTCTGGCGCTGGTCGATCGACGACCGGGCCGCCTTCTGGGACACGCTGTGGGACTTCTGTGGCGTGGTCGGCGACAAGGGCGAAGGCGTGGTCGCGGACGGCGCGCGCATGCCCGGCGCGCGCTGGTTCCCCGAGGCGCGCCTGAATTTTGCCGAAAACCTGCTGCGCTACCGGGACGAACGGCCGGCGCTGGTGTTCCGCGGCGAGGACGGCACGCGCATGACCCTGACCTACGGTGGCCTCTACCGCCAGGTGGCCGGGGTCGCCGCGGCGCTGCGCGGCGCCGGCGTCGGGCCGGGCGACCGGGTCGCCGGCTTCCTGCCCAACCACCCGCAGGCGGTGGTCGCGATGCTGGCGACGGCCAGCCTCGGCGCCACCTGGACCTCGTGCTCGCCCGACTTCGGCATCCAGGGTGTGCTCGACCGGTTCGGCCAGATCGAGCCCAAGGTGCTGTTCACCGCCGACGGCTACCACTACGCCGGCAAGCGCATCGACTCGCTGGCCCCGATCCGCGACGTGGTCGCGCAGCTCGACAGCGTGCAACTGGTGGTCGTGGTGCCGTTCCTCGAGCCGCTGCCCGAGCTGGGCACGGTGCCGCACGCGGTGCTGCTGGGCGACTTCATCGCCACCGACACCGAGCTCGAGTTCGCCCGGCTGCCGTTCGACCACCCGCTCTATGTCATGTACTCGTCGGGCACCACCGGCCAGCCCAAATGCATCGTCCACGGCGCCGGCGGCACGCTGCTGCAGCACCTCAAGGAGCACCGGCTGCACACCGACCTCAAGCGCGACGACGTGCTGTTCTACTTCACCACCTGCGGCTGGATGATGTGGAACTGGCTGGCCAGCGGCCTGGCCAGCGGGGCAACCCTGGTGCTCTACGACGGCTCGCCGTTCCATCCCGGTCCGGAGGCGCTGTGGCAGATGGCGGCCGAGGAGGGGATCAGCGTCTTCGGTACCAGCGCCAAGTACCTCGCCGCGGTGGAGAAGGCGCGGGTGCGGCCGGGTCACGACTTCAACCTGGCGCGCCTGCGCGCCATCCTGTCGACCGGTTCGCCGCTGCTGCCCGAGAGCTACGACTACGTCTACCGGGAGATCGGCAGCGACCTGCAGCTGGCGTCGATCTCGGGCGGCACCGACATCATCTCCTGCTTCGCCCTCGGCAACCCGATCGCCCCGGTCTACCGCGGCGAGTTGCAGTGCCGCGGTCTCGGCCTGGCGGTCGCCGTCTACGACGACCGGGGGCGGCCGGTCACCGGCGACAAGGGCGAACTGGTCTGCACCCGGCCGTTCCCGTCGATGCCGGTCGGCTTCTGGAACGACCCCGACGGCCAGAAGTACCACGACGCCTATTTCGCCCGTTTTCCCGATACCTGGTGCCACGGCGACTACGCCGAGCTGACCCCGCGCGGCGGCCTGGTGATCTATGGCCGCTCCGACGCCGTGCTCAACCCCGGCGGGGTGCGCATCGGCACCGCCGAGATCTATCGCCAGGTGGAAAAGCTCGACGACATCCTCGAGAGCCTCGCCGTCGGCCAGACCTGGGACGGCGACGTGCGCGTGGTGCTGTTCGTCCGGCTGCGTGACGGCGTGGTGCTCGACGACGCCCTGCAGAAGCGCATCCGCGACACCATCCGTGCCCACACCACGCCGCGCCACGTGCCGGCCAAGATCCTCGCGGTGACCGACATCCCGCGCACCATCAGCGGCAAGATCGTCGAGCTGGCGGTGCGCAAGGTGATCCACGGCGAGATCGTCGACAACACCGACGCCCTGGCCAACCCGGAGGCGCTGGCGCAGTTTCGCGACCGGCCGGAGCTGCGGGAGTAGGGCCACGAGGAGAGAAAGGGGTCGAGAGAAAGGGGTCGGTGACGAATGGCACTTACATAAGGGAGAAAGGGGTCGGAGAAAGGGGTCCGGAGAAAGGGGTCGGTGACGTTTTCCTTCACTGTCACGCGGCAGTTGCCTACGGCTAAAACGTCACCGACCCCTTTCTCAAAACGTCACCGACCCCTTTCTCGGAAAACGTCACCGCCCCCTTTTTTAAAGGCACCGCTCCGACACAGAACCGCCACCGACCAGACCAGGAGAGACCGAAATGAGCCACAACGATCCCGTCGTCATCGTCGGCGCCGCGCGCACCCCGATGGGCGGTCTGCAGGGCGATCTCGCCCCGCTGCAGGCGTGGGAACTCGGCGGCGTGGCGATCGCGGCCGCGCTGGAGCGCGCCGGCCTCGCCGGTGACGCCATCGACCAGGTGATCATGGGTTGCGTGCTGCCGGCCGGGCAGGGCCAGGCGCCGGCGCGCCAGGCGTCGCTGCATGCCGGCCTGCCGCTCGCGGCCGGCTGCACCACGGTCAACAAGATGTGCGGCTCGGGCATGCAGGCGGCGATCTTCGCCCACGACCAGCTCCTTGCCGGCAGCAACGAGGTGCTGGTTGCCGGCGGCATGGAGAGCATGTCCAACGCCCCCTACCTGCTGGCCAAGGCGCGCGCCGGCTACCGTCTCGGCCACGGCCAGCTGCTCGACCACATGTTCCTCGACGGCCTCGAAGACGCCTACGACAAGGGGCGCCTGATGGGCGCCTTCGCCGAGGAGTGCGCCGACCACTACCGCTTCAGCCGCGAGGCCCAGGACGCTTTTGCGCTGACCTCGCTGACTCGCGCCATGCAGGCGATCGACGACGGCAGCTTCGCCGCCGAGGTGGTGCCGGTGACGGTGTCCGCGCGCGGCGGCGACCGCGTGATCGACCGCGACGAGCAGCCGCACAAGGCCAAGCTGGACAAGATCCCGCAGCTCAAGCCCGCCTTCCGCAAGGGGGGCACGGTCACCCCGGCCAACTCCAGCTCCATCTCCGACGGCGGCGCGGCCCTGGTGCTGATGCGCCAGGCGCAGGCCGAGCGCCGCGGCCTGACGCCGCTGGCACGCATCGTCGGCCACAGTACCCACGCCCAGGAACCGGCCTGGTTCACCACCGCACCGGTCGGCGCAATCGAGAAGGTGCTGGCCAAGAGCGGCTGGGCGGCCGGCGACGTCGACCTCTACGAAATCAACGAGGCGTTCGCCGTGGTCACCATGGCGGCGATGCAGGAGCTCGACCTGGCGCACGACAAGGTCAACGTCCACGGCGGCGCCTGCGCCCTCGGCCACCCCATCGGCTGCTCCGGCGCGCGCATCCTGGTGACACTGCTGCATGCGCTGCAGAAGTACGATCTCAGGACCGGCGTCGCGGCACTCTGCATCGGCGGCGGCGAGGCGACCGCGGTGGCGATCGAGCGGATCTGAGACGGGGAGAGGGTGAGGAAGGGGTCGGAGTGGAACTGGCGGCGAGGTTATCAAGGGGTCGGCGTAGAACCGGCCAGTTCCACTCCGACCCCTGCCGGCGAGAGATCGGAGGGTATCTTCTGTGTGGGTCGGGCTGAAGCCCGACCCACAAGTAATCAGGTAGAAGCCAGATGCTGCTGACTGAAGAACAGACCATGATCCGCGACATGGCGCGCGCCTTCGCCAGCGAGCAGCTGGCGCCCCATGCCGCCGCCTGGGACCGCGAGGCCACCTTCCCGGCCGACGCGCTGCGCCAGATGGGCGCGCTCGGGCTGCTCGGCATGCTGGTGCCGGAGGCGTGGGACGGGGCCGGGGTCGACCACGTCGCCTACGCCCTGGCGCTGGAGGAGATCGCCGCCGGCGACGGCGCGACCTCGACCATCATGAGCGTGCACAACTCGGTCGCCTGCATGCCGATCCTGAAGTTCGGCGACCAAGCGCAGAAGGAGCGCTTCCTGCGGCCGCTGGCGCGCGGCGCGCAGCTCGGCTGCTTCTGCCTGACCGAGCCGCAGGCCGGCTCCGACGCCGCGGCGCTGCGCTGCCGAGCGCGGCGCGACGGCGACCACTACGTGCTCGACGGCACCAAGCAGTTCATCACCTCGGGGGCCAACGCCCAGGTCGCCATCGTCTTTGCCGTGACCGACCCCGCGGCCGGCAAGCGCGGCATCAGCGCCTTCATCGTGCCAACCGACAGCCCCGGCTACGTGGTCGCCGGGATCGAGAAAAAACTCGGCCAGAGGGCGTCGGACACCGCCCAGATCGTCTTCGACGGCTGCCGCGTCCCGGCGGCGTTGCGCCTGGGCGAGGAGGGCGCGGGCTACCGCATCGCGCTCGCCAACCTCGAGGGCGGGCGCATCGGCATTGCCGCGCAGAGCGTCGGCATGGCGCGCGCGGCGTTCGCCGCGGCGCTGGCCTACGCGCGCG
>Ga0326597_10000365_pt1 | contig 82966 bp, 82 predicted proteins | sample RVTome_12_FD_203789 | JGI IMG/M metagenome (GOLD analysis project Ga0326597, IMG submission 203789) | Soil microbial communities from uranium-contaminated site in the Upper Colorado River Basin, Wyoming, United States - RVT100D185 | ecosystem: Environmental > Terrestrial > Soil > Contaminated >...
CGGCCTCGACCCGCCGCGCGGCCACGCCGCGGGTGATGATGTTGATCACCCCGCCGACCGCCTGGTCGCCGTACAGCGCGCCGGCGCTGCCCTGGATGATCTCGATGCGCTCGACGTCGCCCAGCGCGACGCTGCTCAGGTCGGGGCCGGCGATGTCGGTGTTGTTCAGGCGGCGGCCGTCGACCAGCACCAGGGTGTTGTCGCCGCCGGTGACGCCGAAGCCGCGCAGGCCGACGGTGGTGCGGCTGCCGTCGCCGAACAGGTCGGAGAGCTGGAGCGCGCCCTGGCCGCGCAGCACCTCGGCCAGCTGGCGGGCGCCGCTGGCCTCGATCTCCTCGCGGGTGATGACCTGGATGCTGGCCGGGGTGGTCACCGCGCTCTGCGCCGAGCGGGTTGCGCTGACGACCACCGGGGGCACGGTGAGCGGCTCTTCGGCGGCGTGGAGCGGCAGGGCGGAAAGGGCTGCGAGCGCGGTCAGGACCGCGACGCCGGAACGGGCAGGGGGCATGGTCATCTCCTGTCGGTGCGCACACCCGCGCACATGGCCTGGGCCGGAGGCGCGGGGGAGGGGACAGGAGGATGGCAGCCTGCCGACGCCACCCGCCGCGGCATCCGGAAACGTGCTTCTGGCCGGTCTCCGGACTCGCGAGTGGGCCGTGGGGCCCGTGGGCGGCGCCTTCCCGTGCGTGGCACAGTGGCGTCTGCCGACCTTTGACTCGCTTACCGTTGCGGGGGCAGTGCCGGGATTGCCCGAGGGCGCACCGGCTTCCCGTTTCATTCCCGGGTCGGACCCGGGAACACCAGAAGCGAGAGAAATTTTACGGCGCGCCCGGGCGAGGCGTCAAGCGCGAGCCTCTTCCAATGACACATGAGCCTGAACGGGGGACGTGATTCCAACGAGAAGTGAGCCTGAAGCGATCCGGGGCCTGGGATCATCGGAGGATGATCGTGTCATTCAAGACCCAAGGGCTCCAGCTGGAGCAGATCCGTGCCTTCCTTGAAGGCACCCGACCCCTCGGTTTCGAGGCCCCGGCCCGCGAGGCCACCTACGCCTGGATTGCCACCGAGCTGCGGCGGCTCGGTTACCTCCGCCTGGGCAAGGCCGACAAGGGCCTCGTGCGGCGCTACCTGGAGCGGGTCAGCGGCCTGTCCCGGGCGCAGCTGACCCGGCTGATCGGTCAGTTCCGCACCACCGGGGGCATCCGCGACCGCCGGGGCCGACCGGCCAAGCCCTTCGCGCGCCGCTACACGCCCGAGGACGTGCGCCGGCTGGCCCGGATCGACGCCCTGCATGGCACCCTCTCCGGCCCCGCCACCCGTAAGCTCTGTGAGCGTGCCTACCGGGTGTTCGGCGACCTGCGCTACCGGCGCCTGGCCGGCCTCTCCAACGGCCACCTGTACAACCTCCGGGGCGCGCCGGCCTACCGGCGTGTGCGCGGCTGCGTGGACAAGACCCGCCCGGTCAAGGTCGCCATCGGCGAGCGCCGCAAGCCCCGCCCCGAGGGCCGCCCGGGCTTCCTGCGCGTCGACTCGGTCCACCAGGGCGACCTCGACGGCATCAAGGGCCTCTACCACCTCAACCTCGTCGACGAGGTCACCCAGTTCCAGCTCGTCGGCTCGCTCGAGCGGATCGCCGAGCACTTCCTCCTACCGGTCCTCGAGACCCTCATCGAGGCCTTCCCCTTCGTCATCCTCGGCTTCCACGCCGACAACGGCTCGGAGTACATCAACCACCGTGTCGCCGCCCTGCTCGAGAAGCTGCGCATCGAGCAATTCACCAAGTCCCGCGCCCGACGCACCAACGACAACGCCCTGGTCGAGTCCAAGAACGGCTCGGTGGTGCGCAAACACCTCGGCTACGCCCACATCCCGGGCCGCTTCGCCCGCCAGGTCAATGCCTTCACCCAGGGCGTGCTCTCGCCCTACCTCAACTTCCACCGACCCTGCTTCTTCCCCACCGAAGAGATCGACGCCAAGGGCCGGGTCCGCAAGCGCTACCGCTACGCGCAGATGATGACCCCCTACGACAAACTCAAGTCCCTGGACAACGCCGCCCAGCACCTCCGGCCCGGCGTCACCTTCGAACAACTGGATGCAATCGCCTACGCGATCTCTGACAATGAGGCCGCCCGGCGCCTCAACCAGGCCCGGGCAGAACTGTTCCGTTCCATCAACAAGGCCCAGAACCCCGCCGCCTGAACAGGTTCACTCACGACCCGCCTTCAGGCTCACTTCTGGATTGGAAAGGACTGCGCGAAAACCTTCAACTGTCTCCACTCCTGCTAGTCTGCTATACCCGGCCAAACCGATGCGCCGGGGTTGAATTTGTGATCATGTAGTCACACCCGCTCGAAAATCGCCGCGATTCCTTGGCCTCCGCCAATGCACATGGTCACCAGGGCATAGCGCCCACCCACGCGGTGTAGCTCGTAGATCGCCTTCGCGGTGAGGATGGCGCCCGTCGCACCGACCGGGTGTCCGAGCGAAATACCGGAACCATTTGGGTTGACGTTCTTGGGATCGAATCCGAGTATCTGAGAAACTGCACAGGCCTGCGCAGCGAAGGCTTCATTGGATTCGATCACGTCCAACTGACCGGCGCTCAGGCCAGCTTTCTGCAGCACCTGAATTGTGGCGGGAACCGGACCGATACCCATGTACTGCGGGTCGACGCCAGCATGCGCGTATGCCACCAGCCGCGCCAGCGGCCGCAGGTCGAGCCGTTCGGCGGTTGTGGCTTCGGCAAGTACGATCGCCGCAGCGCCGTCATTGATGCCCGACGCATTCCCCGCCGTTACCAGGCCATCCTGCTTGAAAGCGGGTTTCATGGCGATCAGTTTTTCCATGGTAATGTCCGGCCGCACATGCTCATCTTTCGCGAACTGCACGGTTCCCTTGCGCGTGGCCACTTCCACAGGGACGATCTGACTGTCAAACCGCCCCTCTGCGATTGCCCGGCAGGCACGCTGCTGGCTCTCAAGCGCAAGCTGGTCCTGCATCTCCCGCGTGATTCCATACCTTGCGGCCACATTTTCTGCAGTAATACCCATGTGAGTACGCTCCCATGGGTCGTGCAGAATCCCGCTCATATAATCCACGACCTGGGCATCGCCCATGCGAGCGCCCCACCGTGCGACTGGCATGATATACGGGCCTCGGCTCATGGATTCTGCACCGCCGCCGACCGCGATGTCGGTGTCTCCCAGTGCGATGGCCTGGGCAGCCGATACAATCGCTTGGAGACCAGAACCACACAACCGGTTGACGTTGAAGGCGGGCGTCTCCATGGGAAGCCCAGAGTCCATGGCAGCGATCCGACTCAGATACGCATCGGCCGGTTCAGTGGGCACGACGTTGCCCATCACCACTTGCCCCACCTTATCGAACGGAACAGCGCTGCGCTCGAGGGCAGCCCGTACTGCCGTGGTAGCGAGTTGGCGCATGGGAACGTCCCTCAGCGACCCTCCGAAAGTGCCGATTGCCGTACGCGCAGCTCCGACCACCATGATCTCTCTGGGCTCCATAGCTACTCCTGCAGTGTGAAAGTTCGTTTAGTATGCTACCTTACGGAATGCAAGAGTGCAAACGGTAGGTGCTGCTACGGGACCGCCGGCGTAAATCAGACGCAGCTAGCGCGCTCAAGCCTTGGCCTGGATCTCAACCGCTGTGGTCGGTAGACGCCACGCACGGGCTGTTACTGTCACCATATGAACAGCTTCTCCTCGGCCACGGATGGGTTCGTAAGCTTCCCCGTCGTGGCCTGCGCTCAGGCCGACGCCCGGCTGCGCCACCCACGACCCCCACCGGCTCGGCCCAGTGTCGGTGCGCCCGAGCCCTTGCCTCCAACCAGCTTGCATCCTTCCCTCGCAGAGGATCGAGGTTGGGGAAGGCGTCGTTGTCAGCAAAGATCATGGCGCATTCAGTTAGCTGCCGCAGTCCCATAGGGCAACATGCCGTCCCTCGCGCCGTCGCAGGTTGGGCTTCTGGTAGCGCGGGCACTTGCGGCCCCTCCTCTAGAAGCGTCTAGACACTGCCGAAGGCATGACGTCAGGGCCGTCCGGGCATGCCGATGGGTTGTTCACAATGATTACGACCTGAGCATTCCTTGTCATACGATCGAATGGTGGCATGACTGACATCCAGAATTGTCGGGTTTAGCTGGCGTGGGTGCATGTGAAAAGCGGGATCGCCAAGACCACAGTCCAGGCCAAAGCTGAACTGCTAACTGCGGTTGAGCACGATATGCGTCGCTTTCAGAAAATACCATTTGTCTCAGGATTAATTCGTGCGCCAACTTGCGCTTATGGGAGCGTATGAGGCTTTTTAATGTAGTCATTAGTATGCGTTACTGGTCGCCGCCCGGAGTGTAAAGACGCTGACCGAGTTGGCCTAGTAGTTCGTTGTCTACCCGAACCAGATCACGCAGTGGAAGGCCGAACTGGCCGGTTCCAGCACAGCATCGTGCCGAATGACCAGGTGATCGAGTCATTCGGGCGGCTTGCAACGATGGTCGACCGCCAGAACACCGGCAACCAGGCCACCACCCCCGATGGGCACCGCCTGCAACAGCATCACCTCCAATGCCACTCTGGAGTCTGGTTTTCAAGGGGCGTTAGCTCACCAACGACAGTATCGAATCGACGCAGCATGAGTAGCAACGTGAAGTCAAGGCACGGCAGGTAAGCTGACCCGCCAGTCTTACTCGGAAGTACATCTTCGTGAGGCGCGTACAGCGCGTTCGCACTCAAGTCTCTCGGCCATGTTCATGATGCTGGCGAAAAGGCTGTCGAAGCCCTCTTCCCGGTCTTTGTCAAACCGGGGGTCGCCGTTTTTCTCGAATGCCAGGGCGATGACCTTCCAGTCATCGTCGGTCAGGTGCAAGCGACATTCGGGGAGGACCCGCATCTCCTCAAGTTTCATATGCTCCCATTGACGCTCAGTATAACGGCTGACAGCCTGCATGAGCCGTTCCAGCATCTCGGCATTTGTGGATGACTGGTACTCGAAGCTCGCGTCCTGCAGTTCCTCGAGGAGTCTGGTCAGTTCCATGTGCTGCGACTCCAGGCTCGCGACCAATTTCGCTGCTGCGGGGAACCTCATCACCAACCGCGCGAACAGGTATTGCTCCTCCTTCGGGTGGTGCAGCGCTTTGCGGAAGGCGAGAAAGTAGCTGGTCATGGCCCTGAGCAGACGGAGGTCGGCGGGTTCACCGGTCTCGGCGGCCTGCTGGAGCAGATGCGCAAGCCCCTGGAGTACGGCGCGCAAGGAGCGATGCTCACCCTGGATGATGCTTATGGCCCTATTCATTTGTGCCGACTGGACATTGCTCTCCACCACCGAGACGAGGACCGGGATGGGTGTGTGTTGCAACACCTTCTGGGTCTGCGTACCCAGCAGCAACTCCTTCAGACTACGCTGGCCGTGTGAGGACATGAAGATAAGATCGCAGCGGCGCTGCTCGGCCATATCAATAATGGCCTCATAGGGGCGATCACTGGTCAGGATAACCGATTCGTGAGTGACGCCCGCATCATCCGCGGCAACCTCCGCCCTGGCCAGCAGTGCGCGCGCTTTACCAGCCGCCTGCTCGACGTAATCGGCCGGTGACATGAGGCGGGTCAGAGCACCGCTTTCGGTAGCACCGAAATCCCGACGTGCATGGAAGAAAGTGACCCGGGCATCGAGGACCTTCGCGAACTCCAAGGCCTTGGAGACGGTGTAGTTCGACAGTTCAGAATCGTCGATCGGTACCAGAATGTGTCTGTACATGGGGTTCTCTCCGGGTCTGGACTGGTTAGCTGCGAGCTACGGTAGCTAAAGCAAGGCAATGCCTACGAATGCAGCGTCATCGTGTTGCGACCCGCGCTGACTGCGAAGTCCCATCATCGCGTAATGTGGCCGTGAATTCCTCGCCCAACTCGACCAGCAGGTACTTCTTGGGAGTCTCTGAACGAAGGAGAAACACCGAGAGACTGGGAACCAAGATCAGGGCCCCGATCATGTTCCAGAGAAACATGAATCCAAGGAGTATGCCCATGTCGGCCTGAAACTTGATTGGTGAACCAATCCAGGTGACGACCGCTGCAGCCAGCGTCACACCAATGAGCGCCACCACCTTGCCGGTGAAGACCAACGCCTTTTGGTATGCCTCTTGGACGGAGTAACCCTGGCGCTGCAGCACCAGTTGCACCGTCAAAAGGTATAGCGCGTAATCGACACCTATACCCACGCCCAGTGCAGTGACCGGTAGCGTGGACACCTTGACCCCGATACCTAGGATCACCATCAGCGCATTGCACAGGATCGATGTCAGGATCAGGGGCACTATCGCCACGATCACAGCACGCCAGTTTCTGAACGTGATACCGCACAGCAGCGCCACCGCTGCATAGACGTAGATCAGCATGATGCGATTGGCATCAGTCACGGCGATGTTGGTCGCCGCCTCGACCCCCGAATTGCCCGCCGCCAACAAGAACTTGCGCTCCGCGGTATTGTGCTGCTCGGCGAACTTCTCGACGGCTTCGACCACACGCTCGAGTGTCTCCGCCTTGTGATCGGCCAAATAGGCGATAATCGGAGCAACCGAGCGGCCATCGTTGAACATCTCTGGATTAGAGTCGTAGACGTAATTTATCGCGTCGTTGATAACGTAGACGTTGCGATTGATCGTAATCCACTTATCCGTTCCCTCGAATCCGGCGGAGGTGTAAAGCCGAGCCAAGCTTGCTGCCGATACGGTCGTCTGTACACCCGGAAGATCTTGCAGTTCCTGCTCGAGACGATCCATCTCCAGCAACGTCTCGTAGCTTACGAGGCCATTCTCGGGCGTGGTCACGATAATGGCGAACTGATCGCTGGACAGCTCGTAGTGACTGGTAATGTAGGCATTGTCCCGGTTGTACTTTGAATCCGGCCGTAGTTCCGGGGCGCCCGCGTCAAGATCGCCGACCTTTAGTTGCGATCCGACCATCAAGCCAACTACCGCCAGAAGCCCGGCCACCGCGATCGCACCGGTCGCATAGCGGGTGTCGGTGAACCGCCCTATCCAAGCCACGATCCGATGGTCCCCCTCGGTACTTTTCAAGCAGCGTCTGGCCGCATTTTGGTTCACGTTGGTGTAGGACAGCAGGATTGGCAGCAGAATGAGGTTGGTCAGAATCAGCACTGCGACGCCGATGCTCGCCGACAGGGCGAGCCCGCGGATGACCGGAATGTCGATGACCGCCAGCACCGCAAAACCGACGGCATCCGACAGCAGTGCCGCAAGGCCAGCTTGGAACAGACGCCGGTAGGTATAGCGAGCCGCGACGTAACAGTCCGTGCCGCGGCCAACATCCTGCATGATCCCGTTCATCTTCTGGGTACCGTGCGAGACTCCGATGGCGAAGATGACGAACGGGACCAACACCGAGTAAGGATCAAGGACAAAACCAAATAGGTGCATCAGACCCAGCTGCCAGACCACCGCGATCAGAGAGCATGCAACCACGAGCAGGGAACTGCGAATGCAGCGCGTATAGAAGAGCATGATGGCCGTGACGATCAGTACGGCATAGAGGAAATAGGTGAGAACCTCGATCAGACCATAGATCAGGTCCCCGACGAGTTGCGCAAAGCCGATGACATGAATCCGGACACCATCCTTCTCGTACTTTCGAAGCTCGGCAACACGGTCCCGAAAGGCACGGTAGTCGAGCTCCTTGCCGGTCGCCGCATCGATGCTGAGCAGAGGAACAAATATCATGCTCGATTTTTGGTCATTGGCCACCAGCGATCCAACGATGCCGGCACGATCGACATTGAAACGGAGCTGTTCGAGGCTAACTTGCGATCCGTCGTAGGTATCGGGCATAACCGGGCCGCCCTTGTACCCCTCCTCGGTGATCTCGGTCCAGCGAACAACCGACATCCAGAGTGATTTCATGAAGGAACGATCGACACCGGGAATCAGGAATACTTCGTCGCTGATGTTGCGCAGAGTCTCGATATATCTGGCGTTGTATATATTACCCTCAGTGGCGGCCACAACGATCCGGACCGAGTTGCCCAAACCGCGCAACGAGTCGGCATTACTCTGGTAATTCTTAATGAACGGGTGCGATAGCGGCATCATCTTCTCGAAGCTGGCGTTGACCCGTAGGTCGGAGGCCTGCCAGCCCAATAACACAGTCAGCAGCAGACAGCCCGTCATCAGCAACAAGCGGTTGTTGAAAATGAGCCGTTCGAGAAGCGAGCCCGACCTGCAGTCGAAGCTGTCTCGTGACTCGACTAAGGGCATGGCGTCAGGCTTGACTGGTGATTTCTTCATGGTGTCGAGATGGCTCACGCTAGCGCCGGCAAAGATGGATCACTCGGCCAGGTCGGTGATCAGAACGGATCTCGTTCCCGCGAGGCTGCTGACCACGGCAACCCCGTCTGACACGACGACACCGGTATACCGCATCGGAGCGTCGGTCTGAACGTCGTTAAACCGACTCCCGGTGACATCGCCCAAGAGAAACTGGCCCGCACTGTTGACCAAAACAAACCTGTCCGACCCGGGATCTACAGCCCCTGCTGTCAGGGTGGAATCAGAAGGAATCTCCACGGCCTGCCAACTTATACCGGAATCCTCGCTGCGGTAGGCCGTGCCACGGAGGCCGTAGGCCAGCAACGTGCTACGGTTGCCAGTGATACCGAAAAAGCTTCCGGCGTAGTCAGTAGATGTCGTCATAAAGTGTTGACGGGCGCGATCGAGCTTGAGCACCGACCCGTGTTCACCTGCAATGAAGATGTTACCTCCGATACCCCTGATGCTGTTGAGGTGAAGGGCCTCATCGTTGTCGATACGGTGCATCCACGGTGTCCAGGTTTGGCCGCCATCGTCAGTCGCCGCGATCATCCCGAACGAGCCCACAACGAACCCCCTTTGTGCGTCCTCGAACCAGACATCGAGATAGGGTAGCGAAGGCCCGGAACGGAAATTCAACTCAACCAGAAAGGCCGCCGCCTCCATGGCGGGGCTCGCCTCCTCGGCCGCGTAGTAATTCTTGAAGGTAGCTGCAGCAATCCGACCGTCGAGCTGCTTTATCCAGCTCCTGCCACCGTCGCTGCTGTGTAGAATGACACCATCGTGGCCTACCGCCCATCCGTCTCGCGCATTCGGGAAATGGACCGCCAGCAAATCGCTCTGTACCGGTACCGACGACTGAACCCAGGTCTTGCCCTGATCTTCAGAGCGGATAATCAGGCCACGAGGGCCGACGGCGACCACGTAATCGTCGACTGAGGCGATGGCCATGGTTGGACGATCGGCCACCGCGCTGACCGCGACGGCTGGATAATCGAGCGGATCGCGAAAGGCCGGGGCGCTCAAGGCTATGGGAAGATGGAGAGCCAGGAACACCGTGAATGCCAGAACCGTAATAGACTTCACATGAGACGCACTATCCCGGAAACGAACATCAATCATTGTTCTGCAACTCCAGTCGTCATACCGCCGGGGAGCGGAATACGAACCGGTTCACGCCCCACCTCGGGTGGCGGACCAGCCGCGCCGTGCAGAATCGTCGGTAGTGCAACAACCGGGTATCGGCAGATGTGTCGACTACAGGATATAGCCATCTTATTCCGAGTCACTCCCAGGACGGGGGGCAGCGGAAACTGCCCCCCGCCCCGCGGAAAGTGGCCGAAAATGATCTACACTACCGAACGCCACCGGCTGCCACGGAACGTGGAGTAAGGTTAATCGGCAACCCATTAGCCGTGTCGTAGTGCCGGATCAGACCGCCCGGTTCCTTGTGTCCTACGTTGATGATGAAGTAGTTGCCCTTGATTAGGTCGTACGTGGTCCAAGAGTCCGTGTTCACGCCTCCGGTATCGTAGGCCGGGAAGGTATTGATGTGGTTGACCCGCCACAGGTTCCCGGCGCTATCGTAGGCCTCGGAAGTGGTTATGCACCAGCAATCCTCATCGATGTAGTAGGTCCGCCGGCTGTAGATGTGGCGAGCATCCTCCTTCCGGGTGGCGTCCACGATCCAGACCCGGCGTTTCTCCCAGCGCACAGCATCGGGATTGATCACCTTGGGACCCAAGTAGTCCTTGACCAGCATCGTGTTGGTGGCTCCGAACACGTTGTAGGGGACAAGCAGTTCCTTCTTACCGACCAACTTGAAATTGAACCGATCCATCCGACCGACGAAGCCAAATATCTCGTCCCAAACGATGACACCACCGTAGCTCGCAATCGGCACGTCGTAAGAGAACTCCGGGGCCATACGGACCCGGCGCTGCCCCGGCGTGTAGAACCACACCTTCTGGTCTCCGATTAGGTAGTAGTTAAGAAATACGGTGCCGGCCGAGGATGGGGGCGAAGTCAACAGGGCATTGAACCCGAACACGGCATCGAACGTCCGGGGTCGCAGATAATCCTGCGTATCGTACCAGGGATGGAGAAAATACTCATCGACGCCGGGCAGGCTGGACACGTTGCCCGACGTGTCTACCAAAAACGCCCCGCCGATGTTGTGAGAGACCGCAGGTGCGAAGCGGAACGTGTAATTCCACATTACCTCGTAGCCGTTCTTGGGGATCGGGAAGGGTATCCCTGCGAAGGGTTTATTGCCCACGTCGCCTCCCTCGACGGAATCCCCCTCGACCTCGCCTGTCATCTTCGCCGTCGTGGCGTTCTTGACCGTATTCTCCAGGACTGTACTGGTATAGCGCATACTGCGGTGCGTCGGGTAGACATCGACACGGAATTCAGGTCGCTGCAGTAGCGCCTTAGTGCCCACAGTCAAAAGCTCGTCGTACTTCGCCATGTTATTGGCATCGATTGAGTACAGGGGCTTCTCGTCCCGGTACGGATCGATAAAGACTTGCGATGTGCTGGGATCGTACCCGGGGACCATCTCCAGTCCACCCGTGTAGGCGGGTATGGATCCGTCGGAAGTGCCTGCCTTCTCTGCGCCGAACTCGGTCAACGTAGTGCCGAGCTGCTTCGCCTCGTCGGCCGATACGGCTCCCCCTGCCGGCTGCACCAGCAACACTGAGAGTCCTGCCGCGGCGACCGCACCTGCGATGGTATTGTACTTGATCATCTTTAGTATCTCCTCACGAATCCTTCGGTTCAAAACGACGTCTTGAATTGGAGCATCCACCAACCGCGGTCGTTGAGGCTGACCGGACCGTTGCCACCGAAACCGGCGTACGCAGGCAGTCCAATCGGATTGACAGCCGATGGACCTGGATTCCAATAGTAGTCGTTGTACTGGAGTGTAATGGAGGAATTCGAACGGTAAATGGCCTTTAGCCCGATCGACGCGATGCGCGAGTCCTCCGCGTAGAAGGCGCCTGCACGATAGGCCGGGTTACCATCCAGCCCCATGGTGACGGAGATGGGCAGTTCGAAATCGATACCAGGAAATACCTGCAGCCACTGCGGGCTGAACAGCATGGCGAAAGCCAGCGCGTCATCAGTCGAGCACCCGTCTTGCACTCCTCCTGGCCCACCAGTGACGGGGTTCACGCAGTTGGCCGTACCCTTGCCGTTGTATAACGTTTTATTGCCGGTTACGTCATCCAGGTGTGTATAGCTGATTTCCGCCAGCAGGATACCGGTATCCCAGATCGCGGTCTTGCCCAGCTGAATAAAGGTGTTGGCGATGAAGTTGGTAATGGTACCCGATGCCCCCTTGTTGGTGGGTATGAACGGTGCGCTGTTCAGTGCCGTGTCGCGTCTCTGGTTAAGCTCGAAAGCGGTGCTGATCAGGCCAAAGGTTCGCTCGTAGCTGACTCCCCAGAGAGTGACCCCCTCGGCAAAGGTATTCTGCATATTGAAGGTCGTAGGATTGAGGATTGCTGCCCAGGGGTCCACCTCGTCAAACTTCCGATAGTAGAAGCCGAGGTCGCCACCGGCCCACTCCGGCGCCCAAGAGACGCGCACGCTGAAATTGTCGTTGTTGTGATCCGGTTCAACCAGACCGTCGGTCGGGATCCCCGCTGCCCCGGCCGTGTCCGGACCGTCGAAGAGGATGTCGAAAAAACCCAGGTAGGTTCCCCCTTCAGGATAGCGGTTGGGGCGGTACTCAAAAAAGTGTTGAGCCGAAATAGAAAGCTCTGGTGTCAGTTCTGCCGTAAACGATACCTGGGTACGAGGCAGAAATAGCTCCTTGACCTCTGAGCCGGGCTGCGAAAAGCCCTTGATATAGTCGATAGGGTGCTGTGAATAGGCGATGTTGGAGAAGCCGAAGAAGAATGCGTTGCCCCAGTATTCGGTAAACCGACCGAGCTTTGTGTAGACGGGCCTGCCGGCGATCTCTGTATTGTAGAAAACGAAAAGATCCAGCAACTCCGCGCCCTGCTCGAAGAAGTTCGAGGTGTAGTCCGAGTACTTGCCATTAGTGTAGGCGTTGAAACCGAAGCCTTCATAAGCGGGGTTTATCTCGGCATCGTCGTCATAGGCAAAATCCTTCCAGACCGAACCCGAGACCCGAAATCCCTGCTTCCCTTTGTACACCCCCTGGAATTCAATCAGGTCCTGAATCCGATTGGTGACGATATCACCCTTGTCCGGAAACTTGTAGTCACCCTGATTGAAAAACAGGTGATTACCGATATTCGGGTCGATATCCTTGGCCCTCACCCCGATGGTGTACTGGACCGTGTTGTCTAAATTAACCCTCCAGTCGGGCCCGGTATCGAGCTGGACCGCCTGTACGCTGCCCACCGACCAACAAGCCAACACTACCGCAATCAGCGCAACAACAGGCTTGTTACGGTTCCTCCAGTTCAAGTGTTTCATGATGTTCTCCCCTCTTCCTCTGCTGTTAACCTTTCGGTTACCCGTCTTATGTGTTGGCGTAGGCATAGACCGACAACACAGAATTTCGATACCCCTTCAGCGTTACTGCCCACGCCGCGTTTGGCCTCGCACCGCCCCCCTAAGTGGATACTCGCCAGAGCAGGGCTGACACGGCACTGAGCCGACGACCATGTATCCACAACCAGCCATGTCCGCCTAAAGGAATTCTGGGCTGGCTTCTCTGCTCTTGCGCTCGACCCCATGCGGCTGCGGCAGTCAATTACTCGTCTCAAAACATACCGTACTCTTCAATACCATTAATTGCAATCCTGATTCCACTCCCCCGAAGGCTCCTCCCAAGAGCCACTGCCCCTAAACAAAAACAGGTTGAGAAACAGGGAGATAGAGAAGGCCACAGAAATATGAACAGCGGGATAAGTGGACAGGCGGCCTGATCCGGGCATGATGAGCCCAAGCGAACAGGAGCCTCCCATGAGCCGACGACCCCGTCGTAATCACACGGCCGCCTTCAAGGCCAAGGTGGCGCTGGCCGCCGTACGCGGCGACAAGACCCTGGCCGAGCAGTTTGATGTCCATCCGAACCAGATCACGCAGTGGAAGACGCAGCTGGTCGAAGGCGCGATGAGCGTCTTCGATGGTCAGCGCCCGGCCGGCGGCCCGCCGGTCGATCTCAAGCCGTTGCACGCCAAGATCGGCGAGCTGACCCTGGAGAACGATTTTTTAGAACACGCGCTCATCAAGGCGGGCATGCTGGGCGCAAAGCGATGATCGACCGCGAGCACCCGTGACCACTCACCCGGCAGGCCAAGGCGCTCGGGATCAGCCGCGGCAGCGTCTACTACCTGCCAAGGGCGCTCAGCGACGCGGACGAGGCGCTGATGCGCCGCATCGACCGGCTCCATCTGGAGCACCCGTTCGCCGGCGCCAGGATGCTGCGCGACCTGCTGAACCAAGACGGGTTCAAGGTCGGCAGGAAACACGTGGCCACGCTGATGCGCAAGATGGGCATCGAGGCGATCTACCGCAAGCCCAACACCAGCCGGCGGCATCCCAAGCATCCCGTCTACCCGTACCTGTTAAACGGACTGGCGATCACCCGGCCGAACCAGGTCTGGGCGATGGACATCACCTACATCCCGATGGCGCGGGGCCACGTCTACCTCGCCGCGGTGATGGACTGGGCTACGCGGAAGGTCCTGGCCCGGCGGGTCTCGATCACCATGGACACCGCGTTCTGCCTGGAGGCCCTGGACGAGGCGCTGGCCAAGCACGGGGCTCCGGAGATCATGAACACCGACCAGGGCAGCCAGTTCACCAGCGAGGCCTTCGTCGGTCGGCTCCAGGACGAGGGGATCCGGATCAGCATGGACGGCAAGGGCAGCTGGCGAGACAACGTGTTCATCGAGCGGCTGTGGAAATCGGTCAAATATGAAGAGGTCTACCTGCACGCCTACGAGAGCGTCTCCGCGGCCAGGCAGGGGATCGGCAGGTACTTCGACTTCTACAACTCCCGACGACCGCACTCGAGCCTTGATCGGCAAACGCCGGATCAGGTTTACTTCCAAACGCTGCCCTTGCCCAGGGCCGCTTGACCACGGACCGCTATCCACTTATGAACTTGGGCTTCGCTGTTCAGACGATCGAGGCCGGCTCTGGCTTCGCTGTTTTAATGCAACTCCTTCGGGTGGCAGACCTCTATCGCCGCCTGCATCTACTTCGTGAATAATACGGCAAAGTGATAATGAAACTCAGTTGACCTGACGTTTCCTACCGACCCAGTAGTGGGCGCGCAATTCACGCTTTAAAATTTTACCGATCGCATTTCGCGGCAAAAATTCGAGGAAATCGACCGATTTGGGACTTTTGACGCTTCCAAGCCGCCGCTTGCAGAGGCTGATAAGCTCCTCTTCATCGACCTGCATCCCAGGATGGGTCTCTACCACGGCCTTGATGGCCTCTCCCCATTTGTCGTCCGGAACCGCAATCACGGCGCTATCTCGTACAGCCGGATGGCTGTTGATGACTCCCTCCACCTCGGGGGAGTAAACGTTGAATCCACCGCTGATGATAACGTCCTTCTTGCGGTCTGTGACATACAAATAGCCATCCAGATCCATATACCCTATATCTCCAGTATGCAACCATCCGCTAACGATTGTCTCAGCGGTCGACTCGGGTGCCAGATAGTAGCCCTTCATGACGACATCGCCCGCAACGCATATCTCTCCGATCTCGCCAGCTGAGAGTTCACGGTTTGTGGCATCGCGAATCGACACTTGGGTCAGCGGGAACGGCCGGCCGCAGGACAAGAGCCGTCCATTCGGTGCAATCTGGCCACCGATGAAATGCTCTTCAGGATGAAGGCAACTGACGGTCCGCGCCTCGGTCTGTCCGAAGGCGTGGATCATTACCGGTCCGAAGACCTCCAAAGCTCGCCGCAACTTGTCCGGCGCCATCGGCGCCGCACCGTACATGAGGTAACGCAAAGTCGAGAGATCACGGTCTACGATCCCGGGGTGGTTTAGGAGGCCGTAGATGACGGTCGGAGGAAGGAACAGCTCAGTCACGGAGTGGCTCTTAATTGCATCGAGCAGCATTGCGGCATCCGGCCGAGGAAGAATCACCACTTTACCGCCGCGTAGCGTTGTCATCATCGAGAAAATGCCCGCAGTATGTGTCAAGGGCGCAGCGGCCAAGTTGACCGGTCGAAGATCGTCCGGGTAGACGAGCACTGAAAGCCAATTCGCGACGACTGTCTGCACGTTGCGGTGGGTATACATCACCCCCTTAGGCCTTCCCGTTGTGCCGCTGGTGGCCATGATGGCACAGACATCCTCCATAACACTGGCATCTGTAACCTCGGTTCCTGCCTGATTCTCGACCCATGCGTCCGACGTGTGGGCGCCCGAAACCTCGCCATCGATGCAGATAAACAGTCGTATCTTGGGTAGCCTAGACCGCAAGGTCATGACATCCGGCGTAATAGCGGACTGGAAAAACAGAACCTCGCAATCGAAAGCGTCGAGTAATGCGCAGTTGTCATCTGCAGAATTGCGCGGGTTGATTGGAAGCCAAACCATCCCCGCACGCCAGATCGAAAGCGTACACAACCAACTGGTGAGGTCGTTCACAGCCCACACAGCAGCCTTCGCCTCCGGGCCGCAGCCCACATCCAACAGGCCGTTGGCGGCACGGTGGGTGAAGCGTTGAGCTTCCCGGTAAGTAATTCGTCTAGTGTCGGCGACAAGGAAGTCGCCATCCGAGTTAATCCGACATCCGCGGTCAAAATAGTCGATGATCGCCACTGCTCTGACCCTCCCAGCTTCAATCGAAGTAAATTCGCCGCAGGCCGCTGCCCAAACGGCGTCTTGTCATCAGTCGATGTTGGACTCCAAGTACAGAATCGTCACACTGGCTTATGGCGAGGAGCGCGACAGTAATCGAAGATCGTTCCGGCCAGTTAGAGTACCGGGGAACTGATCAGTGTCATGTAATGGCCAATGATGATCACGGTCGCCACGGTGAAAATCCAGGATCCGTAAAGCAGGCGCCAAGTCCGAGAAGCGTGTTTGGCTTCCATGTAATGTTGGATGACGAGGTGTGACTTGCATGCGGCGATGCCGATGATTATTGCCGACGAATGAGCCGCCAGCCCTTCGCCCACGAGCAGCGACACGGAGAAGAGGGAGAGCCCCACGAGGATCAGCCAGATGGCCTTTGGCAATTCGAGGATTCGCGTCATCATTGCCGTCCCACGAGGTAGAGCAGCGGAAAGATGAAAATCCACAGCACGTCTACGTAGTGCCAGAAAAGGCCGACGTTCTCCAATCCCGTGACGTACCGCGTGGAATCGCGGCAGGCGCGCGCATTGCGCCGGTAGAGATAGATGCACAGCATCCCGGCGAGGACGTGGAGAAAGTGGACCACGGTGATGAAGTAGTAGTAGGAGAAGAACGGGTTGGTCGCCGGGTAGATGTCATGAGTGAACTTGGCGTTGTATTCGATGGCCTTGGAAACCCCAAACGCGACGCCCAAGAGGAGCGCAATGGAAAGATAGCAGCGCACCGGGCCCGGTTGCTCGCGTCGCGCTGCGTGGACAGCCTCGACAACCATCCAGGAGCTCGTGAGAAGAATGAGCGTATTGGCCAGACCGAAGGTCACATCCAGCGCGAGTTGGGATTCCTGGAACTGGTCCAGCCGACCCATCCGCTCGATCATGAACGTCAGGAAAATGAGAACGAAAATCGCCATATCTATAAACACAAAGGTCCACAGACCATCCGTGCCGGGCTGTCTGTGCACAGCCCGTTCCGACATGGGGCGGCTCAAATCGCACACAATACGTCTCCCGTTCGACACTTGGCACCACCGAGATATCCGTACACCGCAAGGTATCGAAATCTGGGCTGCTGGCCCGTGGCGGCAGCAGCCCGGGATGACCGTTGCTGACGGCCACCCCGGGTGGGCTTGGCCTATCGCGATCAAGCAGCGACCGGAACCGTTTCCTTCTCTCCGTGGCGCATGCATTCCTTGAGCATGAAATAGGAGAACGGGGAGAAGAAAACGAACAGCCAAGCACTGAACACAATCCAGAAGTTCCAGGTGCCGGCGACAGTGAAGGAGCCCTCGGTCACGAACGGTATCAGGGACAATGGGATGAAAATAATCCCGGTAGCGATCGCGGCCCACCCGGTCCAGGCCGGGAAGATCGTCTGTTTCCTGTTGAGCACGACGTAGAGACCCAGCCCGGTTAGCTGCACGGTCGTGATCATGTAGGTACAGTCGAATATGAACCAGGTCAGGACATGGATGAATTTCAGGGTGTTGGGATCAACAGTGTGGGCGAAGAGCGCTACTGCCGCCCACATGGCCGGGCAAAACGCGAGCAGCCAGGCCGTCAACGTACCGCCGGCGGCCTCCATCAGGCCGAGCACACTGATCGACCCGTTCTCATCTCGTAGCATCGATGCTAAAAGCAACGACCAGGGCAAGTACAGCAGCCCGACGACAGCGGCGCCGATCATGCCAATGATGATCTCGTTCTGATACTTGCCGTAATGCTCAGCGATCAGCTGTTCGGGGGTCATGCCCATCATGTTGGGCGGTGGGATGTAATGCCCCAGAATGCCGAAGAAGATGATGTACGTGAGCACGAACAACGGTCCACACCATGCGAGGCAGAGCTCGACCATTCGCTTCGTTTCTTTATCCATACTTTCCTCCAGTGATTATTGTGACAGACATTATTATTATCAGCGCATTCACCTCAACGGCTGCCGGTCCCCTCCCTAGGAAACGCTTCGCAGATAACGTTCCGAGCATTACCGCTCGCCCACCACGCTGCCCCGGCGCCAATTCAATCCGATGACGGTAGCGGCTTCGGCTCCTGTACCTGCATCGGCTTGCCGCAACACTCAACCGTACCCTCGCCGGCCTTGGTGCAGAGAATTTCCGTTTTGCACTCCTCGCAGTAGTGGCGTTTACCAAGCTGATTCATGGCGACACTTCCTCACTTCTCAAAGGGCGTTTCAGCCGCTGACTTTACTTCGGTTCAACAGGCTGATCGCAGCAGCGGATGGCGCCGCCACCGGCCCGGGTCACGATAAACTCAAACCCGCACTTTGTGCACTTGTAGCGCTTGCCGACCTTGGTCGCCTTCATCGGGCCAGCCTCCTCGTTCTTCTGTTTCTGCTCACTCATGTCAACCTCCCATCAAAGCTCAATTTCTTTCAGGTCAGGTGCAATCAGCAGCTTCGGCTCTGTCACGGATTGGAGATCGGCCACGCTCAGTCCTGGGTGAATTTCCTTCAGGAGCAGCCCGGCGTCCGTCACCTCGATCACAGCGAGGTCCGTGAATATCATGCTCACGCACCCTTGTGCCGTAGCCGGGTAGGTCAGCTCGGAGACGATCTTTGGGTGCCCGCCGTTGGTCACGTGCTCCATAGCCAGGTACAGTTTCTCTGCGCCTGCTGCCAAGTCCATCGAACCGCCGACATTACCCACGCCATCCAGTCCGCGCGCAGGGTTGAACCATGAGGCGAAGCCCCCCCTGGGGTCGGCCTGGAAAGCACCCATTACCGTTATATCGATGTGACCCCCGCGAATCATCGCAAAGGAGTCACAGATGTCCACATAGACCGATCCGGGCAGCTCCGTGACCGGCTGGCAGCTCGCATTGACCAGGTCGACGTCGATGGCATCTTCCTCGGCTAAGCTTCCAGTCTTCAGCATTCCAATCTCGGATTGCAGGATAACGTTGCGACCCTCCAGCCAGTTACTCACCAGCGTCGGGATCCCGATACCCAGGTTAACGTAGGCCCCTTCCGGCACCTCCAAGCTCACGCGCAGGGCGATCATCTCCCTAGGCAATCCTTCAAAGCGTTTCACGTCAACCTGTGCCTCAGAGTGTGGTAATACTGAATTCGATCTTGGGCACCACCACAAGGCGTTGCACGAAAATGCCAGGGGTGTGCACCGAATCTGGATCGAGTCCTCCAGGATCAACGAGGTGTTCGACCTCGGCGATCGTGAGCCGTGCGGCCATTGCCATGACATGGTTGAAATTGCGCGCTGTCTTGCGGTAACGCAGATTCCCCTCGCTGTCTCCGGTATGGGCGTGCACGAACGCGATATCGGGTTTCAGTGCCTCTTCCAACATGCAGGTCACGGCCCCGAACTGGCGCAATTCTTTCGGTTTGCGGCTCTGCGACTTGTTGGTCAGCACACCCTCCTGCACCATCGATCCCGCACCCGTTGGAACGTAGAAGGCCGGAATACCGGCTCCAGCAGCACGGTATTTCTCCGCCAAGGTTCCCATGGGATGAATCTCGAGTTCGATCTGGCCTGAACGGACCTGCTGCTCGAAGCCATGCTCCAACCCTTTGGAGGCCGACCTGAACAAGGCATAGGAATCGATAACCTTCTTCAACTGGCCGTTCTTGACGAGCATATCCAACTCTTCTTTTGCACCAAGCAACGGGCCGGAGCCACAGGCCAGGGTCAGCCCACGGATGCCCTTGTCGATCAGGGCGCGCAGCAACGCGCGCGGCACCCCGGCGGCAAAAAACCCGCCTATGGCGATGACCGCACCGTCGTCGATGCCGGCCAGCGCCTCCTCGATATTCGCAACAACCTTATTCAATTGACTCACGTATTCATTCCGTTAGCAGCAGCATGGTCTACACGGCAGGACTCGATGCGCAGGCCCTCGGGTAGGCTCAAATCCTCACCGCGCAAGACCAGTTGCTTGATCGCCATGACGGACTTTCGCGGGTGATCGGCAATCGAGGTGGCCAGACTGATTGTGGCCGCCTCAAGATTCTCTCGGGCCACAACATGGTTCACCATGCCGCAGCGCAAGGCCTCCTCGACGTTCATACGCCGGTTAGCGAGCATCAAGGCCAGCGCCGAGGGCAGCCCGACGGTGCGCGTGACAGTCTGCGTTGCACCGGCACCGGGAAGGATGCCGAGGTGGGTCTCGGGCAGCCCGAATACCGTATCGTCCGCTGCGATCCGCAAGTCGCAGAACAACGCGATCTCTACACCCGAGCCAAAGACGTAGCCATGCATTGCACAGACGATCGGTTGCGACACGGTGCGCATCAATCCCCAGAGGTCACGCATCGCGCGGATCTCCCGTGCGGTCAGTGCCGAAGGGGCGGTCAGGAACTCACTCAGGTCCGCGCCAGCACAGAAGGCCCGTTCCCCGGAACCACGCACGACTAGCACGCGGATGTCGTCATCCCGGCGAACAGCGCTGAACACCTCATAGAGGTCGTCACGCATCTGTACACTAAAAGCGTTCAGCACCTCGGGGCGATCGAGCGTTATAAAGGCGATGCCGTCCGCCTGCTCGTATCGTACTGTGGCGAAAGCACTCATCTGGCTAGGAACCGGTGAACGAGGGATTGCGTTTCTCGCGAAACGCCATTATCCCTTCCCTACGATCGTGCGTGGAAAAGAGCAACAGGTAGAGGTCGAGTTCCAACCTCAGCCCCTGCTCCAGCGTCATGTCCATGCCCGCATGGATGGCCTCCTTGGCGAGCCTCATCGAGAGGGGCGCTGCGGCCGCCATGTCCTTGGCCAAATCACCGGCAGCCGTTGCCAAGTCGGCGTCAGCCACGATCTGGTGGACTAGGCCGATTCGGCAGGCCTCCTCGGCTTCGATGGCCGTCCCGGTCAGAAGCATCTCGAGAGCCTTGGCACGACCGATGAGTCGGGGCAGGCGCTGGGTCCCACCGGCGTAGGGAATACCACCCGTGCGAACCTGCGGCATGGCAAATACGCTAGTTTCGCAGGCGATACGAAAATCGCACGCTAGCGCGAGTTCGAGACCAACACCCACCGCATCCCCGTCCATAATGCAGATGACCGGCTTGGCAATTCGGGCGACGGAATCGATGATAGTAACAGCTGCCTGCGGGTCGCTCCCCGGCACCTCAACCGAGGAAGAGCCGGCGAGTGCAAGTATGACCACACGGATCTCCGGATCGCTGTTGACCTCGGAGCAGATGGCGACAACCTCGCAAGCCATTTCCGTCGTCGTGAAGGGCACGCCCAACCGCAGCGTCAAGATGGCGCCGTCTTTGGTCAGGGGGAAATTGCGGCTGGCCTTCATCACACAAGCCCATGGCAGACCCAAATTGGTAAGCTATAGTACCATATGGGTGCGATGAGAGTAAAGAGCCATACCTTATGGCTGCATACTGATGGCCGACTTAAGATCGTCACCGGCAAGCGACCTACCTGCTGTCTGGCCCTCGGCAGGGCGCCATTAGCTGTTCGAATTCTGGCGCTTCAGAAACCCATGCGGACAAGAGGCCTGTAGATAGAGATCGAGTCCGCAGCAGAGGAGCCGGATGGCCTGGTTGAAACGCTCCCGACTCTAGTAGCCGCAGGCGTTCTTCTTTAGCCACTGGATATGGGCATTCAGACTCTCGCTGGTGGCGATGGTCACACCCTTCAGGATCGCGTTGGCGATGCCCCAGAGGTGCTCGCGCACCATCCGGGCCACATTGCGCATCGGCGTCAGGCGAGAACGGTTCGCCCAGGCGATCCAGCGCCTCCAGACCTTCTCGACCACGCCACGCTTGGCGCGCGACCACAGTTCACGGGTCGCCACCTTCAGCGCCCAGGCACGCGCCACCTTGAGCGTGTTGTCGTTCAGCCGGGCGAAGTTCTTCTGCCGTGCCGGGCTCCACTGCGCCCGGCGCTCAGGTCCCGTCAACCACAGAAAGCGGGAGCCTGACAACTGGGTGTCGCCCTCAGCTTTGAGCTCCCGATGCTCAGCCTTGCGCACGTCGTTGACCGCGTAGCCGAGATGCCGGGCGACGTGGAAGCGATCGAATCCGATCTTGTACTCCCACCCGGGTACCCAGCGCTGGCTGGCCCGGATATACGGCGCCCACATGTCCATCTCCACCGCCCGAATCGCCTGGCGCTGCGCCGGCGTGAGCTCTGCGTAGAACCGCCCCAGCACCTGCGGAGTCTACCCGGCGCCGACGTAGCGCACCCACCCGGCACCCACTTCGTTCACATACTCGTGCCGGCGCTGGAAGGCCGTCTCGTCCACGCCGAGGTGAGTTATCGAGTTATCGCGTCGGGCTGACTCCGTGACGAGCCAACCCGCGGCGCACCGCGCGTCGCTGGATGCCGTCCAGCGTATCCCAGGACAGGCGCAGGCGCCGCGACACCGCCGACAGGCTCGCCTCGCGCAGCCAGTCGATTGCTAGCGACTCGATCAGCGCCGTGAAGCGGCTGTTGGGCTCGGCCCACGGCACCGGAACCTGGTGCACCCATGCCTCCGGGCAACGGACTCGGGGCACCTCTGCGGTCAGCGTGGTCCGATACTGGCATGTGTCGAGATGGCGCCAGGTGAGGCGACGAGTGTCATGCCGCGTCCCGTGCTGCACGCACGGTGGGCAACTCAGCGGCATCGCGCCATCGTGCTCGAAAGACCTCGACTTCCTCGACACCGGCCCGGAGCGAGACGTTTACCACATCACATGCCGCGGTGCGGTGATCACGAGGATCGTCGCGTAGAGATCTTTGTCGTGCATGGCGCCTCAGCTTACCCTCGTTTCCACACGAGATCCTGAAGCCCCCGAATTCTTATTTCGTGCAGGTTTCGGGGCGTCCTCCACGACCATATTTGACAGAGTGTCCTTGATCAAGGTGAGCAGCCGAAAGAGTTCGGATCGGTCGTCAGCCGACAGCTTGATCATGGCACGCTCGTTAAAGAGGCGCTCAGCCGAGCTCATCTTATCCAAGAGCGACTGCGCGCTGCGCGCAAGGTATACCCGCTTGACCCTCTTGTCGACGGAATCGCCCCTCCGTTCAATCCAGCCAGCCATCTCAAGCCGTTCTATCAGGGTCCCGAGGCTGGCCTTTCCCACATCAAGGATGTCGGCCAGTTGAACCTGCGTCATCCCGTCCTGCCGCGACAAGCAGGCCAGCACCCACCACTGGGCGCGCGTGATCCCATGCGGCTTCATGAGTTGGTCAAACACCTTGCGCCGCATCCTGGAGACGTCGTGAATTAGGAAACCCAGCTTGACATCTCGGCGCTGGCCTCCAGAGATTTCCACCTTCGCAGCCTGATCGGTAGCCATTGAACTGATCCACTCCTCCGTTTCGGTCAAAAAGTCTGCTCCCATTCCAGAAGCTCTCACATTCAGCTCGCAATTCATGTCCAGGACGTAGCGCTTGAACACATATCATATTGTACCACACAAAATATATTCTAGTAGAAAGAATTGGTTGGCACCATAATCGGCGGCATAATCATCGGGCAGTATTGCGATGTTGGGCCGTATGCAAGCCTGCGAGGGACTTGGTCTTGACATTTCTGACACTCCTGAGGGAGAGCTTCCCTAAGAGTATCCGCGCCCTGAGCCGGAACGAACTTGCTGGCACAGGGAGAAGGCTGACACCTGCCGGGAACTGGCATGTCAATCCCGCGCCGATATACGCGCGACGGCAGCGTCGACCGTGGTCGAACCTACCGGCCTCGCCTCGATGTCGCTGACGTCCGCCCGCACGGCGATGCCAGGACGGATTGGGCACCCAAGGTCGACTGAGTCGGATCGGGGCAACCGAAATAGGCCGCGCCACCAGACAAGCTCGCAACGCCACCAACCACCACCGAGTGGAATTGTCCGTGTGCCCATGAAACACTACAGACTTTGGCGGACATCCAGTAGCACCCTGGCTAGCGCAACATGGCTGACGCCACGCCCCTAGGAAAACATGGCGAATATCCAGCCCCAAGTGCGCACGCGAGCCAACAGGCGGACTTCAAACCCTGCCGATAGCAATAGCGTGACCCGCCATCAATTTGTCATCGACGGCGACGGTACCGCGTCTGACTATGCCGAGCGGCTGCTGACCCTGCTGGATCTTCCAGTCCGACGCACCCATCACACCACCGACCTCCACCCGGCCATCGCCTGGGCCAGAAGCGGTGCGATGGCACTGACCGGGCGCCGTACCGGACTGCCGCAGATGTGCCCGTTCCCCCTGGCCTCGTGCGTCGAGGGCGCCCTGGTTGCTTTCGCCGCCGTCGCCGGGCTCACCCGAGATGCACTCCCATCCGTGGCCCTGCTTAGTGAACGGGCGGTACTTTCCGGCCTACGCCGCAACGGCGCGGTGTCGGCAGGCGGGGCCACCAGGCTGCTGCGCGCAGCCGACGGCTGGGTCGCCGTAAGCATGGCGCGTGATGCCGACTGGGAACTGGCCCCGGCCTGGACCGAAAGGACCGATACCACGACTTGGTCGCAGCTGACCGCAGTGCTAGCGCAGCGGGAGATGGATGATTGGGTTGAACGCGGTCGCCTGCTCGGGCTGGCCGTCGCGGCTGCTCGCCCACCCTCGGCCGTGACCGTGCCCGCGCCGTGGTATGTCAGCGTCGTCGAGGCGCCGCCCAGCCGCGACCGCATCACGCGTGAGCCTCTGGTCCTCGATCTCAGCGCGCTCTGGGCCGGCCCTCTCTGCGCCCACCTGCTGCAGAGCGCCGGTGCACGGGTCATCAAGGTGGAGAGCCTGCAGCGTCCCGACGGGGGGCGCCTAGGATCGAGCGATTTCTTCGACCTGCTCAACGGCGGCAAGGCGTGCGTCGCCCTGGACTTCGAGACAGCGGCGGGCATCGACCTGCTCCGGCAGCTGATCGACCAGGCCGACATCGTCATCGAGGCCTCGCGACCGCGGGCATTGCGCCAGCTCGGCATCGATGCGCAATCCCTCGTCGCAGAGAGACCGGGACTGACCTGGCTGAGCATCAGTGGCTACGGCTGGGCGGAGCCGCAGGGTAATTGGATCGCCTACGGTGACGACGCCGGCGTGGCCGCGGGCCTGACCTACACGTTACTCGGCCTGGCCGGCGAACCGCTTTTCTGCGGCGATGCCATTGCCGATCCCATCACCGGTGTCCACGCGGCACTCCTGGCGTTGACCGGCCACCGAAACGGTGGCGGGCGTCTTCTGGCGCTCTCCCTCCACGGCGTACTGGACCACTGCATCCGCTTCTCCCACCCCGCCGAAGCAGAGGAACTCCGTGATCGCTGGCGCAACTGGCAGCAGGTCGCGCGATCGGCCGGCACCCCCGACCGCATGCCCGAAGGCCGCCGCGCGCCCGAACCGGCCCGGACGCTCGGAGCGGACACCTCCGCTGTCCTGGCCGATCTTGGCATTCCATGCTGATCCGGGACGTCGAGATTGGGCTCGCCAGGCCGGCCGATGTCCGGATAGATGCCGGGCGGGTTGTCGAGATCAATTCGCGGCTGACGCCACGGACCGACGAGGCGCTCATCGACGGCTGCGGCGGCGCACTTCTTCCGGGGCTGCATGACCATCACATTCACCTGGTCTCGGTGGCGGCTTCACTCGTCTCCGTCCCTTGCGGCCCACCACAGACGAACAGTGCCGAGGCACTGGCTGAGCGGTTGCTCGACCACGCCGCGAACGAGCCGACGGCCGACGGCTGGCTCCGCGGTATCGGCTACCACGCGTCGGTCGCCGGACCGATCGACCGGGAGTGGCTCGACCGCGTCCTCCCGGATCGGCCCGCCCGCATCCAACACCGCAGCGGCCGGCTCTGGATTCTCAACAGCTGCGCACTGGAGCGCCTCACGGCGGTGCCGGCACCCCTAGGACACGATCCGTTGGAGAAGGTCAATGGGCGCCCGACCGGGCGAATTTACGACGGTGACGCATGGCTGCGGGCGCGACTTCCGTCGCGGCTACGCCCCCTAGAGGACGTCAGCACACTGCTTGCCGGATTCGGCGTCACAGGGGTGACCGATGCTACGCCTCACAACGATCACGCTCACTACCGCCATTTCGCCATGGAACGGGAGCGTGGGGCGCTATACCAGAATCTCACGGTCATGGGGGATGCTTCGCTCGATCGCGCAGTACCTGCCGACGGCTTGGTAAGGGGTGCGACCAAGATCTACCTGCGCGAGTCGGCCCTACCAGCGCTGGAGACGACCCACGATGCCATCATGAACAGCCACGTCGCCGGGCGGCCGGTCGCGATCCACTGCGTCACGGTAGCCGAGCTAGTCTTCGCCCTGAGTGCGCTGCAGGACGCCGGGCCGCTACCCGGCGACCGGATCGAGCACGCCTCGTTGGCCCCTCCCGAGACGATCGCACTGATCCGCGACCTCGGGGTCACGGTCGTGACCCAGCCCGGCTTCGTGCGCGAACGAGGTGACGCCTACCTGAGCGAGGTCTCGGCTAGGGACGTCCCCTGGCTCTACCGCCTGCGGGGATTCCTCGACGCGGGCATCCCACTCGGTGGCAGCACGGACGCACCGTACAGCGACCCGAGCCCCTGGCTCGCGATGGATGCGGCCGTCCGGCGCGTGACCGCGGCCGGCAACGAGCTCGGCGCCGACGAGGCGCTTCCCCCTGAAGCGGCGCTGGGGCTGTTCACCGGCCCTCCCGAGGCCCCAGGAAGCGCACGCTTTGAAATCGCGGAGGGAGACCGCGCCAACCTCTGCCTGATCGACCGGCCCTGGCGGAAGGCACGGCAGGATCTCACCGCGGTCCGAGTTGCGGCCACGCTGATCGACGGCCGGGTCGTATTCCCAGTGGAATTCGCCTAACAGTTTGCTGAAAAAGGTCCAATTCTTCGGGTGAAGATCATTTCCTACCCCTTATCAGCTCGCTACGGCGAAAACGCGATCACCACCTTGGTACATGTATTAGGCACTTGGTGTGCCGGACCAGGCTGACGAAAAACGACGTTTTCCATCAACCCGTTAAACCCGATCCGCACCGGGCCGGAGACAGCTAATGGGTAACGGCGGGCACCCCGGGTACGGGGCTGTAGTCACGTGGCCTCCCAGATCACCCACGCCAGAAGCAGGGTGGTCTCGACCACCTCGATTCCCGCCCCGAGACAGTCGCCGTTCATTCCACCGACCCGGCGTTTCAGGAACCACCACCAGCCGAGAAGTAGTAATGGCGCCAAGAGTAGCACCGGCGAAAAGAGGAACGACGCCACGCCCAGGGCGAGTATCCAGGCGAATACCGCACCGTCGTGCCGTCCAGCGGCGCACATCATCCCCAGCCCACTGGTCAGCGGCGGCAACCCCCACACCCACACCGTCGCGCCGAGGCGAGCCCAGCCGCACACCAAGACAACCAGCCATTGTGTACCACTGCGCGCCAGAAGCATCAAGAGAACCAGTTTTCCAAGCAGTTGCAGTACCACGGCCACGACGGCGAAACCGCCGAGGTGCGCTTCGCGCAGGACGGCAAGAAAGCGCTCCCGGTCTCCGTGTGCCGCACCGAGCGCGTCGACCAGGTCGGCTAGCCCGTCCAGATGCAGCGCACCGGTGACCCAAACCCAACCCAGCAGTCCGAGAAATGCCCCCAGCCAAGGATCGATCCGGGTGCCCGCTCCGACCATGGCCGCCACGAACAGGCCCACCACCAGCCCAGCGGCCGGGAACCACGGGTTCGCGTCCGCCAGGGTATCTGCCGACCGATCGCCGAAGGGAACCGGCAAACGTGTCATCAGCCGGAGCGCCGGGATCAATCCATGCATCGTCCCTCACCGTGCAGCGACAGCAGGATCGGAGCATGACCCGGCAGGAGAGAGAGGCGGAAGTGCGCCGCCGGTGCCAATGCGATGGCCCGCGCACTACGGAAGGTCAGGCCGAGCACGTGGCTCAGGATGACACGCATCACGCCGGCATGAGTCACCAGGAGATAGTGCCCGGCCTCCCCGACCGGCAAGCTGTCGAACGCCGCCAGAACCCGGGTGTGGAACTCTGTAAACGATTCGCCCTGCGGTGGCCGGTGCTTCTCGGGATGGTCGAGGAACACCTGGCAGGCCGCGCCATCGCGTGCCAATGCTTCCTTCGGCGTCAGCTCCTCCCAGGCGCCGAAATCGATCTCGGCCCAGCGCGGGTCGACGTCGAGCGGTATACCCCGGTTGCGCGCCTGCTCGGCGGCGAAATCGTGGCAGCGCCGGCGCGGCGAGGTCATCACCCGAAACCAGGCCGGGTCGTCTAGGCTCTGGGCGCTGCCCCACATCTGAGCCCTGCCATCGGTATCGAGCTCAGGATCGCTGCGACCCCTGAAGACATCAGGCCGGCCCGCCACAGTACCGTGGCGCAAAACGCTTAGAAGCGTCGCCCTAGTCATTCCTTCTCGGAGACACCCGCCTCGGCGAACGTGGCCATCTCGGCATGCAGCCGAATCGCGCCCTGCAGCAGCGGCACGCATAGTGCAGCGCCGCTGCCCTCGCCGAGCCGCATCCCCAGATCGAGCAACGGATCGATGCCAAGGCTCTCGAGCGCGATACAGTGTCCCGTCTCGTACGAACGGTGAGAGGCGAGCAACCAGTCAGTAACCGACGGTTCGATAGCTCGCGCGACCAGTGCGCCCGCCGTGGCTATGAAGCCGTCGACCAGTGCGGGTATGCCGAGTTCGGCAGCGCGCAGGAAATAGCCGGCAATCGCCCCAATCTCCAGGCCGCCGACCTCGGCGAGCCAGCCTGTACCATTATTTGGCCTCGCTCTCCCCACCCTCTCCAGGGCCCGGCGCACGACCTCGACCTTGCGCCCTCTCCCCTCGCTATCGACACCGGTTCCGATGCCGACCACCGCTTCCGGGTCCGCCCCAGTCAGGCCGCAGACCAGACATGCCGACGCGGTGGTGTTGCCGATGCCCATGTCGCCGGCGATCAGCAAGTTGCTTCCGGCTTCTACGTCCGCCAGTGCGCGGGCTCTCCCCGCTGCCAGCGCCGCGACAGCCTCGGTGGCGGTCATCGCGGCCGTCCGCGCAAGGTTGGCGGTCCCGGCGCGCACCTTGGCGCGCACGATGCAATCCACGTCGTCGAGGGAAGCCAGCACGCCCACGTCGACCACGGTCAGACGCGCCTCGATGAAGCGGGCCAACACGTTGATGGCCGCTCCGCCACGGGCAAAATTGCGGACCATCTCGGCCGTCACAACGCTGGGAAAGGCCGAGACGTTCTCTTCGGTTACCCCGTGATCGCCGGCGAAAACGGAAATCGCCGGCACCAGCGCCCGGGGAATCTCCCGCCGCTGGCGCGCGGCGAACCAGCACGCCACGTCCTCCAGCCGGCCAAGCGCCCCCGGGGGCTTTGTCAGTTGCAGCTGGCGCTCGCGCGCCGCGCGTTCGAACTTCGGTTCAGGTTTCAGAGTCGAGGCCATAACTGCCTTCTTGTCGGATGGAGCGGATGGCCGGTCGGTTCAAGGCAGGCGACCTTCCTGCACCGCCGCCTGGAGCCGACGAACGCTCTCCCGTAGCCCGGTACCGACATCGTCTTCGCCTCGGTCCCAGCGTTCGAAGGAGAGCAGTTCTTCCAGGGGCAGGCGCGGCCGCCAACCCGCCGTTTCCAGCTCGGGCTTCGCGTAGAAATGGCGGACGTACCCGATACACAGGTAGGCAACCGGCACGATCCGTTCAGGGATATCGAGCGCCGCGCGCAAGGCGTCCTGGTTGAAGATGCTGACCCAGCCTACACCGAGCCCCTCGGCCCGCGCCGCAAGCCACAGGTTCTGGACCGCGCAGGCGCAGCTGTAGAGGTCCATGGTCTTGATGTGGGTGCGCCCGACCACGACCGGCCCCGCGCGGTCCCGGTCGCAGGTGACGCAGATGTTGAGCGGCGACTCGACGATCCCCTCGAGTTTCAGGCGGCGATAGGCCGCCCGCTGTTCGCCCTCAAACATCTCTGCTGCCTCGGAGTTGGCGGCAGCGAACGCCGCGTGCACCCGGCGCTTGGTCGACCCGGAACGCACCACGATGAAATTCCAGGGCTGCATGAAACCGACCGAGGGCGCGTGGTGCGCAGCCATCAGGATCCGGCCCAGGACCTCGTCGGGGACAGAGTCAGGCTTGAACTGCCCGCGCACGTCGCGCCGGGTATAGATCGCCCGGTAGACGGCATTCCGCTCATCCTCGGAGAAATCGTGAATCGTCTGCACGCTGCGCTGTAGATTATCCATATCAAACGTCTCCCCTGCCGGAGCCGACGGCGGGCGCCCCGGTAGCCCAGACCGAATCCCGGCGTTACTGCACCAGGTCGTAGGTTGTCTCCACGCCCTCGCTCCAGCCGTCCCAGAGAAAATCCTCGGCCTTGCCATCGGCGATCAGCCGCATGGCGTAGCGCACCTGCTCCTCGTAGAAACCGCAGAACGCGCCCACACGATCCATACCGCCGTTCATTTCGTGCGCCTCGGCCGGGCACGGCGAGCCGCAGAAGTGGCGAATCGCGCAGGTATTGCAAGGCGCGAACCGATCGACGTTGCGCTCGGTCACAGTGGCGAAGGCCGGCGTTTTCAGCACGTCTTCGATCCGGTCCTCAAACAGGCTGCCACCACGGAACGCGTCGAGCCCGATGAACTCACTGCACGGGAACAGTCCGCCGTCCGGTGCCATCGCAAAGAAGGCGCGTCCCCCGCCGCAGGGCGAGATGTCGCACATCAAGCGTCGCGCCGTCGGCGCCAGGATCGCCAGGAGGATGTTGGCGAAGTTGGCCACGACCAGCTTGCGCCCGGTTTCCCGGTAGAGTTCGTGTGTCCGATCCAGCGCGGTGACGAACCCGCGCGCCAGTGCGTCGTCCTCCGGGCGCACGGTACGCGCGCCCTCGAGCGTGCAGCGGACCGCGTTCAGCATGCAGGTCGGCACACCGCGCTCGTGGAACAGTTCGACCAGCGGCACGAGCTGGTCGAGGTTCTTCTCCGTGCAGGTCGCGATCACGCTCCAGCTGTCGTAGCCGCGCAGGCGGTCCATCGCCTCGAGCACCTTGGCGTGAACACTTTTGCCGGCCCAGGTCGCGCGCGTGGCATCGGTCACCTCGGGCAACGGGCCGTCCAGCGACAGGCCGATGCTGACGTGACGGTCGGTCAGGAACCGGATGGCTGCCTCGTCGAGCAGAGTCGCGTTGGTCTGCACGCCGAACACGTAATCCTCATGGAACGCATCGATCGCGGCGAACAGCGCTTTCCGGTTCATCAGTGGCTCAGCACCGTGGAAGATCGCCCGCGGCTTGCGCCCTTCGGGCATGACGCTTTCGAAATAGCCTTTCAGTCGCCCCAGGGCCTCGATCAATCGGTCCGCCGACATGTCCTCGCCGTGGCGCCGCATCCCTTCCGGGATGTAGCAGTAGGTGCAATTGAGGTTGCAGCGTTCGGTGGGATTGACATAGACCGCGGAGGGCCTGAGCTCGAAACGCAAGCCGTGCAGTTCCAGCGCGAACTCGGCGGCTTTCTCACGGTAGGACTCGAGCAACGGGCCGCCCGCCAGCGTCTCCGCGAGATGGTCCTTGCGCACCAGGGCCCAGAAGGCGGTGTCGGGATCGGTGAGCGCCACGTAATCGGCGTGGCCAATCTCCAGCGGTACCAGGGCCGGGCCGCTGCCGCTATTGGCATAACGGCCCGAGGACGGCACCGGCCGGATCTCCGGAGCCGGCGCGCTCATGCCGGCTTTCGGTCCATCAGGATGTAGTGCGAGAGGCCGACGCCATCGGCGTCGCAGCGCTTGCGTACGGCGATCACCGCCGGCTGATCCGGGCGCTCGCCGGCGGTCTTCGAAACGGTGCTGTCATGGGCCAGGTTCAGGGTGGTGTTCTGCATCTGTCTGCTCCTTGTCGTTGCTGGGATAAGACCGGTAGCGGCCCGTTCAGGACGGCTTACGATCCATCAGGATGTAGTGCGAGAGGCCGACGCCATCGGCGTCGCAGCGCTTGCGTACGGCGATCACCGCCGGCTGTTCCGGGCGCTCGCCGGTGGCCGTGGAAACGGTGTTGCTCTGAGCCTGGACTGGGGTACTGTTGTGCATCTAGATTCTCCTTTCGCTGTCAAAAAAAAAGATCCCGCCACGGCGCCCACTGGAAGGGGGCGCTACGGCGGAACCTTTGCCATGATTCCGAACTATCCTCAACAGGTCTTCTGGCTCTCGGATCGTCCGGTCTGCCGCGCCTTCCCACCGGGGTGCTCCCCGGCAGTGACTGGCCTAAGTGGCCTTGCGGCATCCGTCCCCGATTACAGCGGCGGGCCCGCCACGGATTCTCACCGTGTTCCTGGATGCTGAAGATATGCCTGCATACTATACGATCGTGATCAACTGGTCAACAAGCATACCGCATGATCGTCCGCACTCTTCGTCCGCCACCCGAAGGGCCGCTTCCGGGGCCGGGGCCTGGTCAGCGGGCGGCGGCCGACAGGCCGACCTCCGGTCCGTCGCGGTCCACTTGCCATCCCCCTTCCGCGGCAACCTCCACCAGCGTCCGATCCAGCCGCCGCCATTCCCGTTCGCAGCCCGGAAGACCGAAACGGAGGCTCCCCGGAGTTTCGAACCGCCGTACCAGGACGGCGCGTCGAGAGAACATCTCGTGAAGGTCGGCGGCGTGCTCGGTGAGGCACCAGGAGAACAGGGCCGTAGTTCCGTCAGGTGTCAGCCCTCTTGCGACCAGCAGATCGTGCAGACGCTTTCCGGACCGTCGCAACCGTTCCCTGGTCTGGGCCTGCCAGGTGCGGTCACGCAGCGCGGCAGTGGCGACGAAACGGGCCGGACCGGAAACCGTCCAGGGTCCCAGCGCGTCGGCTAACTGCTCAAGCAAGGCCGGCCAGGCGAACAAGAACCCTACGCGGGCGCCGGCCAAGCCGAAAAATTTACCCAGGGAACGGAGGATGGCCAGGCCCGGCCTTCCGGCTTGGGCGACCAAGCTCTCCTCAGGAGTGGCGTCGATGAACGCCTCGTCCACCACCAGCCAGCCGCCGCGCCGGGCCAGACATTCGTGCCAGGCAGTGAGCCGGACCGGATTGGGCCGCCAGCCGGTCGGATTGTTCGGGGCGGCGAGCACCAGAACGTCGAGTTGATCGAGCGCCCCCTCCACGTCGCCCGGCGCGAGGAGCGCAACCGTGTGACCGGCGCGCCGCCACGCCAGCTCGTGTTCGAAATAGGTAGGCGCGACAACCCCGACGCGGCAGGGCGCACGCAGCGACGGTAAGCCCTGGATCGCGGCCTGGGATCCGGACAGAGGAAGGATCTGCGTATTGCCGTAGTACGCCGCCGCTGCGGCGAGCAAGGCATCGTCGGACTCCGGGAGACGATTCCAGACCCGCGCGGGAACCGCCGGCACGGGCCACCCGTCCGGGTTGATGCCGGTGGACAGGTCGAGCCACTGCCCGACGGGAATCCCGTAACGCCGGGCCGCGGCGTGGAGCGCCCCACCGTGCTCAGCCAAGGAGGATTCCCCCTATGGCGACCCCTCCCCAGAGCAGCATGCCCCGCTGCACCAGTGTGATGGCGTGGCGGATGTCCGCGGCCGTAGGGGCCGGCCCCAGTCCCAGGCCCGGGCGCTGCGCCTGCCGGCCGAGGTAGGTCGCGGTCCCGCCCAGGCTCACACGCAGTGCCCCGGCTCCCGCCGCCATCACCGGTCCGGCGTTCGGGCTGTACCAGAGACCGGCCTGTTCACGCCAGCAGCGCAAGCCGCACCTCCAGTTGCCGAACAGCACATACGTCAGGGCGGTCAGCCGGGCAGGCACCCAGTTCAGCACGTCGTCGAACCGGGCCGCGGCCCAACCGAAATGGTGGTAAAGTCGGTTCCGGTAGCCCCACATCGCGTCGAGGGTGTTGACCAGACGATAGGCGATGGCGCCCGGCGCACCCAGCAGGACAAACCAGAAAAGCGCTCCGAACACGGCGTCGTTGCCGTTCTCCAGGACCGATTCGACGGCCGCGCGAGACACCCCCGTCGCGTCGAGATCCGTCGTATCGCGGCTTACCACCCGGCCGACCGCGTCCCGGGCGGCAGGCAGATCCTCCCTGTCCAGTTCCACCGCGACGGCCTCGGCATGTTGCTGCAGGCTGCGCCCGCCGAGGGCGAAGTAGAGCGCCAACACCTGGAATAGCACCCCGGCCTGCGGCAGACCGGAGAGCCACCAGGCCACCACGAACGGCGGCAGGACAAGCAGGGCGACACCGGCAACTCCTGCCGCCCGCAGCCGTGACTCGGCGGCACCCGCGACACGCCGCAACAGTGCTTCGACGCGCTCGGCGAGCCTGCCGAAACCGATCAGCGGGTGCCAACGGCGCGGCTCGCCGAGTACGTGATCGAGCAGGATGGCGAGCGGGATCGCGGGCAGGAAAGTCATCCCGCCGCCTCCTTCAGGACCAACGGCAACCCGGCTGCTACCAGCGTCACCCGATCGCAGAGAGCGGCCAGATCCTGGTGCAGACGGCCCGCCTCATCGACGAATCGGCGCGTCAGGTCGCCGGTCGGAACCACGCCCATCCCCACCTCGTTGCTGACCAGAAGGATACGGCCTGGCAACGCTGTCAGCTGCGCGATCAGCGCCGCGCGTTCGCGGGGAAATTCCTGCGGATCGGTCGAGGTGAGCAAATTCGTCAACCACAAGGTCAAGCAATCAACTAGCAGGCAGCGGGTCGGGGCAGCGTGTGCCGACAGCACCTCGGCCAGCGCCCGCGGCGCTTCAACTGTGGCCCAGCTTGCCGGGCGGCGCACGCGATGGAGCGCGATACGCCTTTCCATCTCACCATCGCCGGCCTCGGCCGTGGCCACGTAGACTACATCGCACTGCGAGGCACGCGCCTGCCGCTCCGCCCATTCGCTCTTACCCGAGCGAGCACCGCCTAGGATCAGCTCCCGCACCGGTCCTCCCTCCTGGCCGTCGGCAGCCAACGTGCCAACAGATTCCAGTCCAGGTGGACGTCGACGGCATCGGCCAGTCGGTCGAGCTGCTCGTCACGAAGCTGCCGGTAGTCCGACGTTTCTGCAGCGGCAAGGCCCGCCCAACGTAGCAATGCCTTGCAGGCGGCAGGATGGTCGAACAAGCCGTGCAGGTAGGTGCCGAGCACCTGCCCGTCCACGGAGATGACGCCATCACGGAACCCGTCTCCGATGACTGCCGGCCGGGCCAAGGCCGGGCCATGGGAAATACCCATGTGGATCTCATAACCGGTGACCGGGGCCTGCTCTAGCACGAGCCTTGCATCGACCCTGGCCAGCTTTTTCTCGGTCTGCAGGCTAGTTTCCATGTCTACCAGCCCCAGCGCCGGGCAACTTCCCGGTGCGCCCTCCAGGCCTTGCGGGTCCTGCAAGCTCATCCCGAGCATCTGGAAACCGCCGCAAATGCCGATCAGCTTGCCGCCGTAACGCAGGTGCCTCTGGATCGCGGTGTCCCAGCCCCTGTGCCGCAGCGCGGCCAGGTCCGCGATGACGCTCTTGCTGCCGGGAATCACGATGAGGTCGGCAACGGGGATCGTTTCGCCTGGCCCGACGAAGCTAAAATCGACCTGGGGGTGGTGGCGTAGGGCGTCGAGGTCGGTGTGGTTGCTGATGCGCGGGAGCACCGGCGCCACGACCCTGAGGTGCCGTCCCGGAGCGTAGCCCTTGTCCGGGCCGTTGTCCGCCACGGCATCTTCCGCCTCGATGTGCAGCCCCTGCAGGTAGGGCAGAACACCGATCACCGGCTTCCCGGTCCTCTCGACCAGCCAGTCGAGCCCCGGCTGCAGCAGGGCGATGTCGCCACGGAACCGGTTGATCACAAACCCCGTTACCCGGGCCCTTTCCGACACCGAGAGCAGTTCCAGGGTTCCCACCAAGTGGGCGAATACACCACCGCGGTCGATGTCGGCCACCAGCAGCACCGGGCAATCGGCGGCCTCCGCAAACCCCATGTTCGCGATGTCGTTCGCCCGCAGGTTGATCTCGGCGGGGCTACCCGCCCCTTCCACCAGCACGCAGTCGTGCGCCGCGGATAGGCGGCCGAATGATTCCATCACCGCCTTCAACAGTTGCGGCTTATAGGCGTGGTAGCCCCATGCGTCCATGTTCCCGATCGGCCGACCGTGGACGATGACCTGGGCGCCCAGGTCGCTGTTGGACTTGAGCAGCACAGGATTCATGTCGATGGTCGGTTCGAGGCCGCAGGCCTGGGCCTGGACCGCTTGTGCCCGGCCGATTTCCCCGCCGTCCTGTGTCACAGCGCTATTTAGCGCCATGTTCTGGGGTTTGAACGGAGCGACCACCACGCCGCGGCGATACAACGCCCGGCCGAGGCCGGCGACCAAGGTGCTTTTCCCCGCATCCGACGTGGTCCCCTGGACCATCAGTGCCGCCGTTCTCATGCTTTCATCTCCAACGTCGCGGCATCCGGGTGGAACAGCCGAGCGACGGCGCTCGGATTGGACGGAAAATAGAGGTGCAGGTAAGAGGCGGTCAGCCGCCCCACCCGGTAGACCGGCTCGCCGCGGCGGCCGGCTCGCTGCGGCCGGCCCGTGGCGAGCGGCACGAGGTCCGTTTCGGCCCGGGAATAATGGAAGGTATGGCCGCGCAGTGTCCCCTCGGGTAATGCGATCTCCTGGAGCCCGAGAGCGACCAGGCGCTCCTGCATGCGAACCCGGCCGGGCAGCAGGCTGAAGGTCTCGAACTCATTGCCGTCAAGATCGATAATCTGCTCGAACAGGGCCATCATGCCGCCGCACTCGGCATAGAGCGGTCGCCCGGCCTTCCAGTGAGCCTGCAGCGCGGCGCGGATCCCGGTGTTGCGGACCAACGCCGGCAGGTGCAGTTCCGGATAGCCGCCGGGCAGAAACACGCTGTCGGTCCCGGATGGCAACGTCTCGTCGGCCAGCACTGAGAACTCGACCAGTTCCGCCCCCATGGCGGCCAGCAGGTCCAGGTTTGCCTGGTAGAGGAACGCGAAGGCGCCATCGCGGGCCACCGCGATCCGCACCCCTTCCAGGAGCCGCGGAGTATCCGCACACGCGTCGGAGCGGAACGTAACCAGGGATATGTCTACCTCGATCCCGGCCACGGCGGCGGCCAGGCCGTCGAGGCGCTGTTCCAGGTCATCGATCTCGTCCGCCTGCAGCAGGCCCAGGTGGCGTTCGGGAAGGCCGAAATCGAGATCACGCGCCACCCAGCCGCACCAGGTTAGCTCCACGGGCAGGCTCTCGCGCAACATGCCGGCATGCGCCTCCCCGGCCACGTTGTTGGCAACGACGCCGCAGGTGGCCAGCGCGGGCCTGTAAAGGGCGAGGCCCAGGGCCACCGCCCCGAAGGTCTGTGCCATAGCCGCGGCATCGATCACGAACAGAACCGGAAGGTCGAACAGGGCGGCGAGCTCGGCGCTGGAGGGAAGCCCGTCGTGCAGGCCCATCACGCCTTCCACCAAGATCACGTCGGCCTCTCCCGCCGCCCGGTAAAGCAGTTCCCGGCAATGTGCCTCACCCATCATCCAGAGATCGAGCTGGTAGACCGGCGCGCCGCTCGCCCGGGACAGGATCATCGGGTCGAGAAAGTCGGGGCCCACCTTGAAGACCCGCACCCGCCTTCCCTGCCGCAGCAGCTGGCGGGCGAGCCCGGCGCTGAATGCGGTCTTGCCTGACCCCGAGGCCGGGGCGCCGGTCAGCAGGGCCGGGCAGCTTCGCCCGCTCACAGCTCGATCCCCTTCTGCGCCTTGATGCCCGCCTGGAAGGCGTGCTTGACCGACTCCATCCGCGTGACTGTGTCGGCGGCATCGATCAGCTCGGGTGGGGCGCCACGCCCCGTGATCACGACATGCTGGTGGGCCGGGCGCGACCCCAGCGCCGCAACCACTCGGTCCGCTGCCAGATAACGATACTTGAGCGCGACGTTCAGTTCGTCGAGCACCACCAGGGCGATTGCGGCGTCGGTGAGGAGTGCCTCGGCCCGCCTCCAAGCCTGATCGACCGCCGCCACGTCCAGCTCCTGGTCCTGTGTATCCCAGGTGAACCCCTCACCCAGAACATGGAAGTGAACGGCGTCCGGAAAGCGGTCGAAGAAAAGCTTCTCGCCAGTCGCCCGCGTCCCCTTGATGAACTGCACCACACCCACGGTCATCCCATGGCCGAGAGCCCGACAGACCATGCCGAAGGCGGCACTGCTCTTGCCCTTGCCGTTGCCCGTGTGCAACACGATCACGCCGCGATCCTGGTCAGACGCGGCGATCCGCGCCGCAACGACGTCACGCTTGCGTTGCATGCGACTGCGATGGCGCACGTCCGGTCCGTCTGGGTCACCCAAGGGCATGGCGCCTTTCCTCGCGGCATGCGTACGCCGCTGCGCGTCCCACCACCGACCCGACCAGGACGAGGACCGGACCATTGCCGTGGTGCGCCGCCACGCCGCCGGCCAGGAGGTCGAGCTGCGTGATCTCGACCCGTTTCTCGGGGCGGGAGGCGCTGACGACGATAGCCACCGGCGTCGTCCCGCTCCAGCCGTGCTCGAGTAACCCGGCCGCCAGTGCCGGGGCTTCCTCTCCGGCCATGTAGATCGCAAGAGTATCGGCCTGGGCCTTCGCCGGCGACCAGGCCGGGCTCCGTTCGCCCTGGCCGACGCGGGGTGTCGCCAGCAGGACGCTCCGGGCCTCCCCTCGACAGGTCAGTGAGACCCCGAGATCTGCCGCCGCCGCGCTCGCCGCCGTGATGCCTGGGACGATCTCCCACGGAATCGAGGCGGCGTCCAGGGCGTCGATCTCCTCCTGGACGCGGGCGAAAAGCACCGGATCGCCCCCTTTCAAGCGCACCACCGTCTGGCCTTGGCGGGCAGCCGACACCAGCCGCCGGTTGATCTCCTCCTGGCGCATTGAGTGGGCGCCGCAGCGCTTGCCGACTGACACCCGGTGCGCACCGGCACACAGCTCGAGTACCTCGACAGGCACCAGGGCGTCATGGAACACCGTGTCGGCCAGCGCCAGCAGGCGGGCGGCGCGTAGCGTCAGCAGGTCGACTGCACCGGGTCCGGCTCCGACCAGGTAGACTCGGCCCTTCATGTCGCATCCCCCGCATCGATGCGGCAGAGAACCTCGCCACCGCTGTTCATGGCGTAGAGCGTCTGGCCGCTCAGCGTCGCCTGCGGGACGGGCCACGGCAGGCGCAAGCTTCCACCCGGCAGATCGACGGCCAGTTCGCCTCCGGCCACCCGCATGTCGGCCGCCCGGGCCCGAACCTCCAGGGTGGGGCGCGACGCAGGGCCAAACAGGGTTAGCCGAATCTCGGCCCATCGCGCGCACCATGCCAGAATCTCCTCGGGGGACAGCGTCGCTCCTTCCCGGAGCCGCAGGATCTCGGCCAGGGGCAGGTTGAACACGGCCGCGAGGGACTCCGCAGTCTCACCGGATGCCGCAAGGGCCTCTCGCCAGCCCGTAAGACCCGTGGAGAGTGAACGCCCGGCCTGTTCGCCCTCGAACACCGTCCCCGAGGCGACGTCGTACTTATTGGCATAGCCGCGCGGCGTGACCATCTGTCCGGACCGCACGAAGGTGTGAGAATTGCCGATCAGGACCGTCGAGAGCATGCCGATCTCACACTCGGCCATCTGCCCCAGGGTCGAGAGTTCGATGCGCTCGCGGGGCCGGAATGCGGACTTGACGATCGCAACGGGCGTGTCGGGGCTTCGGTGGCGCAGTAAGATCCGTTGCGCCTCAAGGATCTGTTGGCTGCGGCGTCCGCTCTTGGGATTGTAGAAGGCGACCACGAAATCGGCCGCGCCCACAGCGTCCAGACGCCGCGCGATCACGGCCCAGGGCGTCAGCAGGTCGGACAGGGAGATCGCACAGAAATCGTGTGTCAGCGGGGCCCCGACGCGCGCCGCGCAGGCGACCAGAGCAGAGGTCCCTGGTATCACCTCGACGTCGATGCCCGACTCCGGGGTCCAGCCAGCCTCGAACAACACCTCGTATGTTGGCCCGGCCATGCCGTAGACACCGGCGTCTCCCGAAGAGATCAACGCCACCCTCTCACCTTGCTGTGCCCGCGCCAGCGCCTCCTCGGCACGGCCGAGTTCCTCCGCCATCGCCTTGCGAATTACGGTCTTGCCGTCGAGCAGCTCCTCAATCAGGCGTAGATAGGTGACGTAGCCGATGACCGTGTCGGCCGAGTCTATGGCCGCGCGGGCAGCCGGGGTCATGTGGTCGAGGCTTCCGGGCCCGATGCCGACGATCGCTATTCGGCCCGTGCTGATCATGGGGATATCCTCGCGACGGAAACGGTGGCATGGCGGCCGTCTGTTCCGCGCACGCGGTGCTTCTCGACGAGGAGTTGCTCGGGCCCGGCGCCACCTGCCACGAGCAGAGCCGCCGCTTCAGCCACCGACGGAGTGCCGGTGTGGCGACGCACGACCTCAGATGGATTGGGGACGCGAACCGCGGCAAGTTGCTGAGCCGTGAAGTGGGCGATGACCCACCCGTGGTTCCGCCCCAACGCACACATGCCCGGTTCGTCCGCCTTGAGGTCGATACTGCCCACGGCAGTCACCCGGCTGATGTCGCTGCCGGCCGCGTCGAGGGCTTCCTCGACTGCCCGGGCTAGCGTCTCCTGCGGGGTGTCGCGATCGCAACCGATACCCAGAGCCACCTCGGGCAGACGGTAGGTGACCAGTCTCGACGTCAGGGCTCCGCTGCTCCCCGGTGGCAGATTCCGCGCACTGATCCAGAGCACGGCCACGAACCGTTCCGCCTCGACGTCCTCTAGGCGGTCCAGGCGGATGACGTTTGCTGGCACGGATCCTGGACGGGTCCACCAGGTGCCCGATCCCACTTCCTGCACCAGGGCAACCGGGTCATCGTTGACCACCGCGGCACAGGCCCGGGTGACATTCGCCTTGGGCGCTTCGATGGTCCAACCCAGGTCGCGCCCGAGCATATCGACGGCCAGCGTTTCACGAACGTCGGAGGCCGTGGTGAGCACGGCCTGCGCCCCCAGAGTCGTGGCCAGGTGGGTGGCTAGAGCATTGCCGCCCCCCGCGTGGCCGGAGAGGATCGGCACGGCATACCGCAGGGCCTCGTCCAGCACCACCATGCCGGGATCACGAGTCTTGTCCTTGAGATAAGGGGCGATCAGGCGCACCACGGCCCCGATCGATACGATCCAGACCACGGCGTCAAACCTGAACAGCGCCCCGACCTGCGCGGCCGACGGGCCGGAGTAGAGGGTTGCACCCTCCGGCGCGATGGAGGCTAACTTATCGGGAATGAACAATGAGGCTCCCGGCAACGTCTCCAGCACTCTGGCGGCGGCGGCGACTGCGTACCGGGTGATGGCGATCACCGCCACACGCGAGGGGTCTATGGGCAGCAGGCCGTCCCGGCCACCGCGACTGGGTGATAGCGCCATCCCTAGCGCTCCCTGGGCCCGCCACTTACCCGTAGCGGGTTGTGGACCAGCATGAGGGAGAGATAGGCCACTTCTTGCCCGCGGAGGGTCGTGACATCGTGGATCGCCCGTTCCACCGGCGTACCCACCTTCTCCACGAACCGTGCGTGTCCAATGATGTCGCGCCGCTCGAGTAGATCAAGGATCTGCTCGAGCATCGGCTTGACCTTGAGCAAGACCAGCGTGTCGAACTCGTCGAGCAGGTGATCGATGATCTCGATGCCGTAGTTCGCGGGTATGACGGCAAACATGTCGTCCTGCTCGGCCAATGGCATGCCCACGCGGGCCGCAGCCGCGCAGTAGGAACTGACGCCCGCGATGACTTCCACGGCGATTGCCGGATCCAGGGAACGCACGGTGCGGGCCAGGTGTTCGAAAGTGGCGTAGGTCGACGCATCCCCTTCGACCAGGAAGAGGACATCCTGCCCGAGATGTAACAGCGCAAGCACAGAGTGGGCCGCCTTGACCCAGGCCGAGGCCAGCACGACCCTGTCGCGGCTCATGGGAAAAACCAGCGGCGTGGCGTCCGCAGGTATCGCCAGGCCGCCACGGCGCACGATATCCAGGGCATAGCTGGACGCACTGATGCCGGTCACGGGGTAGGTCCAGTGTGCCGGGCTCGAAAGGGCCTCCCAGGCGTTGCGCGTCATGAGGCCTGGGTCGCCTGGACCGAGCGAGACGCCGACCAATTTGCCGGGCTCGCTCACTGGTGCACCCCTGCCCAGGGGCCATCGGCTGACACGATCCAGACGGGGTTCTGACCCGTAAATCTATGCATACCGAGGATCGGCTCACTGCGAGCCGCGGACAGATGTATTGCCTCCCAATGGACGCCCATGGCGTTGAGTTCGGCCTGCGCGGACGCGAGGTGCTCGAGGGTGATGAAGTTCATGACCAGCCGCCCTCCTGGCCGCATGCGGACCAGACCAAGCCGGATGAGCGGTATGAGCTCCCCGCCCGAGCCGCCTATGAACACGGCATCCGGGTCGGGCCAGTCGGACATGTCTAACGGGGCCTTTCCCTCGACCATGGTGTAGTTGGTGGCAGCCAGGCGACGGGCGTTCGCGCGGGCATGTGCCGCACTGTCCGAGTTTTTCTCGATCGCGTAGACATGGCCCAGGCTGGCCATCCGCGCAGCCTCCAGGCCAACCGAGCCGCTGCCAGCACCGATGTCCCAGACGATGGAACGGGGGGTCAGACGCATCATCGCGAGGGAGACAGCACGCACCTCGAGCTTCGTGATGAGCCCGCCCGTCCCGGGACCACCCGGCCGCCGCGTGATGTACTCGGCATCCTCCAGCCCGATCAGGGGTTCGGGCGGGAAGGGCGCGATCCGTTCGAGGATCGCGATGTTGGGATCGGGAAACGTGCGGTCGGCGGCCTCCGCCAGGGGCAGGTCGGCATAGATCCGCTCGTCCGGCAACAGCAGCCGCGCGGCCACCGAGAGGCGGAACGTGGCGCCGAAACCGGCGGCGAGAAGCGCCCGAGCGATTCGATCCGGACCGTTTCCCGGCGCGGTAAGGCAGGCGATGCGTTCTTCCACGGCTGCTGCCCTGACCAAGGCATAGAGCCCGTGGTCAGGGCCGGAGCCCCAATCCCATTCGCCGGTATCTCGGCCGTGGACCGACACAACTCGCACGCCGGCCCAGGGGCGTTTGAGCCGAGCGAAGGCAACTTGGATCGTTGATGGCGCTGGCAGAACCTCCAGGGCCTCGGGTCCGAGCTCGCGCGCCAAGTAGGACGCCACGCCGTAGCAGAAGGGATCGCCGGTGGCGAGGACGGCGACGGCTTCCCCCCGGTCACGCGCGTCGCGGACCCAGCCGGCCACGGCACCGACTTGGCCATCCATCGGAAGGTGGATCGCTGAGGGAGCGATATCCCCCGCCACCAGATCGAGCGTCCGCCGAACTCCGATCACGCAGTCGGCGCCGCCCAGCCGCTCCCGCGCGACAGTCCCGAGCCCTGCCCAGCCGTCGTCCAGGATACCGACGATCGTGCACAATTCAGACAAAGATCTCCTCCGGGAACACGGCCAGAGTGCGGCCTTCGGTATCGCAGGCCAGGATGGTGAGATGGAACGTGCCGGGATGGTTGGCCTTGAGAGTAAGGCACGCCATGCGGGCGAGTTCATGGTGTAGGGCCACGGTGAGCCCAAGGGTGGCCAACCGCTCGGCGGCATAGCGCGCCGTCACGGCCTCCCCGATCTCGGTCACGATCTCCACCGACGCCCCGGCCCGGCGAGCCGCATCCACCAGCAGACCACGGTCGAGTTCCTTGCGCCAGGCGTGAGTGACCGGGAGTCCCTGGGCGATCTTGGTCAATTTGCCGATCATGGCGCCGACGATGATCCGCTTGATCCCCCGCGCAACCGCAGTCTGGAAGGCTGCCTTGACGAAATCGCCCATCTGGACAAAACAGGCTTTGTCCAGTTCCGGGTAGTTTTTCATTGCGCACTTCTCGGTCCGTCCACCCGTGGTCAGAACGATGGTCTCCTGACCCTGGTTCGCCGCGACCTGGATCGCCTGGATGACGCTCGCCCGGAAGGACGATGTGGAATAGGGGATGACGATTCCCGTAGTACCGAGAATGGAGATGCCGCCGAGGATACCGAGCCGGCCGTTCAGCGTCTTTTTCGCCATCTCCTCCCCACCCGGTACCGAGATCGTCACCTCCAGCCCCTGGCCGGCAGCCAGAATCGGGCCACCGACGGCCCGGACGTTTTCCTCGATGTTCCGTCGCGGGATCCCGTTAATTGCCGGACCACCCACTTCCAGGCCGAGACCGGGCTTGGTGACCGTACCTACGCCCGGGCCACCGCGCAGTATCACCGTGTTGGCCGAGACGGGAAGAGTCCTGACGTCGGCTGTCAAACGGGCGCCATTGGTGACATCGGGGTCGTCGCCCGCATCCTTGACCACCACGGCGTGAGCGCAATCCCCATCCAGCCGTCCCTCAGTTACGCCGAACCTCACGATCTGTCCATTTGGCAGGGTGCAGGAAATGGCCTCCGGGACCCACCCCATCACAAGCCCCTGTACGGCCGCCCGGGCAGCGGCGGCCGCGCAGGCACCCGTGGTAAACCCGGTGCGCCCATGCCGTCCGCGCTTGGCCATGGACTTGCGCACCTTGACAGCAACCATGTCGAGATCGCTCACTCGGCTACGGCCACCGGTTTCAGGAAACGCTGTACCGTCCAGAGGGAAACGCTACCCAGCGCGAGCCAGTAGACCGCGTTGGCCAGGACCGACGCCCATACGAACTGCTCGGCAAGTTCCGCCAGCGCGGCAGCATCAACAGGCGGGTGGGAGTCAAAGGGGCCGCCCACGAGATGCGGAGCCCCCAGCAGGTGGGGCACAACGAGCAGGCCGAGCGCCGCCCAGCGCCACGCTCCCTTGCCAAAGGCCGCACAGGCGAGACCGACACCCGTGCAAGCGACGGTGAGAAACCACCATATCTGGCGTGCCTCCAGGGGTGCCGCAGCGGCACCGGGAATCTCGGGCGGCAGGCCGAGGGTTGGCGCGATGAAAAAGGTGGCGTAACCCGCCACGCCCCAGAGCAGCCCCTGGCGCCAATCGGACCATGTCCCGGCGCGTCGTCGGGAGAAGGCCAACTGTGCGACCAGCATCAACAGGGCGAAGCCGATGGACGTCAACACATTGGCGAGCAACGTGTAGGCTGTCCGCTCCGTCCCGTCCGCAGGCGCCCATTCGGCTGCCGCCGGCTCATGACCCGCGTCTGGCGTCGCCGGGTTGTTCGCGTAGCTATGGCCAACAGGCCCGGTGTGGTGCCCCGATGACGATTCCGCCTGCTCGAACAGTTCGGCGTGAATGATGATGGGAATCTGCTGCCAAAGTTGCACCGCGCTCAGCAGCATTCCGGAGACTACCCCAACGAGCAAGGCAGAAAAAACAACACGACGAAATAGCATGGTGCACCTCAGTGGCAGGGAAAGCCCAGCGCATGGCGGACATCGTGGGCTGCGTTGTGGACGGAGGCCGATGAACTGAACCCGGTGCCGGCCAGAATCACCAGTCCCAGCAGTAGGGCGGCGGCAATCTGCAGGCCGACAGAAATGGTAGTGGTACGGGGGGTGTCAGCGATGGCTGCTTGATGTCTCATGGTCATTTCTCCTATGGGTGAGACGACTGGACCGGTGGTGGACCCGCACTGTCGGAGGCTGCCACCGGGCTCAGTTCGGGATCTCCGTTCAGTGGCAGGGTAGGCCCTGCGCATGGCGAACATCGTGGGCCGCGTTGTGGACGCCGGCCGATGAGGTGAACCCGGTGCCAGCCAGGATCACCAGCCCCAACAGCAGGGCGGCGGCAATCTGCAGGCTGGCAGAAACGGTCACGGTGGGGATTTTCGCGATGGCAGCTTGATGTTGCATAGTCACTTCTCCTGTTGGTTGATCAAATTGATTTACGTGATTCAAGGTCCGGGCGCCTTGACTCGGCCAATGCCAGCAATGCATGCAGCGCGGCGACGACAAGAGTTGACCCGCCCTTCCGTCCCCGCGTGATGATCCACGGTACTTCGCTCTCCTTGGCGAGCAGCTCCTTCGATTCAGTGGCAGAGACGAAGCCCACCGGCATGCCGATGACAAGCGCGGGACATGCTTCGGCCTCCCAGGTCATGCGTAGGATTTCGAGCAGCGCCGTCGGTGCGTTACCCACACCCACCACCGCGCCTTGGAGCAAGCCGAGGTTAGCCGCCTTGCGCATGGCCTGCACGGCACGAGTCGTTCCCTCGGCTTTCGCCGCCTCGATGACATCGTCATCGCCGATGAAGTGGTTCGTCTGCATGCCGAAATGGGCGAGCCTTTTTTTCGACAGGCCAACCCCGATCATCTCGACATCGGTGACGATGCCGCTTCCCCGGAGCACGGCTTCGATGCCGGCCTGCACGGCCCGTGGATGAAAGTCCACGAGCCCGTTGAACTCGAAGTCCCCCGTGGAGTGGATCAGGCGACGCACGATTGGCCACTGCTCGTCGGAGTAGCCGTGCGATTCGACCTCCCCGTCGATGATGGCGAAAGAGTCGTGCTCGATCGCACGGCCCCTAGCGGTGAGCTGCTCGGTGATGATGTTGGGGTTACTGATGGGCATGGTCTTTTCCGTTCAAGTGATGGTGATGGTGCCCCCGGTCGGGCACCTTGAACTTGCATCCGTCACACTCGAGCAACTGCCCCGGGCCCGCGTCATGACCAAAGACACGTCTCTCCAGCAGGTCGAAAATGCCCTTGTCGAAGCCGAAATAGCTGCCGAGCGAAAAACTGATGCGTGGGTATCGGCGAGTCAGGCGATCAACTTGGCGCCCGATGCGGTCGATCAGGACACCGTTGAACAGGTAGACGGGAACGATTGCGATCTGCATCATCCCCAGCCTGGCCTGGTGCTGCACGACCGATTCCAACCGCGGCAGGGTGATGCCGGTAAAGGCGATGTCGACCAGCTCGTGGTCGCCGTCCTCGAAGATCCACCGCGCCATCTTGGCTAGTTCGCTGTTCGCCGCCGAATCCGAGGAGCCGCAGCCGAGCAGGATGATCCCGGTGGTCTGGGGATCCAGCGCATCGAGCGTCTTGAGAACCTGCTTGAGCTGCGAGCGAAGGATCCCGAAAAGCTCCTCGCCGAGACCCAGGTGGTGCACACAGACGTAATCGACCAACGGATGGCGCTCGCGCGCTCGGTTGACGGCCGCCGGGATCTCCATCTTCACATGGCCTGCCGCGCCCAGGATGAGCGGCACCACGACCACTTTGTGGGCAGCCCGCGTGGCCCGGTCGAGACCCTCGTCGAGCAGTACTTCGGCCAGCTCGATGAAGCAGACCTCGATATGCCAATCTGGTTGGCGTTGCCGCCACAGCTCGCCGAAGCGTTCGATCTCGTCGTTCGCTCCGCTGTGTCGGGAACCATGGCCGACCAGAAGGATGGTGGTCCCGTTCATGCACCCCCCCGTTCCGGCGCTACACGCCGGAAACGGTGGCAGAACTGCGCGTCGTAGAGCTTCGAGGGAACCACCTTGGGCCAGTGACGCGCACCGAGCGCTGGGCTGGCGATGATCATCGCCTGGCTAGTGATCCTCTCGGCGCAGCACTTGTCCCGAATGTCGGCGACCGTGCCGCGGACGATCTTCTCCTGTCCGGACCAGCTCGCCTTGTGCACCACGAGGATCGGGGCCTCGTCACTCCAGCCAGCGGCACGCAACTCCCGCTGGACCACCGGCAGCAGGGTGATGGAGAGGAAAATGCACAGGGAGGTGCCATGGGCCGCCAATGCGCGGAGTTCCTCTCCCTCCGGCATGGGCGTACGGCCCGCCATCCGGGTGAGGATCACCGTCTGCGTCACCTCAGGCAGAGTCAGGGTCTCCCCGGCCGCTGCCGCGGAAGCCATGGCGGATGAGACGCCCGGCACCACGCCCCATTCAATCCCGGCCGCGTCGAGTGGCCGCGCCATCTCGCACAGGGCGCCGTAGAGCGAAGGATCGCCGGTCTGCAGACGCACGACTGTCGTACCGCGACCGGCGCGCGTGATCAGCCAAGCGCAGATCTCGGCGAGGGTCATGTCGCGGGAATCGGCGATTTCACAGTCCACCCCAGCGTAACGCGTCACGGCCCGGTCGACGAGCGAGCCCGCATACAGGATGGCCCCAGCCTGGACGAGCAAGTCACGCCCCTTGATGGTGATGAGGTCGGGATCCCCCGGGCCTGCACCGACAAACCAGACTTTTCCGTACTGCATTCCACCCCACCTCGGACTGAGCCCGGCGCTTCGAGCGGGCGCGCGGCCGCGGAAGCGGTAGGACGCCACATGCAACGTGACGCCCCAGACCCAACCCTGCTGTTTCAGATATCGACGATTCGGTATCCCCGGAGGGTCCGAATCAGGCCAGACGCTCAGTGGTTCGCTGGCCAAGCTACTGCAGTTGCCCCCTCCCCGGGGCTCGGCTGCATCCAATCGTTCCTGGGCCGGTCTTCTGGCTTGCCTTCATCCATCGTCCGCTCGCCTTCCCGTGCACGTGGCTCAGTGGCGTCAGAGCGGAGTCGTCAGGCTCACAGCAGCGGGGACTGCGCCGGAATGGCCGACTTGGGTCGGCGGCACCGGTCTTCCCGTTTCACCCCGAAGTGCGGACGCACTCCAGGGAACCCAATTCCATGCGATTGCTAAATTATCCGATCACAAATCCTCACGTCGTCCAATGGCCGAGGCTACGCTAGGCCCGTTTCCGGGCCGTGGCATCGATGTCGGCGCCTCTCAGCTACGTCATCTTCCCCACCGGCAACCCTGCGCGGCGACTTTTGATTGCTTGTGCCACCTTCCGTTTGTCAACGCTCGACACCGAGCAGATGATCGTACTATTACATATTGTATTAATGATTACCGTATGTCAAGCTCTAGTAAGCATTCGGTCCAGAGTAAGTTCGCATTTTTGTATTTCAGCTTGTTCATGAGTATTGAATGCCGACGATTCGGTGCCAAGTCAAGACTTTGGATGAATCACTACTGTCCGGTTAAGAATCCGATATCTTGATGGATTACTAGATCCATCAATATCTTACACCGTACTTGAGGAGAGGTGGATCATGGCAGGACGTTTGGAAGGTAAGGTCGCCGTCATCACCGGTGCAGGTTCCGGCATTGGCGCATCGATGGCGGAACTGTTTTGTCGCGAGGGGGCCAAGGTCATTGCCGCCGACATTTCGAGTCAGCAGAAAAGCGTGGCCGGGAAGATCGGCGGCAGCTGTGTACCGGTGCACGCGGACGTTGCGAAAAGCGCCGATGTGCAGGCCATGCTGTACCGGGCCGTGTCAGAGTTCGGACGTCTCGACATCCTGGTCAACAACGCTGCCATCGATGGCGAGATGCTGCCCACGGGTGAATACTCGGAAGAGGAGTTCGACCGGGTGTGGGGAATCAACGGGCGCTCGGTCTTCCTAGCCATGCGCTACGGCATACCGCTGATGCTGGCCAACGGTGGCGGTTCGATCGTCAACGTCTCATCGATGGCTTCCATCGTAGCCTTTCCGACCATGCCGGCCTACTGCGCCGCTAAGGGCGCCGTATCCATGATGACCAAGGTGACGGCCGTCGAATATGCCACCCAGGGCATTCGGGCCAACGTCATCTGTCCCGGAGCGGTGGTCACCGGGATCACCAAGCACATGCCCGCCGAGTACATCGATAACGTGAAGGCCTCCACACCCATGGGCCGCATGGCGTCCCCGTCCGAGATCGCCATGTTGGGCTTGTTTCTGGCAAGCGACGAGTCCTCGTTCATGACGGGTTCGCTGATCGCCATCGATGGCGGCTACACGTCGCTCTGAAGGCCGGTCGGTCCTAATGGGGTCGGGAACTGCCGTCGGCCCGGGCCTGGTCCGGGATCCCAGCATCCCTGTCCAGGCCCGGCCTATCTAGCCGGCCCAGCGGGCGATGATGGCATGCAGGCTGTCCAGGCCGTCCGTCAGGGCCGCCGGACCGGGTTGCAGGATGTCTGACGACTTGATTTCGTGCAGCTCATCGTCCCGTACGGCCGGAACGTCCCGCCATCCCGGCCGCGCGGCGACGTGTTCTGGCCGGAACCTTTTGCCGCACCACGAGCCGATGATGATATCGGGCGCTGCCTGCACGACCTCGCCCGGGTCGGCCACGACCCGGTTACGGCCGAGACTGCAGGCCACACGGTCGCAGAAGACGTCCGTTCCGCCGGCGATTTCGATCAGTTCGGAAACCCAGCGAATCCCGCAGATCTGCGGCTGATCCCACTCTTCGAAGTAGACTCGGGGACGCCGCGGCAGGCCCGCTGCGGATTCGCGCACGCGCGCGATTCGGGCCTCCAGCGACTGCGCGTAGAGCTCGGCTCTCGCCCCGGCCCCGATCATCGCACCCAGGCGGCGAATGTAGGCGAGGATGCCCACAACCGACCGATGGTTGCTGATCCAGACCTCTATGCCGCGCTTGATGAGCGCCTGGGCGATATCGGCCTGCATGTCGGAGAAGCCGATGGCCAAGTCCGGTTCGAGAAGGACAATCTCGTCGATCTTGGCGCTGGTAAAAGCCGAGATCCTGGGCTTCTCCTTGCGGGCCCGGCGCGGCCGTACCGTGTAGCCTGAGATGCCGACGATACGCGGCGACTCGTCCAGTGCGTAGAGAATCTCGGTCGGCTCCTCGGTCAGGCAGACGATTCGGTGCGGATAGAAGTCGTTCATGCCAACGGTTCCCCGTACGGATTATCCATCGTTCGGAACGGTGCTACATCGCCGTCGCCAGCCGCACGGCCGTCAAGCCGGTCCGCTCTGGCTAGTTGTTCGATCCCTATTACATAGCACATCGCCCTGAGCGGAAGCGCGGTTGAGATGGCGGGACAGGACGAACAGCAGGCCCGACGGGTGATTCACGTAGCGGCGCGGCCAGGTGTGCTACTGCTCTGTCGTAGCGAGGGCAACCAACGCGCATTCGGTACGCCGGCAGACCGCACGTGTTATGGGCATAGGACGCAGCCCACGTGACCCCCGGGTAGGATGAATTCCTTGAGCGAGTTCATCGCGTCGTTCATCGGGTCGGGTTCGTGCTCGAGGCACTCGACAACATCCGTTTCCAGCAACTCCATGCCCAACACAGAAAATTCTCCTCCCAAGTTGAACAGATCGTGCTGCATCTCAGCCAGCAGCATGCGCTCAGCACTCGGCTAGTATTTCACCAGCAGCAGGCCGACCACCGCGTCGAGTTCATCCGCCTCGCCCAGGGCGTGGATGCGCGGGCTGTCCTTGGCAACCCGGCTGCCGTCGCCGCAGCCGGTCGCCTTTTGTCGCCGGTACGCGTTTAGATCTTGGAGAGTCGGTGGCCCATGGTGAGGTGAATCCAGCGGCACCAGGAAACGGTTACCGGCGCCCGCACCCAGCCGGCGCTGCTGTGCCGGTAACCGTCATCGCGACATCCCGACGCGCACTGACTGGCATCATCACCGCGCCGGCATCCAGGGGCGTCGGTTCACCCCAGCTCGATGACCAGTTGCGGCACCAGCTCGAACAGGTCACCCACCAGGCCATAGTTGGCCACCTGGAAGATCGGCGCCTCCGGATCCTTGTTGATCGCCACGATCACCTTGCTGTCCCTCATCCCTGCCAGATGCTGGATCGCACCAGAGATACCGATGGCGAAATAGAGCTGGGGGGCGACGATCTTGCCGGTCTGGCCGACCTGATAGTCGTTAGGCACGTAGCCGGCGTCGACCGCGGCTCGCGATGCGCCCAAGGCGGCGCCAAGCTTGTCGGCCAGCGGTTCGAGCACCTGGTGGTAGTTCTCCGCGCTGCCCAGCCCGCGACCGCCGGAGACAATGAACCTAGCGGCCCCGAGCTCCGGGCGCTCACTCGTAGTCAGTTCGCTGCCGACGAAGGCGCTCCGGCCGCAGGCCTGCGGTGCCATGACCGCCTCGATGGCAGCTTGGCCGCCCTCGCCAACGGCGTCGAAGCCGGTGGTGCGCACGCTGATGACCTTGACCGGATCGGCCGACTGGACGGTGGCCAATGCGTTGCCGGCGTAGATCGGGCGCACGAAGGTGTCCGGCGACTCGACGGCGATGATGTCGGAGATCTGCGCGACATCGAGCAGGGCCGCCACACGCGGCAGGAAATTCTTGCCGAAGGTGGTCGCCGGGGCGAGAAGGTGGCTGTAGCCATCGGCCAGCGCGACAACTAGCGCGGCGAGGTCCTCGGCCAGCCGGCTTCCCAGATGCTCGCTGTCGGCACACCTGACGCGGTCCACCCCGTCGAGTCGCGCGGCGGCCTGCGCGACCTCCTGGCAGCCGCTCCCGGCGACGAGAACGTGGATTTCACCTCCGATCTCCCGGGCCGCGGCGACGGTATTAGCGGTCGCGCTCTTCAGTTCGGTGTTATCGTGCTCTGCAATGATGAGTAGTGCCATGGGAAAAGACTCCTAGAGGACCTTCGCTTCGTTCTTCAACTTTGCGACAAGCTGCTGCACGTCGGCCACCAGTTCACCGGCCTGGCGCGTGGGTGGCTCGACCACCTGGAGGGTTGCCAGCCGTGGGGTGACGTCCACGCCGAGATCGGCAGGCGTGACAGTCGTCAACGGTTTCTTCTTGGCCTTTAGGATATTGGGCAACGTGGCGTAGCGGGGCTCGTTCAGGCGCAAGTCGGTGGTGACCAAGGCCGGCAGGGTCAGGGCGAGGGTTTCAAGACCGCCATCGATCTCGCGCGTGACCGTGGCCTTGCCATCGGCGACGACCACCTTGGAGGCGAATGTCGCTTGGCTCCACCCCATGAGAGCGGCCAGCATCTGCCCGGTCTGGTTGGCGTCGTCGTCTATGGCCTGTTTCCCGCAGATGACGAGCTGGGGGGCCTCCTCCTCACAGATAGCCCTGAGCAGCTTGGCCACGGCGAGCGGCTGCAGGTCGGCATCAGTTTTGACCAGAATCGCACGGTCGGCTCCCAGCGCGAGCGCGCTGCGCAATGTTTCCTGGCATGCGGCGACACCGCAGGATACGGCAATGACCTCACTGGCTACACCCATCTCCTTGAGGCGTGTCGCCTCTTCCACCGCGATCTCGTCGAAGGGGTTCATCGACATCTTGACGTTAGCGAGCTCGACACCCGTTCCGTTAAACCTGACCTGGACCTTGACGTTGTAATCGACGACCCGTTTGACCGGCACAATAATTTTCATGAGTTCACTCCACTGTCCTGGACATGTGCATGTGGTGGGCGTATTGGCATGCGCGAGCCGCCGGCGTCATTTGTAGTTGTAGAACCCGCACCCGGTCTTGCGCCCGAAATGGCCGGCCGCCACCATCTCCTTGAGCAGCGGTGCGGGGCGGTACTTGGGATCGCTGAACCCGCAGTAGAAGGACTCCATCACGGCGAGCAGAGTGTCGAGGCCGATCAGGTCGGCCAGGGCCAGCGGGCCAATCGGATGATTGCAGCCCAGTCGCATGCCCGTATCGATGTCCTCGGCGCTGGCCAATCCCTCCTGTAGGGCAAAGATCGCCTCATTGATCATCGGGCAGAGGAGCCGGTTGACGACGAACCCGGGGCTGTTCCTGGCCGTGATCGCGGTCTTCCCAATCTGCTCGAGGAAGACCTGCATGGCATCGTGCGTGGCAGTCGATGTCAGCATTCCGAGGATCAATTCCACCAAGGCCATGACCGGCACCGGATTGAAGAAATGCATGCCGATGAAGCGCTGCGGCTGCGTCACGGAGGCGGCCAGTTCGGTGACCGACAGCGACGAGGTGTTGGTGGCGATGAACGTGTCTTCAGAGACCACCACGCAGATTCCCTCCAAGATCCGCTTTTTCAGATCCAGGTTCTCGGTGGCTGCCTCGATCACCAAGTCGCACTTCGCAAGCGTCGCGTAGTCGGTGGCACCCACGATGCGTGCGACGATCTCGTCCTTCTGGCCTGACGAGAGCCTATCCTTCTTGACCAGCCTGGCCAGGCTGTCTGTGATCATGCCGATGCCGCGGTCGAGCGCCGCCATGGAGATGTCGACCATGACGACATTCCGCTGTGCCGCCGCACACACCTGCGCGATCCCGTTGCCCATGGTTCCGGCGCCGATGATGCCCACAGTCTTGATTGCCATCTCTTCCTCCTCTTACAGGACGTCTCACCGCCCGTTGTGCGTATATATCGCCCCGCCACCCCGGCCACACGACCGTGGGCGACTCTGGACGACACCTCGCCAGGCGGCGCGCCGAACCCGGGCCCATAACGATGCACGCCGTGCACGACGCACCGCATCCGCCGCCCGATTCGAGAGGATCCAGCGCCGTGCCTGGCAACGTCGACGGAGATCGGTACATCTTCTGCAGAGGGCGACCCCGAGGTGGCCAAGCAGTGTACGGATCGCGTCCAACTCCGGGGCAACCCCCCGTCATCTACCCCGGACCGGCCCGTGCCCTTGCAGGGCAAGGCACTCCAGGAAAGCAGGCAGGACCCACCGTCGCCCGATGTATTTTAGTATTATACGTTACTGTAGGTGTACATACTATACTTACTTACCACTTGATCTCTATTCGGCACGCGCTGTCGGGATGATGGGGAGGATTCGGAAATGAGAGAGGCGTGGTTACGCGCTCTCGTCACGCCGGCCAGGCTACTGCCCCAGGCACTCCGGAGGCCGAGGTACTTAGCGGCCGGGCGAAGCGGTGGCGGGATACCTTCCGTTACTCCGACACCGGGGAACTCCCCGACGCCCTCCCGACGAGCCTTCAAGCCGTTTCAGATGAGTCGTCAATCGTCCCGGTCAAGTACCGGGCTTGAGGATGGCAATCCTCGCGATGGCGTACCGGCGGCCTGAGAACGGTGTTGTGCGAATGCGCCTGCATTCCGGGGTAATCACGGCTGGCGTGCAGACCCCGGCTCTCGCGTCGCAACAGCGCGCTGCGCACGATCAGGTCTGCCGTCACCATCAGATTGCGCAGTTCGATCAGGTCATTGCCGATGCGGAAATGGGCGTAGTACTCGTCGATTTCCTGGCGTAGCAGACGGATGCGATTAAGCGCACGATCCAGCCGTCCGTTCGTGCGCACGATACCGACGTAGTCCCACATGATGCGCCGCAGTTCATCCCAATTGTGCGAAATGACGATCTCCTCGTCTGCATCGGCGACCTGGCTTTCGTCCCATGCCGGCAGCGATGCCGGCGCGGTTCGGCGCGACGCGAGGATGTTCCGGGCACACGCCTCGCCGAAAACCAGGCATTCGAGCAGGGAGTTGCTCGCCAGGCGGTTGGCACCGTGCAGGCCCGTAGCTGCCGTTTCACCAAGGGCGTAGAGGCCGGGCACGTCGGTGCGCGCATCGAGATCGGTGACGACGCCACCGCAGAGATAGTGGGCGGCCGGTACCACGGGGATCGGTTCGCGCGTCATGTCGATACCGAGATCCAGGCAGCGAGCGTGAATGTTTGGGAAGTGGTTGACCAGGAAATCGGCCGGTTTATGCGTCATGTCGAGGAACACGCAATCGAGGCCGTGTCGTTTCATCTCGAGATCAATGGCCCGGGCGACGATATCGCGCGATGCCAGCTCCGCCCGGACATCGTGCGCCGGCATGAAACGGGTCCCGTCGGGCAGGCGCAGCAGGCCACCCTCTCCACGCATGGCCTCGCTGACGAGGAACGACTTCGCCTGCGGGTGATAGAGACAGGTGGGATGAAACTGGATGAACTCCATGTTCGCCACCCGGCAGCCGGCGCGCCACGCCATTGCGATGCCATCCCCCGTGGCCACGTCCGGGTTCGTCGTGTAGAGATAGACCTTGCCGACCCCGCCGGTGGCGAGGACGGTGTGGGCGGCGGAAAAGGTCACGATCCTGTCTGCGGCCAGGTCGAGGACATAGCAGCCGATGCAGCCCGTGCCCGGGTATCCCGTCTGTGACCCGACGATCAGGTCCACGGTCAGGTGATGCTCGTATACTTTGATGTGGGGATGGGCGCGCACCTTTTCCGTGAGTGCGGCCTGCACAGCATGCCCGGTGGCGTCGGCCGCATGGATGATGCGGCGATGGCTGTGACCTCCCTCGCGGGTCAAGTGATAGTCGGTTGTGCCTCCCTCATCGCGGGTGAACGGAACCCCGTGCGCCAGCAGCCAGTCGATCGCTTGGCGACCTCGCTCGATGACATAGCGGACCGCGCCCGGATCGCACAGGCCTGCGCCGGCGATAAGGGTATCCTCGACGTGACGGTCGACGGAATCCGCCTCGTCCAGGACAGCCGCGATGCCGCCCTGGGCCAAGTCGCTGGCGCTGTCGGCGAGGGTCTGCTTGGTGATCAGCGCGACCCGGCAGTGGTCGGCGAGGCGTAGCGCGACCGACTGTCCGGCCAGACCGCTGCCGATAACGATAACGTCAGTCCGATACATGGATCATTCCGCCAAAGGGGCCGAGGCAGGACCCTACCCGGGCGAGGTGAGACCTGTCCGGCATGCTGGGGTCAGGTGGCGGCGGAAATGCCGTGCCCAACCTCCCGCCCACCGACCGGCTGGCGGGTGCGGCCGTGCGGCCTGGTGATGCGATCGGTACGCGCCTGCCTGTTGCCACGCATGCCGCGAGCCTCTCGTACCCTCTCGGCCCGATGAAGGCAAACCTTCTTCATACCCGTCAGGTACCTGATTCTAATAGTATGCATATTTACCGTCAACGCGGCTGATCATCAGCGAATTGCACATTCCGCTTGCAATCGGAACCGGGAAGAAATCGCAGGGCGGAGTTCAGCGCAGAGGTGGCGTACTGGTACCGATGGATTCAGAACAGCAATCGAGGAAGCCACAAGGTGATTTCGGGTACCGCGGCCAGGAGGAGGATCCGCCCGAAGTCGACAATGATGAAAGGCAAGATACCACGTAGCAGGGTGCCCATCGTCACGTCAGGAATGATCGAACGGATCACGAACAGATTGACACCGATGGGCGGCGTGATGAGTCCGATTTCGGTCGCAACCACGATGATGACCCCGAACCAGATCGGATCGTAGCCGAGGCTGACGATGATCGGGAAGAAGACCGGGATCGTGAGCAGGATGATGGAGATGCTTTCCAGAACGCAGCCCATCACCATGTAGATCGCGATGATGATGAGCGCGATGCCAAACGATGGTAATCCGCTCCCCTGCACCAGGCCGAGGAGGGCATCGTGCACCCCGGTCTGGTTGACGAACTCGCCGAAGATGGCGGCTCCCAGGAAGATTGCCATCAGCGACGCGGACGTCAGGGCCGTGTCGACCAAGATCTCACCGATGTCACGCAACTTCAGCTCGTGGTGGAACAGGGCAAAGACGAAGGCTCCGGTCGCCCCGATCCCGCCGGCCTCGGTCGCCGTGAACCACCCGCCGTACAGCCCTCCCATCACCAGGCCGAAAAGCACCAGGACAGGCCACAGGCCGCGCAACGCTTGCAGCTTGGCCGTCCACGCCACGCGCTCCCCGAGAGGGGCCGCTTCCGGATCGCGCCAAACCACCCACTTGACTGCCAGGACGTAACCGAGCACGGCCACGATCCCAGGGACGATCCCGGCGACGAAGAGCATCCCGATGTGCGTCATCGTGCTCACACCGTAAACGACCATTATGATGCTAGGGGGAATCAGAATGCCGAGAGTGCCTCCGGCCGCGACCGTGGCCACGGCCAGCCGGTCAGCGTAACCGGCCTGGCGCATGGGTGGGACAGAAACCTTGGCCATGGTGGCTGCCGTGGCAGCACTCGAACCGCAGATCGCTCCGAACCCGGCGCAGGCTGCCACCGTTGCGATGGCCAGTCCACCCCGAAGGCGTCCCAGAATCAGGTGTCCGGCCCGGAACAGATCGTGAGATATCCCCGCGCCGGCGACCAGGTTCCCCATCAGAATGAACAGGGGCAGCACCGAGAGCGAGTAGACCAACGTGGTCCCCTTGGCGATCAACCCCAGCGAGAACAAAGATTGGGGCAGGCCGTTGACCATCGCGTAGCCGACGAATCCGACGAGCGCCAGCGACGTAGCGATCGGCACGCGCAGGAAGATCAAGGCGAAGGCGGCGGCAAAGCCCAGCAGCGACTGGGTCACGCCCCGCCCTCCCCCTCCGCGTGGCGGGATACCGGCACGGCCAGGAAAACCACTGCCGAGAGCCAGGCGAGACCACTCATCATCCACAGAATTGCGGCCAGCGGAATCGACAGTTCGACCGTCCCTTCACCGTACTCCGCCGAACGCGTGGCCAGGACATGCAGGCGCCAGCCCAACCCTCCGAAGACCAGTGCGCCGGCCAGGCCTGAGAGCCACTCTCCCACGAACCGCAGCTTGCCGCCGGCGAAAATATCGAACAGGTCGACCGCGATGTGCCGCCGTTGGTAGGCGAGAAGCGGGTAGGCGAGGAAGGTCGTGGCCGCGAGCATGACCTCGACGAGCTCGGTTCCGCCCCGGAGCGGGGCATTGAAGAGATCCCGGCCGACCACGTCGACCAGCACCGTCACCATTAACAGGAACAGTACGGCCGCCGCCGCGCCGCCCAGCAGCCGTTCGAGCATACGCACCATCGGCTGGTCCTCGAGGTACGGTCCGGGTCGCCTGCGACCGGTGTCGCTCAGGCTCTCACTCGGGTGAAGTCCCGATCGCTTTGCGCAGAATCTCGAGGAGCTTCTCCGGATCCTGAACGCCCTTTCGCCGTGCTTTGTCGAACCAAGCGTCCTCCAGGGGTTTGATGCGTCGCTTCATCTCCGCCACCAGTTCCGGGCTGCCGTGCCCAATCCAGTGGCCAGCCTCGCGGTAAGTCTCAAGCGCCTTCTGCGACTCCCGATCATGTGCACTTCCCGATCTCCGTGCCACTACCTCACCCGAGACTCTTTCGATCACCTCCCTGTCGGCCTGGCTCAGGGAATTCCACTTGTCCCGGTTTATCACCAGGGCGGTGACGGTGGCCGCGATGCCGCCCGGGATAAGGGTCGTATTGGGCAGCGCGTCGCCGAGATTGAAGCCGGCCACCGCATCCGGAGGAAGCAGCGCACCGTCGATGATACCGCCTGAGGCGAGTTCGTAGATCTCGGAGGCCGGTTTGGCCACCGGAATCCCACCCAGCATGGCGATGACCTTGCTCGAGGTTCCGGACGGGCTGCGTAGTTTCAACCCCTTGAAATCATCGATCTGTATTACCTTGACCTCGGTGTTATAAACATACGCAGCCGAGCCCGTCATAAGGGCGATAACGTGGACGTTCCGGTACTCTCCGTACTTCTCAAGATGGTCCTTATAGAAGCGGTGCGTAACGGGTGCCCGCACCGAGGCGCGGTCTCCGAGGAAGGGCAGTTCCATCACCTCGGTCAGGGGGAATCGATCCGGGGTGTAACCCGGAACCATTAGTACGATATCCGCGAGTCCGTCCCGAACCACGTCGTACTGACTCGGCACCGTGCCGACCACCTTGGGAAGGGTGACCACCTTGACCCGGCCTTCGGTCACCCTCTCCACGTCAGCAATCCAAGGCCCGACCACTTCGGTGTTTATAACGTGACCGGCCGGGAACCAGTTGGAGTATTTCAATACGACCTCGGCACCGGCGGAGGCCGCGACGAAGGCCAAGCCTCCAACGGAAAGAGTGGACAGCCTCTTCAAGAGTTTGGACATCGTCTTCTCCTCTCTATCCGCTCGATGGAGTATGTCTGTCCACCAAACCAGGGGAAGCCCAGTCGAGGCGACCCACATCCCGGGATCGGTAGGGAACGGCATGGAACCCGGAGAACCCGGTAGGATGTCGATCGGGAGCTGAAGGGGTGGCGCCTGCCTGCTCCCGGGGCACGTCGCCTCTACCGCCAGCCGCACCCAGGGCGAGCCGGAAACGACGACCCGGTCGCCACCACGACGAGGTTATCAGCCGGAACCACGACCGCATATTCGCCGGGCCCCCGGTCCGAAACCGCCTGTGAACTGGCCATCGACCAGCCATGGCCTTGCTTTTTGCGGCATACTTCAGCACTCACTTGTCCCCTGGTCTGCGAGCATCGTCCAGCATACCCTCGTCCGTCATGCCGGCACGGTCCGGGCTGAAGCCGCCAGATTCTCGTCGTATCCAGTTCTCTCCGATTCTATTCGTACCGTTACATACCGTCAACGTCATTACGTACGAGATCAACAGGCCACGATCATTGCGCCGGCCCGGCCGGCTTGGAGATGCCTTGAGCGCCGGTTACAGACGCACGAGTCGCGTCACGTTCACGTCACACTGAAGGAATTGAATCGCCCGGATCCACGAGTACAACTGGCACCACCGTCACGGCAGTCATGGCATCAAGCCGCCCATCAGGCAGTTGCCTCGGCTTGACCTCGGAGAACCTGTTAAGACTGCAAAGCCAGAATCAGGGGCAAGGTCCCGAACGGAGGGGCAGGATGACGATCTTGCCCATGGTCTGGCGTGCTGCCATCCGCACCATGGCCGCTGACGCCCCGTCCAGGGTATGGCGCTCCCCGATGATCGCGCGGATCCCCCCCCCGCTAAACCAGCGCATCAGCAGGCGGTGGTTGGCGCGATCCGCTCGCCGGTTGCTGCGTACGAAGTCACCCCACGAAATGCCCAGGATGGTTCGGTTGCCGAGCAGCGCCAAGTTGAGCGGGACGGAGGGGATGCTACCGGACGCAAAACCCACGATGAGCATGCGCCCCCCCGCAGCCATCACGCGCAGGGCCGATTCCGTGTACGGTCCGCCCAGCGGGTCCAGGACTACGTCGACGCCCCAACCGGCGGTCATCTCGGCGACCGACTCGCGGAGATCCTGGGCGGTGTAATCGAGGGTCTCGTCCGCCCCGGCTTCCCGGCAGAGCGCCAGTCGACTCGGGCTCGACGCGGCAGCAATGACCCGCGCCCCCAGCATTTTGCCGACCTGGATAGCCGCCAGGCCGACCCCGCCCGCGGCACCGAGCACCAACAGAGTCTCGCCCCCGCGCAGCCTGCCACGGGTCTTGATCCCGTACAGGGCCGTTCCGCTGCAGACGAACAGGCTGGCACCTTGCTCGTAATCCATGTCGGGAGGCAGCGGCATCACCCGGTGCTGGGAGGTCACGCATACCGTTGCCAGCCCCCCCTGACCACACCAAGCCATTACGCGGTCCCCCGGTTTGTGTCTCCACACCCCTTTGCCTACGGAAGTCACAGTTCCGGTGATCTCGGTGCCGGGAATGAAGGGAAGTCGGGGCCTGACCTGGTACCGGCCCTGCACCATCAGCAGGTCCGCGTAGTTGATCGCTGCCGCCTCGACCGAGATGGCCAGTTCGCCCGCACCCGGCCGCGGCGTGGACCACTCTTCCACGGAGAGCCGGTCGAGGGCATCAAAGTGCCTGCAGGTCAGCGCTCGCATCTTTCTATTCGGTCACCTATCGTGGGAACTCCAGGCGGTTCTATCCAGAGTGTCGCGCAGGTGACCCGCCACAAAGTATAGTATAATACTATATTCTTGAGTCCGAGCTCTTGCCATTCACCCTGGGCGATGCGATCGGCCACGGACAAGGTAGTCGAGATACTCTGAAACATGCTGGGTTTTTCCGAGAACCCGCGCTCTGTTCAGACGAACGGGGCCAACGCTGTCTGCCGATCGAACGGAGACCAGACCTTCAGCAGCTGAACGCCCCGTGACCGGTCATCGCCCGTCCGAGGATCAAGGCATGCATGTCGTGAGTGCCTTCGTAGGTGTTGACCGCCTCGAGGTTCATGGCATGACGGATGACGTGATACTCGTCGGCGATGCCGTTGCCGCCGTGCATGTCGCGCGCCATACGGGCAATGGCCAGCGCCTTACCGCAATTGTTTCGTTTCAAAAGGGAAACCGCTTCGGGCGCCGCCCGTTCCTCGTCGAACAGCCGGCCCAACCGCAGGCATGCCGCCAAGCCCAGGGTAATCTCAGTCTGCATCTCAGCCAGCTTCCACTGGACCAATTGAGTGGCGGCCAAGGGACGGCCGAACTGCTCGCGGTCCAGAGTGTACTGTCGCGCGGCGTACCAGCAGAATTCTGCGGCGCCCATGGCACCCCACGCGATTCCATAGCGGGCACGGTTCAGGCAGCCGAACGGTCCCTTCAAGCCGCTCACGTTGGGCAGGTAGTTCTCGTCCGGAACGAACACTTCGTCCATGACAATCTCACCCGTAGGCGAGGTGCGCAGCGAGAACTTGCCTTCGATTTTCGGTGCACTGAGCCCCTCCATCCCCTTTTCCAGCACGAAACCACGAATCACGTCATCTTCGGTCTTGGCCCATACCACGAACACGTCGGCGATCGGCGAGTTGGTGATCCACATCTTGCTACCGGTAAGCAGGTAGCCGTGCGCCACCTTGCGGGCACGGGTCGCGAGTTGCGCCGGGTTCGAGCCAGCATTGGGCTCTGTCAGGCCGAAACAGCCGACCCACTCGCCACTGGCCAGCTTCGGCAAGTACTTCAGCCGTTGCTCCTCGGTGCCATAAGCGTAGATCGGGTACATGACCAACGAGGACTGCACGCTCATCGCCGAGCGGTACCCCGAGTCGACCCGTTCGACCTCGCGCGCGACCAAGCCGTAGCAGACGTAGCTGCCCCCGGAGCAGCCGTACTGCTCGGGTAAAGTGGAGCCGAGCAGACCGAGTTCCCCGAGCTCGTTCATGACCTCGCGGTCGAATCGCTCCTCGCGGTTGGCCGTCAGGACGCGTGGCATGAGCCGATCCTGGCAATACTCATGCGCCATGTCCTGGACCAATCTTTCCTCGTCTCTCAACTCGTCGCCCAACAGCAGTGGATCCTCCCAGTTGAAGGGAGCATGTCCGGAATCCTGGTTCATCTCTCGTTCGACTCAATGTGGGTTGCGTTCATCTACCCGTACTCGGGTCATAAAGGACCGTCACGTATGGAGCAAACGGCCCCACCGTTTCGCCGGCCGGTGTTCGAACCGCGTTACCCATACCGACAACGCTGGGGAACGGAAGCGCTGGTCCGCCTATCTCATACCGGCGATTGACGGGCCGGCTATCGGCCCTTGAAAACCGGCTTGCGCTTCTCAGCAAAGGCCCGGGGTCCTTCCCAGGCGTCCTCGCTCTGGCGCACACGATTCTGCAGCAATAGTTCCAGATGCATGGCCTCTGATAGCGGCATCTGCAGCGACTTCCAGGCGCCTTCCTTGACCGCCCTCACGGCTAGGGGACCGTTCTCGTTGATCTTCTCCGCCATTTCCATGGCAGCGGTCATCAAGCTCGCCGAGGAAACGACCTGGTTCAGGATGCCGATGCGGTAGGCCTCGTCAGCTGAAATGATCTTGCCAGTGCAGAGCATCTCCAGGGCGAGGCCAAACGGTATCAGGCGGGGTAACTTGGTGACTCCACCCGCCGAAGGAATGATGCCACGCATAACCTCGGGCAGCCCCAGGCGAGCGTGGTTAGCTGCAATTCGGATATCGGCCGCCAACGCCAACTCCAGCCCCCCACCGACTGCAGTGCCGTTGATGGCCGCGATCACAGGTTTGGGCATCTCGATCCCCCGCATGGGGGTTTCCGCAGGCATGGCCGAGGTAAACTGACGACCCTCCTTTTCTGCCAGCGCCTTCCGCTCGCTCATCTCTTTCAGGTCTGCCCCGGCGCAGAAAGCCTTGTCGCCAGCGCCGGTAATGACCAGCGTCCAGACGTCATCATCTGCACGTGCCGCATACCAGGCATCTGCAAGGCCAGCCCAAGCTGCGGAGTTTAGGGCGTTGCGCGCCTCCGGCCGGTTGATGGTGATCAGAGCTGTTTTACCAACGATTTCATAAGTCACTGCGCTCACACGCCTCTCCTTTCAAGTAGCTGCCGATCTTACATAGTCAAGAATGGGACACACGCGCGGAATCGGCTCACTTAGTACTCCTTCCAGGCGGCTTTTCGTATGTATACATATTATTACACATTTACTATCTGTCAATCATGGATTCCCTCGATCTGCACCCGGGACCACGAACTACCCTACTCGCTCCGGACTGGTGAACAGAGTTGTCCACGTTCGTCTGAACAGCGGGGCTCGTGAACAGGTTTCTGTCGAATAGCCGATGGCGGCCATTTTCTGTGGCCTGCCATAACCCGATCCTCCGGATTCACCGTCCTGAACAGCGTTTCTTGTTGCCGATCGGGTCCGTGCGTGCATGGGCGTTTCCTGTCACCTCGACTGTGAGCTCTATCTTGCCGTTGTGCGGGGGAATATCAACAGCCTGTTAAACGGTCTCAAAGCACAACCAGGAAATCGCATGAGGTTCCACGAGCAGCAAGCGAAAGAACTCCTGCGCAAGTCTGGCGTCCCCACGCAGCGCGGCATGCGGCATGCCGGATTCACCGTCGACGTGGTGGTGTGGTGCAGGCGACGCAGTAATTCGGGGCAAGAACGGCTGTTCCACACCGTCTCCGTTCTCATCGGAGATCGTCACAGAGGTTTTCTCGAAATCCCTGCGGGCCTGCGTCCTTCCGCTGGCCCGGACCCAATCCAAGCGATAGCGGTTGCCGCTGCTTGCGAAAGCAGCACCAGCATGACGGTTCCTTTCCAGCCGGCCCACAAGTAAGCCACCCCACAAAGCCAAGCGCCCAACGCGCCGCCTATGTAATAAGTGGCGTTATAGATTCCGGCCGCGAGAGAACGCCCCTCCTTTACACGCTCCGCGATGAAGCTGAATGTCGCAGCCTGCGCGAAAAAGGCCCCACATGAACAGACGGTCAGTCCCAACATGATCGCCAAAACTGTTGGTGACAAAGTCAGCAGGATTCCGAGGGATGAGCAAACCAAGGATCCGGTCAGGACCGCTCGGATCCCGAGACGCGAGATAAGTCCACCGGCCAGCAGAGTAGCTACCACGCCCACCAAGTAAATGACGAAAACGTTGCCGATCTCTTTGGGAGAAAACAGATATGGCGCCTGCGCCAGATGCAACGCGACGTAGGTGAAGCTACCGACGAGCGAAAACAGGGTGCAGAACCCGACACTGCATGCCGTCAATAAGCCCGTATTCTTGAGGTGACCGGCTAGGGTCCCGAGCGCAAATACAAGATTTCGATGTGCGATAAAATTTGCAGAAGCGGGTAATCGCCACTGCACCGCCAGCGCTCCGACCATAGTGAGAACGGCGAGAGTCATAAAGCCACCCCTCCATCCCAGCCACTCGCTGGCGTACGCGGTAATAAAGCGCCCAGAAAAACCACCCAACACGCACCCGGAGAGATAAGCGGCCATGCCCCTCGAAATTTTCGCGGCAGGGAGCTCTTCGGCGACGTAGGCCATCAAGGCGGTCGTGATCCCAGGAATGGCGAGGCCCTGCAGAAAACGAAGGGCCGTGATCAGAGCCAGACTATCGGCCGCTTGAATCCACATCGTCGGCACGACAAGTGCGAACATCGCGATAACAATCACGCCCTTGCGGCCTATCGCGTCTGAGAGCATGCCCACAAACAGCGACGAAATCGCGATACCCAGCACTGTCGCACCGACCAATGTACCGGCCTGGAGGGAAGTCGCATTGAATTCGTCGATGATCAGGGGCGTCACGGGCTGGACGGCGTAGACGTTGAGGAAGGCAAAAAAGCCAACGAGCCAGAGCACGAGACGAGAGACGGTTCTCGGCTTGCGCACCAAGCCGGCCTCAACTAGGAGTCTGCGCCGTAGAAGCGTAGTGAGCGATGGTGATTACGGTGCAGATTGCCATTCATGAATGCGTTGCTCGGGTGGGACAGTGCGCCATTGTTCGTAAATCAGCAGAAGCCGTCAGGTCGCCAGACGCACCTTGCCCCCTTATCTCTCATCCGAACTCAATGGGTGATCGCATCCGCCGTACGTTGACGGCCACACACACCAGACTCCCTTCGCGGTCTGCACCGGCGAGGCCCCGGATGCTGAACCGCCGGGACCTCCTCACCTCCTTAATCCAGCCGTTGACCGCTTCGAAGATGCGCTTGCGATCACGGTAGCGCTCTCGCCTCTCTGGCGTCGCGAGCTTCTCCACCATCCGATGGGCCAGGTAGGCCTCTTGCGCCGACCGTCACCCTCGTAGGGGGGGAGTAGAACGGGCTGAGGTCCAACAGCATCCACTCCCTCGCTAAAGAAGTACGCCACATGATCCTCAGACAGCCACTCGCCCAGTCTCACCGGCAGCAACATATCCTGATTAGGGGCGTGGATGGTGAAACGTCGTCGGCATCACCCTGGCCATCCATCTCGATACGGCGAGGCGTAATCTCAGATCTTCACTTCTACGACGCAGGCACCTAGGGGTGAGCATGGTCGTCTCCGTGATGATGATGGTGGTGAGCCTGGCTGTGCGCCTTGAACTTGCATCCGTCACACTCGAGCAGTTGTCCCGCGTCCGTACCATGGCCGCGCACGCGTTCATCGAGCAAGGCAAAGATGCCTTCGTCGAAGCCGAAGTAGTCGCCGAGCGAAAAACTAATCTGTGGATATTGACGGACGAGACGCTCGACCTGGCGTTTGATCCGATCGATCAGGACACCGCTGAACAGGTATACGGGCACAACTGCGATCTGTGTCATGCCCAGCTTCGCCTGCCGCTGCACCACGGTTTCCAGACGCGGCCAGGTTATGGCCGTAAAGGCACCGTCCACCAGCTCATGGTCGGTGTCCTCAAAAATCCACCGCACCATCTTGGCGAACTCGCCGTTCGCGCCAGGATCCGAGGAGCCGCGACCGAGTAGAATGACGCCGGTGGTTTTGGGGTCAGGCGCATCGAGCGGCTTGAGCGCCAGCTTAAGCCGCTCGCGAATGATCATGAAAAGTTCGGGACCCATGCCGAGATGGCGCACGCAGACGAAATCGACCGCCGGATGCCGCTTACGCGCTTGGTCAATGGCCGCGGGGATTTCCAGCTTGACGTGGCCCGCAGCGCCAATGATGAACGGCACGACAACGACCTTGCGCGCCATCCGCGCGGTGCAGTCGAGGCCCTCGTCCAGCAGCACCTCAGCCAACTCGATATAGCAGACCTCGATGTGCCAGTCCGGCTGACGTTGCCGCCACAGTTCCCCGAAGCGCTTAATCTCCTCGTTGGCTCCTCCGTAACGGGAGCCATGCCCTACCAGCAATACTGCGGCTTCCTTCATGCTTCCTCCCGTTTGGGCTCCGTGCACCTGAAGTGGTGGCCGAACTCCGGGTCGTAGAGCTTGGAGTGGACAACCTGCGGCCAGTGACGCGCCCCAAAGGCCGGACCAACGATGATCGTGGCCTGGCTGCCAATTTTCACGGCGCGACTCTGGCATTAGAGCAGAGTCGTCAGGCTTACAGCAGCAGGGCTGCGCCGGAGAGGCCGAAGGAGCGATTTCGGCAGCACCGGTTCTTCCCGTTTCACCCTGAAGCGCGGATGCACCTCAGAGGGTGTTTAAAAAACTTTTAACCATTGTAAATCGTGACGATTTTGCCCATGCTCGAAACTGACGAAAATACTGAATTCCTCTGCATTACAGTTAGATGGCACGGGCGACATGCATGTTTTGTAAACACCCTCTCAGGGAACCCAAGTCAATGCTATTGCGAAAGATATTGATACACTAGTGTCTAAATCAAACCAGCACCCTCGTTGGCTCGCCGACACAAACATCTTCCCATGGCGCCCGTTAGTGAATGCCCGGTAAAACCGTCAGTTTGTCCATAATTTGTTGTTCACGTTCTACAACCCACTGCAAAACAAATATGGCACCATATTGTTTGAATACGTACCGCTTGTCAAGTCCAGGTGCGCCATGGGTCGGGTAAAAACGTAGATCCCTTCACTAGTGTCCGGTTAAGAATCGAACAAATTCAATTGGATACGAGCTTCGGTGTCGTCTGAACTGTACTTGAGGTCGAGAAAGTCCCTGTTTAAAGGCATTTTCTCGAAAAGTGTGACCGACAAGATCTGTCACCTCGTCAGACGCCCCAACTTCATACAGATCATCCGGCGCCTACCTTAGGCGCCGCCCCACCGCTTGCATGCGAAGCGCACGACGTGCTCTTCCGGCACCCCGCACGTCCCAGCGTGCAGAGAAATCCGGTCAGCCATAATGTGTCATGGTGACTGACGTGACGAAGGCAGCTAGTGATGTGCTGGCGCTTCGTGACCCGGACCGAGGCGGCGATGGAGCTGGAGTGGCGGCTGAGGCGGCCGCCACCAATCTTCGCTAGCTACAACGTGACGCCCAGCACCATCGTCCCGATCGTTCGTTTAGCCGAGGATGGGTCACGCGAAGCGGTGCTGATGCGGTGGGGCCTGATCCCGTACTGGGCCTAGGGTGCGGCCACGAAGTACGCCACCATCAACGCCACCGTCGAGCGCCTGAAAAATGCGCCAGCCTATCGGGGACCCTGGAAGCGCGGTCAACGTTGCCTCTTCCCGGTCAGCGGGTTCTACGAATGGCAGGCGGTCGCCGGGCGGTCGACAAAGCAGCCCTGGTTCATCCGCGTGGCGGATCAAGACCTCTTCGCCCTGGGCGGGCTGTGGGACAGCTCGCGCCGGGAGGATGGGACTGTGGTCGAGAGCTGTACGATCGTGACCCTCCCCGCCAACGAGATGTTGGCCGAGATCCACAACACGAAGAAGCGGATGCCGCTGATTCTGCCGCGCGACGCCTACGAGGGGTGGCTCGGGAGCCAAAACGACGCGGCGGAAGCGTTCATCCAGCCCTACCCTTCGTCACGACTGGTGGCCTGGCCGGTAAGCACCTACGTCAACAGCCCGAAAAACGACGATCCGCGCTGCTGCAGCCCCCTGTCATGATACGGGGCGCGAACGTATTCCAGATAGGCAAAAAGCAGCTCGAAAATCGTGTCTAAAATCGTGTCTAACTGGAGCCCAAACTGCCCCAAAACACCCCTAAAAATAGACACGATTGACTTCTAAGTTATTGAATATATGGCGGAGAGGGAGGGATTCGAACCCTCGGTACGTTGCCGTACACCCGCTTTCCAGGCGAGCACCTTCGACCGCTCGGCCACCTCTCCGGGGCGCACAGGGTAAATCACAAGTCACGGAGCCGCAAGGAGATTCCCGGCCAGGCACTGCGTCGCGTCGACGGCCCGAACGGGAGGGATGATTCGGCGCTGCGGGGTTTCGGGGGGTCTTGGTAGGAGCAGCGACTTTATGCCCTCCGGCTACTCGCCGCGATCCGGCCGCGCCTCGGGCGATGCCGCATCGGCCCGGGTACCCGGAGGGCATAAAGGCGGGCCTCCTACTGGTCAGGTGCTCTCCTTGCACTTCAGCGGCGCGCTCGGGTCGCGCTCGTACTCGAGCATGGAGCCGTCGTAGAGGCGCACGTCCTCGTAGCCGAGCGCCCGCAGGGTCAGGTAGCTCTGGGTTGCGCGGTGACCGGAGCGGCAGTAGGTGATCACCGGCTGCGTCTTGTCCCGGACGCCGAGGTCGGCCAGCGAGGCGACCAGTTCGGGCTCCGGGGTGCGCTTGAAGCCATCGCCAAAGGCCACCGAGCGGTCCCACGGCCAATGGACGGCGCCGGGGATGTGGCCGCTGCGCTTGGCTCGCGGCTGGCAGTTGTATTCCTCCTCGCTGCGCACGTCGAGGAGCTTGGCGGTCTGTTCGGTCGACGCGCTCTTGACCGCGGCCAGGTCGGCCCCGTTGGCGCGCCGCTCACCCTTCGGGACGTAGGTCGCCCGGGTCGCCTCGACCGGCGTCGCTTCGACCTTGCGCCCGCTGAGGATCCAGTCGACCAGCCCGCCCTCGAGGACCGAGACCTTTTCATGGCCGATGCGCTCGAGTTCCCAGAACAGCCGGCTGGCGTTGAGCCCGCCCATGTCGTCGTAGACCACGACCTGCTTGTCGGCAGTGATACCGAGCAGGCCGAGCACCTGGAACAGCCGCGCGTCGTCGACCCGCAGCACGACGCCGTCGCCCCGCTTCTGCACCAGCGCCCCGTAGGGCAGGTAGACGGCGCCTGGGATGTGAAAGCGCTGGTACTGGGTGCCGTCGGTGGCCATGTCGACCAGGACGACCGACGGGTCGCCGAGTTGCCCCTCGAGCCAGGCGGCATCGACGTAGATCGGGGCCGCGCGCAGCGGCAGCAGCCAGGTCAGGCCGATCAGGCCGCAGAGGAGAACGAGAGTCGGTCTTTTCATCGATGCATGCCTCGGGATGGGAGAGTGCAGGACCGGGACGGCGAACGGCCGCGATGCGGCCGCGATGTTCAATGGACCGGGCGGGCGGGGCGGAGTTCAGCCGGAGCCGGCTCCCGGACCGGTCAGGCTGCAGTCCGACCAACGGCGAACCGGTCGGTCCGATCTTCGCAGGACGGGCTTTGGGCCGGCAAGGGGGGAGAGCGAATTCACGGTCGCGTCGGGCTGAAGTCCGATCCACAGGCGCGGCCGGATCGATCCGGTCGTCGCGGACCGCTCCCCTGCCCTGCCGTCAGCCGACAGCGAGGAAATCGCGCACGCCGGTCAGGAACATCTGCACGGCGATGGTCGTCAGCAGCATGCCCATCAGCCGCTGCACCGCCAGCAGGCCGCGTTCGCCGAGCAGGCGGTTGAGCGGATTGCACAGCACCAGCACGGCGGTGGTGATGACGCAGGCGATGGTGATGGCCACGCCCCACTCCAGCAGCCGGTCGGGCTCGCGCGTGACCAGCAGCAGCACGGTGGCCAGCGCCGACGGCCCGGCGATCAGCGGCGTGGCCAGCGGCACCACCAGCGGCTCGCCGTCGGGCATGTCGCCGAACATGCCGCTCTTGAGCGGGAAGATCATCTTGATGGCAATCAGGAACAGGATGATGCCGCCGGCGATCGATAGCGACGGCTCGTCGAGCTGCAGCAGGGCCATCAGGCCGGGACCGATGGCCAGGAACAGCAGCAGGATGGCGAAGGCGATCAGCGACTCGCGCAGGATGATCGGCCGCCGCCGCGCGGGCGGGACGTCGCGCAGCACGGCCAGGAACGACGGCACGTTGCCCAGCGGATCCATGACCAGCAGCAGGGTGATGACGGCCGCGAGCAGGGTCACACGGTCGGCCCGCCGGCGGTGGCGGCGACGACGCGACGGTGGGTCAACGCCGGAAAGGCAGCTCGAGTCTGCTCGAGCAGGGCGCGGTCGAACGGCGCCTGGGCGATCCCTGCGCCCTTGGGGACGCGGTCGAGCACGGCGCCCCAGGGGTCGATCACCATGCTCTCGCCAAAGGTCTCGCGCGGCCCGGGATGGCGGCCGCCCTGGGCCGCGGCGACGACGTAGCAGAGGTTCTCGATCGCCCGCGCGCGCAGCAGCACCTCCCAGTGGGCGCGCCCGGTAGTGGCGGTGAACGCCGCCGGCAGGGCCAGCAGTTCCATGCCGTCGTCGACCAGGGCGCGGAACAGTTCGGGGAAGCGCAGGTCGTAGCAGACCGCCAGGCCGAGCCGCCCGAGCGGGGTGTCGAGCACCACCGGGGCGCTGCCCGGGGCGACGGTCTGCGACTCGGCGTAGTGTTCGTCGTCGCCCAACGCGACGTCGAACAGGTGGATCTTGTCGTAGCGCGCCACCTGGCGGCCGCGGTCGTCGTAGACCAGGCAGGCGGCGCGCACCCGGCCCGGCTCGGCGCCGGCCAGCGGCAGGGTGCCGCCGACCAGCCAGAGGCCATGCTGCTCGGCCTGGCTGGCCAGGAAGGCCTGCAGCGGGCCTTCGCCCTCGCGCTCGGCCAGCGCCAGCTTGTCCTCTTCCCGCGCGCCCATGAAGGCGAAGTTCTCCGGCAGCACCGCCAGCCGCGCGCCGGCCGCGGCGGCCGCGGCGAGCAGCCGGGCGGCGCTCTGCAGGTTGGCCTCGGGGTCGGCGCCGGAGACCATCTGCAGCGCGGCCAGGGCGGCGGTCACGGCACCACCGACAGCAGCAACTGGTCGTCGCCGACACCGCCCGGCTGGGTCTCGATGCGACGCGACGGGATGCCCAGGGCGATCAGCCAGGCGCTCAGCTCCTGGGCCCAGAGCTGGCCGGTCTCGCCGCCCGGGTAGCGGATCAGCAGTCGGCTGTCCGGCTCGCGCTGCAGCAGGGTGGCGACGGCGGCGCGCAGGGCCGGTTCGGCGACCACCGTCGGGCCGCTGCGCGGCGCGGCCCAGAACTCGGCGTCGATCCGCCACGGTCCGTCGGCGGCCGCGGCCAGGTTGGCGACCCACAGCAGGGCGCTCAGGCAGGCGTATTTCATCGGCGCGAGCATAGCCCCATCGGTGGCAGTGGCGCGACTCGGGGCGTGAGAAGAAATCGACTGCGCGGTCCGCTCGCTGCGATCTCTTCTCAAGCACTCAGTCGGTCTGCGGAGCGCCGCCGGTGGCGGGCGGCGACGACGGCTCCGCGGTGATGCGCTCGACCACCGGGTCGGCCCACGGGCCGGTGATGCGGTACTGGACCCGGCTCAGCTCATCGACCTTGTCGGCGAACAGCTGGTTGAACAGCAGCAGCGCCGCTCCGACCACCGGCCCGCCGAGCACGGCGCCGGCCAGCGGCAGGGTGCCGGAAAAGTGCGGCAGCACGGTCATCAGCTGGTCGTAGTCGCGGTCCGCCAGGCCGGTGCGGCCCATGATGTTGACAGTCGCCGACGAGGTCTGGATCAACAGGTCGTTGGTGTAGGCGTCGCCGCGGTCGAGGGTGAAATTGCCGGTGATGGCGTCGAACTGCATGCCGCGCCCGAACAGGTCGCTGAAGTCGAGAGTCAGCCGCCGCCCGAGCTGGCGCAGGTTGACCAGGCTGAAGACCCGCCCGATCCCCGGCTCGACCTCGCGCAGCACCCCGTCGGTCAACTTGCCGTAGATCGACCCGCTGAGGGTGGCCAGGGCGAAGTCGGACGGCGCCCCCGGCCAGCGCAGGCCGAGGCGGTACTCGGCGGCGCTGACCTCGAGCTGGCTGTCGAAGCCGAGCGCCCGGTCGAGGCGGTCGAGGTTGCTGGTCTCGAGGGTGAAGTCGATGGCGCTCTCCTCGCCCGCCGCGGTGCGGCTCCAGCGGCCGCTGCCGAGCAGGTTCCACTGTTCGTCATCGAGACGCAGGCGCGGCAAGCGCAGGCCGTCGGCGTAGGGCTCGGCGACCAGCGACAGGGCGCCGAGGTCGTCGCCGTTGAGCACCAGCGAGCGGATGTCGACCCGGGCCGCCGGCAGGGTGCGCGGATCGGTCCGGTCGGGGTCGTCGTCCGCCGCGGCGCCCGCCCCCGGCGCGTCGCGGTCGAAATCGTACTCCAGCGCCAGCCGGCTGAACTCGGCCACCACCGGCTCCTGGCGCTCGGCCTGGCGCGGTAGGGTCACCCGCCCCTCGGCCTCGCGGCTGAGCAGGTCGATCTGCCACGCCGCGTCGCTCCGGTGCACGGTCGCGTCGACCTGGTGCAGCGTCAGGGCCGTGCCCAGCGGGAAGGCGTCGAGGCGCAGGCGCAGCTCCAGCGGCGGCGCTTGGGTGGCCGCGGGCGCCGCCGCGGCGAGCGGCTGCAGCAGCTCGCGCCAGGCCGCGAAGGCGGCGGCGTCGAGGCGGACGTCGCCGCGCCACAGCCGCGCCTCGGGCAGCACCGCCGCGCCGGTGGCCAGGCGCAGCTCGGCCCGCGCCACGTCGACCGCGCCCGTCGCAAGCTCGAGTTCCGCCGCCAGCGCCAGGTCGCCGTAGCTCGCCCGGAGGCGCGGCCGGGCCGCCCCCGCCAGCTCCAGGTCGACCCGTAGCGGCCGCGCCCGCTCCGGCGGCTTGCCCAGCGGCGCCGGCAGGTCGACCGCCACCCCGGCGAGGTCGCTGGCGAGGGCGATGTCGACCCGGTCGACCTTGCCGCCGGTCGCCTCGCGCACGCTGACGATCGCCTGCCAGGCGAGTTCGCCACCGAGTCGCGGGCGCAGTACCGCCGGCAGCAAGTCATCGAACTGCGCCGCCGTGGCCACGCCGCGGGCGCTGATCCGCGGGCCGCCGCGCGCTCCGGCGCCCCGCTCCGGCACGCCGACATCGAGGGTCACCGGCATGCCGCGCCAGATGGCCCGGAGGCCGGATCCCTGCAGCGTCGCCGAGGTGAAATCGAGCCGGCCGCTTGCCTGCTCCAGCCGCATGGCGAACTCGGGCAGGTCGAGGACGACGTCGTCGAGGTCGATGCGACCGCTGACCGCGGTCTGGCCGGGGCCCAGCGGGATGGCGAGCCGGAGCCCCAGGCGCAGCCCGCCCTGGCCCTGGGCCACGGCGAGGTAGTCGCCGAAGCGCGCCCGCAGCGGGCTCTCGCGCAGGTAGCGCAGGCCGTCGCCGGCAGCGCCGACCACGCGGCCGGCGATCACCAGCGGCGCACCCTTGACGGTCAGATCGGCGACCCGCGCCGTGACCCCCTCGATGCGGGCATCGAAAATCCGCGCCAGCTGACCGTCGATGGTCATGCCGCGGCCGTCAAACCCGACCCAGGCGGCGATCTCCTCGATCCGCGGCCACCCCTCCAGGTAGTCGAGGGTGACGTCATCGACCAGGAAGCGGACCTGGAAGCGGCCGTCGCCGTCATCGAACGGGAAGCGGTCGAGCGGTCCGTGCAGCAGCATGCCGCCGCGGACCACGTGCCCGCCGACCAGGGCGTGGTCGAGCCAGGCGACCACCTTTTTACTCATGATCCCGACTGGCAGGTAGCGCCAGGCCTCCGCGGCCGTGCCGTCGCGGTAGCCGACGGCGAGGTCGACCCACGGCGCACCGCCGGCGGCCGGAAGGCGCAGCTCCAGCCGGCTGCGGGTGGCGATATGGTCGTTGATCGCGGCCAAGTCGGGGGCGCGCACCACCCAGCCGGCCGGCGTGGCGGCGACCGTCACCGCGCCAGATAGGCGGTCGATCTGCAGCGGTTCGCGGAACAGGCCGGGCAGCGTGACACGGGCGTTGCGGCTGTCGAGGTCGATCCGGCTGCGATCGGGTTCGGCGTCGAAACGCAGCCGCAGGTTGTCGACCCCCGGCCACTTGCCCCACTGCGTCAGGGCGACATCCCACGCCTCGCCGGCGACCCGCCAGCGGGGCGGCACGTCCCCGGCGCCCGCCTGCCAGCGGCCGCGCAGGTCGTGGATCCGGCCCCGGGGCTGCATGCCCTCCACCATCCCGGCCAGCGCCTCCGGCAGCAGATCGGCGGCCGCGGCGAGCTGCTGCAGGTCGGTCAGGTCGAGCGACGTCAGGCCGACCTCGACGGTGACCGCGCCGGCCACGTCGCGGCCCAGGCGCACGCTGCCCGGACCGAGCCAGAGCCGCTCCGCGCCGCTCGGCTGCAGTTCCAGCCGGCCGAAGTCGGCCCGCCAGCCGGCGGCGTCGGGCTGGGCGTCGAAGCGGACGCTGAGGTGGTCGAGCGCGCGTGGCGCCGGGTCGTGCGCGCGGTTCAGCTTCGCCACGCCGACCAGCCGGGTCACCGCCTCGGCGGCGAAATCGCCCCACAGTTCGCCGTCGGCCCGCGGCGGCAGGTCGCCCGCGACCCGCAGGCGCCCGGCCAGCTCCGGGAACTGCGCCGCGGCCAGCGCCGCCAGCGGTTGCCAGGCGACGCCCTGCCCGTTGAGGTAGAACTGCCCGCGCCAGCGCGCCGGGTCGCCGGCCGGGCCGCGGAACTCGGCCGCCAGGTCGAGCGCGCCGGGATCGCCGCCGGCCGCGAGATGGACCGCGAGCTGGTGCCACGGACCGGCGTTGCGCGCGCGCAGTGAAAAGCGGTCGAAGCGAGGCGCACCGGCCGCGTCGCCCTGCCACAGCAGCCGTCCCGAGGTGAGGTCCAGCCGCTCCTGGCCGAGCAGCCAGGAGAGCAGCCGGAGCGCGCCGCTCGGGGCCGCGGACTCGCCCGAGGCGGTGCCGCCGGCGAGGGTCACGCCGCCGGAGCCGGCGACCACCTGCAGGGTCAGGCCGTCGAGGTTGAGTTCGTTGACCACCGGCTGCCGGCGCCACAACGACGCCAGCAGGTCGAGGTCGAGGTGGGCGCGGCTGAATTCGAGCTCGGGCCGGTTACCGGCGCCGAGCACCGCCACCCGGTCGAGCACCACGGTCAGGTCGAGGCCCGGCCAGTAGGCCGCGACCGCGCCGATGCGCACCTCCTGGCCGAGGGCGTCGCTGGCCCAGCGCTCGATCTGCGGCTTGAACTCTCCCACCTGCGGCAGCGCCACGCGCACCACGATGACGAACAGCGCCAGCGCCAGCAGCAGCGCCGCGCCCAGTTCGGCGCCGAGCCAGAACAGGTGGCGCAGGCGGCGGTCGGTGATCATGGGTAACGATGACGGGCCGGCGGGTCGCCCCTGGCGCTACATCAGCACGACGTCGAACTGCTCCTGGGTGTAGAGCTGCTCGACCTGGAACTTGATCGGCTTGCCGATGAAGGCCTCGAGTTCGGCCAGGCTGGTCGCCTCCTCGTCGAGCAGCAGGTCGACCACCTCCTGCGCCGCCAGCACCAGGAACTGGCGCGCCTCGAACTGGCGCGCGGCGCGCAGGATTTCGCGGAACACCTCGTAGCAGACGGTCTCCGCGGTCTTCATCCGGCCCTTGCCGGTGCAGGTCGGGCAGGCCTCGCAGAGGATCTGCTCGAGGCTCTCGCGGGTGCGCTTGCGCGTCATCTCGACCAGCCCGAGCGGCGACACCGCGCCGATGTTGCACTTGGCGCCGCTGCGCTCCAGGCTCGCCTCCAGCGCGCGCAGCACCTGCTCCTTGTGGCCGTCGTCGGACATGTCGATGAAGTCGAGGATGATGATGCCGCCGAGGTTGCGCAGCCGCAGCTGGCGCGCGATCGCCTGGGTCGCCTCGAGGTTGGTCTTGAAGATCGTCTCCTCGAGGTTGGTGTGGCCAACGTAGCCGCCGGTGTTGACGTCGAACGTGGTCAACGCCTCGGTCTGGTCGATGATCAGGTAGCCGCCCGACTTCAGCTGCACCTTGCGTTCGAGGGCGCGCTGGATCTCGTCCTCGACCGAGTAGAGGTCGAACAGCGGCCGCTCGCCGGTGTAGTACTCGATGCGCTCGACCACCTCGGGGATGAAGGCGACGGCGAACTGGTGCGCCCGCTGGTAGGTCTCGCGCGAATCGATGCGGATGCGCTCGGTGTCGCCGCCGACCAGGTCGCGCAGCGAGCGCAGCGCCAGCGGCAGGTCCTCGTGCACCAGGGTCCCGGCCGGGGCCGCCTTGCCGCGCTCGACGATCGAGTCCCAGAGCTTCTGCAGGAAGCGCATGTCGGCGCGCAGCGCGTCGGCGCTCGCCCCCTCCGCCGCGGTGCGCACGATGTAGCCGCCGCCGCCCTCGCGGTCGCTCCACTGCAGCACCAGGTCGCGCAGGCGGGTGCGCTCGGTCTCGTCCTCGATGCGCTGGGAGATGCCGACGTTGGTCATCTCCGGCATGAACACCAGGTAGCGCGACGGGATGCTGATGTGGCTGGTCAGCCGCGCCCCCTTGCTGCCGATCGGGTCCTTGGTCACCTGGACCAGCACCTCCTGGCCCTCGCGCAGCAGGTGGGCGATCGACTCGACCCGGCGCGGCGGCGCCTCGCCCCCGGCCTCCGGGTCGCTGGCGGCCACGGCGATGTCGGAGACGTGCAGGAAGGCGGTGCGGGCGAGACCGGCGTCGACGAACGCCGCCTCCATCCCCGGCAGCACGCGGCAGACCCGCCCCTGGTACAGGTTGCCGACGATGCCGCGCCGGCGCGCGCGCTCGACGAACACCTCCTGCAGCACCCCGTTTTCCACCAGTGCGACCCGGGTCTCCTGGGGCGTGACGTTGATCAGTATCTCGCCGTTCATCGCACGCGACAGGCTCCGTCCATGAATTCGGGAACGGCCTCCATTATCGGGTCAGCGGCCATGCGTCACCAGCCCGGCGCCGCGCAGCAGCTCGCCGGTCTCGTACAGCGGCAGCCCCATGACCCCGGAATAGCTCCCCTCGAGGTGGCTGACGAACAGCGCCGCGCGCCCCTGGATGGCGTAGGCGCCGGCCTTGTCGGCCGGCTCGCCGCTGGCCCAGTAGGCGGCGATCTCGTCCGCCTCCAGGGGGCGGAAGGTGACGTGGCTGACGCTGAGCCGGCAGGCGACGCCGGCGGCGCCGGCCAGCGCCACCGCGGTCAGTACCTGGTGGCGGCGGCCGGAGAGGCGCGCCAGCATGACCAGGGCGGCGGCACGATCGGCCGGCTTGCCCAGCACCTCATCGCCGAGCACCACCACGGTGTCGGCGCCGAGCACCCATCCGCCGCCGGCCGCGGCCAGCCCGGCCGCCGCCTTGGCCCGCGCCAGCCGCTCGACGTAGACCGCCGGCGCCTCGCCCGGCCGGCGCGTCTCGTCGACCGCGACCGCGACCACGCGGTGGGCGACGCCGACCTGGTCGAGCAGCGCGCGCCGGCGTGGCGACTGCGACGCCAGGTAAAGCGTAACCGCCCCGCTCACGCGCCTCAGCACCTCACTCGCGGTGGTAGGGGTGGCCGCCGAGCAGCGTCCAGGCGCGGTAGAGCTGTTCGGCGACGATCACCCGCACCAGCATGTGCGGGAAGGTGAGCGGCGACAGCGACCAGCGTTCGTCGGCCCGCGCCAGGCAGCGCGGGTCGAGCCCCTCGGGACCACCGACCAGCAGGGCGACATCGCGGCCGCCGCCGCGCCAGCGCTCCAACCGGCGCGCCAGCTCCGGCGTGTCCCAGCCGCTGCCGGCTACGTCCAGCGCCACCACCCGGGCACCGGCCGGGATCGCCGCCAGCATGCGGTCGCCCTCCTCGCGCAGCGCCCGTGCCAGGTCGGCCTTGGGCCCGTGCCGGCCGGCGGCCAGCTCGACCAGCTGCAGCGCGCAGTCGCGCGGCAGGCGGCGGGCGAACGCCTCCCAGCCGTCCGCGACCCAGGCCGGCGGCTTGTGGCCGATGGCAACGAGGTGAATGCGCACCGGGGGCGGCCATCACGCCTCGTGGGCGCGGGCCGATTCGACGCTGCTCCAGAGCTTTTCCAGGTTGTAGAAGTCGCGCACCCGCGGCTGCATGACATGCACCACGACGCTGCCGAGGTCGACCAGCACCCACTCGCCCTGGCGCTCGCCCTCGATGCCGAGAGGCCGCACGCCGGCCGCCTTGGCCCGGGTGACGACGTTGTCGGCCAGCGACTTGACGTGGCGGTCGGAGGTGCCGCTGGCGATCACCATCCAGTCGGTGATGGTGGTCATGTCGTGCACGTCGAGTACCTTCAGGGAGACCGCCTTGAGGTCCTCGAGGGCGGCGACGGCCAGTTCTTTCAACGTTTCGGTCTGCATAGGGTTTCCTGTCGGGTCAGGCCGTTTCGCGGTCGCGATACAGGCCCTGACGGGTGATTTCGTCCAGCACCGCGGCCGGCACCAGGTAACGGATGCTGCGGCCGGCGGCGACCAGGGCGCGGATGTGGCTGGCGCTGATCTCCAGCTGGGTGACACGCCAGAACAGCACCCGGCCGGCGGCGGCGTGCTGCAGGTCGTCGGGCTGGGTGGTGCGACGGTGGGCCACCAGCTGCTCGAGTTCGAACGGCAGGTCGGTGCCGTGGCCCGGGCGCTGCAGTACGGCGATGTGCGCCAGGTCGATGAACTCGTGCCAGCGGTGCCAGCTGGGCAGGCCGTGGAAGGCGTCGCCCCCGACCAGCAGCACCAGCGGCTGCACCGGGCCGAGTTCGGCACGCAGCGAGGCCAGGGTGTCGACGGTGTAGGAGGGCCCCGGCCGCTCCAGCTCGCGGGCGTCGACATGCAGCCGCGGCTCGCCGGCCACCGCGCTCTCGAGCAGCCGCCGGCGCTGCCAGGCCGAGGCGCGCGGCGGCGGCCGGTGCGGCGGCTGGCGGCACGGCAGCAGCCGCACCGCGGCCAGGTCGAGCCCTTCGAGGGCGTCCAGCGCCACCCGCAGGTGCCCGTGGTGAACCGGGTCGAAGGTGCCGCCGAAAAGGCCGATGGCCCGCCGGGCCGTCAAGCGCTCACCCGCGCACGTGACCGTCGCCGAGGACGACGAACTTGACCGAGGTGAGCCCCTCGAGGCCGACCGGGCCGCGCACGTGGAGCTTGTCGGTGCTGATGCCGATCTCGGCGCCGAGGCCGTACTCGAAGCCGTCGGCGAAGCGGGTCGAGGCGTTGACCATGACCGAGCTGGAGTCGACCTCGCGCAGGAAGCGCCGCGCCCGGCCGAGGTCTTCGGTGAGGATCGACTCGGTGTGGCCCGAGCCGTGGGCGGCGATGTGGTCCATGGCCGCGTCGAGGTCGGCGACGATGCGGATCGACAGGATCGGCGCCAGGTACTCGGTGTCCCAGTCCGCGGCGCTGGCCGGCGCGCAATCGGGCAGCAGCGCGCAGGTGGCGTCGCAGCCGCGCAGCTCGACCCCGGCTTCGAGGTAGCACCGGCCGAGCTCGGGCAGCACCTGTTCGGCGATCCCCGCGGCGACCAGCAGCGTCTCCATGGTGTTGCAGGTGCCGTAGCGCTGGGTCTTGGCGTTGTAGGCGACGGCGATCGCCTTGGCGGCGTCGGCCCGGTCGTCGATGTAGACGTGGCAGATGCCGTGCAGGTGCTTGATCACCGGCACCCGCGCCTCGCCGCTGATGCGCTCGATCAGCCCCTTGCCGCCGCGCGGGACGATGACGTCGACGTACTCCGGCATGGTGATCAGGGCGCCGACCGCGGCCCGGTCGGTGGTCTCGAGCACCTGCACCGCGTCGGCCGGCAGGCCGGCCTCGGCCAGCCCCTGGTGGATGCAGGCGGCGATGGCGGTGTTGGAGTGGAACGCCTCCGAGCCCCCGCGCAGGATGCAGGCGTTGCCCGACTTCAGGCACAGCGCCGCGGCGTCGGCGGTGACATTCGGGCGCGACTCGTAGACGATGCCGATCACCCCGAGCGGCACGCGCATGCGCCCGACCTGGATGCCGGAGGGGCGGTAGCTGAGGTCGGTCACCTCGCCCACCGGATCGGGCAGGGTCGCCACCTGGCGCAGCCCCTCGGCCATGTCGGCGATGCGCTGCGGCGTCAGCTCCAGGCGGTCGAGCAGGGCGGCGTCGAGGCCCGCCGCGCGCGCGGCGGCGAGGTCGCGGGCGTTGGCCGCGGCCAGGCCCTCGGCCTGCGCCTCGATTGCCACCGCGATCGCCAGCAGCGCGGCGTTCTTGGCCCCGGTCTCGGCCCGGCTGACGGCGCGCGCCGCAGCACGGGCGCGGCGCCCGACCTGGTCCATGTACTGTTCGATCGACTGTTGCATGATTTCCCGTGGCCGGGGTGTACGCCCGGCGCTCCTCGCTTCAGGGAAACTCTGATCAATTCAGAGTTTCCGCGGTACATGGATGTACCGCCATTTTCGACGGCTTCAAGCCGTCGAAAATGAAGGCAACTCAAAACCACGTTTTGAGTTGCCGTGCTCTGAGAAGTCCAGGATGGACTTATTCAGAGCTTCCGTCAGTGGCGCGCCAGCCGCGCCAGGTCCGGCCCGCCGGCCAGTTGCGCCACCAGCTCGCGCAGCGCCCGCCACGCCTCGCCCCGCTCGCGCCCCTTGATCACCCGGTCGGCGCGGGCGCAGCCGCGCAGGCCGGCGCTCCAGTGGGCGTGACCGGCGCGGCGCAGGGCGTCGCCGAGCAGGCCCTTGCGCGTCGACCAGACGCGGTGGGCGTCGAGCACCCGCCCCGGCGGCTGGCCGGCGGCCACCTCGCGCGCCATGGTGCAGAGCTGGCGCACCTCGCGCGCCAGCGCCCACAGCACCAGCGCCGGTGCACTGCCCTCGGCGCGCAGGCCGTCGAGCACCCGCAGGCCGCGCCCGAGCCGGCCACCGACGGTGGCATCGACCAGATCGTACACGCTGTAGCGCGCGCTGTCCGTGACCGACCGCAACACTGCGTCGGCGCTGACCGGGCCGCTGCCGTGCAGCAGCAGCAGCTTGTCGATCTCCTGCGCCGCGGCGACCAGGTTGCCCTCGACCCGGTCGACCAGCAGTTCGACCGCGGCGCCGTCGGGGGCCAGGCCGCGCTCCTGCATGCGCCGCCGGATCCAGTTGGACAGCGCGCCGCCCTTGGGCAGCTGGCAGTCGACCACCACCCCGACCCGGTCCAGCGCCTTGACCCAGCGCGTGTTGCGCAGCTTGCCGTCGAAGGCGTTGCAGGTGGCGATCAGCAGCACGTCCGGCGGCGGGTCGTCGGCGTAGGCGACCAGCGCGTCGGCACCCGGGGTGCCGATGCCGCCGCTGCCCAGGGTCAACTCGAACAGTCGCCGCTCGGCGAACAGCGACGGGCTGGCGCCGGCCGCGACCAGCTGGCGCCAATCGAAGCCGCTGGCGCTGGCGTCGAACAGCTCGCGCTCGCTGTAGCCCTCGGCGCGGGCGCGCCGGCGCAGCAGGTCGACCGCCTCGCTCTGCTGCAGCGGTTCGTCGCCGGCCACCAGGTAGGCCGGGGCCAGGCCGCGCTGGCCCGCGAGCTGGTCCGGCCGGCTACGCATCGGGGCGCTTGGTCGGCGCGGGCTGCGCGGTCAGGCGCCGCAGCAGGGCGTCGATGGCCTCGTGGCGCAGTTCGTTCTGGGTCCGCCGCGCCTCGGCCAGCACCGCGGTGGCGGCGACCGCGCTGGACTGGATCACGCGCTGGGCGGTGACGCTGCCGGAGGTCGCCGCCGCGCCCTGGTGCAGCCGGTAGTCGATGCGCACGCTGAGCAGGAAATCCTGCACCGTGCTGCCGACGCCGAGGGCGAGCAGGTCGCGCCCCTCGTCGACCGCGACGATCTCCAGCCGCGCCGTGGCCGCGGCGGCATCCGCCACCAGGGTGGCGCCGGCACGGCGCAGCACGGGCACCAGCAGGCGCTCGAACTCGGGGGTCAGGCCGCCGCCGGTCAGCTGCAGCTGCTGCAGCGCGGGCGGCAGGTCCGCCGACTGGCGCAGCTGGAAGCCGCAGGCGGCGAGCAGCAGGCAGAGGGCGGCGGCGGCGAGCAGCCGCGCGCGCCGCTCAACCGGCATCGCTGACCACCAGGTTGACCAGGCGGCCGGGCACGACGATCACCTTGCGCACCTGCTTGCCGTCGGTGAAGCGCTGCACGTTGGCGTCGCTGCGCGCGGCCTGCTCGATGGTGGCGCGGTCGCACTCGGCCGGCACCCGGATCTGGCCGCGCAGCTTGCCGTTGACCTGGACCACCAGCTCGATCTCGTCGCGCACCAGCGCCGCCTGGT
>Ga0326597_10000366_pt1 | contig 82858 bp, 61 predicted proteins | sample RVTome_12_FD_203789 | JGI IMG/M metagenome (GOLD analysis project Ga0326597, IMG submission 203789) | Soil microbial communities from uranium-contaminated site in the Upper Colorado River Basin, Wyoming, United States - RVT100D185 | ecosystem: Environmental > Terrestrial > Soil > Contaminated >...
GCCGCGTGCTGGGTCCGTCACGATCGTGACGTCCGGCCGCCCGCCGAACCACGGCTGCCCTGCCCCCGTGCCGACGGCCAGCCCGACCATCGGCACGGCGCGCTCGGCTGCGGCGTCCAGCAGCGCAGTGACCTCGGTCGACGTCCAGCCCGTGGGCTGCGCGGCCACGACGATGGCATCGAGGTGGCCGGTCGCCTCCTCGTCGAACGGACCGGCCGGGTCCAGCGCGATCGCACGGATGTCGCCGCCCAGCCACTCCCAGGCCAGGTCGCCGGCCAGACCGACGCGCCAGCCCAGGGACACCGTGCGGGCCTGTGGGCCGTCGGCACCCGGGCGCGTGCGCGCGGCGGCGGCGACCCCGCTGATCGTGGCCTTCAGCCGGCGACGCAGCAACGGGATGACGGGCTGGCGCTGCTGGGTGGCCTTGGTCGCGATCGCGGCCAGGTCGCGGGTGGCCTGGTCGGCGCTGGCGCGGGCCTGGGCCAGCGCGGCCATGGCGTCACGGCGCGCGCGCTCGGTCGCGGCGGCCGCGGCGGCCTGCGCGTCGGCGCGGCGCAGCGCCGCCGTGGTGTCGGCCTCGGCGCGCGCCAGCCTGTCCCTGAGCGCGGCCAGTTCTGGTGCGCCCTCGTTGCGCCCGTTGGGCGCGTCGTCGGGCCGGTCGGGCTGGTCGTCGCGGCTGGCCTGCTCCTCGGTCACGTCAGGCTCCAGTCGTGGTCGCGGCCGGGCCGTTGTTCGTCGGCCTGCTCCAGGAATGCCGATGGGTCCACGTCCCACGCATGGCTGCCGTGGCGGTGCAGCAGGTAGCCGAACCCGTGGGTGCGGTAGGTCGTGCCGCCCGCGGACGCGACGTCGGCGATCAGGCGTTGGTCCTCGCCGAGGGAGACCGCCGCGAACCCGCCCAGGTCACGCAGCGCTTCTCGATGCATCGTCAGCGTGCCGCCGGCCAGCGTGGTTGACGTGTCCTCGGCATGGCCCATCCGCCGGCGCAGGGTCACGCCTGCGGCGTCGCCGGCGGCGGGCTGGGCGGCGGGCTGGGCGGCGGGCTGGGCGGCACCGGAGCCGGCCAGGTGGACGAACTCTGCGGCCTTGCCGACCAGGTCGGCCTGGGCGTAGTGCAGGGCCAGCAGCAGGTCGGTCACGTGCGCGTCGCCGTACCAGTCGTCGTCGTCGAACTTCGTCACGACCTCGCCCGAGGCGGCCGCGACGCCGGCGTTGAGGGCATCGCCCAGGGTCAGCGCCGCGTCGACCCGTACCACCTCGAAGGCAAGGTCCACGGCGGCGTCGACGCGTGCCACGACGTCGTCCGGGAAGTCGTCGCCGTGCAGTGCCAGGACCAGTTCCAGGGCGTCGTGGTCCTGGCGCGCCACCTGCGACAGGGCCAGGTCCAGGAAGTCGGCGCGGCGCGTGGCCAGCACGATCGACACGGGCCGGTGCCAGTCGCGGCCGGCGTGGTCGCGCAGGGCCGCCCGGCGCAGCAGCACCGACCAGCGTTCGCGCAGGGTCGCGTCGGTCAGGTCGGCCAGCACGTCCTCGGCGCGTCGGCTGCGCAGGACCGACTGCACGTGTGGCCCCAGCAGGCCGAGCACCGGCCGCGGCAGGTCGACGGCGACCAGGGGGGTCCCAACGGCGGCCAGGCGCACCAACGCGGTCGCGTGCTCGGCGTTGGAGCGGTGGCAGCCGGGGTGGTCCAGGACCCCGCGGTGGCCGCGCAGCAGCTGGGCCCGCCCGGCTACCTCGATGCGATGGTCGTCGATGGCGGGACCCAGGCCGTTGGCGCGGGCCACGTCGGCCCCGGAGGCCGCACCGGGCGACACGTCGGGGTCCGGGCCACCCAGCAGCGCCACCGCAGGCCAGTCGATTCCGTCCAGTGTCGACAGGCGAGCCACCGCACGGTCCCACGCCAGCGGCTCCAGCTCGGGTCCGACCGCGACCGCGAACCGGTCCCAGCCCGGCGAGGGGAAGCCGGTGGGCCGCAGCGCATGGGCGTCGATGTCGGCCACGACCGGCGCCAGCGCGTCGAGACGGGCCACCTCGGCGCTCCTCGGGGCTCCTGGACGGGCGGGTAAGTACCGTAGCCGCGCTCGGTCGCGACGCAGGAGAAGCACACGGTGGAGGCGACGTCGCAACTGGTCCCGTGGAACCGCTGGGATGTGCTCGATGCGCCCCAGCTCGGCGAGTGGACGCCCACGCGGCGCGTGTCGATGGTGCTGCCCCACTACCGGGCCGAGGCGCCGCTGCAGCTGACGCTGGAGGCCATTGCTGCCCAGACCTATCCGGCGGACCTGCTGGAGGTCATCGTCGCCGATGACGGCTCGGACGTGCTGCCGGAGGTCGACGCCGACCGCTACCCGTTCGCGGTCAAGGTCGTGACCCACGAGCGGCGCGGGTTCGGCCTGGCCCGGGCACGCAACACTGGTGCCCGCGCGGCCAGCGGCGACATCCTGGTCTTCATCGACTGCGACATGGTCCCGGAGCGCCAGCACGTCGAGGCGCACGCACGCTGGCACCACGTCCACCCGCGTGCAGTGACACTCGGTCGCCGTTGGCACGTCGAGTTCGACGGCGTCACCGGTGACGCGCTGCGCGCGGCGGTGGAGGCGGGCGACGTCCGGTCGCTGTTCACCGACGGCCGCGAGGTGGTCCGCCCCGAATGGCTGGAACGCCACTTCGAACGCACCGAGGAACTCACGACCAACCACGACGACCTGTTCCGCACCGTCACCGGCGGCAACATGGCCATGCGCGCGGACACGTACTGGTCGGTCGGCGGCTCGGACGAGACCTTCACCCAGTGGGGAGCCGAGGACACCGAGCTGGGCTATCGCCTGTTCGTCACCGGCGCGCTGCTCATCGCGGACAAGCAGGCGATGTGCTGGCACCAGGGCGAGGGCAACGAGCCGTCGGCGTCCGAGCAGCGCTCGCTGGAGGACCAGCGCGCCAAGCTGGCCCACCTGATCGCCCACCGCGGCTTCCGCCGCAACGTCGCCGGCCGCTCGTACGCACGGCCGCGCGTCGCCGTCAGCGTGGCGGGCGCCGACGCCGGCCGCGACCAGGTCCTGGCGACCGTGGAATCGCTTCTGGCCCAGGACTTCCACGACCTGTTGGTCGCGGTCGACCTCGGCGACGACCATCCCGACGCGGTGTGGCTGCAACGCGAGCTGGACCCCGACGTCCGGGTTGCCGTGGACACCGCCGTCGACCTCGATGCCGTTGCGCCGTTCACGCCCATTCGCGTCGAGGTCGCGGCCGGAACCCTGCTGGCTCCCGGGGCGGTCGCGGCGATCGTCGTTCGGCTGGAGTCGGTCGGGGAGCAGGCGGGGGTGGTGCACGCCACTGTTGCGGGTCGTCGCGCCGGCGAGGTGGAGCTGCGGGCGGCGCTGACGCGCGCGTTGCGCCGCGGCCAGGACCACCTCGGTCAGGCCGCCGCCAAGGCGGACGTCTGGCGCGCTGCCGGTGACGCATTCGGCGAGGCGTGGTTGGCCGGCAGCGACCTGGGCCTGGGCACGGCGGAGGTGGCCCCCAGGCCCGTGGTCGAGGCCGGGATGCGCGGCGTCGTGGCCGCGGCCGATCCGTCGGCGCCGGAGGTGGTCGAGGTCTGGCGGCTGTTCAGCCAGCTCGAGGCCTCCGAGCGAACGGCCGCGATGGGCATGGCCCGCGCTGTGATGGCGCGCACGTCGCCGCGCCAGCGACGACTGCTGCTCGGCTTGGTCCGCCAGCTCCTGGCTGTCGTCGAGGCGATCGCCGCGATTCCGCGGGAGCGCACACCAAGGGGCCTGTTTCGCGGGGCCGTGCGAGTGCTGCGCGCACTTCTGCCGGAGCGCGCGTACGCGGTCCTGCGCGCCGGTTGGCGCGGTCTCCGATCGCGGTAGTTGGTCGGGGAGGATTTCGGACCGACACCGGAGAAGGGACTCCAAGGTGACCGGCATCTAGCCTGTCGCCACCGTCACCGGCTGGGCGCCAAGATCGCTCACATTGGTGACACACCACAGCACCGCCAACCAGCACCGCCAACTCAAGGGGACCTCCCGTCATGGCCCAACTCTCCCGCCTGCGTCGCCTCGCGACCGTGAGTGCGGCGGGTGCACTGCTCGCCAGCATGTTGCCCGCGACCATCGCGCCCGCATCGGCCGCCACACCCGAAGTGCGCGACATCGAGTCGGGCTGCCCGGCCGACCGTGTCCCCGAGCGCAACTTCAGCGACGTGAGCCCCGGTGCCACGCACGAGTTCACCATCGACTGCATCGTCTGGTACGACTTTGCCAAGGGCACCAGCTCCACGACCTACTCGCCGGGCAGCAACACCACCCGAGCGCAGATCGCGGGCTTCCTGTACCGCTACGTGGAGACCGCCGGCGTCCCGCTGGACGACAACGCGCCCAACGCCTTCCCCGACGACGACAGCTCGTTCTTCCACAACGAGATCAACGCCCTCGCCGCCCTCGGCGTCGTCTTCGGTGACCCCGACACCAACGACCACGACGGTGACGGCGACACGTCCGAGCTGATCTTCCGCCCGGCTGACATCACCACCCGTGGCTACATGGCCGCGTTCATCAACCGCGCACACGAGGCCATCACCGGCGCGCGGATGACGTCGAGCGATGACTACTTCACCGACGACAACGGCACCCCGTTCGAGGCCGACATCAACGCCCTCGCGGCCAACGGCATAGTGACCGGCAAGACCACGACGACCTATGAGCCCGACGGTGCCGTGCCGCGTGGCGCGATGGGCTCGTTCCTGGCCCGTGAGGCCGACTACCTGGTCGACCTCGGCTTCCTGACCGTCCCCGTCAATGGAGCGGCTGACATCGTCCTGGACATGGTCGACGTGCAGCAGGGCCGCTCGCTGGCTGGGCTGGTCTACATGGCCGAGGGTGACTCGGTCGCGTCGCTGACCGCCGACGGCTGCTCGGTGACGTCCGAGGCCCTCGTTGTCGACGCCGACAACCGCTTCTCCGTCACGATCCCCTTGTCCCAACCAGCCACACAGTGCCAGTTGGTGTTCGACGTGACCTTGACGGACTCGCGGATGGAGACGGAGGCCAAGCTCATCACGGTCACCGAAACCGACAAGTTCCTTGCCGGCCCGACCCTGATCGGCACCGAGCTCATCAGCAGCAGTGGTGATGGCGCCACGATCCGCTTCGAGTTCGACGAGCAGATCAACTCCACGGCAACCAGGGCGGGCTCCTTCGTCCTGCACTCGTTCAACGGGAGCGCGGCCTCGGCGGTGGCGGGGACCTCCGCCAGCGCGGTCAGCGACAACGTCGTCGATGTCACATGGACGAGTGGCTTCCTGAACGCCACGACGGTGAGCCTGGCCAAGTTCTCCGTCCAGGACCTGGATGGCAACTTCAACGTCGAGTTCGCGGCCGGTGTTCAGCAACTGGACCTCACCGCGGGTGAGACCGACGAGCCCGACCTGGTGAGCGTGTCAGGCGGCGGTGCGAACTGGATCTTCACATTCGACCAGCCGGCATTCAATGTCGCTGACGACGAGAGCACGCCGGTCGAGCTGGGCCAGGAGGACGAGTCCACCAAGGGCAGCCAGTTCCACCTGATCTTGAGCGACGGACGCGACATCGCGGGTGAGCCAGGCGTTGGCGGAACCAGCGGGTCCACGTCACGGACGCTGACCTTCGTCTACGAGGGTGCGACACCGGTTGCTGGTTACGTTCAGGCCGGGGCGCTCAGCCCCGTCGACGGCACAACCGGGCCGGGAACCAACCCGCGCCAGTCCGTGTTGACGGGCTTGGCGTCCGCCCAGCGTGGCCCCTACGTCAGCGGCCACCTCATCGACGCCACGTCCAACTCGGTGCAGCTGACGTTCAATGAGGCGGTCGATTCGATCGTCTGTCCCGGGACGCCATTGCCGCCGTGCACGGACGCCGACCCGTTCGTTGTCCTGTTCGACATCTTCGGCAACTCCTTCAACGCCACTGGCCTGTCCGATGGCCCGGCGGCCAACCAGGTCACGGCAACGTTCGCGACCAGCACTCCGTGGGAGCTCATCGCCGGTGGCACGTTGAACGCCGCGATCGTCCGGGGAGCCGGTGGCTCGACCAACACCAACACCGTCGGTGGCTTCGGCCAGGCGAACTCGTTCGCCGCCGGTGAAACGGCCGCGCCGGACCTCGTGTCCGTGACGCGTTCGTCCACGACCAACGCCGAGGGTGTTGTGACCGAAATCCGCTACACGATGAAGTTTGACCAGGCGTTCGACCACGTCACCGATGGCGGGGGAACGAACGTGTTCCTGTACGACTTCAGCCAGGCAAGCCTCAACATCGAGGCCGGCTGCGCTGCCGACGACCAGCTGTTCGAACTGGTCTGCACCGTGTCGGGCGACGACCTGGCATTTGCGGCCAACGGCGCCTACGTGTCGATCACGGCAGGCAGCGTCGACGAGGACGGCACCGGCACCAGCCGGACCAACTACCACAGCGGGTTCCAGATCACGACGTGAGCGAGCCCGCGTCAGCTTCGGGAGCCCCGGCCTTTGGCCGGGGCTCCCGTAGTCTGCGCCTGATGAGCGACTCCTCCCCACCGCTGATGGCGGCGCTGCCCACGGCCGGCCTCGGTGTCGCCGTGGTCATCCCGGCGCGCAACAGCGCTGGCACCCTGGAAGCCGCGATCCGGTCTGCCCTGGACCAGGTACTCCCTGACCGGGTCACCGGCTTCGGCGTGACCGTGGCGGTCGGGCCCAGCAGCGATGACACGGCGGCCGTGGCGCGTCGGGTCGCCGCCGAGGACCCGCGCGTGCACGTGGTCGACAACCCGGTGGGTTCGACCCCCGCAGCGCTCAACGCCGCGGTCGCCGCCTCGATGGGCGAGGTCGTGGTCCGCCTGGACGCGCACGCGGTGTTGCCACCGGGCTACCTCGACACGGCCATCCAGGCGCTGACCGCGACCGGCGCCGCCAACGTCGGGGGGCGCCAGGTCCCGGTCGCCGAGGCCGGGTTCGCACGTGCCGTTGCCGCCGCCATGCTGTCGCCGCTGGGGACCGGCGGCGCCATGTACCGCACGGGCACGACGCCCGGGCCGGCCGAGACGGTCTACCTCGGGGTGTTTCGCCGATCCGCACTGGACGCCGTCGGCGCATTCGACGAGTCGCTGCTGCGCAACCAGGACTTCGAGCTGAACCATCGGCTGCGCGAGAGTGGCCGACTGGTCTGGTTCGACCCGCGCCTGGAGGTCACCTACCGACCACGCACGTCGGTGCGTGAGCTGTGGCGCCAGTACCACGACTATGGCCGTTGGAAGCGCCATGTCCTGCGGCTGCATCCGGCGTCGCTGCAGTCGCGCCAGTTGGCGCCGACCCTGCTGGTCCTTGGCCTGCTTGCCGGCCTGGTCGCGTGGCCGCTGTGGTCGGTCGGGCCGCTTGCCGCGCTGGTCGCGCTGTGGCTGGGCGTGCTGATGGTCGAGGGCATGCGCGTCGCACGGCCGCGCAGCGACGCCGGGGCGGTCGCGCTGGCGTTGGCGACCATGCACCTCGCCTGGGGCCTCGGGTTCCTGCGCGGTGGCGTCGGACGATGACCCAGACCGACGTGCTGATCGAGCGCCTCAATGCGCGCGGGTTTCGCCTGCTGCAGATGCTTGATGCGCTGGCAGTCGCTGCGATCCTCGTGCTGTCGATGGTCGTGCGCCACGGCCGGACCTGGCCGACCTACGGGCTGGGGCTGTATGCCCTGTCGTTCAGCGTCTTCACGGCCGTGTTCCTGATTGCGTTCTACTTCGGCGGCCTGTACGAGCGCGAGCCACGGCTGGGATCCCCGCCAGTGCTCGCCCGTGCCCTGCGGGTCGCCGTCGGTGCCGGCGGGATCGTGGCGCTGCTGCGGCTGGGGGCACCCAGCATCGGTCGGGCCCTGGACACGGCGACGGAGCTCGCGCTCCCGCTGCCGATCCCCAACCTCGTGGCCCTCATCCCGCTGTCAGCCCTCGCCGTTGCGACGAACCGTGCGGTGGCCCAGTGGAACACCACGCGGCTGCACGGGCGGCCGCGGGTGCTGGTCGTCGGCGACGATTCCGAGGTGGCGCTGGCGACCGATCACCTCGCTGCGGCAGACGACCGCGCCGACCTGGTCGGTCAGGCCACGTCGTTGGACGGCCTGCTGGAGCGCGTCGAGGCCGATGACGTCACCGATGTCATGCTGCTGTCCAGCCACTGGCTCGACCTCATCTACCCGGACATCCTGCTGGGGCTGGACGCCCGCAACGTCGTGGTGCATCAGCGCGTGTCGGCCAAGGAGACGCTGTTCGGCCTGGAACGCGTGCGCCAGATCGGCGGCATGCCGTTCGTCAAGTTGCGGCCGCACACCCTGCCGCGGTCTCGTCGCCACTTCAAGCGCCTGACGGACTTCGTGTGGCTGGCCGTGCTGGCGCCCGTGTTCATCCCAGCGCTGCTGTTCACCGCCGTGTACGTCCGCGCGACGGTGGGCCGACCGGTCCTGTTCTTCCAGGACCGCGTCGGGGTCGACGGTGCCACGTTCCGGCTGGTCAAGTTCCGCACGATGCGCGAGGACGCCGAGGAGGACGGCAACCCGCAGTTGGCGACGCGCAACGACCCGCGCATCGTCCCGGCCGCGGCGTGGCTGCGTGCCACCCGGCTGGACGAGCTCCCGCAGCTGTGGAACATCCTGCGCGGTGAGATGTCCCTGGTCGGACCTCGTCCGGAGCGCCCCGAACTGACCGAACAGTTCGGCGAGGACATCGCCGGCTACCACCGCCGCCACGAACTCCCCCCGGGCCTGACCGGACTGGCCCAGATCCACGGTCGCTACCACACCGACGCGTCGTACAAGCTGGGCTACGACCTGCAGTACCTCGTGAACTGGTCGCCAGCACTGGATGTCGAGATCGTGCTCAAGACCGCCTGGGTCGTCCTGGCCCGGCGCCTGTGATCGTTGGGTGCTGGGGCGTGGTCGACACTCAGGCGAGGCTGGCCACGGCGGCGAGGGTGGTGACGGCGACGCCTGCCATGCCGACCAGCGCCAGCGTCGCGCGGTGGCGGTCGACAAGCCCGCCCGCGGGCAGGTGCGCCCGGACACCGAAGTCGCGCGTGGCCGACAGGCCCGCCCGGGCTGGCCGCAGCGGCTGAGGTCGGACCCAGGCTGCGGGCTCAGCCGGGGTGTCGGAGCCGGCGCGGCTGGTTGGGGTGGCCTGCGCCAACTGGGCGGCCATCGCGGCGGCGGTCGGGCGCTGATCGAACGGTCCGACGGCTGCCTCGATGACGTCGAGCAGGGCGTGGGCGCCTGCAATGTCGGGTCGCGCCCAGGCACCGACGCGTGCGGCGTCCAGGGTGGCCGGCACCGTGGCGGCCAGGAACGGCGCCTGGCCGGTCACGGCTTCGTGCAGGGTCGCGCCCAGCGCATAGACGTCGGCGGCCGGGTCGGCCGGTGTGCCGTCGACCACGCGCGGGTCGAGGTAGGGCGCCGACCCCACGATGGTGTCCGTGTCGCGCTGCGTCGACCCGACGCCGTGGCTGGTCGCTGACCCGAAGTCGGCCAGCCGGGGCACGCCGTCCAGCCACAGGATGTTGGCCGGCTTGACATCGCGATGCACCAGTGCGTGGGCATGCACGGCCGCCAGCGCGCTGGCCATCGCCATGCCGATCGCAGCGACTTCCGGCCAGGGCAGTGGGCCGCCGTGCGCGAGTCGATCGGCCAGGTCTGTCTCGGCCAGGGGGGTGAGCAGCAGCACGGCATCGTCGATCGCGGCCAGGCCGTGGTACGGCAGCACGTGTGGGTGGACGCAGCGTTGCAGCGCCAGCGCCTCGGCGTGCAGTCCCGCGACCGCGGTGTCGTCGGCAGCCGACACGCGCTTGGCGGCCACGACCGAGCCGTCGGCGCGCCGTGCGCGGAACACGGTCGCCTGGCTCCCCCCGCCGATGGGTTCCTCGAGGGTGACCCGCTCGTCGGCGGGATCGGCCAGGGCGGTGTTCAACACGAGCGGTCCCGTCTCCGGTGTGGCGTGTCACAGTATCTCGGTATGTTTCATGGCATGAAGATGGTTGTGGATGTCTCAGGTACTGCGGTCGACGTCGAGATGACAGCGGCCGCTTCCGCATGCGTTGCGCAGGTACGCGACGCCATGGCCCGCGGCGGCCTGCCGGGCCTGCAGGCGTTCGCGACGACGCCGTGGCGACTGGTGCAGTGGGAGGCTGGGCGTTGGCGGGCACTCCCCGATGACCATGCGATCGGCGAGCTGGGCCTGCGCGACGGCGCCCGTGTACAGGTTGTCGGTGGGCCCGATCAGCTCCCGCCGCATCCGGTCGGGTTGCGGTCGTCCGGGTTGCCTGGACGTCTGGGCGTCGTCGGAGGGCTGGACGCGGGACGCGTCGTTGCCCTGACGGCCGGCCGGCACGTGGTCGGTCGTGGTGACGGGTGCGTGTTGGGGCACCCGACGGTGTCCGAACGGCATGCGCGCCTGGACGTCGGCGTCGACGGGAGCCTGCGCCTGCGTGACACTGGCTCGCGCAACGGCACGTGGATCGATGGACGTGGCGAGGGCGGGCAGGTCACCGCCACGGCATGGGCGCGGGTCGGCGCCCAGTTGGTGCGTTGGGTTGACGGGGTCAGCGACGCTGCCACGGCCCCGGACGGCCTGTTCCATCGGCCGCCCCGGCCGGCGCCCCCACCGTTTCCCGCCGCGGTGCCGGCACCGCGGCTCCAGGGTGGTGGTGCGACCGCACAGGCGCTGCCGCTGGCGGCGACGCTCGGGTCGGTCGCAACGGGGTCGGTGATGTATGCCATGACCGGCTCGCTCCTGATGCTCGTCATGGCCGGCATCGCGGCCTTGGTCGCGCTGGCGTCGGGCCTGGTCGGGCGACGGCGATCCCGCCTCGACATCGGCCGCGCTGCCGCCGCAAACCGGCGTGCGCTGCAAGCGTTCGACGCCCGGGCGATGGAGGCCGTCGAGCGCCAGCGCGCTGCCCTGCGTGCGCGCCACCCCGACCCGGCCGAGGTCGTGCGCCGGGCCACGCACGGGTCGCGCCGGACGTGGGAGCGGCGCGTCGACCACACCGACCTGCTGCGGGCAACGGTCGGTCACGCGACCCGGCCTTGGCGACCGCTGATCGCGGGCGGTCATCCGTTGCCTGACCCGGACCTGGCACACGACGCAACGGGCGGGGCAACGACGGCGGACACGGTGGCAGCGCGCCTTGATGCTGTCGGCCGGCTGGTGGACACGCCGGTGGCGGTCGACCTGGACGGCCAGGCCGTGGGGATCGTCGGGGACCGTCAGGCGGCCCTGGCGCTGGCGCGGTGGCTGGTCCTGGAGGCGGCCACGCACCACGGCCCCGCGGATGTGGGACTCACGATCGTCGTCGACGACCGCGACGACGCGCTCACGTGGGACTGGCTGAAGTGGCTGCCCCACGTCGACGACGGCCACGGAAGCCGGTCGGTCAGCGTCGGGGGCGCTGTCCTGCGCGGGCTCGGCGCCACGCTGGACCGTCCGCGCCGCCTGGTGCTGTTCGACGGGGTCCAGACGATGACCGGGATCGACGCCCCCGGTCGGGCTGTCCTGCGCTGTGACGGCATCGCCGGGATCATCATCGCGCAACGAGAGGATCAGCTGCCCGCGGCCTGCACGACGGTGGTGGCGCTGCACGGCAGCGACGGCCTGGCCTCGGTGATCGACGTCGCCACCGGGGCCAGGACCGAGCATGTCCTGGTCACCGGGATCTCGGTGGACACCGCGCGTGACGCTGCCCGTGGCCTGGCGGGGCTGAAGGATCCTGAGCACGCCCGCGGCCGCCAGTTGCCGGCCCTGGTGCCGCTCGCGAGCTTGCTGGCAGGCGGCGGACACGCGGGCGTGGTCGGAGACCTCGGGGATGGGTTGGTCGTGCCGCTGGGCGTCGGACCGGATGGGCCGTTCGTCGTCGACCTCGAGCGCGACGGGCCGCACGCCCTGATCGCCGGGACCACCGGTGCGGGCAAGTCGGAACTCCTACGTTCGCTGGTCGCCGGGCTGGCGGCAACCGCGACGCCGGAGCGGGTCAACTTCGTGTTCATCGACTACAAGGGCGGCTCGGCCTTCGACCGCTGCGCAGAACTCCCCCATGTGGTCGGGCTGGTCACCGACCTCGACGATGACCTGGCCGAGCGGGCACTGGTCTGCCTGCATGCCGAGCTCGCCCACCGCGAACGTGAGCTGCGCGCGGCCGGGGTGGCGGACCTGCGCGATCACCGTCGCCTGCCCGGCGTGCCCCCGATCCCCAGCCTGGTGGTGTGCATCGACGAGTTCGCCGCCCTGGCCGCCGAGCTGCCGCAGTTCCTGGCCTCGCTGGTCGGGATCGCCCAGCGTGGCCGCTCGCTGGGCGTGCACCTGGTCCTGGCGACCCAGCGGCCCGCGGGCGTGGTCAACGACGACATCCGTGCCAACACCAACCTGCGTATTGCCCTGCGCGTCCAGGACCGCCAGGACTCGCTCGACGTCATCGAGGTGGCGGATGCCGCGCTGCTGCCGCGCGAGCGACCGGGACGCGCCCTGGTCCGGCTGGGCCCGGGCGAGGTCGTCGAGGTCCAGACGGCACTGGCCACCGGCGTGGCAGCCGGCCCGGTCGACGAGCGGCCGGCGATCCGGCCGTTTGGCCTGCTCGGCACCACGGATGAACGCGGCGAGGCACGCCACGGCGCTGCGTTGGGGGCCGGCATCGGGCGAGGCGGTGCAACCGACTTGGAGCACATGGTCCGGCGGGCGCGCCGCGACTGGACGGGGCCGGCGCCGCGGCTGCCGTGGCCGCCGCCGCTGCCGACGTCCCTGGCCCACGACGATGCCCGACTCACAGCTGTTTCGGACCAGCCAGCCTGCCGGACGCTGCTGCTGGGCCTGGCCGACGAACCGACCCAGCAACGCCAGGTCGCGGCGGGATGGGACCCGACCGCGGGGCATCTGGCCGTCGTCGGCGTCGCCGGCAGCGGCACGACGACGGCGCTGCGGGCCATTGCCGTCGCGGCCGCGCGCAGTGGTCGCCACGACCTGTGGGTGATTGACGCCGGCCGCGGCGAGCTGGCCGACCTCGCCGACCTGCCGACGTGCGGCGGCGTCGTTCGCGCGACCGAGCAGGAGCGGCTGCGGCGGCTGCTGGCGCGCCTGGACCAGGAGCTGGCCGCGCGGCGCGACCGCACGACGGCTGGCGGTTTGTCGGAGAGCGGACCGCGGGCGCTCGTCGTGCTGATCGACGGGTACGACCACCTGGTCGCCGCCAGCGACGGCGCGGGGGAACCCGAGCTCGACCGGTTGCTGGCCGAGGGAGCAGGTGTTGGGATCCACGTGGCCGTCGCCGTGGCGCGGCCCGGTGCGCTGGCGCCGCGGGTCGCTGCCTCGATGACTCAGCGCCTGGTCCTGCGACTGGCCGATCCGCACGATGCGGCCATCCTGGGCGCCGCGCCACTGCCGCCAGACGCGCCTGCCGGTCGCGCGGCGGCGGTACCCGGGAACCGGCGTGTCCAGATCGCCCGCGTCCGCGACGACTGGCGCGATGTCGTCGCAGCGTGTCCGTCGGGAGTGCGGCCCGATCCTGTGAAGGCCCTGCCACGACGCGTCGGGCTGGATCAGCTCGGGTCGTCGTTTCGCCCGACTGAAGTGGACCGCCTGGTGGTCCCCGTCGGGATCCGCGGCGCGGACCTCGCCCCGGGCGTCCTCGACCTGCATCGCCGCGAGCACGCCCTGGTCATCGGGCCGCCCCGCTCCGGCCGTTCGACACTGCTGGCCACGCTCGCGGCCGCGGCACTGGGAGAGGCTGCGCGCCATCAGGTCAGCCTGCACGTCGTGGTCGTGGCACCACGAGGCGGGCCACTGGCCGACTCGGCCGGGCTCGGGGCGGCGGGGGTCGGGGCGGCGGGGCTCGGGGGCCGCGCCGCGGCGGAGCTGGTCGACCCGGACGGCCTGGCCGCGCGACTGGGTGCGGCACCCGGTGACGCCTCCTGGCTGGTGCTGGTCGACGACGCGGACCTCCTGGTCGATGATGCCCGGCTCAACGCCGTCATGGCGGGGCTTGCCGACGGAGTCCACCTCGTCGCGGCGGCGCGGGGGGACGTGGTCCGGTCGGCCTACGGCTCGTGGCTGCGCGGCCTTGCCAGCTCGCGGACCGGCGTGTTGCTCGATCCCGATCCTGACCTCGACCCGGACCTGTTCGGCGTCCGGTTGCCCCGCCGGCCATTGTCCCCGCCCGCGCAGGGACGTGGCTGGCTGGTCGCGGCGGGGGTCGTGGACCAGGTGCAGGTTGCCCTGCCCGGGTGACGCGCACGCTGGCTACGGTCCGGCCGAGTCGCCCGTGCGAGGATCCATGGCCCCCACCTCCCCGCGACCGGGGTCCGCGCCGCCGCCGCGTCGGGTCGTCGTGGCCGGATGGATCGGGTCGACCAACCTCGGTGACGAACTGATCCTCGCCGGCCTGCTCGATCACCTGCGCGAACTGGGTGCCGTCGCGACCGCGATCTCGCGTGACCCCGGCGCCACGCGGGCATCGCACGCGATCGACGCCGTGCGCGACCGCGACCTGCGGGCAGTGCGCCGCGCCATCCGCGACGCCGACCTGATGGTGTTCGGAGGTGGCGGGCTGGTGCAGGACGCCACCAGCCCCTTCAACCTTCCGTATCACCTGGGCCGGATCGCGATGGCCCGATCGGTCGGCACGTCGGTACTCCCGCTGGGCCTCGAAGTCTCGGCGCTGCGGACCCGGCTGGGTCGGGCCCAGGCGCGTCGTGCCTTGCGACCGCAGGGCGCGGGCGTCCTCGCCGGTGCCGTCCGCGACCCGGGCTCGGCCGCCGCCATGGTGGCGCTGGGGGCGCCGGCCCCGACCATCGCAGCGGACCTGGCGTTGCGGCTGCCGTCGCCGACGACTCCACCGATCGACCGGATCGTGGCGTGCCTGCGGCCCTGGACCGGGGGCGGGCTGCTGCCGGTCAGCATGGGATGGCGCCGCGGCCTGGAGCAGGACTGGTTCCTGACGGCCGCCGCTCGCGCGCTGGACGCCGCCGCCGAGGCGACGGGTCTGGACGTCCACCTGGTCGCCATGCAGCGCGGCCGTGACGACGTGTTGCACGATCTGGTGGCCGACCGGATGCGCGCCTCGGTCACCACCGCTGCCCCGGACCTGGCCACGGTGCGCGCCGAGATCGCCGCGTCGCGGGTCGTCATCGGCATGCGCTACCACGCGGTGATCGCGGCCATCCTGGGAACGCGGCCGGTGGTTGCGATCGGGTACTCGGACAAGGTCGTGGCCATCGCTGCTGAGGTCGGACCCTGCGTGGCGTGGTCCCCGGCCGGCCTGGCCGAACTGCCCGCCCACGTGGTCGAGGTACTCGCGAAACCGCCTGAGGTGGCCGCGGTCCTGGCACGGCTGCGCGACCTGGAGGCCCACAACCACGCGGTCCTCGCGGCCGCCCTGGCTCCAGCCTGATCCAACGCCAGCCGGTCACCGGCCTCGCAGCCGCCGCCGTCGGCCGACCGCCGCAAGCGCCAGCACGGCACCCACCGCTGCGCCGCCACCGGTGGCAGGCAGGTCAGACGGAGCGGGCGCGGTGTCCGATGGCGGATCGGCGGGCGGGCCTGTGGTGGCCGCAGCGGTGACCGGTCGCATCGGGATCGTCACCGTCGAGGGGGCATCGGCCGTTGAAGTCAGGGTGACCGTGTCGGCCAGGCGCGCGTTGTAGTAGGCCAGGTCCGTCGTCGCCAGGACCACGCGCAGCCGGTTGCCCGCCTCGATCCGCTCGACGGCGGCCGGGAATCGGACCGTCACGGCGCCAGCGTCGATCACCGCAGAAGGGATCCGTGACGGCGAGACCTGGCGGCGCAGCAGGCGCGCCGTCCCGTCGGTCGCCACCTCGTAGAGCTTGGCGAACAGGGTGACGTCCTGGGCCGGGTTCAGGTGGCCGAGGTGGAGCGTGCCGGTCCCGATGCCGACCACCTCGGTGTCCACGGCCATCGGGGCGCTGTCGAAGGCCGCGAACTGGCCCTCGACCTCGGTCGTCGGTCGATCGCCGGGCTGGCCGGGCGAGGAGAAGTTTGCGGTCTCGGAGTAGGCACCGGGCTCACCGCCCGCAGGATTGAGCAGCGTGGCGGTGCCCCCGACGAAGCCGGCCTGGTCGTCGGCCGCGACCAGGGCTGACGCGCCCGGATCCAGGACCAGCGTCGTGGCCGCGAACGGGGGATACGTGGGTGCAGCGTCGAAGGCCGCAGCGGCCGACCCTGCGGACGCGTCGAGGTCGACGTCGATCCAGTCGCGAAACCACGTGAATGCCGGCCCGGTTTCGACGTCAAGGCCGCGGACGTGGCGCTCGAACCACGCCAGGGTGCGACGCGGCAGGTAGGCCCGACCGAACTGCGCCTGCATCTGCGGCGAGTCGTCCCAGATGCCGCCGTACGCCTCGGCCTCGCCCGGTCCGGCCTGGTAGCCGCCGTGCCCGCCGGAGTGCCAGATCATGGCAACCTCGACGCCGCGCGACTGCAGGTCCAGGAACGTCGCGGTGACCTCGGCCGGCACGAACAGCGTGTCGGGCAGTCCCTGGACCAGCAGGGTCGGCGTGGTGAGTTGGTCGACGAACGTGCCGATCGAGGCGCGCCGCACGGTGGCTCGGCCCTCCTCGGTGGCCTCGCCGGTCGCGCTCAACCGGGCATAGATCGGGCAGACCTCGGGGATGAACCCCGGGCAGGGAGCCGCCCCGGGGAACATGGCCTGCTGCGACGCCGGGTCGCAGCCGCCCAGGCCCTGTGCCGGTTGCGCCGTCCCGTAGCCGTAGAACAGCGACGTCCACTCCTGCTTGAACACGCCCTGTTCGTAGTTGTCCATGTCCCACGGCGTCGCCGGGTCGGCGATCCAGTTGTTGGGCACCAGCGAGTACTGCAGCGCGTTCCAAGTGCGGCCGGGGACGATCGCATCCAGGCGCGGGTCAGTGATGGCGGTGAGCCCTTGCTGGCCACCCCCGTAGGACCCGCCGACCATCCCGACCCGCGGGTCGCCGGGTGCCTCCTGCGCCACGAAGTCCTGGGCCGCCAGCCAGTCGATCAGTTGGACCGCGACCTTGACGTCATGGTCGAGCGAGTTCAGGCCGATGCAGCCGCCCGATCCACCGAACCCGAGCGAGCTGTATGACAGCACCACGTAGCCGTGGGAGGCGAACAGGGCGGCGTTGGCGCGCTGTTCGGGGCTGTCCTTGGCGTTGCCGAACCCGTGGGTCGTGAGCACCGCGGGGGCCGGCGTGGCGGTCGTGGCGTTGTCGGGCAACCACAGGTCCGCGTCGATCGTCACGGCGATGTCATCGTTGGGCCCGGTGATCACGTCGAAGGCCTGCGCGGTGACCGTCCACGTCTGTGGGCCGGGGCCGACGGGTCCCTCGCCGGTCCCGGCCGCAGCCGCAGCCGCAGCCGCAGCCGCAGCCGTAGCCGTAGCCGTAGCCGCGGCCGCCGGCGCCAGCCCGGCCCCGGCTGCCGCGGCGCTGGTGAGCACCAGTGCTCCGGCCAGCCCCCCTGCCGCGGCCACGGCAAGCCGGCGCAGCGCCGATGTCGTCGGATGAGTCCTGTGAGTTGACTGGTGCATGTCGACCTCCGAACACGACGGTAGGGCTTTCTGCGCTCGCCGCCGCCGGATTGGTTGCCCGCCCCAATGCGGCTTCGTACCCTGACCCGATCGGTCCGCCACGGCGGGCCGATCGTCTGCCTCCCCCGGGTCCTGCGCCACGTCGCGCGTGCCCGTTGGGGCAACACCCCTGCGTGACATCTCGCCGCCTCCAAGGGAGCGTGACCGACCCGCGCGGGGACCATCAAGCCAGGAGACACTCCCCATGGCAAAGCAGGTCAACATCACCGCCGCAAAGCGCCTCGAGACCGGCAAGGGTGCCGCCGGGCGCCTGCGTCGCAACGGCCGCGTCCCCGCGATCATGTACGGCCACGGCACGGAGCCGATCGCCCTCGACGTCGACGCCCTCGAGCTCTACCACGCGATGCACACCGAGGTCGGAGCCAACGCCCTGCTCAAGGTCGACGTTGACGGCGCCATGCAGCTGGCGGTTGCGCGCGAGCTGCAGCGCCACCCGGTGCGTGGCGAGATCACGCACATCGACTTCCTGGCCGTCGACGTGAACGAGCAGGTCGCGGTCGAGGTCCCGATCCACGCCCACGGGATGGAGAAGGTGCTCCCCGGCGTCGTGCAGGTCGTCCTCAACGCGCTGCCCATCCTGGTCAAGCCGCTGGACGTCCCCCCAGCGTTCGACATCGACGTCAGCGAGATGAGCATCGGCGACGTGCTGCGTGCCGAGGACGTGGTGCTGCCGGAAGGCGCCGACCTCGACATCGACCCGCACCGCACCCTCATCACGGTCAACGCCCCGATGGGCGACGAACCTGAGACCGAGGAAGTGGCCGAGGAGATCGAAACGCCGGTGGAGGACGAGTCCGAGGTCGAGTGACCCCTGCGGCCCGACGAACGCCCGTCCCTGGTGACGGGCGTTCCGCGTCGCCACCAAGCGAGAGGGCCTGGACGTGTCGGAGCAGCGCTGGCTGGTCGTCGGCCTCGGCAACCCCGAGGCTGAGTACGGCGCGACCCGACACAACGTCGGCGCGGACGCCTTGCGCGTCCTGTCACAGCGCCACCGCACCAGCCTGTCGCGCAACAAGCGGGTCCGGGCCGAGGTTGCCGAGACGGTGATCGCCGGCGACCGCGTCGTGCTTGCACTGCCCACGTGCTGGATGAACGAGTCGGGCGGTCCGGTGCAGTCGGCGGCCAAGTGGTATGACGTTGCGGCCGACCGGCTGATCGTGATCCACGACGATCTCGACCTGGAGATCGGGACGATCCGTTGCAAGCAGGGCGGAGGCCACGCCGGCCACAACGGGCTGCGCGACATCGACCGGGCCCTGGGCTCGCGGGACTACCACCGTGTGCGCGTCGGGATCGGCCGACCACCCGGTCGCCAGCCCGGCAAGGACTACGTCCTGCGTCGCTTCCCGCCGCGTGACCGCGAGCTGGTCGACGTTGCCCTGCAGCACGCGGCGGACTGCGTGGAGACCATCGTCACCCAGGGCATCGCCGTCGCCCAGAATGTCCACAACGGCACCGTCGGCTGACGACCCGGATCCCGGGTCGTAGCCTCCCATCCAACACAGCATCGAGGTACGCCATGAGTCGATTCGGCCAGGTGAAGGCCGCGTTCGACGCGACCCGCAAGAGCGACCCGAAGCTGCTCGCGTTCATGGCGTTGGCATTCGCGGTGGGGTTCGCAGCCTTCTTCATGGCCGGATTCGGCCTGATCGGCAGCCCGATCCTGGGCGTGGTCCTCGGGCTGCTCGCCGGTGCCGTCGCTGCCACGATCGTGTTTGCCCGCCGGGCCACGGCGTTGCAGTACCAGGCGCTCGAGGGCCAGCCGGGGGCGGCCGTCGCGGTCGTGCAGACGATGAAGGGCTACCTCGTCACACCGGCGATCGCATTCAACAAGAAGCAGGACATGGTCCACCTGGTGATCGGTCGCTGCGGCGTGCTGCTGCTGGCCGAGGCGCAGTCCCAGGGGATCGGCCAACTCGTCAAGCAGGAGACCCAGAAGATCCGCCGGCTGGTTGGCGACCGCGAGGTGCACACGATTGTCGTGGGTGACCGCGACGGCCAGGTGGCACTCGACGACCTGCGCGTGGAGGTGCAGAAGCTGGGCCGCAGCATGAAGCCGGACCAGTACCGCGAATTGCACAGCAGGCTGGAGACCGTGCTGCACAAACGCCAGCCCCGGATGCCGGCCGGCCCCATCCCGACCAAGCGTCCCCGCGTCCGCTGACACGTGTCGACACTGCTGGGTGAGGTGACCGATCCCGGCCTGGCGGCCGGGCCGCTGGCGATGCTCCTGCGCCACGGCCGGGATGCGCTCGACGCCGCACTCGACGGCCCGGACATCTCCGTCGCACCGTCGGCACGCGGCTTCGCCCTGTCGCTGTTGGCCGAGCGCGCCACGCCGCTGTTGGTGGTCACAGCCAAGCTGTCCGATGCGGAGGCTGTGGCCGACGCCATGGCCGCCTACCTCGGCGACGATCGCGTCGCGGTCTTTCCGCCGTGGGAGACCCTGCCGCACGAACGGCTGTCCCCGCAGCCGTCGACGGTGGGTCGGCGCCTTGCGGTCCTTGACCGGCTGGTGCGGCCCGAGGCACACGCGGCGCCATTGCTGGCGGTCATCGCTCCGATCAGGGCGGCGTTGCAGCCGATGGATCCGGCACTTGCGCAGCGTGCGCCGATCGTGCTGGACACGGCCTTCGGTGCAGGGTTCGACGGGCTGGTTGCGCACCTGGCCGTGCTCGGTTACCACCGCACGCCCCAGGTGGAGGCGCGCGGGGAGTTCGCGGTCCGTGGCGGGATCATCGACGTGTTCCCGACTGCCGGCGAGCACGCGGTCCGCGTGGAGTTCTGGGGCGACGAGGTGGACTCGTTGCGCGAGTTCTCCGTGGACGACCAGCGCTCAACGGTGAAGGTCGAACGCGTCCGCGTCGACCCCGCCCGCGAGTTGGTCATCGATGATGCGCTGCGTGACCGCGCCCGGGAGCTGGCTGGCCGCCATCCCGCACTTGCCGGCCACCTCGACCAGCTGGCCGAAGGGATCATGTTCGAGGGCGTCGAGTCGTTGGTGACCCTGGTGCGCCAACGCACCGTCCTGTTGCCCACGTTCCTGCCGTCAGGCGGCGGCATCGCCCTGGTCGATCCCGTGCTGCTGCGCCAGCACGCGGACAAGCTCCACGACGAGGCCGAGGTGCTGCTGGAGACGGCGTGGGAGACCCGTGCGGGTCATCGACCGGAGGACTCGGGGTTCGCCGACCTGGAGGACCTGGCCGTCGTCACTGACGGTCCCCGGTGGTCGATCGACCCGTTCGGCGGCGGTGCTCGTGACGTTCCGGCGGATCCGTGGCCGTCCTTTCGCGGCGACGTGGAATCGGCCGCCGCCCAGATCCGTGACCTCCTGCGCGACGGCCTGCGCGTGGTTGCCACTACCGCCGGCCACGGCCCCGCACGACGGCTGGTCGAGGTGCTGGGCCAGCTCAACGCTCCCGGTCACCTGGCTGAGGAGGCGGCGGCGAGCGCGCCGGAGGGCCGGGTGGAGGTGGTGCCTTCACCGTTGCGTGAGGGCTTCGTGTCGCACGAGTTGGGGCTTGCGCTCATCGCAGAACAGGACCTGTTCGGGCCGCGCCGGCGCGGGCGGGCCAGCCGGCGCGTCGGCAACCGCAAGAGCGCCGCGGCGACGGTCCTGGCGTTGGAGGAGGGCGATGCCGTCGTCCACCGCACGCACGGGGTGGGCGTGTATCGCGGGATGATCACGCGGCAGACGCGCACGCCCGACGGGCGCAGCGCGCAGCGCGACTATGTCAAGCTCGAGTACGCCGGCGGAGACGTCCTGTTCGTCCCCAGTGACCAGGTCGATGCCGTCAGCCGGTACCAGGGCGGCGAGAACCCATCCGTGATGGCGCTGGGCGGCGCCCAGTGGGAGCGCGCCAAGACCCGCGTGCGCGCCAGTGTTCGCGACATTGCTGCCGAGCTGATCCGCCTCTACGCGGCCCGGATGCACGCCACGGGCATGGCCTTCTCACCGGACGGCGCGTGGCAGCGCGAGTTGGAGGACGCCTTCGTCCACGTCGAGACGATCGACCAGCTGACGGTCGCTGACGAGATCAAGCGTGACATGGAGGCACCGGTCCCGATGGACCGCCTGCTGTGCGGCGACGTCGGGTTCGGCAAGACCGAGGTGGCCGTGCGGGCCGCAGCCAAGGCCGCGTTCGACGGCCGTCAGGTCGCTGTGCTGGTGCCGACGACGATCCTGGCCCAGCAGCACCATGAGACGTTCCGCGAACGGTTCGCCGGCTTCCCGGTGACCATCAGGATGATCAGCCGGTTCGTGTCGACGGCAGACCGCAAGGAGGCCCTGGACGGCGTGGCCGCCGGCACGGTGGACATCGTCATCGGCACCCATGCGCTGCTGAGCAAGTCCGTGGTGTGGAAGGACCTTGGCCTCATCATCGTGGACGAGGAACAGCGTTTCGGCGTCACGCACAAGGAACGGTTGAAGCAGCTGCGCGTCGACGTCGACGTGCTGACGATGTCGGCGACGCCGATCCCTCGGACGTTGGAGATGGCCGTGTCCGGGATCCGCGACATGAGCGTGATCGAGACCCCACCCGAGGATCGCCAACCGATCCTCACGATCGTGGCCGAGTTCGACGAGGCGCAGGTCGGCCTGGCCATCCGACGAGAGCTCCTGCGTGAGGGCCAGGTCTTCCACGTCCACAACCAGATCGACACGATGCCGGAGACGGTCCAGTGGCTCAAGGAGCTGGTCCCGACCGCGCGCATCGCCTTCGCCCACGGCCAGATGTCAGAGCACGACCTCGAGCGCGTCATGGTCGGGTTCTGGGACCGCGAGTTCGACGTCCTGGTCTCCACGACCATCATCGAATCCGGGCTGGACATCCCCAACGCGAACACCCTCATCATCGAGCGTGCCGACCTGCTGGGGCTTGCCCAGCTCCACCAGCTGCGTGGCCGCGTCGGACGGTCCAGCGAGCGTGGCTACGCCTACTTCATGTACCCCGGCGACGCGCGCCTCACCGAGGAGGCGTACCAGCGGCTGGAGACGATCGCCGAGCACTCACGCCTTGGCAGCGGCCTGTCGATCGCGATGCGCGACCTGGAGATCCGAGGTGCCGGCAACATCGTCGGCGCGGAGCAGTCCGGTCAGGTCGCCGCCGTCGGCTTCGACATGTACGCGCAGCTGCTCAAGGAGGAGGTCGCCGACCTCACCGGCGAGAAGGTCGAGGTCGAGGTCGACATCAAGCTGGACCTGCCCGTCGACGCCCATCTGCCCCACGACTACGTCAGTGACGCCCGTCAGCGCCTGGAGCTCTACAAGCGGATTTCGGCCATCCGCGACGCGGCCGGCGTCAAGGGCGCCCGCGAGGAACTGCTGGACCGGTTCGGTCCGCTGCCCGACCCGGCCCAGCGGCTGCTGTCGATCGCAGCGCTGAAGGCGGCCCTGCGGCGTTGGGGGGTCCACGAAGTCCTGCTGGACCGCAAGGGCCAACTGCGCGTCGCGCCGGTCCACCTGTCGGAGTCCCAGGAGGTCCGCGTCTGGCGCCTGCACCCCGGCCACACGCTCAAGCGCGAGGTCGGCGTCCTCCTCCTGCCGACACCGGCGACGCTGCCAGACGACCTGGTCGGCTGGGTGGCCGCGACCCTCAAGACGCTTTTCGCCTCCTGACGCAGCCGCCGACCCTCGTCGAGCGTTAGGGTCACGCCCACCCACGACGCCTCCCACAGGACGACATGATGCGACGTCATCTCCCCGCTGCCGCGATCCTCGCCGGTGCCCTTGTCCTGGCAGCCTGTGGCGGCGCCACGACCGACGCCACCCGCGACGAGACCGGCCAGATCGCGGACACGTCGGAGCTCGGTGTGTTCCGAATGCGGGTGAGCGACTGCTTCAACTCGCCGGAGGACACCGAGAACGGCACGTCGGCGGTCGAGGGGGTTCCGTGTGACCAACCGCACGACAACGAGGTGTACGCCGTCTATGACCACGACGCGTCGACCTTCCCGGGTGACACCGCCATGGAGGAGATCGCCGGCGACGGCTGTTACGACCGTTTCGCCGATTTCACCGGCGGGCCCTACGAGACCTCGGCGCTGTTCTTCGGGGCGTTGTGGCCGTCGCAGGACACCTGGGAGGGCCAGGATGACCGTGAGATCATCTGCTACGTCTACCTCGAGGCCGGGCAGCTGACGGGCACGGCGCGCGGCTACGACGAGGGCGCCGCCAGCGATGCGGGTGATGCGGCAAGCGGTTCAGGTTCCGGGACGGCGGTGTCGGTGTTCGGCCTGATCACGGGCGACTGCTTCGATACCGAATCCATCCAGGAAGGCGGCGGCGAGCAGACGGTTGACGTGATCGACTGCTCCCTGCCGCACGACAACGAGGTCTTCCACCTGTTCGACATGGACGACGGTGACTTCCCCGGCGACGACGCGGTCGAGACCGACGCGAACGAGGGGTGTGTGGCGCAGTTCGAGGCCTACGTGGGCATCGGCTACGACGATTCGGCCATCTACGTGCGGGCGTTCTACCCCTCGGTTGACACGTGGGCGGACGGCGACCGCGAGGTCGTCTGCATGCTGTACGACCCCGACGGTGAGAAGTTCGAGGGCTCCATGCGGGGTGCGGCGATCTGATTGGCCACCGCAGCTGACCACCCCACGAAAGCTGGCGGGGGCCGACGGCCCTTGGGCCTGTCCGTCGTGGCAACCACGGTCATGGTGGCGGCCCTGGCGATCAGCTACGCGGGCAAGGCCGTGTGCCTCGACGGCGAGCTCGGCTTCTGGGCCGACACGCGGTACTGCTACTCCGACGTGAACGTCCTGTGGTCCCACCGGGGCTTCGACGTGGATGCGCTGCCCTACGACGGCGTCCCGCAGGCCTACGGGGGCGATCGCGACTACACGTTCGAGTACCCGCCCGGCCTGGCCTTCGGCGCCCATGGCATCGCGCTGGCCACCTCGACCCGCGCCGGGTTCTTCAACCTGACCGCCCTCACGCTCGCCGCCGCGGCCCTGCTCACCCTGCGGATCGGGCGTCGCGCGTGGGAGCGCGATCTGTCAACCGGGGAGCGCCCGGCATGGGCGTCGCATCCGCTTCGCGTGCTGGGCGTCGCGGCCTCGCCGTCCCTGCTGCTGTTCGCGTTCCACAACTGGGACCTGTGGGCGACCTTGCCTGCCGTGGCCGGGATGGCGTTGGCCGCGCGCGGCCGCTGGCGCCCGGCGGCGGTTGCGTTCGCTGTCGGCGCCGCATTCAAGTGGTGGCCCGCGCTGCTGGTCGTGACCCTGTTGGCCGGTCCCTGGGCTCCCGACGGTGACCGGCGGCTCACGGAGCCCGGCGCGCTCATGGCCCGTGCGCGACCGGCATTGCTGGCGGCGGCGACGTGGGCGGCCCTGCAGGTCCCGGCCCTGTTGGTCAGCCCGGGGGGCTGGTGGGCGGCCCACCGGTTCCACCTGGAGCGCGACGCCAACTGGGACTCGGCCACCAAGGGTCTGGAGCTCTTTGGAAACTGGCTGGCGCCCAGCACCTTCTGGGACACCGGCTTTCGCACCCTGACCAGCTGGGGCGGCCTGGCGGTGTTGCTGCTGCTGCTTGGCTATGTGGTCTGGCGACTCGACGAGGGCACGCTCGCGCCCCACGACGCGGCACTGGTCGTGGTGGCCGGGTTCCTCGTCACCGGGCGGGTGTTCAGCCCGCAGTTCCTGGTCTGGGTGGTCCCGATCGCCTGGCTGGCTCGCATCTCGTGGCTGCCGATTCTGACCCTGGAGTTCGTCAACGCGATCGTCTGGCTGTTCACGGGCCCGTTCCTTGGTGGCATGGGGTGGGGATTCCTGTATGCGGCACAGGTCATGGCCGTGGCCCGCAGCGGCGTGCTGGTGTGGATCATCGTCACGCTCACGCTGCGCCGTGAAGGCGGCCGGCCGGCCGTCCCCGGCGTCGGCCCGGTACGGCAGCCGGCGTCAGCGCTGGGCTGACCGGCTCAGTCGCGTGGTCGGGGGGCGCGCGGCGCCGGTTGCCGGGGCCGCGTCCGCCGGCATACCCTGCCGACTTCCTCGCGTCCCCACGGGTGTGGACGCACTCCCAATCCTGGTGCGGCGCTTCGCGTGCGCCCCCGAACTTCATCGAGGTCGACCATGAGCGCCATTTGCCAGGTGACCGGCAGGCGTCCCCGCAGCGGCAACAACGTGTCGCACTCGCACCGCCGGACCAAGCGCCAGTTCCGCCCCAACGTGCAGACCCAGCGCTTCTTCCTGCCCAGCGAGGGTCGCTGGATCAAGTTGACGGTCTCCGCGGCCGGGATCAAGAAGATCAACCGCGACGGCATCGAGACCGTGATCGCACAGCTGCGGCGCGAAGGCGTCAAGGTCTGACCTGCTCGGACGATCTCACCTGATCCACCGTTGTTGACGATGAGCCCGGCTTCGGCCGGGCTCATCGTCGTCTGTCGCGGGAACGGGGGCCGATCGGACGACCGCGGTGTGGTCACGGAGGCCCATGTTGGGCGCCAGATCGCCCGGCCCGCGCACGCGTCAGCGCACTGCCGGCTCGCGTCACTACAGCCCGGCCGGCTGGTTCCCGAAGCACTGGGAAGCCGCCTGGCAATGGATCGTCGGCGCGTACTGGAGGGACTCATGGAAGACGGCCTCATCCGGATCCTGTTGGTCGAGCGCGATCCCATCTACGCCGACCACCTCGTTGACGGCCTCGCGGATGACCTGACCGAGGTCGTCGTGGTCGCCGACCTCGAGGCGGCCAGTGCCCGCGCGGCGTCGTCAGCCTTCGACGTCGCCGTCCTCGGTCCCGACTTCTCCATGTCCCAGGGCATGTGGCGTCAGGCGCGGGCTGCCCTGCCCACCCTGCCGCTGCTCCCGGTGGATGGACCCACCCAGCGCGATGCCGAGGCCGCCGACGTGCTCGGCCACCTCGGCGACGTCGTGCTCACGTTCACGATCACGTCACGGGGACCGGTTCTGACCGGCGCCAATCGGCGCGTCGACGAACTGCTGGGTTTGAGTGCCCACGAGTTGACCGCCAATCCCGAGCGACTCTGGGGCCACCTCGACGCGGACGACGCTCCCCGCCTGGTGGAGGCGCTGGCCGCTGACCGGCTCTTCCTCGAGGACGCGCCGCGGCTGCCGCTGACCTGGTTTGACCGCCACGGCGGCCGGGTGACCACGGACGCCGTGGTGTCGGTGCGCCGCGACGTTCGGGGCCGCATCATCGCGGCCGACGTGGCGCTGCGCCTTGACGGCGACCGTGCGGCCGCGGAGAAGGCGATCCGGTCAAACGAGCACGAGTACCGCCTGCTCGCCGACCAGGTCGCCGACGCCGTGTTCCGCCTGCGGGTGTGGCCGAGGATGTCCTTCGACTACGCCAACAACGCCTGCGCGGAGGTGCTGGGGGTCGCAGTGGCCGATCTCCGTCGTGACCCCGGCCGACTCCTCGGGACCGCGCACGCCGATCATGTCGCGATGCTGGAACGCGCGCTCCAGGACGCCACGACCACGCCGACCACGATTCGCTACGAGCGCGTCGGGGCCAACGGCGTCCGCACCGTGGAGCTGTCGCTGACCCCGGTCCGTGATGACCGGGACACGGGTGTCGAGTTGCTGGGCATCGCCCGCGACGTCACCCTCACGGCACAGGCCGAGGCGAGCCTGCGTGACGCACTGCGCCGCGACGAGGCCGCGTCCCACGCCAGCGCACCCCAGGCCAGCGCACCCGCGGAAGCAACCGTCGCCGTGACCGTCGCTGGCGAGCCAAGCGAGGCCAGGACCACCCCGGACCCCTCGCCCTCACCGGTTCGTGAGGCCGACATCGCCGAGGTGGTCGTCGAGGCCGTCGCGCGGACCGACCTCGGCGCACGCACGGTGACGGTCACGCGCGAGTCGGTCGTCCTGCGCCATGACGTGGTCGCGGTGCGGCGCGCCATCACGATCCTGCTGGAGAACGTGCGTCGCCACACCCCGGCTGGGACGCGGGCGATGGTGACCATCGCCGAGGCCGTCGACTCGGTACTCATCACCGTTTCTGATGACGGCCCGGGCTTTGCGTGGGAGCCGGGCTCCGCCGAGGCGGTCCGCGGGAGCATGCAGTTGACCGTGGGATCGGGCAGCGTGAGCGACGGCCTCGGAGCGGTCGCCGCGGTTGCCCAGGCCCACGGCGGGCGAGCATGGATCCAGTCTTCCCCGGGTCGGGGGACCAACGTTCGCATGCTCCTGCGTGCCGATCTGGCACACTCCGCGCAGGAGCCGGCAGTCCCGGGCCCGCTGGTTGCAGCCATCGGGCACAATGGAGCCTGAGGCCCATGGGGTCGCAGCGCGAAGGGACTCCGGTGGACGATCTGGACTTGGGAACGGAGTTCGCTTTGGAGCAGCTTCGTCACGTCCCACCGGTGCGGCGCCTGCTGGTGATCGAGCCGAAAGCGCACCTGCGCCCCGCCATCGACGCGGCCATGCAGCGCCACGCCGAGTTCTGGGACATGAGCTTCGCCAACGACGAGACGATGGCACAGGGCCTGCTCGGGGCCGTGGCGCCTGATGTCGTGATCCTGCCCGTCGGTGCGGCATCGGCCGGATGGCTGGAGTGGCTGGGTCGCAACCATCCGACCGTGCTGCGCGTCCTGGCCGCCAGCGGCGACCCGGGCCCGCTTGCGGGGTCGGTCGACATCGCTCACCAACTGGTTGCCCAGCCCTACGACCTGACCATGCTGCTCGACCAGGTCGATGCCTCGCTGCGACGCCGTGACCTGCTGGAGAGCCCGGCCATGCGGGTGCTCGTCGGGGGGACGGGTGCCCTGCCGTCACCACCGACGACCTACCTGCGCCTGACCGAGGTGCTGCGCGACCCCGACCATGGCGTGGTTGACCTCGCCCGTGTCATCGAACGCGACCCTGCGATCGCGGCGAAGTCGCTGCAGTTGGTGAACTCGGCCTGGTACGGCGTCGGGCGCCAGATCACCTCGATGCGCCAGGCTGCGGTGTTGTTGGGTGGGGACGCCCTGCGCGGCCTGGTCCTGTCAGCCGAGGTGTCACGCGACCTTGGCCATGGGATCGACGAGGCCTGGCTGGCCGGGTTCGAACGCCGTGCAGGCGACGTGGCCTCGGCCGCGCTCGTGATCGCGGAGCCGCGTGACCGCGGTGACGCGACCGCGGCAGCGCTGCTGCACGACGTGGGCGAGCTCATCCTGGCGGCCGAGCACCTCGATGTCCTCCAGGCAGGACAGGCCCTGCCCACCGTGAAGGACCGCCTCGCCCACGAGAAGGCCGAGCTGGGCGCGACCCACCAGGAGGTCGGCGCGGCGCTGCTGGCGGCATGGGGACTGCCAGAATCGTTGATCGACGCGACCGCGCTGCACCACACCCCGCGGCTGCGCTTCGACGGCCGGTTCGACCTGGTCGGTGCCATCCATGTCGCCGATGCGTTGGTCGGCATCGGCGAGCCGGGCGCCGGTGCCCTGGCGCAGGACTACCTCGCTGCCATCGGGGCACTGGACCGCGTCGAGGGCTGGGAGTTGGCCGTCACGGCATCGACCTTGCGCCCCGGCGACGTCTGACCTGACGGGTTCAGCGCTTCTCTTTGAAGGTCTCGTGCTGGCGGGTCCGCGGGTCGTACTTGCGCAGTTCCATGCGCTCGCGGTCGTTGACCTTGTTCTTCGACGTCATGTACCGGGTCCCGGTGCCAGCGGTGGACTCGAGCGTGATGACGACGCGGTTGCCCTTCTTCGCCATGATGGGGCCTTTCCAAGCAAGACGGCACGGCAGGTGCACGTCGGGAGGTCGTGTGGGATGCCAGCGCAGTGGCGCGGCGGAGCACGAGAGCGTACGGCGTCACAGGTCGCGTGCCACGCGCCGCGGGCGCGCGGCCCCGTGCGAGGGTGCCCTGTCCCGTTTCTCGTGCGCTTGGAGCGCGTCGGTACCGTCGGTCGACCCAGGGGAATCCGACCGGACCTGCTGGTGGGCGTACACAAGGAGCGACGCGTGTCGCAGACCTGGACTCCGTCATCCTGGCAGCAGCACCCCGCGCTCCAGCAGCCGCAATGGCCCGACGACGCCGAGCTGCAGGAGGTCCTCAAGGGCCTGGCGAGCGAGCCGCCGCTGGTGTTCGCAGGGGAGGCGCGCGCCCTGCGTGACGACATCGCCCGGGCCGCCCGCGGCGACGCCTTCATCCTGCAGGGCGGTGACTGTGCCGAGACGTTCGCCGCCTTCAGCGCCGACGCGATCCGCGACAAGCTCAAGGTCCTGCTGCAGATGGCGGTCGTGCTGACCTACGGCGCGCAGAAGCCGATCGTCAAGATCGGGCGCATCGGTGGGCAGTTCGCCAAGCCGCGCTCGTTGGGGACGGAGACGCGCGACGGGGTCGAACTGCCCAGTTTCCGCGGCGACATCGTCAACGACCTCGCCTTCACCGAACAGGCACGCCGCCCCGACCCGCAGCGCATCCGCCGCGTCTACCACCAGGCGGCCAGCACCCTGAACCTGCTGCGGGCCTTCACTCGCGGTGGGTTTGCGGACCTGACCAAGGTCCACCTCTGGAACCTCGAGTTCGTCGCCGACAGCCCGCTGGGCCAGCGCTACGAGCAGATCGCGTCGGACATCGACCAGGCGCTCGGGTTCCTGCGGGCCTGCGGGGTGGACCTCGGTGACCGTGCGTTCCACCAGGTCGACTTCTACACCTCGCACGAGGCGCTGCTGCTCGACTACGAGCAGGCGCTGACCAGGCAGGACTCGCTGACCGGGGACTGGTACGACGTGTCGGCCCACATGCTGTGGATCGGCGAGCGCACGCGCGATCCCGACGGGGCGCACGTGGAGTTCCTGTCGGGTGTGCACAACCCCATCGGCTGCAAGCTTGGCCCGACGACGACCACCGACGAGGTCGACGCGCTCGTCGGCAGGCTCAACCCGGACAACGTGCCCGGACGCCTGACGTTCATCACCCGCATGGGGGCCGGTGGTGTCGGCACCCACCTTCCGCCGCTGCTGGCGCACGTGCGCGAGCGTGGCCATGCCGTGGCGTGGTCGTGCGACCCGATGCACGGCAACACCTTCACGGCGGACAACGGCTACAAGACTCGCCGCGTCGAGGACATCCTGGCCGAGGTGCGCGGGTTCTTCGCGGCCCACGCGCAGGAGGACACGGTGCCGGCCGGCGTTCACTTCGAACTCACCGGCGAGAACGTGACCGAGTGCGTCGGTGGCGCCCGAGACCTGATCGACACCGACCTTGAAGCCCGTTACGAGACCGCCTGCGACCCGCGACTCAATGTCGAGCAGTCGCTGGAGTTGGCGTTCGACCTGGCCGAGATGCTGCGCGCCGGCTGACCGAAATCTGGACTGGGGCCGAGGGTCCCGGCCGGCGCAGTGCGCACGACCCGATCCATTCTCGGAATCGACCCGTACGCTGGGCCCATGACCCAGCTGACAGCTCCTCCCGGGCGTGAAGACGCGGTGGCGCGAGCCATCGTGTTGAACCGGGTGACCGTCGGCTACAACGTCGTCGAGGCGGTCGTGGCCCTCGTGGCCGGCGTCGTCGCCAGTTCTTCGAGCCTGCTGGGCTTCGGACTGGACTCGGTGGTCGAGGTGGGTGCCGCGCTGGCGTTGACCTGGCGCCTGGGCAAGGAGCGTGGCGGCGGGTGCATGACTGACTTCGACGCCCGCGCCAACCGGGCGGTGGCCCTCAGCATGTTCGGGTTGGCCGGGGTCGTGTCCTTCCAGGCGGTCGGTGACCTGGTCGGCGGGCACGCCCCGGACCCCAGCCCGGTCGGCATCGCGGTCGCCGCGCTGTCGTTGGCGATCATGCCCTGGCTGGCGCGCCAGAAGGCCGCGTTGGCCGTTCCGCTGGGCTCCCAGGCGACGGCGTCGGAGGCCACCCATACCAACCTGTGTGCGCTGATGAGCGCCGTCCTGCTTGTCGGCCTGGGGCTCAATGCGGTCCTGCACTGGTGGTGGGCTGACCCGGTTGCCGCGCTGGGCATCGCCGGACTTGCGGTCGTCGCCGGTGCCCGCGCATGGCGCGCCGAGGCCTTCGAGGACACCTGCTGCGACTGACTGCGGGGTTCCGTGCAAGCGCTTGGCGCGTGGCGCGGATGGTGAACGTCGGGAAAGGCACCGCGGCAGCGTTGGGTAGCGTCGACCGGATGGCCGTTGCTGGCCGCCCCATCCCAGAGGTCGTCGCCTTGCTCGTCGTGTCATGGAACGTCAACTCGCTCAATGCGAGGATGACCCATCTGGCCGCGCTCGTGGAGAGGCACGCACCGGACATCATCTGCCTCCAGGAGACCAAGTGCTCCGACGCAACGTTTCCAGAGCTCGAGATCCGCGCCCTGGGCTATGACGCTGCCCCCGTCAACGGCGGTGGGCGTGAGGGTGTGGCGATCCTGGCCCGCCAGGAACTGGGCCTGCGTGATGTCAGCCCCGACCTCGCCGGCAACCCACGGCCCCACGAGGCCCGCTGGGTCGAGGCGACCGTCGCGGACGTGCGCATCGCCAGCACCTACGTCATCAACGGTCGCACCGTCGACCATCCGATCTTCCGCGAGAAGTTGGTCATGCTCGACGCCATCCGCGACCGGGCCGCGCAGCTTTCCGACCGGCAGGCGATGGTGGTTGGTGACTTCAACGTGATGCCGACCGACGCGGACTGCTGGTCGCCGCAGGCGTTCGAGGGTTCGACCCACGTCACGCCCGAGGAACGCCACAGGATCTCGGCCATCGTCGAGGCGGGACTGGCCGATGCCTTTGTCGCGGCGCCGGAACGTGGGCCCGAGCGCTACACCTACTGGGACTACCGCGGCGGGGCCTTCCACAAGAACCAGGGTCTGCGCATCGACCTCGCACTGGTCTCCGGCCAGCTGCGCGACCGGCTGGAGTGGGTCGGCATCGATCGCGAGCTGCGCAAGAACGTGGCGATGCTGCGCGGCGAGAAGCTCACGGAGGCCGCCAAGCCGTCCGACCACGCGCCGTTGCTGGTCCGCCTGGCCGACTGAGGCCACCGATCGGCGAGTAGGTTCGCGACCTGGTCGAAGATGGGCGGTGTCACATGGCCAGTGTGTTCAGCATGATCATCGCGGGGGACATCCCTGGACGGTTCGTCTGGCGCGACGAGGTCTGTGTCGCGTTCCTGTCGATCAACCCGCTTGCGCCCGGTCACACGCTGGTCGTGCCGCGCGTGGAGGTGGACCACTTCGACGCCCTCGACGAGGACATCTGGGCGCACTGCCAACGCGTGGCCCAACGCATCGCCGTCGCGCAGAAGGCCGCGTTCTCGCCGGCGCGCATCGGGATGGCGGTTGCTGGCTTCGAGGTCCCGCACGTGCACATCCACGTGTTCCCGACACGGTCGCTGGCGGACCACGACTGGAAGCGTGCGGCGACGTCGGTGTCCGACGCCGAGTTCGACGACGCGGCAGCCAGGCTCCGCGCTGCCCTGACCGCAGCCGGTCACAACGAGGTCGTCACCGACTGAGGTGACTGCCGAACTCAGTCGTACCAGAGTTCGAAGCGACAGAGGGTGTCGCTCAGCTGCATCCGGGTGAACTTGGACTCGACGCCTATCCAGTCGAGCAGGGCCACGATCTGGCCCTCGATCACGTCGGACAGGGCGGGATCGGAACGGACCGTGAACTCGCGTCGGCGGCCTTCGCGGGTCCAGGCCATCTGGGGCAGGTGCACGGTGTCGGCATCGTCGCCGAACAACCCGGCAACGACCGACGACAACTGCTGGAAGACCCAGTCCGTGTGCTGGGCCGGCGTGGCGTCCTCGTGCTCGGCAGCGAAGACCTCGGGCACGGCGTTGACGATGTACCGGAAGCCGTGCTCGCCGATGGCGCGCAGGGCGGTGGACCGGTCGGTCGCCATCAGCTCGGCAAGTCGTTCGCCGATCGCGTTCATCGAGTCGTCGGGGTACCGGGCCTCTGGGTCGATCGGGAGCTCCAACCCGGCGGCGGCCGCGATCTCCTCCCAGCCCGCGGTCCCCCGAAGCTGTGAGACACCCTGTTCTGCCAGAAGCACCAACGTCGCCCGCACCGCGTCTCCCCGTCATCTCGATCCAATCGGGCCGAACCCTAGAGGCCGCCTGCGCTGGGTGCCATCTCCGCCCGTGCCAGGAACTCGGCCAACAACGCCGGGTAGCCCGCGGAAAAGTCCGGGTACTGCGGTGCCCACCCCGTGGCGCGCAGGCGGGCGTTGCTGCAGCGCTTGTTGCCGCCACGATTCCGTGCGGGCTGGAACGATCGAGGTGGACGCTCCACCCCCAACTCTGCGGCCAGCCAGTTCAGGACCTTGCAGCGTCGCGTCGGTGCATCGTCGACGACCACGTAGCGCGGCGCTGGGGCCGCCAGGCCAAGGGCGGTCACGATCGCGGTGGCCACGTCGTCGCGGTGCACGCGGTTGGTCCAGGGGTCGGGATGCCCGCAGACCTCCCTGCCGGCCGCGACCTGTTCGATCAGGCGGAGTCGCCCAGGGCCGTAGATGCCGGCGATCCGCAGCGCCACGGCGTTCTCGCCACAGCGTCGTGCCAGCTCGTGTTCACCGGCAAGCACGAGCTGTGCGGTCTCGTCGGACGGTTCGGTCGGGCTGTCCTCATCGACCTTGCTCGCGTCCACCTGCGCGTAGACGGCGGTCGTCGACGTCAGCACGACCCGGTCCGGTGGTCGCGGCAGCGCGTCCAGGACAGCACGCGGTCCTGCGAGGTAGCAGCGGGCGTAGGCGTCGACCGTACGACCGTCCGGCGCGGCGGCGAGGATGACGGCGTCCACGTCCGGCAGTCCTGCCAGCGACGCTGGGTCGTCCAGGTCGGCAGCCAGCGGCGTGATCGCCGGTGGGAGGCCGGACGGATCGCGGCGCAGTCCCACCACGTCCACGCCGGCTGCGGTCAGCAGGAGTCCGGCGGCCGTGCCGACGTCCCCGCACCCGGCGACGAGGACACGCCTGGGCAGGCCGGCCACAGCTGGTGGCGCCGCGCCCCATGGTCGTGCTCCCATCCAGGCCCCCCAAGCCGCGTGCGTCACCCTATGGTCTGTCCACCCAGGTGGTGTGATTGTTGGACCAGCAGGTTGGAGGCCCACACGACCAGCTGCGCGCGGCGGCGCGGGCATGGATCGACGGCGACCCGGACCCCACGACGCGCGCCCAGTTGCAGGCACTGCTCGATGACGGCGACATCGAAGCCATCGCCGATCACGTCGATGGGGCGCTTTCGTTCGGGACGGCCGGGATCCGCGGAGAGGTTGGTCCCGGCCCGCGACGGATGAACCGAGCGATTGCGCTGCGTACGGCCCACGGCCTGGCGCAGCACGTCCTTGCCACGCAGGACCTTCCCGCGGCCGGCCCAGCGGTCGTGGGGCATGACGCCCGGACGTCCAGTCCCGTCCTCGCAGCGGACCTCGTGGCCGTGTTGGCCGCCGCGGGCATCCCGGTGGAGGTCCTGGATCGGATGGCACCCACGCCGCTGGTCGCCCACCGGGCCGTCAGCAACGATGCGGTCACGGCCGTCGTGGTGACTGCCAGCCACAACCCGGCGCGTGACAACGGCATCAAGGTCTACGCCCGCAACCACGTGCAGCTGGTAGAGCCCGAAGACCTCCAGATCGCCGCGCGAATCGACGCGGCACCCTCGGCTGTCGCCATCGACGCGCGCACCGTGGCAGATCCGCCCAACCGTCGTGTCGTCGAGGTGGATGACCTGGCGCAGAAGTACCGCCGCGACATCCTGGCAGGCCGCCACGACGAGGAGCGGGACACGTCGCTGCGAATCGTCGCGACGCCGTTGCACGGCGTGGGTGGCGAGCACCTGGTGGCGTTGCTCGGCGCGGCCGGGTATGCCGATGTTCGGTTGGTGCCGGAGCAGGCTGCGCCGGACGGGACGTTTCCGACGGTGGCGTTCCCGAACCCGGAGGAGCCGGGGGCGCTCGACCTGGCGCTGGCCCTGGCGCGCGAAGTGGATGCTGACCTGGTGCTGGCCAACGATCCGGACGCTGACCGGTTGGCGATGGCAATCCCCGACGGCCGGGGTGGGTTCCAACCACTGTCAGGCAACCAGGTCGGTGGACTGTTCGGCGCACGCCTGCTGGCCACGACGGGGCACGCACGACCGGCGGTGGCCAGCAGCATCGTGTCCGCACCGCTGTTGGCGGACCTGGCCACCGCCCACGGAGCCGTCCACGCGGTCACGCTCACCGGGTTCAAGTGGATCTGGAATGCGTTGCTCGACCTGGCCGATGACGGCGCGGCGCCCATCTACGGCTTCGAGGAGGCGCTGGGCTACTCGGTGTCGCCGGTCGTGCGCGACAAGGACGGGTTGTCGGCGGGCCTGTTGGCAGCAGACATCGCCGCGGCGGCCCGGCGCGCGGGCCGGACGGTTCGCGACCTCCTCGATGACCTTGCCCGCCAGCATGGTGCCCGGGCCAGCGTCCAGCGCAGCATTCGACTGCCGGGCAGCGAGGGCGCCGGTGCCATCGCTGCGGCCCTGGCTCGCCTGCGCAGCGACCCGCCCCGCAGTCTCGCGGGGATCCCGGTGAGGAACGTGACGGACTACGCCCACGGCGCCGATCAGCGTCCGCGCTGGCTCGGTGCCCAGGACCTGCTGGTCTTCGACGTCGGTGCGGACCTGGTGCTGCTGCGTCCGTCCGGCACGGAACCCAAGCTCAAGGTGTATGCCCATGCGTCCGGCCCGTCCGGCCCGTCCGGCCCGTCCGGCGCAGACGTGAGCGTGACCGAGGACGCGCTGCGGGCCCGCGCCGAGGGGCTGGCGGCGGCCCTGATCGACGTTGCCGGCCTCTGACCGCGTGGCGCCGGAGGTCACCAGCACCGCGGGGGTAGCCTGCGCGCGATCGGTGGCGCCCGACGCGACCGTGCCCACTTGCCCGTCACGGAGCCACGCCTTGCGCTCGCGCCGCCTGCTGATCGCCCTGTCCGCTTCGGCCGTCCTGGCCAGTGCCTGCAGCGCCACACCGACCGACGCGGTCGCCGTGGTGAACGGCCAGGAGCTGTCGGCCCGCCAGTTCGAAGCAGTCATCCGCGCGGCTGCGCTGGAGGCCGGCAGCTTCGATGCGGATGGCGGCCTTCCCGCCGCGCAACTGGCCGAGACCCAGCGGGAGCGCCTGTCCTTCCTGGTCGCGGTCACCCTGATCGACCAGGAGGCGTCGCTCCGGGGGATCGCCGTCACGGCCGACCAGGTCCAGGAGCAGTACGACTTCGAGGTGATCAACGCCGGGGGCGAGGCCGAGCTGGCGGACCAGCTTGCCGTGGCTGGGCTGACCGCCGACGAACTCCGTGAGCAGATCCGGGTTCGGCTGCTGCTTGACACCCTGCGTGCCGACGTCGTCGACGCGATCGAGATCGGCGAGGACCAGGTCCGGGGGCTCTACGACAGCCGGGCCGACCAGTGGGAGACCGCCACGGTGAGCCACATCCTGGTCGAGGACCTGGACCGGGCGCAGGAGCTGCGCGACCTGATCGACGCGGGCGAGGCAACGCTGGAGGAGCTGGCCGAGTCCGACTCGATCGACACCTTCAGTGCGGCGACGGGCGGCTCCCTGGGTGATTACGCCCGTGGGTCGTTCGTCCAGCCGTTCGAGGACACGGTCTGGGCCGCGACGGTCGGCGTGCTGTACGGCCCCGTGGAGACGGAGTTCGGTTTCCACCTGATCCGCGTGGACGCGTTCACGACCACCGCCTACGACGAGGTTCGTGACCGGCTGGCCGACGAGTTGCGTGGCTCGCAGGGTGACCAGGCCTGGGCCGCGGTCCTGGAGACGCTGTTCACCGCCGCGGACGTCACCGTTGACGGGCGCATCGGCGTGTGGGACCCGGTGAGCGGGGCCGTGGTCGAGGATGCCTGACGACGGCGCGGACGACAGCGCCGCGGCGGACTGGGCGGCGACACTGCTGGGCGGGAACCTGCCGCGCGTCGTGCTCGTCGAGACCGCTGCCGGCCTGCCGGGACTTCTGCCATGGGCTTCCTGGGAGGCGCTGCAGGCCGCTGACGTCGTCTGGGCGACCGATGCCGAAGCGCATCCGTCGACGCCCTACCTCATGCTGGCCGGCGTCTCGCTGCAGACCTTGGCCCCGTCGGAGCTTGCCCTGTCGGCGATGAGCCTGATGGCCCCCGGGGCGCCGCGCCACCGACGGCTGGCCAAGGCCATGCTCGACCGCGCCGTGGCCGACGGCCCGGTGACGTTCCTGTTGGCTCCCGGCGAGGACGCCCTGACCCAGGCCGTCGGCCTGGCCGGTGCCGACGTCGGCGCAGAGATCGAGTTCGTGTTCCTCACGCCGTACCCGGCCGGCTCGCAGGTCCTGCGCCTTGCCGAGGTCATGGCCCGCCTGCGCGACCCCAACGACGGCTGCCCGTGGGATCTCGAACAGGACCACACGACGCTGGTGCCCTACCTGCTGGAGGAGGCGCACGAACTGGTCGAGGCGATCGAGGTCGGCGACGACGACCACCTCGTCGAGGAACTGGGCGACGTGCTCCTGCAGGTCGTGTTCCACGCCCAGGTCGGCCGCGACCGCCGCGCCTTCGACCTCGATGACGTGGCGCGTGGGATCGTCGACAAGCTGGTCAGCCGCCACCCGCACGTGTTCGCCGACGGCGCCGCATCCACCGCCGACGAGGTCCAGGAGAACTGGGACCGGCTCAAGGCGGCCGAGAAGCAGCACCGCACCGGCGCGTTCGAGGGCATCCCGACCAGCCTGCCGGCCCTGCAGTCGATGGAGAAGCACCAGCGGCGTGCCAGCAAGCTGGGCTTTGACTGGCCCGACGCCTTCGGGCCTGCGGCAACCGTCCGCTCGGAGCTCGACGAGGTGCTGGGCGCCGAAGTCGCTCGCCGCGAGGAGGAGGTGGGCGACCTCCTGGGCGCCGTGGTCGCCCTGGCGCGCCACCTCGACGTGGACCCGGAATCGGCCCTGCGCGCGGGAGTGCGCAAGTTCGCACGGCGCGTCGACGCCATGGTCGAACTGGCCGGCGACGCGGAGCTGACGGCATTGGCGCCACAGGCCTGGACCGACCTGTGGGAGCGTGTCAAGGCCGACGAGGACGCCTGACGGGGCAGGATGGGCAGACACCCACCCCACGGGCGTGACTACGCTCGGCCGTAGCCACGGGAGGGTGACACGTGCCACCAAAGCAGTGTCCGGAGTGCGGGCGGTTCCTGCGCAATGACTACGTGACCGCCCTGGCGAATGGGCCGGCGCCGTGCCCACGTTGCGGCACGGAACTGACGGCTGCAGCCGTGGATGCCGCGGACTCGGCCGAGGGTGTCGCCGCCGGGGCGTCGGTGCGCCCAGCCGACGCCACCGTCGAGGTGGACGTGGCCGAGGCCGAGGCTCCCAGCGTGCGGCCACCTGATGCGGAGCCTGTGGCGGACGTGCTGTCCGGCTGGGATCCCGATGGCTACACGCCCCAGAGCCTGGACGACCTGCGTGCCGCGGATCGCACCCCGCAGATGGCCGCCGCCGGTGCGGCAGCGGGGGCTCTCGCTGGGCTTGTCTTCCTGCCAGGACGCCGTTCCAAGGGCGTCCTGCTGGGCGGGCTGGCCGGCGCCCTGGCTGGGGTGGCAGCAGCCAGGTTGGCCCCACCCCAGAACTGAACGTCCTGAAGGTTCCGACCGGTGTCGAGGAGCAATCGCATGGACCTGTTCGCCATCGAGACCGTGCACGCCCGTGAGGTCCTCGACTCGCGCGGCAACCCCACCGTCGAGGTCGAGGTCGGGCTGTTCGGTGACGCCTTCGGGCGGGCTGCCGTGCCGTCGGGCGCGTCGACCGGCGAGTTCGAGGCCGTGGAGTTGCGCGACGGCGGCGAGCGCTACCTCGGCAAGGGCGTCCAGCAGGCCGTCGCCAACGTCAACGACCTGATCGCTCCGGCGCTGCTGGGCATGGACGCGTCGCGGCAGCGCGAGGTCGATGCGGCGCTGCTGGCCCAGGACGGCACGGCCGACAAGGGCAAGCTGGGGGCGAACGCGATCCTCGGTGTCAGCCTGGCCGTGGCCAAGGCCGCGGCGGCAGCCGCCGGCCAGCCGCTGTACGCCTACCTCGGCGGTCCCTCGGCACACGTCCTGCCCGTCCCGATGCTGAACATCCTCAATGGCGGCTCCCACGCGGATTCCAACGTCGACGTCCAGGAGTTCATGGTCGCGCCGATCGGTGCGCCGACGTTCTCCGAAGCGCTGCGCAGTGGCGTGGAGGTCTATCACAGCCTGAAAGCCGTGCTGCGGGACGAAGGCCTGTCGACCGGCCTGGGTGACGAGGGTGGCTTTGCCCCGAACCTGCCGACCAACCGGGCTGCACTCGAGCTGATCGTGCGGGCGATCGAGGAGGCCGGCTACACCCCCGGCAGCGACGTGGCGCTCGCCTTGGACGTTGCAGCCAGCGAGTACTACGACAAGTCCACCTCGATGTACGTCCTTGCCGGCGAGGGCCGCAGCCTGTCCGCCGAGGAGCACGCCGCCTGGCTGGCGGAGCTGGCTGCCGACTTCCCGATCGTCTCCATCGAGGACGGCATGGACGAGGACGACTGGGACGGGTGGAAGCTGCACACCGAGTCGCTGCGCGGGAGCTGCCAGCTGGTCGGCGACGATCTGTTCGTCACCAACGTCGAGCGACTCCAGCGTGGCCTCGACCTGGGCGTGGCCAACTCCGTGCTGGTGAAGGTCAACCAGATCGGCACGCTGACCGAGACCCTGGAGACCATCGAGCTGGCGCACCGCCACGGTTACACCACGGTGGTCAGCCACCGATCGGGCGAGACCGAGGACGCCACGATCGCCCATCTGGCCGTCGCGGTGAACGCTGGCCAGATCAAGACGGGCGCCCCAGCCCGGTCGGATCGGGTGGCCAAGTACAACCAGCTGCTTCGAATCGAGGAGCGCTTGGGCGACACTGCTCGCTACGCCGGCGCGGCCGCCTTCCCGCGCGCCGCGCGCTGACGTCGCGAGCAGGCAGAGGTCCAAGGTGAGCAGCGCAACCAGTGGCGCGTCAGCGCGATCGCCCCGGCGTGCGCCGAAGCCGCTGCGGGTCGTCGCTCGCCGGGTGCATGGCGCCGTGACTGGCCTGCGCGATGTCGCGCGCGCGGCGGTCGCAGGCGATCGGCCGCTGGTCGTGGTGCTGGCGGTCGCGCTGGTGCTGTCCACGATCCTGCTGTCCGGTCCGATGCAGAACTACCTCGCCGCCCGTGACCGTGTCGCGGTCCTGGCGGCCCAGGACGCGGCACTGACCGATGACCTGGCTCGGCTACGCCAGCAGGAGGTCGACCTCAACGACCCCGAGCAGCTGGAACTGCGCGCACGCCGGGACGGTTACGTCCGGCCGGGCGAGGTCGCCTGGTTCGTCGTCCCGCCCGCGGTCGAGCGGCCCCAGATCGTGCCGGCACCGGACGCCGCCGACCCGGGCGAGGATCCGTGGTGGGTCCGCGTCTGGCGCAACGTCACCGGAGTCCTCGGCAACTGAGAACCGGCCTCGGTCAGGCTTGCGGTCAGGAGTCCGCGTGCGCCATGGTCTCCGCCATGGCATGTGCGCGCGATCCGGTGTCAACGATCCGGGCGCCCTCTTTGCGCGCCGCCATCAGGGCCTCGAGCTCGTCGGCGATCCGCTCGTCGTCGTCGAACATCTGGTCGAGGTTGCTGTCGGCAAACCCCAGCACGCCCATGTCCTCGTAGACCTTCTGGATGCGTGGACTCCACAGGCCGATGTCCTTGACCGTCGGGACGACGCGGCTGAACAGCGCCTTGCGGAACTCGGTGTAGATCTGGGCCTTGTCGACGTAGGCGCACATCTTGTCCGCATCCATGCCGTGAACCTCCCAGACCTCACGGGCCAGGAAGCGGTCGCGGAGCCGGTAGGAGCCCTCGATGACGAACTCCTCGCGCTCCTTGCGCTCTGCGTCGGTGAGGTCGGCGTAGGCGTCCTTCAGGGCCAGCCGGCCGAACGCGATGTGGCGTGCCTCGTCCGCCATGATGTAGGCGGTGACGCTGCGGCCGGTGTCGTCCAGGGTGAAGTCGCGGATCATCGAGAACGCCGCCAGCGCAACTCCCTCGATGAGGACCTGCATGCCCAGGTAGGTCATGTCCCAGCGGTTGTCCGTGATCGTGTCGTTGAGCAGGGAGGCCAGCGATGGGTTGATCGGGTAGGCCAGCTGCAGTTTCTCGTTGACGTACTTGGCGTAGGTCTCGACGTGGCGGGCTTCGTCCATCACCTGGGTTGCCGCGTAGAACTTGGAGTCGATGTCCGGCACGGTCTCCACGATCTTGGCAGCACACACCAGCGCGCCCTGTTCGCCATGGAGGAACTGCGAGGTTGTCCACGCGGCGAAGTGGTGGCGCAGGTGGCCCTGCTCGTCGTCGGACATCTTCGAGTACTCGTCCGAGCCGAAGATCGGCATGACCTCGTTGGGCATGACGGCGACGTCGCGCGGGTCGTAGTCCTGGGTCCAGTCGATGCGCACCTGTGCGTCCCACTGCTTCTGCTTGCCCTTCTCGTACAGGCTCAGCATGCGTTGGCGGCCGTTGTCGTAGTCCCAGCTGAAGCTGACCTCGGACTCGACACCGGGGATGTTCCAGTGGGTCGTCTCGGTCGGAACGGCGTAGCGGTGCATGGACACGGGGCAGTCTCCCTCGACGAATGTTACAACCATAGCTACTTTGTAACGTTCGTCAAGCGTGGGTCAGAGCTCCCCGCCTACGGTTGCTCCCGGCGAACCCGAGCCAGGTGGAGTGGATGGTGGCAGTCGAGCTCGATCCAGTCCGGCCGGAGCCTGACGCCAGCTATGAACGGTGCGCTGCCGCCCCGCTCGCCCAACCCGACGAGGTGGCGGTCATCTCGGCCCAACTCGGGCGGCCGTCGCGGGGCGAGAGTGCGGTCGTGGCGCGCTGCGCCTACGGGCTGCCCACCGTCGTGCGCGTGGCCCCGCACCTGCGCAACGGCACGCCGTTTCCCACCGTGTTCTGGCTGACCTGCCCGGCAATGAAGTCAGCGATCGGGACGCTGGAAGCGGACCACTCGATGGTGGGCCTGAACGTTCGACTGGCCGACGACGAGGGGTTCGCGGCCGACTACGCCGCCGCCTCGGACCGCTACGTGGCCTTTCGGGACGAACTTGGCGGCCCGCTGCCGGGAAATCCGTCGGCCGGTGGCATGCCCGGTCACATCAAGTGCCTGCACGTCCACGCGGGCCACCACCTGGCCACCGGGGACAACGTCGTGGGCGCGTGGGCGGTCGAGGCGGCACGGCCGGTGCGATGCGATGGGCCGTGTGTTGGCGCCGACGCCGTGGCGGACCAGGCGTGAACCCGACGAGCGCGCCCTGTGCCGCGGTCGATGTTGGCTCGAACACCGTCCGGTTGCTGGTCGTGGACGCGGATGGCCATGCCCTGACAAGGCTTGTGGAGATCACGCGACTTGGCCGCGGTGTTGACGCAACGGGCCTTCTCGACGACCAGGCGTTGGCCGACACCTTGGCGGTCCTGGCCACCTACCGCCGCGCCTGGGAATCGTTTTCCGTCGGCGCCGTGCGGATCGCGGCCACGTCCGCCGTGCGCGATGCCGACGACCGGGATCGATTCTTCGAGGGAGTTCGGGACGTCACGGGCCATGACGCGGAAGTGCTGACGGGCGGGGAGGAAGCGGCGTTGGCGTTCGCAGGAGCCCGACCGGTCGTGGCCGACGCCGGCGGCCCGGTCCTGGTCGTGGACATCGGTGGTGGCTCGACCGAACTGATCGTTGGTGACGCACGACCGGGCGCTGGCGCCCCCACGGTCACCGCGGCCGTGTCACTTCAACTCGGTTCGGTCCGACTGCTCGAGCGCCTGCTGCCATCGGACCCGGCCACCGCCGACGAGCTCGCCGCGGCGCGCGCCGAAGTCCGTGCACGACTGGCGCAGGGCACGGCCGTGTTGCGCGCCGGAGGGGCCGACGTCGCCACGGTGGCCGCCGTGGTCGGTGTCGCTGGCACGGTCACGACGCTGGCGATGCTCCACCTTGGTCTGCCGGGCTGGCAGGACGGCGCGGTCCACGGGTCGGTGCTGGCGGCCGATGACGTGGCCGGGTTGGCGTCGCGACTGTGCGCCATGACCGCCGCGCAGCGGCGGGCACTGCCCGGCGTGCCGCCCGGCCGGGCCGACGTGATCGCCGCCGGGGCAGTCATCCTCGACGAGGTGGCACGCGTCGTCGGCACGCCGCGCGTCATCGCCAGCGAGTCCGACATCCTCGATGGACTGGCAGCCAGCCTGCGGGCCGCCGCTCCCTGAAGCCCCGCTGGGTGCGTTACGGTCGCGCGGTCGAGGAGCGTGGCGAGGTGGACGAACGGCTTGCGCCCGACCGGTTCTGGGCGACGCTGACGAAGGCGCTGGACAACGTCGCCGAGCACGCGCGCACGCCGCCACCGGACGCACGCGTCGGGGCGGTGCTGGTCCTGCTGCATGACGGACCCGACGGCCCCGTCGTCGTGCTGACCCGTCGCCGCGCCGACCTGCGCAGCCACCCGGGCCAGATCTCGTTCGCCGGGGGACGGCTCGACGAAGGCGAGACGATCGTCGAGGCCGCGCTGCGCGAGGCCGAGGAGGAGATCGGGGTCGGCCCGCAGGGGATCGACGTCATCGGCGTGGGTCCCACCTTCTACATCCCCCCGTCGCGCTTCTGGGTCGTGCCCGTGGTTGCGCGCTGGGTCAGTCCCACGCCCACCAATCCGAACCCGTGGGAGGTCGACGAGGTCCTGCATGTCCCGCTGGCAGATCTGCTGGACCCGTCGCGGTGGCGCAAGGTGCCGCTGTCGCACAGCGGCGCATCGTGGGCCTGGCAGTTGGACGACGACCTGTTGTGGGGCGCCACGGCCGTGGTGACCGCACTGCTGCTGGAGGTCGCGGTTCCCGGCTGGAACCAGGGCGTTGACCCGAGCGACCTCAGCGATGACCTGGCGCGCTTCCCATGGGACGACGCGCCGACCGTGGAACGTGCAGCGCGCCTGGACGGCGACCTGCCGGAGGTCGCGCAGGCGGACGTCGCGCACGTCACCGCGGACCAGATGCGTGCCGTCGACGCTGCGCTGGACAAGCTCGGGATCCGGTTGGAGCACGTGGTCGAGCACGCCGGCCGCGCCCTGACCCATGCTGCTCGCCGACTGCTGGACGGCGACCTCGCCGGGCGCACCGTCACGGTGCTGGCCGGTTCGGGTGGCAACGGTGCCGGTGGCCTGGCAGGCGCACGGTTGTTGTTGGCTGCGGGCGCCCACGTTCGGGTCGTCCTGGTCGGTGGGGGCCAGCCGCTGCGCCTGCCCAGGCAGCTGGAGGCACTGGCGCCGCAACGGTCCTCCGCGCACGTGGTGAGGCCCGACGTCGTGACCGTGGAGCGAGCCAGCGACCTGGACGGGCTCGAACCGGGCGATCTGGTCATCGATGCCATGGTCGGCTACGCCGCTGATCCGCCGCTTCGTGGTCCGGCAGCCGACGCGAACGCGTGGCTGGTCCGCCACCGTGTCCCCGTCATCAGCCTGGACCTGCCCAGCGGGATGAGTGCGGACATCGGCCTGCGCGGCACGTGTGTCACCGCTGACGTGACGGTGACGATCGCCGCCCCCAAGATCGGCATGCGCCAGCGGATCACGCACGCCTACCTCGGTGACGTCTACGTGGCGGACATCGGCGTCCCACCGTCGGTGTGGCTCGAGGTCGGCGTCGAGCAACCGGAGCTGTTCGGGCGCGGCCCCCTGGTGCGGATGCGCATCGAGGAGGCTGGATCCGACGCTGCCACGCCCGACCAGGGCAGTGCCGGGCGTGGGCTCAGATCTCGCCCATGAACTGGTGCACGGCAGACAACCAGTGGCGCCAGTTCGGCGGGACGTAGCGACGGGCGAACGCCTCGTCGATGGTGGACGTGTCGTACCGGGCGCCAAGGCGCTCCGTGTACGCGTGGATCGCGGTCGGCCAGTCGGCCCAGCGCGACAGCGAGCCGCCCGGGCCGCCGCCCCAACCCCAGGCGTTGTTGCCGCGTTGGCGCTTGCCGAACGAGGACTCGATGCCGGCGATGGCCACGACCACGCGGGGGTCGACATCGTTGGCGCGGCCGGCCTCCACGAAGGCGTCGGCCCAGGGCGCGAGCGGGCTGCCCTTGTCCAGCAGGAACTGCTCAATCCGGTCCGCGGTGATCAGTTCGCCGTCCGCGGCGACGTACGTGCGGCTCTCCTCGATCAGTGCGATGTTGCGCTCGGCGATGGCGGCCTTGAGCGGCTCCACGTCATCGTCGGCGGCGATCGCGTAGGTCGTGAGCGGCTCGGCGGGAGCGGCCACGAACCGCAGTGGTTCCAGCGGGGGCAGCTCCGGCAGGTACTCGGCCAGTGCGCTGGCGTGGCCGGAGCCCACCAGGCCCACGGCCAGCAGGGTTCCGAGGAAGCGCTTGCGGACGTGAAGGCGGCCGACCTGCATGGTTGCTCGATGCTCGGGGATGGGGGGAGCCCGTTGGACGCCTGCGGCGGTCGGCGGGTGTGCGGGCAAAGCCCGGCGTTGCGTGCAGGCGTGCGCCTGCGTGGGTGGCGCTGTGCGCCGGCAACCGCCGTGAGGTCGCCCCGGTGGGGCGGCGATGCGCCTCGGCGGTGCCTGGAGATCGGTGGTCGATCGGGGTCCAGCGGTGTCGATGCACTCGCCGGCCTCAACGGACCGTGCCGCGTGGCGTGACGCGGGTCGCCGAGGTCGTGCGTCGCCCGCCCGTCAGGGCGTCGCGGATGGTCCGGTTCGTGCGGGTGGCGCCCCCGCGCTGGGGCTCGGTGCCGTCTGACCGCCTGAGGAGAACGTTTCCGGCCGTCTCGGTAACGACGTTAACGTAACGGTGTTACCATCCGCCCCGTCATCCATCCGGCGATCGCCGAGCAACCGCCGCCATCCCGCCGCAACCCTCAGGAGCCAGCATGCCTGCCACGCGACCATTCCAGATCAGGCACCGTGCACGCATCCTCGTGATCGCGCTGGTGGCCCTGGTCCTGGCCGGTGCCTATGGGGGCAACGTTGCTGACTCGCTGATCTCGGGTGGGTTCGAGGATCCCAACGAGGAGTCCGAGCGCGCGATCGCGGCACTCGAGCAGCAGTTCGACCAGAGCAGCCCACAGGTCGTGATGATCGTCGAGGCAACCGGTGGCAACATCGATGCCCCGGAACTCGACGCGATCGCCGCCACCCTCGAGGAGTCGTTGCGGCGCGAGGACTTGGTGCGAAACGTCGCCACGTACTGGAACCTGAACCGGGTCCCGATGCTGCGCAGTCGCGCGGGTGACAAGGCGTTGGTGCTGATCGACCTCGACGGCACCGAGGACGAGGTGTTGGTCCGCGCCGGCGAGTTGCGCGCGCTCTACACCTCGCCCGATGACGTGACGGGGCCCGCCAGGGTGACGGTGGGCGGCCTGGCCGCGACCTTCGACGAGATCAACCATGTGATCGAGGAGGACCTGGTCGTCGCTGAGGTCGTCGCCTTTCCGCTCACCCTGCTCCTGCTGCTGTTCATCTTCGGGTCGATCGTGTCGGCCCTGCTCCCGTTGGGGATCGGCGGGCTGGCGATCATCGGCACCTTCGGCCTGCTCAAGCTGATCGCGTCCGTGACGGACGTGTCCATCTTCGCGTTGAACTTCACGACCGCCATGGGCCTTGGGCTTGCCATCGACTACTCGCTGTTGGTCGTCAATCGGTTCCGCGAGGAGTTGGCGGCCGGCTTCGACGTCGACGAGGCCGTTCGGCGCACCGTCGCCACGGCCGGCCGCACGGTCATGTTCTCCGGAGCGACGGTCGCCAGCGCACTGCTGGCATTGCTGGTGTTCCCAATGGCCTTCCTGCGCTCATTCGCATACGCCGGCATCGCGGTCGTCGGGCTCGCGGTCGTGGGCGCCTACGTGGTGCTCCCGGCGGCGCTGTCGGTGCTTGGGCACCGCGTCAACAAGGGCAAGGTCCGCAACGTCCGGGTCGGGGCGTCCGAAGATGGTGGTTGGCACCGCATCGCCCTGACCGTCATGCGACGCCCGCTGCCCATCGCGACGGCCGCGACCTTGTTCCTGGTGCTGCTCGGTCTGCCGTTCCTGGGCGTGAACCTCGGGTTCCCTGACGACCGCGTCCTGTACGAGGGAGCGGCGACGCGGCAGTTCGGGGATGCCATCCGCGACGATTTCGACTCGCGCGAGGCGTCGGCTCTGACCGTGATCGCGACCGACCTGGGCGATCCGTCCGGGCACCTCGACACGATCGCGGAGTACGCCGAGCGGCTGTCGATGATCGATGGCGTTCAGCGCGTCGACGCGCCGAGCGGCCCCTACCTGCGTGGCTTCCGGCCAGCGCTGGATGCCCAGGCCGAGCAGTTCTTCGCCACCCGGCACGTCACCGAACATGCCGTCTACCTGTCCGTCGTTCCCTCCGTGGAGCCGTTCTCTCCCGAGGCAGAGCAGCTGGTCGCCGCAATCCGTGGGGAGCCGGCGCCGTTTGACGTGCTGGTTGGCGGACAGTCGGCCACGTTGGTCGACGGCAAGGCCAGCGTGTTCCAACGGGTGCCGTTCGCCGGTGCGATCATCGCCGGGATCACGTTCCTGGTCCTGTTCCTGACCTTCGGGTCCGTGCTCATGCCCCTGAAGGCGATCGTGCTGAACCTGTTGTCGTTGTCCGCCACGTTCGGGGCCATGGTCTGGGTCTTTCAGGATGGCCACCTCGCTGGCCTGCTCAACATCACGACGACCGGGACGCTCACGCTGACGATGCCGGTGTTGATGTTCTGCCTCGCCTTCGGCCTGTCGATGGACTACGAGGTGTTCCTGCTGTCGCGCGTCAAGGAGGAGTGGGATCGCACGGGTGACAACGAGCTCTCGGTTGCGCACGGACTGGAGCACACCGGCCGGATCGTGACAGCGGCGGCGATCCTGATCGCGGTGGTCTTCGCCAGCTTCTCGATCAGCCGCGTGTCGTTCATGAAGCTGTTCGGCATCGGCATGACGCTGGCCGTGCTGGTCGATGCGTTCATCGTGCGGTCGACGCTGGTTCCCGCGTTCATGAAGCTGGCCGGTGGGGCGAACTGGTGGGCACCGCCCTGGATGCGCCGCATCCATGACCGCTGGGGCTTCACCGAGCACGTCGACCTTGACGCTCCTGTCGGCGTGGGGGAGGACGGCGATCCGCCGGGGCCCACGCCCACGCCGGTGCAGCCACTCACGCAGGCGACGGTGCGCCAGCCGGGCCTGGGCCGATGATCGCGCGGGCCCGATCAGCCCGGGGCGAGGGTGTCGCGCTGCGCGACGAGATCCTGGACGCCGCCGAACAGTTGCTCCTGGTCCACGGCCATCCCGAGGGCGTTGGGATGCGGGCGGTGGCCAAGGCGGTCGGCGTCACCGCGCCCAGCATCTACCGCCACTTCGAGGACAAGGATGCCCTGCTGTTCGAGGTGTGTGCGCGCCGGTTCGCCGACCTCGATGCCGCGCTCGTCGCCGCCGTTGCCGGCGTGGATGATCCGGTTGACGCGCTGGAGGCGCTGGGGCGCGCGTACGTCGCGTTCGGGCTCGAACGCCAGGAGGCGTACAAGGTCCTGTTCGGCGAGAAGGTCGCCGTCCCCGAGGGCACGATGATCGAGGACCTGGCAGGGACACGGGCGTTCGGTCGGCTGGCTCACGTCATCCAGGCCGGCATCGATCAGGGTCACTTCGTCACCGGTGACGCGTGGGAAACGGCCGTGGCCGTCTGGGCCGCCATGCATGGGCTGGTCCTGGTGATCGCCAGCACGCCCGACTGGTTTCCGCTGCCTCCGCGCGAGGCCTCGGTCGAACGCACGCTGCGCCTGGTGATGGAAGGCATCCTGGCCCGATGACGCCCGCAACTCTGGACCTGCCTCGTCCCGTATCGGCCCACCCGTCTCGACGTTGGTCAGCCGACGATGCGGTCCAGCTCCGCGCGCAGCCGCAGGATCTTGGCGTCGGCCGCGGCGTTGTGTCGGCGGGCAGCCAGCGCGTGGCGGAACGCCTGCTCCGCATGATGGCGGCCGTCGAGGTCGGTCACGTCGACGACGAGCTCAACATCGTCGAAGGCGTCGGTGAAGTCGTCGGAAAGGTCGATGACGTGGTCGGCGTCCATGTTCGTCCCGTGGCCAGTGCCGGCGTCGTCCGGCTTGCACAGCCAACGACCGCGAACCCGCCGGGTGACGAGCCGATGCCGATCCATGCAGGATCCCTGCCTCGGTGCCCATGGCCGGGTCGACGCGGCTGAGGTTGAGGTCTGGCGCGGTCTTGCACCGTCCGGACATGGCGATGGGCCCGATCGTGGTCGGGCTGGGCGGTTCAGCCGGTTCGTCGCCGGCCCGGCACCGCGGTGGGCTGGTCCGCCGGGTCCGCGGGAGCCGGGGGTCGTCCGGTGGCGATGCGACGGAGCCGGAACAGGCTTGGCTGGGTGAGGGTCATGCCGGAGATCAGGTCGGTCCAGGTCGCGGACCCGTCGGGCGCGATGGTGACGGCCACTTTCCCGTGGGTCTTGGACGTGTGGGGGGTCTGGGCCAGGGGATGCAGGTTGTCGGCGTCGGTGCGGCCGTCGTCGTCCCATCCCTGGGCATGGTCGAGCTGGCACTGCCTGGCCGACCGCGTACTTGCGGTGCGGCGGGTGGCCGGGCCGGTCGACACGGTCTGGTTGGCGAGTACGGCCTCGCGTAGCCAGTCGGGTGGGATCCGCCGCTTGCGTCCCACACCGACGGTGCGACCGGCCGGGTCATTCACGACCAGGCGCAAGTCCACACCACCGTCCACCTCGGACAGGCGTCGGGCGGTGTCGGCCGTGACATGCAGATGCCCGCCCGTCAGGGTCGTCAACAGCTGGGCCGGGGTATCAGACAGGCCCAGCAACGTTTCCAGCTCGACCGTGGCGAGCAGCAACGGCCGCTTGGCCGTGCCGTCACGGCCGGTGGAGCACAGGGTGAGCAGGCCGGCGGCGTTGGCCCGGCCGATCCCGACCCGGTTGCGCCCGGTCACGTCCTCGTCGGCGTCAGGGTTGGCGACCACATCGGCCGATGGTGCGGCTGCGACGATCGCATCGCTGATGGTGGTGAACGACGTGGCGGTGAAATCACCCCAGATCGTCCCGCCAGTCCGATCAAGCCGTGGCTGGAACAGCAGGATGTCACGGTCCGCATCAGCCGCTTCCAGCTTGGCCTCACGGACGTGGTCGAGCTGTTTGACGACCATGTCGGCGATGTCGAGCAGCGCGCCAGCATCCGCATCGGCCAGCTCGACCGCGGCCACGGCGAGGCGGGTGTCGTAGATGGTCCGGTCGCCGGCACGCAGCGAGCGGCCCATGTTGAGTACGGCGCAGACCTGCGACCACGACAGCAGCCCGTCCTGGAACGCCCCCCACACGCCAGGCATCTTGGGAAGCGTCTCCGCCGCGGCCAACAGCTTGCGGCGCTCGGCGGGGAGCAGGCGGGTCACCGACGCCAACCACACCTCGACCGGCACGCCGGTGGTCGCGGCGACGTCATCAGAACGGTCGATGATCGATGCGATCAGGCGGATCATGTCGCGATCAACCGCCGCCGCCTGGGCCGCGATCCGCTCGACATCACCGTTGATCTGCATGGGAGCCTTGACCTACCGGCCCACCTCCGGCCCGGACGTACCGCAAGCCGCTCTCGTCGACCTCGACCGCGTCCAGGCCGCGATGCTCCGGCGGCTGGGCGGCCTGGCGACAACCGACCCCAGCGGAGACCTGCTCACCGAGGTGGCCGGAAGCGGAGCTGGCGGCGCACGGCCGAAGATCACCGCCCGTACACGACCGCAGGAGACCTCGTAGCCGACACTGGTTCCGCCCCTCCAGGCGCGACCCCGCGGCTGGTGAAATTCCACACCGGCGACGACCCCGACGACCTGTCCGCGATCGAAGCGACCTACCTGCAGATGGCCGCCGCGGCCGGCATCAGTACCTGCGAGCACAGACTGCTGGCAGGGTCCTCGGGCACGCAGTACCTGGCCGTGCGTCGGTTCGACCGCCAAGCGGTCCCTGTGAGCAGCCACGACGCATTCACATGGCCACTGCAGCCGGGCTGCTTGAGGAGCGAGCCGTCGTCGACAAGGTCTGCAAAGCAGGCCAGTCGGGGCGCCCCTGCTCAAGCAGCGGTGTCGCGTTGGCGCCCAACCGCGCGATCTCGCGCCTCCCTCGCATGACCTTCGTGGGGGCGGCGGGGATCGAACCCGCACGGCCGCCGAAGCGGCCTCGGGGGTTTAAGCCCCGTGCGTCTGCCAGTTTCGCCACGCCCCCTGACAACGGCGAGGCTAACGACGCGGCTGCAACGGCAGGCGCGGGACTGCGACGATCCCCAGTTCGGCAACGAGTCGTTGGACACGATCGGCCGCCTGGGGGTCCTCGTCGTTGCGCCATCGGTTCAGGGCGTCGGCGCTGAGCGCGATCTCGAAGCGACTCCCGGAGTCCTCGGCTCGGGCGAGTGATTCGGTCAGGGATGCCTCGACCGCCGAAGGGTCCATGAATGAGGAGGCGCACCCGATCGCCCTGTGCACGGCTGCGAGAAGCCATTCGCCGCCACCGGTGGCCACCGTGCGGTCCAGGAGTCCCGGGCCGTCGCGCAGGACCGCGGCGTGGTCGCCGGCCAGGACGGCCCCCTCGAGCAGGCGCGCGTCCGTCTCCACTGTGAACGTCTCGGCGCCCAGGTCGACGAACTCTGCCCTGGCCTGTTCCAGTCCCCGAACGCCTTCCTCCACGTCGCCGCGTCGCAGCATCGCCCGGCTCAGGTTGCTCAGCGTCAGTGTCATGCCGATCTGGTAGCGAACGCGGGTGAACGCTCGCCGAGCGTGCCGCAGCATCTCGATGGCACGGTCATGGTGGCCCTGGTCGGAGAGCACCTCGGCGATGTTGTTCTCGGCGGTTGCCGCCCCGACGACATCACCCGCCTGGTCGCGCGCGACTCGACTCCGTTCGTAGTCACCGAGGGCTTGGTTCCAGTGCCCCAGGAAGTAGTGGCCGATGCCTCGGTTGTTGAGCGCGGCCGCCAGCGACAGGAGGTCCCCGATTTCGTCGAACGCGGAAATGGCCTGCTCGCCGAACCGGGCGCCTGCAGGCGTGCCGCGTTGTGCCTGCCCAACGTCGTGGATGTACCAGGCCCGGGCAAGTCGGGCGCGGTCGCCGGCCTGCTCGGCGTGCCCGATCGCCCACAGGGCCCAGGCGATGGTCTCGTCATAGGAACCCTGCCGCAGCTTGATCCCGGCCGTGGCAACCTCGAGCTCCGCCAGCTGGCCGAGCAACTCCGGATCGCCACCGTCGCGACGCTGTTGGCGCCAGAGGATCTCGAGTGCGTCGGCGTACCACTCGAGTGTCTGGGCGAGCGCGCCGGTGCGTTCCCGAAGTCGACCGATTCGTTCCAGCAGTCGGGCGTCGCGCAGTGGTCCGCTGTCGTGGTGCAACCGGGCCAGTTCATACCCGCGCTCGGCGTCGTCGAAGCGGCCGGCGAGATCGGCCGTGTCGCCCAGGGACTCGCAGACGTCGGCCAGGGCTGGTCCAGTGATGCCCAATGATTCGGCGGCCGTGATCGCCGCCAGGTAGAAGTCCACCGCCTCGTCGTTCGCCCACCGATCGCGGGCATGGTCAGCCGCTTGACGCGCCCACTGCCACGCTTCATCGGCGCGTTCTGCGCGGATGGAGTGATGCGCCATCAGCTCCAGGAATCCCGGTCGGTCACGCGCGGTGGCCGCGAGGTGGGCTGCGATGCGTTCGTGGAGTTCTCGACGTCTCGCGAACGGCAGGCTTTCGTAGGCAACCTCCTGGTAGACGCCGTGGGCGAAGCGCAGGGTTGTCTCGTCCACCTCGATGAAGGGGTGCAGTGCGGCCCACCCGGTGGGACCGGTCAGGTCGGGCCACTGGTCGCTCAACACGGCGATCGCGTCCGTCATGACGACCTTGGAGCCGAAGGCGGCCAGCTGGCGCAGCATGTCGCGTTGGCTGCTGGGCAGAGCATCCAGCCGTGCGGTCACGGCGGCCTCGACGGTGTCGGGCAGGCCCTTGCCCTGGCCCGTTCTGGCGACCCGCGCAAGTTCGACGAGGAAGAGCGCGCGGCCGCCCGCATCCTCGAGGATGTGGCTGATGTCGCTGTCGAGCAGTCCGCGGTCGGCGACGACGTGGTCGACCAGGGCAAGGGCTGCCTGCGTCGGCAGGGGGCCGAGCGGGAGGTCGAGCAACGCCTCGGCGTCGAGTTCGTCGAGCAGCACCAGGTCGTCGCCGCCTGCCACACAGACGAGCAGCGGTCGGTCATAGAGGCCGTCCACGACGTCGGCCAGGAGTTCCCGCGAGGAGTCGTCGAGCCAGTCGGCCTCCTCGATGACGGCCACGGTGGGGCCATCGATGAGGGCGTGGAGCAGGTCGGTCACGGCACGCTGCATTCGAAGACGCCGGAACTGGGGGGCGATCCGGTCGGATTCCTCGGTCAGCGGCACCGAGGCTTCCAGCGGGATGGCCATCAGCGGCGTCCACGCAGTCAGGTCGGGCGCCCGCGTCCGCACGATGTCGAGCAGCCGGTTCCCCGCTTCCTTGGCGTTGGCGTCTGCGTCGATGCCCAGCATGTTCCGAAGCAGGAGCCGGGCGAGGTGGTAAGGCGTGCCGGTCGCATACTGGTCGCAGGCCACTGCCGAGCCAGTCACGTCGATGGTGTCCAGGAACTCCTGGATCAAGCGGGTCTTGCCCGAGCCCTTGGGGCCGCGGATCCTGACGCCGTGTTCCTCGTTGCTGGCACGGGTCGCCTGCAGCGCGTCGTGAAGCAGGGCGAGCTCCTCGTCGCGGCCGAACATCGGGAGTCGCGTGTCGGCTGCCGGATCCTGCGTGGGGGCCCCCACAACGAGGTCGCCAACCGCAACGACGTCGAGCGGTTCCGCCTTGCCCTTCACGTGCATTGGTTCGAGACGCGTGGTCGCGTATGGCTCGTCCGACCGGAGCACGACGTCGGCCATGGCAAGGACCTGACCCGGTTCGGCCCGAGCGGCCAGTCGCGCCGCTGCGTTCACGCTGTCGCCCATCGCGACCGACGTCTGACGCCACGGCGTGCCGACGGTGCCGACGAACAGGCGACCGCGGGCGATTCCCGCAGACAGGATCGGATCGGGGCACGTGTCGACGATGGCGCGTACGGCACGCAACATGTCGGCGTCATCGCGGCCGGACGATGACAACGCACCAGCAGCCAGGTGCAGCTGGCCGCCGTCCTCGGTCAGGGTGGTGCTGAACCACGTCACCCCGAAGTCGGCACACGCCTGATCGACGACTTGCGCCAGACCGGTCAGGAGTCGGGCAGCTCCGCGTGTTCCGCGCGACCCGAACAGCTCTTCAGTATCACGGAAGCGGATGAAGGCGGTGGTGGCCGGCCGGATCTCCTCCAGGGCTGAGCCGTTCGCAGCTCGGGCAAGCAGGTCGGCGGACAACCAGGCCGCGGGGTCGGTGACGTCGTCGGCGGCGGCTGCCTCGACGGGAACGGCGGACGCAAGCGGCGCAGGGGGCGAGTGCAGCAGTTGCGCGCTGCCACCCTCCATCTCCTCGAGGACGTCGATTGGCAACGCCGTCGCCGTGGCCGCCGACACCACGATCGTGCCAGCCTCGGCCTGTTTCTCATGGGTGATCGTCTGGCCGGCAACAGGGCCCGCGACGAGGAGGTGCGCAACGGCACCCTCCAATCGCAGCAAGGACATGGGGCCAGAATGGATGCCCACGGTGGCCGTGATCATGATCGGGTCCGTGAGCGCGGTCCCGCGTTCCCCGGTGACCTCGGCCAGCATCTCGGTCGCGGCGATCGCCGCTCGCGTCGCGTGATCGGCTCCCTCGAACAGGACCAGCAGGGCATCGCCGCCGAACTCGAGGATGTCGCCCGACCAGCGCCGGGCGCTGTCGATCGGCCCGGCAAAGCAGGCGTTCACCAGCCCGACAAGCTCCTCGACGCCTTGGCGCCCGTGTTCGGCCAGGCGCTCGGTCAAGCTGGTGTAGCCGGTGATGTCCAGGGACAACAGGGTGGCGTCGACGTCGCGGTACGCGCGTCGCCCCTCCCACGACCACGCGGCTCGTGGGACGTGGCTCCGCAGTGCTGCTTCCGACATGGGGAATCGCTCAGGTCAGCCGTGGCGTGCGCCCAGTCCCGGACGCGGTGGGCCACGGCCAACCTAGAGCATCGAGACTCCGCCGCTCTTCCCACCAGCAGCGGCGCAGCCTCGGACAGCCTGCCTCAGTTCTGGGCGTCGTCGGGGGCAAGGCGCGAGCCGTCCAGCAGGGCGCGGTCGCCGAGCTCGGCGGACAGTTCGACCGTGACGGCCTGGCTGCTCACTTCCTGCATGTCGCAGCCCTCGGCGTCGGGGTCGGCAGGGCCCGCGTAAACCAGGACGACCACGCGGGCATCGTCCTCGACGACCTCGGCGTGATCAACGACGAAGCACGGGGCTTCGCCGCCGCTGAACGTGACGGTGATGGTGGCGCCGTCCACGACTGCCTCGGCAAGGAACAGTGGGTACGCGTCCGCCACGGAACCGGGGGACTGTTCGACCACGCGCGTCGCCGCGGACAGCTCGTCGATGATGTGGATGTCGGGCTCCATCATGGCGTCGCCACCAGAGCCTCCGCCGATCGCGTCCTCGCCGACGACCATGTCGTTGCAGTCGGGCTGGGACTCGATGCACATGGCCATCGAGCCGGGCTCCCCGTCGGCGGGGCGGGTGCCGTAGGCGTCGGACCCTGTGTCGTCGGCCCCTGTGTCGCCGGGTGTGTCATCGCAGTCGACGGCATCGGGCAGACAGCGCGCGGCTGCATCCTCGTCGGTCAGGGCATCGCCCTGGTCGGCCGGGTCGCTGCTGCCGCAGGCGGTGAGGGCAAGGGTGACGGCCAGCGCTGAGGCCGCCAGCCGTGGTGAGGACAGCATCGAGAACACGTTCGTTCCTTGGGGTGACCCCGGCCCTGCCGGGATGTCCGGACGGCGCCAAGTGGCGTCGACAGGGTCAGACGCCGAACAGCGCCCCCCGGTTGCGCGCCACCCGAAGCTGCCAGGGTCTCACCGTCATCCTTCGCATGGCCGTGGCGGCTGGGGCAGACTGCGCTCGACCGTAATCGACCAGCGCACCAGCTGGGGACCTGAGGTTGGCCGTGACCCTTGCGCTGCGTCGCTGCACGGTGCCTGCGCCGCACCACGGCGGTCCGTGGTCGCGTAGGCGGGCCGACGGCGGTTACAGCCTCATCGAGGCCCTGGCCATCACGATCATCCTCGCGATCCTGGCCATGATTGCCCTGGTGACCTACATCGGGCTGCGGGCCAAGTTCCAGGATCGCACGGCAACGCAGGCGCTGCGCGACGTCGAACAGCTGGCAAAGCAGGCCCTGGTCGAGGACGGCGCGATCCTGGGCGAGGAGGCGCTGATCGCCGCTCTCCAGGCGCAGGGTGGGCGCGGCCCCTACGTGCTGGGGGCCGTGCCGGTCCGGATCCCACGCACGATCTCGGTGCTTGAACGACTGGGGCCCACCACCACGCACACGTTCACCGCGTACTCCGCAAGCGGCCGGTGCTTCTTCCTGCGCATGGACGAGCGAGCCAGGGTCGAACGCCATCAGGAGGATTCCAACTCCGATGGTGATGGATCCTTCTGCGAGGGAGCGATGTTCGGGCCGTTCGAGGTCCCGCTGACCTGGTGACCCATCGGGCGGAGCACAGGATGCTGGCGCATCAGCGCGCCATGGACCGGACCGTCACGCCCGCCAGGATGACGACGAGGGCCGCTCCCAACGACGCCCACAGGCCTGCCCCCGGGTGCACGACGAACGACATGTCGACGTCGCTTGGCAGCCGGTCGACCAGTTCCGTCATGTCGCGCAGCCGCGAACCTGCGACGTCGAAGCGGGAAACGGGCGGGAACCACAGGCCGGCGGCGGCAACGGCCAAGCTCAATGCCACCCCAGCCGCCAGGAGCACGTCGTCGGCGCGGGGAACCGGACGGTCGATGGCCCAGGACAGGCCGACGACGACTGCCACCCCGGCGGCCGTCGGGACCACCCATCCCCAGGGGTGTGCCTGCCAGCCGGCGAGGGTGGCGGCAGGCCCGGACTCTGTTCGTCCCAGTGCGGCCACGCTGGCGGTGACCTCGTACCACGGCAGGTAGGCCGCCATGGCTGCAACGCCGCCGCCGATGGCGGCAAGCAGGCCGACGAGGCCTTCGGCCCGTAGTGCCAGTCGCGCGTCCAGGGCCAGGTCGCCGCGCATCAGCCCTGGTCCTCGCCGAGGTGCCTGCCGCTGGTGGTCATGGCATCAGCGTGACGCGAGCGACACGCCCGCCGGAGCTGATTGTCGCGGGCTGCGGCCGGTGGCCCGAGGTGGAGAACGTCCACGCCCCGGCGGTCAGGCCGACGAACCCGGCGTGGCCCGTGGCGTCGGCGACAACCTGGACCCGCACACCCGCGCTCGAGGTGGCGGTCACGATGGCACCGTCGTCGGCCCCGTCGACCAGCGCATGACCCAGCGGGGTCGTGGTCTTGAACGAGGGGCTTGGGACCCGGGCCGGAGCGGCGAAGGCGCTCGCCCCGAGGCGGCGCAGCAGGTCGCCGCGCGCACCGTCGGTGCTGTCGCCCTGCCAGGCGTAGGTGACCACACCGTCACTGCCCGAGAGCGCCTCCGTCGTCTGGGCGACGTTGGCGGCGATCGTGTTCAACCATGCCCCTTGGCCGACGGCCAGGATCTGGTCGGAGCGTGCCGCCAGGTGCCCGGAGAACGCGACCCACCGGTCGTACCAGCCGGCCTGTTCGGCGTTGGCCTCGCGCATGTAGGCCATCGGGAACACGTGGTCAATGAAGCCCTTGTCGACCCAGCCGGCCCAGTCCTGGAACTTGTCGACATAGGTCCGGGTGGCGCGGAATCCTGCATCGAGGTCGGATCCGATCGGTCCCTGGCCCTGGGCGATGGCCGCCATCGACACCACGACGGTCGGGTCGATGGCCGTGACCTCCAGCCAGATCCGCCGCGCGATGTCCTCGGTCTGGCGCCGACGCCAGTCGTCGAAGTTGCCGTTGCCGTGGGCGTCGAACCGGGCCAGCGACACCGGCGCCCTGCCCGTGTCCGTTGACGCGTAGCGCAGGTAGTCCAGGTGGACGCCGTCGACGTCGTAGCGTCGGACCACCTCCGTGAGCATCGCCACCAGGTGGTCCTGGGCGCCGGGGACGCCCGGGTCCAGGTAGGCGTAGGCGGGCGACACCGGCTGGGTCGTCCACGGGTCGGCACTGTCGGGACCGTGGGCGACGTAGACGTGGTCGCGGGGGAGCGTCAACCCGTTGTAGGCCGAGTGATAGGTCGGCATCGTCGAGTACCACGCGTGCACGGCCAGCCCTCGGGCGTGCGCTGCCGGGACCAGGACCCCCAGCAGGTCCAGGTCGGCCGGCATGTCAGGGTCGACCGTGCGCGGCAGGACGTCGGAGTCGTAGTAGGCGTCGTGGCGACGCGCGGCCTGGACGACGATGGTGTTGTAGTTGTTGGCGACGGCCGCATCGAGGACCTGGTTGATGCCGTGGCGCGACTTCAACGAGCCGTCGAACAGGTGCACCCACAGTCCCCGCAGCTGTTCGGGTGCAACGGTGTCCACCTGTTCGACCACGTCGGCCAGGGCGCTGTGGGACACCGCTGCCGCACCGCCGTAGACGGTCACCTGCGTGGCGGGGGTGGTGGCGGTGGCGAGGTAGCGCGTCGCGCCGGCCCCCACACCTGCTCCCTCGAGGTAGACGACCGAGCCGCCCGTGTGCGCGGCTGCCCACGATGCCGGGATCGCGTCGACCAGGTTGCGGTCGCTGCCGGCGACGATGTGGACGCGGTCAGTGGACGGGAAGGCGCGTGCCATCGCGGCAGCGGTGTCGGATCGGCTGGGCCCGCTGATCCGCCGGACGGCGTCGGGATCACGCAGCGCCGCGATCAGCTGGACCTCGACGGCTGCTGGCACCACGCCATGGCCACCGACGATCACGACCTCGGAGACGTGGAGGTCCCGCAGTGCCGCCAGTGTGGCCGCCGGGACCTCGCCCGGCTCCGCGATGAGGAGGGCGGCGCCGCGTCGCGCCGCCGTCGTCCCGGCGACGAGTGCATCGGCCGGCCGCCAACCGTTGACGACGAACGCGGCCCCGCCCGCGCCGGCGCGCTGGGCGACGGCGATCGCGGTGTCGACGCGTGACGGGCCGGCCACGCGCTCCACCGCGTACCCGGCGGCCGTGAGCTCGTCGACGACCGACGGTGACACGGCGGCCGTGCCACCCAGCACGACGACGCTCTGGGCGCCCAGACGTGCCAACTCGTCGCGCGTCGCGTCAGCCAGCTCCTGCGGTGACGTCAGCAGCACCGGCGCGTCCAGCGCGGACGCGAGGACGGTGCCCGCCAGGGCATCCGCCCAACCGCCGGCGTCATCGCCACGGGCCAGGATGGCCACGTCACTGCCGTCGGGATACGACGTCGAGGATGTGCACGCCGCCGTCTCCCACCGAGTCGTGCCCGCGATCCGAACGACCCGCCCGTCGCCGGATTCATCCACCGCGCATGGTGACTCCTGGCCGAGGGCCGGACTGACTGCTGGGCTGGCGATGGGCGTGGCGGACAGCGCCGTGGCCAGCGCGACGGCACCGGCGGCGAAACGGACGAGGGGCATGCAGGCTCCTGCGAGGGTGCGGTGTGCACGTGCCAACGTCGCACGGTGACGGGGGTTCCAACCGAGGCTCAGCGACGGTCTCGCTGGTCCAACGGTGTCCACGTGTCTACCACCGAGTCCCGCCAACCCCGAGATCCAACCGGTCTCGATGCCGGGATGCGGTCGCGACTAGCCTGCCGCGCCATCGGCCACTCGTGGAGACCCTGGATGCGCCTCGCCGTGCTCGTGTCGGGTTCGGGGACCAACCTCCAGGCCCTGCTCGACGCCGCCGCCAGCCCCGACGGACTTGGCGGCGAGGTGGTCGTGGTTGGTTCAGACAAGCCCGGTGCCGGCGGACTGGCCCGCGCTGCCGCAGCCGGCATCGCAACGTTCGTTGAACCGCTGGAGGACCATCCGGACCGCCCGACCTGGGAGGCGGAGCTGATTGCGCGGCTGCGGGAACACGCGCCAGACGCGGTCGTGCTGGCTGGCTTCATGCGCCTGGTGTCGGGCGCGTTCCTGGCCGAGTGGCCCGGCCGCGTGGTCAACACCCACCCGTCGCTGCTGCCGGCATTCCGAGGCGCGCACGCCGTGCGCGACGCACTGGCTGCGGGGGTCAGGGTGACCGGCTCCACGATCCACTTCGTCGACGAACAGGTCGACCACGGCCCGATCATCGCCCAGCTCGTCGTGCCGGTCGAGCCCGGTGATGACGAGGACGCGCTCCACGAGCGCATCAAGGCGGCCGAACATCGCCTCTACCCATGGTGCGTGCGCGCCCTGTGCCATGGCCACCTCCGCATCGACGGCAACATCGTCGTCATCGACCCGGCCGCCGGCCCGGTCCCTACCGCCTGAGCCGTTCCCAGGAGTATCGCCGTGAGCGACGTGATCCCCGTTCGCCGAGCCCTCGTCAGTGTCTTTGACAAGGCCGGCCTTGAATCGCTGGCCAAGGGCCTGCACGGCCACGGCGTGGAGCTGATCTCCACCGGCTCGACGGCGGCCCGCATCGCCGAGACGGGCGTGCCGGTGACCCAGGTCGCGGAGGTCACCGGCTTCCCCGAGTGCCTCGATGGGCGGGTCAAGACGCTCCACCCAAACATCCATGCCGGCATCCTCGCCGACCGCTCCAAGCAGGACCACCTCGACCAGTTGGCCGACCTGGATGTGACGGCCATTGACCTGGTCGTCGTCAACCTCTACCCGTTCCGCCAGACCGTTGCGTCGGGCGCGGGACCGGACGAGATCGTCGAGATGATCGACATTGGCGGGCCGACCATGCTGCGGGCGGCCGCCAAGAACTTCTCCGGTGTCGGCGTGGTGGTCGATGCCGGCGACTACGACCGGGTGCTGGCGGAGCTGGACGCCAACGGAGGACTCACCTTGGCGTTCCGGCGCGAGCTGGCGACCAAGGCGTTCATGCACACGGCCGCCTACGACACCGACGTGGCCGCGTGGTTCCAGGGTGAGCAGAGCTGGCCCCAGCAGTTTGGCATGGCCCTGACCAAGCGCCAGGAGCTGCGTTACGGCGAGAACCCGCACCAGGGTGCGGTGCTGTACGCCGCCCCCGGCAACGTGGGCCTGGCGGCCGCCGAGCAGTTGCACGGCAAGGAGATGTCGTACAACAACTGGCTGGACGCGGACGCTGCATGGGGCATGACGATCGACTTCGAGGACCCGTGCGTGGCGATCATCAAGCACACCAACCCTGCGGGGCTTGCCGTGGGGACCTCGTTGGCGGACGCGTACCCGCGCGCGTTGTCCGGTGACCCCGTCTCTGCATACGGTGGGATCGTCGCCGTCAACCGACCGATGGACCTCGCGACTGCCCGCCAGGTCACCGAGGTGTTCACCGAGGTCGTCATCGCACCCGGCTACGACGCGCCGGCACTGGCGCTGCTGCAGGAGAAGAAGAACCTGCGCATCCTGGCGATGCCGGACGCCGCCAACCCGCCGTTCGGGCTCACGTTTCGGTCCATCAAGGGTGCCCTGCTGGTCCAGCACGAGGACCTGGGCGCCGAACCGTTCGATGAGTGGCAGGTCGTGTCAAAGGCCCAGCCAGACGACGCGATGCTGGCGGACCTGCGCTTTGCCTGGGTCGCGGCCAAGCACGTGAAGTCCAACGCCATCGTGCTGGCCAAGGACCGCCACATCGTCGGCGCCGGTGCTGGCCAGATGAGCCGGGTCGACTCGGTGCGCCTTGCCGTGGAGAAGTCCGGCGACCGCCACGTCGGCAGCGTGCTGGCGTCGGATGCGTTCTTCCCGTTCCGCGACGGGCCCGACGCGGCGGCCGCGGCTGGCGTGGTCGCCATGGTCCAGCCCGGCGGCTCGGTCCGCGACGACGAGGTCATCGCCGCCGCCGACGAGCACGGCCTGGTCATGGTCTTCACCGGACGCCGCCACTTTCGCCACTGACCTGGCACGGTGGCCGTCGTGGGCCGGGGTCGCCGGGGTGGCTGCTGTCTACGCTGCGGTCACCAAACCGCTGGAGGCGCCGTGACCGCTGAGATCCTGGACGGCAAGGCCATCGCGGCCACCGAACGCGAGCGCATCGCCGTCGAGGTGGCCGAGTTGAAGGCGCAGGGGATCACCCCGGGCCTGGCAGCGGTCCTGGTGGGCGACGATCCGGCCAGTCACATCTATGTCGGCATGAAGCACCGCGACTGCCAGGCCGTGGGCATGGAGTCGCGTGTCATCGAGCTGCCAGCCACCGTCAGCCAGCGCGAACTGCTCGACCATGTCGCAGCGCTCAACACCGACGATTCCATCGACGGCATCATCGTGCAGCTGCCGCTGCCGGAGGGCCTCGACGCGTACTCCGTGCAGGAGGAGCTCGAGCCCACCAAGGACGTCGACGCGTTGCACCCATACACCGCCGGGCGCCTCGCCGGCGGCCGCCCGACGTTCTACAGCGCCACGCCCTACGGCGTCATCCGGATCCTGGAGCATGCTGGCATCGAGACCGCCGGTCGCAACGTCGTGATCGTCGGGCGCTCCAACCTCGTCGGGCGACCACTTGCGACGATGCTGTCGTTGAAGGGGCGCGACGCGACGGTGACGCTGGCGCACTCGCGCACCCCCGACCTCGCAGGGGTCTGTCGCGGCGCCGACATCCTGATCGCCGCCGTCGGGGTACCCCACCTCATCGGCGCGGACATGGTCAAGCCCGGCGCCGTCGTGATCGACGTGGGCACGAACCGCATCGACGACAACCGCCTGGTGGGCGACGTGGACTTCGATGCCGTTGTCGAGGTGGCCGGTGCGATCACGCCCGTGCCCGGTGGGGTCGGTCCGATGACGCGGACCATGCTGCTGCAGAACACCCTCGAAGCCGCCCGGGCCCGCCGCGGCCTTCCGCGCCGCCACCAGCCTTGACGGGCGCGGTCACCGCCGCGCGACGCCGACCACGATGGCACGCGTGATCGAGATGCCCGGCATCCTGGAGTCCTTGACGTCGGTCAGGTCGAACCCCGCCTCGACCAGCGTGGCGCGCGTGTCGCGGTGCAGTTGGCAGCCGCCGGCAAGCGCGCCCCACGGCTTCTGAAGCCGCAGTTGCCAGCGCGCCACGGCAGGATCCGAGGACGCGACGTGCTCGATGACGCGCAGCGTGCCGCCGGGGCGCAGGACGCGTCGCGCCTCGGCCAGGGTCCTGAGCGGGTCGGCGACCGTGCACAGCACCAGCGTGCTGACGACGTGGTCAAAGCTCGCGTCAGGCAAGCCCAGCGCCTCGCCGTGCGCGTCCACGACCTCGACTTCCTGTCCCGGCCACGGCAACTTCGCCTCGAGCTTGGCGCGCATCTCGGGTGTCGGCTCCGCCACGACCAGTCGGGTCACGGCGTCGGGGTAGTGCGCCAGGTTGAGCCCCGTCCCGCCACCGATCTCGAGCACCTCGCCGGACAAACCTGCCAGCACGGCGACACGATGATCGCGCAGTCCGGCCCGCTCCGACGGAGCCAGCACACGGTCATACGTGGCCGCCATCAGCCGGTCGAGGATCCCCACCGTCGTGCCCTCCGTCGCGCTGTTGCCGTCGCTTCGCAGGCTAGGTCGACGACCTTGGCGAGGGGCTAGCCTCGGGCGTTCCGCCAACTTTCTCCCAGGAGACCCACCATGACCTCGCCTGTGCGTGTTGCCGTGACCGGCGCGGCCGGCAACATCGGCTATGCCCTCGTCTACCGCATCGCGTCCGGTCAGATGCTCGGCCCCGACACCCCGGTCATCCTGCAGTTGGTGGAGATCCCCCCGGCGATGGGTGCGCTCGAGGGCGTGGCGATGGAGCTGGAGGACTGCGCCTTCCCGCTGCTGGCCGGCATCGAGATGCTCGACAATCCGGTCGACGGATTCAGCGGCTCCGGCGTGGTCTGCCTGGTCGGGGCCAAGCCCCGCGGCCCGGGCATGGAGCGCGCCGACCTGCTGCGCGACAACGGCAAGATCTTCACCGGCCAGGGGGCAGCCATCGCCGGCGCCGCCAGTGACGTCAAGGTCGCCGTCGTGGGCAACCCGGCCAACACCAACGCCCTCATCGCCGCGGCCAACGCCGACGGCGTTCCAGCCGATCGTTTCACGGCGATGGTTCGCCTGGACGAGAACCGCGCCAAGTACCAGCTTGCCCACAAGGCCGGCGTCGCGGTCAGCGAGGTCACAAACCTCACCATCTGGGGCAACCACTCGCCGACGATGGTCCCGGACTTCGACAACGCGAAGATCGGCGGCAAGCCTGCCACCGACGTCATCACCGACCGCGGCTGGCTGGAGGGTGACTTCATGACCACCGTCCAGCAGCGCGGCAAGGCCGTCATCGACGCTCGTGGCCAGTCGTCGGCAGCGTCGGCAGCCAACGCGCTGATCGACCACGTGGCCAACTGGACCGGCGGCAGGCCGACAGCCCCCGGAGACTGGGTCTCCATGGCGGTGCCAAGCGATGGTTCCTACGGTGTCCCGGAGGGCCTGATCTCGGGCTTCCCCGTCACCACCGACGGCAAGGGCACCTACCAGATCGTGCAGGGCCTGGAGTTGTCGCCCTTCGCCCGGGCCAAGCTCGACGCCACGATCGCCGAGCTGTCCTCTGAGCGCGATGCCGTCACCGAGATGCTCTGACGCCCCTGCCTCGAACATTGCGGGTCGATTCCGGTCCACACGGTCGGAGCGAAATCGACCCGCAACGCGCGCCGGACTCTTGTGGGTCGATTCCGGTCCACACGGTCGGAGCGAAATCGACCCGCAACGCGCGCCGGACTCTTGTGGGTCGATTCCGGTCCACACGGTCGGAGCGAAATCGACCCGCAACGCGCGGTTGGTGGGGCGAGGTCAGGTTGGTGGGGCGCTTCGGCGGGCCAGTCCCTCGAGGAACGGGCCGGCCGGTGGCGCGGCGCGCCGCTCGTCGCGCAGTTGGGCGTGGACGATCTTGTCGTGGCGTTGGCCGCCCAGCAGCAGCGCTGATCGCAGTACGGCCTCCTCGGTGAAGCCGACCTTGGTTGCGACGCGGCGGCTGGCGTGGTTGTCGACGGCGGTGTTGATCTCCAGGCGGCTGTAGGGCAGCACGTCCCACGCCCAGTCGCGCAGCAACACCACGGCTTCGGTCACGTAGCCCTGACCGCGGGCGTCGGGGGCCGCCCAGTAGCCGATCTCGCCGACAAGATCGCGGGCGTCCGCGGCGTGGACGCCGCAGGCGCCCACGATGGCGTCGTCGCTGCGACGGTGGATCAGGAAGGGCAGGTCCCAGCCGCTGGCACGCCCGCGCTCGGCGATCGCAATGAACTCCCTGGCATGATCGGCGCTGTAGTTCGCCGGCACGCGCGTCCAGCGCGGGATCTCCGGGTCCCGGCAGATCTCGACGATCCGATCGACGTCGGCCTCGGTCGGGGGGCGCAACTCGATGCGGTCGGTGCGCAGCGGCGGGTCCGGCAGGGTCAGCGGTGGCACGCGTGCGTCCGATGGTCGTGCGAGGCAGGGCTCGTGCTTACCTCACGCGGTCCTTCATCGCAACGAAAGTCGACCCGTGCCCCGCGTCTTCTCGGGCATCCAGCCCACCGGTGACCTGCACCTTGGCAACTACCTCGGTGCACTGATCAACTGGGTCCGGATGCAGGACACCCACGACTGTGTCTTCTGCGTGGTCGACATGCACGCGGTCACCCTCGACTACGACCGCGACGGCTTGGCCGGCCGCACGGTCGAAATGGCCACCAACCTCCTGGCCGTCGGTGTCGACCCGGCACGCTCGATCCTGTTCGCGCAGTCCCACGTGGGTGACGTCCACGGCGAAGCGACGTGGTTGCTGAACTGTTCGACGCGGTTCGGTGAGCTGAACAAGCAGCCGCAGTGGAAGGAGAAGGGCCTGGGCAAGGACTCTGCCAGCATGGGGCTGTTTGACTACCCCGTCCTGCAGGCCGCCGACATCCTGCTCTACCACGCCGACGAGGTGCCGGTCGGCGAGGATCAGCGCCACCACGTCGAACTGACCCGCAACATTGCGCACCGCTTCAACAGCCGGTTCGCAGCGCCGGATGCCCCCATCTTCACGCTGCCGACGGCGATCCACCCGAAGGAGGCGGCGCGCGTGATGGACCTGCAGAACCCGACGGCGAAGATGTCGAAGTCCGCCGACTCGCCCAAGGGGACGGTGCTGGTCCTGGACGATCCGGCGAAGGTGGCCAAGAAGATTCGCGCGGCGGTCACCGACTCGGAGACCGAGGTTCGCCACGATCGCCACAGCAAGCCCGGTGTGGCCAACTTGCTTGAGATGATGAGCGTCGCCACCGGCCGGACCATCGATGACCTGGTCGGCGACTATGCCACGACGGGGTACGGACGTTTCAAGGGCGATGTCGCCGAGGCGGTCGTGGAGATGCTGCGGCCGGCCCGGGAGCGCCACGCGGCGCTGTCGGCCGACCCCGGCGAGGTGGCACGGATCCTGCGTGAGGGCGCAACGCGCGCTCGCGCGATCTGCGAACCCACGCGCGACCTCGCCAAGGCCGCCATGGGCTTTCTGACGGCCTGACCTCAGCTGCGTCCCAACGCGGCGGCGGCGCCGGGCCACTCCTCGGTCGTGGTGACCCACAGTTCGTGGTCGCGCCAGACGCCGTCAACGCGGACCAGCCGTGGCAGGTACGCCTCCAACCGATAGCCCAGCGCGCGGACCAGCGCCACCGAGCGCGTGTTGGTCGGCTGGATGCCCGCCTCAATGCGGTGCAGGCCAAGTCCCTCGAACGCGATGTCCGTGGCCTTGGCCACGGCGGTGCGCATGACCCCGCGACCGTCGCTGCCGCTGAATGCGTAGTAGCCCAGGGTCGTGCCCAGGTAGTTGCTGTGGATGATGTCCTGCAGGTTCACCACACCGGCCAGTCGCTCGCGCCACCAGACCAGGTACGACACCTGGCTGTCAGGCTCGAACCGTTCGAGGTAGGCGGCGAACTCCTGCGGGTCGCGCGCTGGGGCGACCCAGCTGCCGTGCAGGTCGATGCTGGCGTTGCTGGCCTCGAGGAACGCGGCGCAGTCGTCGCCGGTCGGATGGCGCAGCTCCACCTCGTCGAGCAGCAGGGGTGATGGGTGGGCGACGGCGGCGGCTGCCGCCATGTCGCGGTGGAGGGCGTCAAGGACGGCCTGGGCGGCCGTACGGCTGGCCTCGTCGCCGCGAGCGAACACGCGAGCCGCGATGGCATCATCGGATGTGAAACGTCGGGGCAGCGACACGGGCGACGGCCTTGACACGTTGGCGCGGGGCAAGCCTGCCGTGTCGCGTGGATCGTGTCTCGGATCATCGGCGGTTGGCGTCCCGTCGGCTGGCGGCGGCGGACTAGCGTCGGCGCGGCGCGCCGGCAGCCACGCGGCCAGGCCGCCTCCCACGATTCGCCACCGCACGGAGAATGTCCCTTGTCCACGGCCACCGCTGCGCCCACGAAGAAGAAGTTGCCCTGGATCGTGGAGTTGTACGGCTCCGCGCTGGGCAAGAAGTACGTGATGGCGATCACGGGCGTGGTCGGCCTCGGCTTCGTGATCGCCCACATGATCGGCAACCTGAAGATCTATCTCGGTGCCGAGTCGATCAACTTCTACGGCGAGTGGTTGCGCGACGGCCTGGGCTACCCGGTGGTCCCGCACACGGTGACCCTGTGGATACTGCGCCTGTCGTTGATCGCTGCGTTGGTCCTGCACGTCCATGCGGCGGTCGCGTTGACCGTCATGAACAAGAAGGCGCGCCCGGTCGAGTACCAGTCCAGGCGCCACTACATCGCGGCGGACTTCGCCGGCCGCTCGATGCGCTGGACCGGCGTGATCGTCCTGCTCTACATCGCCTACCACCTCGCCGACCTGACCTGGGGGTGGGCCAACCCGGACTACGTGCGCGGTGACGTCTACGGGAACATGGTCGCGTCGTTGTCGCAGATCCCGGTGGCGGCCCTGTACATCGTCGCAACACTTGCCCTGGGCGTGCACCTCTACCACGGCGTCTGGTCGATGTTCCAGAGCCTGGGCCTGAACAACCGGACGTTCAACAGCTACCGACGGGCCTTGGCGATCGGCATCGCGGCGCTGATCACGATCGGGAACCTGAGCTTCCCGATCACGATTGGGTCCGGCCTGGTCGACGACGAACGACCAGCACGGACCGTCCTGACCGAGGATCACGGCTGACGCCGGACGCCACCACGCGACGACGATGCACCCGCAGGAGACGCAGTCATGACCGTGCTCGACTCGAAGGTCCCGGATGGCGACCTGTCGACCATGTGGGAGACCCACAAGTTCGACATGTCGCTGGTCGCCCCGAACAACAAGCGCAAGTTCGACGTGATCATCGTCGGCACAGGCCTGGCCGGTGCCTCGGCGGCCGCCACGCTGGGCGAACTGGGCTACAACGTCAAGGTCTTCACGTTTCACGACTCAGCGCGGCGCGCCCACTCGATCGCGGCGCAGGGCGGCATCAACGCGGCCAAGAACTACCAGGGCGATGGCGACTCGGTCTGGCGGCTGTTCTACGACACCGTCAAGGGCGGCGATTACCGCAGCCGTGAGGCCAACGTCCATCGCCTTGCCGAGGTGTCGTCGAACATCATCGACCAGTGCGTGGCCCAGGGTGTCCCGTTCGCGCGGGAGTACGGCGGGCTGCTGGACAACCGCTCGTTCGGTGGCGCGCAGGTCAGCCGCACGTTCTACGCGCGGGGCCAGACCGGGCAGCAGTTGCTGCTGGGCGCGTACCAGGCGCTGTCCAAGCAGGTCGGCCTGGGCACGGTCAAGCTCCACAACCGCGTGGAGATGCTGGACCTGGTCGTCAAGGACGGCCGCGCCTGCGGCATCGTCGTGCGTGACCTCGTCACCGGCGAGCTGTCCAGTCACTCGGCCCACGCGGTCGTGCTGGGAACCGGTGGCTACTCCAACGCCTTCTACCTGTCCACGAACGCGATGAAGAGCAACACGACGGCGGCGTGGCGCGCCCATCGCAAGGGCGCATTCTTCGCCAACCCCTGTTACACGCAGATCCACCCGACGTGCATTCCGGCCGCCGAGGAGTTCCAGTCCAAGCTGACCCTGATGAGCGAGTCGTTGCGCAACGACGGGCGCATCTGGGTGCCGCGCGATCCCGCCGACAAGCGGCCCGCGGCAGAGATCCCGGCGGAGCAGCGCTACTACTACCTCGAGGAGCGGTACCCGTCGTTCGGCAACCTGGTGCCCCGCGACGTGGCATCGCGCAACGCCAAGAACGTGGTCGATGACGGCCACGGCGTCGGCCCGCTGCAGAACGGCGTCTACCTCGACTTCTCCACGGCGATCGAGCGGCTGGGCGCCGACGTCATCGAGGACCGCTACAGCAACCTGTTCGAGATGTACGAGCGCATCACCGGCGAGAACCCGTACAAGCGCCCGATGCGCATCTACCCCGCACCGCACTACACGATGGGCGGTTTGTGGGTGGACTACCACCTGGAGACCAATGTCCCAGGGCTGTACTGCATCGGCGAGGCGAACTTCTCCGACCATGGGGCCAACCGGCTGGGCGCGTCAGCGCTGATGCAGGGCCTGGCTGATGGCTACTTCGTGTTGCCCTACACGATCGGCGACGGTCTCGCACCGCTGCTGAACACCCCGCCGGTGGCCAGCGACGATCCGGTCTTCGTCCAGGCGGAGAAGGACGTGTCCGACCGCATCCGCCAGTTCACGGCCGTCAAGGGCTCGCGGTCGATCGAGTGGTTCCACCGCGAGCTGGGCAAGATCATGATCGAGCACTGCGGCATGGCCCGCAACGAGGCCGGGCTGACCCAGGCGCTGCGCGACATCCCTGCCCTGCGCGACGAGTTCTACAAGGACGTCCGCGTCCCGGGCGACCCGATGTCGATGAACCAGTCGGTCGAGAAGGTCCTGCGTGTTGAGGACTTCTTCGAGCTGTCCGAGCTGATGTGCCAGGACGCGCTCGACCGGCGCGAGTCCTGCGGTGGCCACTTCCGTGAGGAATCCCAGACCGACGACGGCGAGGCAAAGCGTGACGATGAGAACTACGCCTACGTCGCCGCCTGGGAGTTCGCCGGCCCTGGTCAGTCTGCGACGTTGCACAGGGAAGACCTCACCTTCGACAACGTGGCGCTGACGCAGCGTTCCTACAAGTGAGCGGGGAGACGATGGCGACCTCCACGAACGGCTCGGATCACGGCAAGGCCGCCGCCGCTGCTGCTGCGGCGCCCGACGGCCACGCGAACCTGGACCTGACGCTGCACATCTGGCGACAGGCCGGACCCGACGACGCTGGTGCGTTCAAGACCTACGAGCTCCGGGACGTGTCCGAGGACATGTCGTTTCTGGAGATGCTCGACCTGCTCAACGAAGAACTCGTCATGAAGGATGAGGAGCCGATCGAGTTCGAACACGACTGCCGCGAAGGCATCTGCGGCTCGTGCGGGCTCATGATCAACGGCCAGGCGCACGGCCCGCAGCTGGGTACCGCGACCTGCCAGCTCCACATGCGCCAGTACCGGTCCGGTGACACGATCATCATCGAGCCCTGGCGTGCTGCGGGGTTCCCGGTGATGAAGGACCTGGTCGTCAACCGTGACGCGTTCGACCGGATCGTGGAGGCCGGCGGTTTCATCTCCGCCAACTCCGGTGGGGCCCCGGACGCCAACCTCATGCTGATCGGCAAGGAGGTTGCGGACCTGTCGATGGATGCCGCACAGTGCATCGGTTGCGGTGCCTGCGTGGCGTCGTGCCCCAACGGCGCGGCCCAGCTGTTCACGTCGGCCAAGGCCGCGCACCTGAACCTGTTGCCACAGGGCCAACCGGAGCGCTACGAACGCGTCGAGTCCATGGTGGACACCATGGAGGAGTACTTCGGATCCTGCACCAACCACGGCGAGTGCGAGTCGGCGTGTCCGAAGGGGATCTCGATCGACTTCATCGCGATGCTGAACGCGGACTACCTCAAGGCCAAGTTCCGCAACCGCCGCACCGCTGGCGCCTGACGGCGTCTGGACGCCCCTGGCAGCGTTGCCGATCCTCGACGATGCTTCGCATCGACTCCGGTCGGCGCCTCACCAGGAACGCCCAGCCACTCGTCAGGCGCCAGCGGCGTCTGGACGCCCTGAGGCGAGCGCGCTGTGCGGCAGATTCCTCGTCCGCGACAGGAATCGTGGGGCAACGCGTTGAAGGTCTCCCCAACTGGGGAGACCTTCCATGCTGACCACACGCCGCATCGCACTGACCGGGCTTGCACTCGGGCTCGCACTGACCGCCGTCGCTGCCGAAGAGCCAACCGGCGCGCCCACGATCGAGGCCACGGCCACGATCGACGGAGCAATGGTGACCGTCACCGGGACCGCCGCGCGCGGCAACCCGGGTGCGGAGGAAGTCGGTGGCACCGTCGCAGCCTTCCAGGGTGCCGCGGCCGGCGACGCGATTGGCCTGGGCCTGCAGGGTGCTCTCATCGAACACCTCGACGACGGCCTGCGCTTCACGTGGGACCTGGCCAGCCTGCCCGCGCCGCCCGCACCCGAGGTGATCCGCTACACGTGGTCGTTCGGCATCGGCCAGGAGACGTTCCAGCTGCAGGCCAAGACCACCAACCTGGTCGGCACGACCATGGCGGACGACCCCGCCGGTCACGTGACCAATGCCGGCGCGTCGTTCCAGATGCGTGGCAACTGCGCGGACAACTTCCAGGGTGCTCCGGTGTCCAACTGCCCGCATGTCACTTGGCTCAGCGGTGAGTTCGACACGGCCGCGGGTGCGGTCATCATGGACGTGCCGTACGGCAGCCACGATGCCATCCAGCCCGGCGTCGTCATCGAGTCGGTCGAAACCGCCGCGATGTCGATTGCCGCGTCCGGCCAGGTCGGCGTGTCCAACGCCACGACCAGTGCCTACATCAACGCCTGGGGCAAGTACTACGTCGACCTGGTCGTGTTCGTCGGTGGCGACGACGCCGACAAGGACCCCGAGAAGGTCAAGGTCAACACGCCCGTCGAGTGGCACGAGGACGGCACGTTCACGGCCACGTTCGAGCTTGAGGATGGCGAGATCCCGTGGGCCCGCGCCTGCACCGGCTTCACCTGCACCGCGATCCCCCTCGCCTGATCCCCACCGGCGGCTTGGTGACGGTCACTGGAAGCTGACGAACCAGGGGACGGGGTCCAGCGCAAGGACCTGCTCGGGCGTGGCCATGGGGCTGTCCTCGTCGTAGAAGTTCTTCCACCCCGGCCACCAGCGCTGGCCGGGGTCGATGACTGCGTCGTAGGTGTCGTACTTGGAGAACAGCCCTCCCTGGCCGTCCATGTGGATCATCACGGCCAGCTCGGCCGGCGTGCGGATCGTGTCCCGGTTGGTGATCATCGAGAACCGGAACTGGTGCACGATCAGCAACTTCTGCGGCAGCGCCTCCTCGCGGACGATCCCGGCGAGCCAGTCCACGACCTGGTTGACCTCGGACCCGTCGACGCTGCCGACCTGGCGCAGGTGGACCTGGTCCGGCTTCAGTCGCCACTCGGGATCCAGCGCCAGGCCGACGTCGGGCTCGCGCAGCAGGTCCTCGTACATCCTGGCCTGCGTCAGGAAGTCGGTCCGGCCGGGCTGCAGGTCAAGGACCAGGTAGATCCCGCGGGCCCGGGCCACCGCGTGGATCTCCTGCATGCGCTCCAGCGGCATCGGTGCGGAGTAGTCGCCGTCGGGCGTCGCGCTGGCTGACGCCAGCGTCGTGATCACGTCGAACGCCGGCACGGTCGGGATGCCGTCGGCGTCGTAGCCCTGGGCGACCTGCAGGACGCGGTCTGCGGCCTGTTCGGGCGGCTGTTCGCCGAACACGCCCAACGAGCCGTGGCTGGCATGGCCGTACAGGGCGACAAATCGCCGGTGCGGGAACAGGATCTGTCCGCCGCCCGGCAGCTCGTCCCCGCGCAGGACCACGTCGACCTGCCAACCGACGTCGTCGCTGGCCACGATGGCCGCGCCGTCGGGCGCGCTGACGATGACGGCCGGGGGCGTGACGCCGACGTCGGCGCTGGCAGGCTGCGGCGCCAGGTCGGACAGCGTGCGTCCTGACCAGACGGGGTCGCGCAGGTCGGTCACCGCGTGCTCGACGATCACGAACCCGGCACTTGCCGCGGCCGCTCCCACGACCGCCAGGTGGCTGAGCTGGGCATCGTCGTCGGGATCCACCGGGGGCAGGACCCACGCGCCCGCGCCGTCCGCGCCGTCCGCGCCGTCCGCGCCGTCCGCGCCGTCCGCGCCGTCCGCGCCCGCGCCGTTCGCTCCGTCTGCCCCGTCGAACGACGGCGCCGTCTGGCGGAGCAGGTCCGGCCTCGCCGCGTTGATCCACTGGTCCTCGACGTCGTCGCGACCGAGTCGTTGCAGCAGGCGCAGGAGGTCGAACGCTCCGGAGCCCTGCGGCCCGACCAACGTGACCGAGGCCGCCGCGGTCAACAGGTCCAGCGCCTCAGCCGGCACGGGCACGGGCAGGGGAAGCAGGACCTCGCCCCGGGTGGCGGCCACGGTGGCGGCGACCGCCACGGCATGCGCGTCACCGGCGTGGGCGACGACCAGGTGCCTACCACCAAGTTCCTGCGCGACCAGGAGCGCGATCGTGGTGGCGTCGTCGTCAGGGGTGCCAAGGCGCCGCGCCTCGGCGCCGGCGACCTGCCCGCGCCCGGCGCCGCCGACCGCAATGACCTCGTCAGGTGCCAGGTCGGCCAGACCCGGCACGGAGCCGTCAGCGGCCTCGACCAGCAGCGCCGCCCCGGTCGCGGCGGCAAGACTGGCCGCCACCGCCGTGATCGCTGGCCGGTCGGCCGGCGCGACCACGACCCTCGGCGCCGAACCCCAGACCGCCAGCGTGGCGGCCGTGTTGCCGGACACCGCGATGGGCTCGGCGGGCCGCGTCGTGTAGGGGGAGGCCAAGTAGGTGGGCCGCGGTGGGTCGGCCACCTCGGTGGGTTCTTCCGAGGCAGCAGGTGACGCGGTCGGCGTGGGGGTCGTGGCGGGGTCGTCCGTGCCGCCTCCGGGGAGTGCTGCGATGTCGCCCGCGTCGCTGCACGCCGACAGGGTGATGGCGACGGCGGCCGCGAGCGCCAGGACGCGACGGGCGGGCAAGGTGGCTCCGGTGGGGTTCGACGGTCGTCTGGTGCAACGGGCCGACGCTAACCCGGCCGTTCGCGCCGACCATGTTGGTCGCAACCCCCTCGATCGAGGGTGTTTCGACGACTCTGGTCGCGTTGCAGGTCGATGGCGGGCGGGTCCTTGTGGCTGGGGGGTGCGGCCTACGCTCGCGGGCCATGGTGGAGGTGCCCGTGAGCGACATCCAGCTGGCCGAAGGCTTCGACCCCGTCGACTGGTGGGCGTGGGAAGCGGCCGTGAAGGACGCGCTGGGCGGCAAGGACGCGAAGAGCCTCGTCCGGTCCGTCGGCGGCGTCAGTGCGCGCCCGCTGTACGTGCGCGGTGACGACGACCACGGGGCGCCTGCGCTGCCGATGCGCACCGGCCCCTGGGGCGTTCGCGTCCGCGTCATGCATCCCGACCCCGTCGCGGCCAACCGACTCGCCCTCGACGAGCTGCACAGGGGGGCGGACCAGGTCGCCTTCCGGCTGGACGTGGCGACTCGGTCGGGTCGCGGGGACGACGACCTGCGCGCCGTGGACGGCACCGCCGTTGCCGGGGTCGACGATGTGCGCGGACTGGTCGACGGCATCCTGTTGGACCTGGCAACCGTGGCACTGGATGCGGGTGCGGCATTTGCCGCCGCCGGGCACGCGCTGCTGGACGAGGCCGCTGCGCGTGGCCAGCAGGCAAGCGCCCGGCTGTCACTGGGGGCAGATCCTGTCGGCACGCTCGCCACGCTGTCCGCACTGCCGCAGGGGCTCGACGCTGCCACCGCCGACTTCGTCGAACTGGTCCGGCGTGCCGCGGAGTTCGGCCCGGACGTGCGGGCGGCATCGGTCACGACCGCTGCCCACCACCTGGCCGGCGGCGACGAGGTGGACGACCTGGCGTTGCTGGTGGCGCGTGGCGTGGATGTCCTGCGAACGCTCACCGACCACGGTGTCGACCTCGACGTCGCGCTGGGCCAGCTCGAGTTCCGGGTTCCGGTCGGTGTGGACCAGTTCCTTGCCATCGCCAAGCTCCGCGCGCTGCGGTGGATGTGGTGGCGCGTCACCGAGGCCGCCGGCGCGGCCCCGGCGGATCGCGTCGCCCACGTGCACGCCGACGTGGCCGAGGTGTCGATGACGGCACGCGACCCGTGGGTCAACATGCTGCGCGGCACCATCGCGTGCTTCGCGGCCGGCGTCGGCGGGGCCGACAGCGTCACCGTCCTGCCGTTCGATGCGCGCGCCGTCGATGCCCGCTCGGGCGGTGCGGCGGTGCCCGGTTCGCTCGGCCGACGGATTGCGCGCAACACCCAACTGGTGCTGCAGCGCGAGTCGCGACTGGACCACGTCACTGACCCGGCGGCGGGCTCCTGGTACGTCGAGTCGTTGACGACGCAATTGGCCATGGAGGCATGGCGCCGCTTCCAGGAGGTCGAGGCCGCCGGCGGGGCGCTGGCAGCGCTGCAGGCCGGGCTGCCACAGGACTGGGCGACAGCGTCGCGGGAGCGTCGCGATGCGCAGGTCGCGACCCGTCGGCAGGCGGTGACGGGCGTGTCCGAGTTCGCCAACGTCGCCGAGGAGTCGGTGCAGGGCGAGGCCGTGGATCGCCCGGCGATCGCGGCCGCGGCGGTGGCCAGGGCGCCAGACCAGGAGCCGTTGGTGGCGAAGGTCGGCACCGCGACCGAGGTGGCCCCGTTCCCGATCGCACCGATCGCTGGCGCGTTCGAGGCGCTGCGGGACGCGGCCGATGCTGCAGCCGCCGCCAAGGGCGACCACCCACGCATCCTGCTGGCCAACATCGGCCCCGCCGTGCGCCACAACGCCCGCGCCACGTTCGCCCGCAACGCGTTCGAGGCCGGCGGCATCCGAGCTGTCGGCGAGGGTGGCCATGACACCGCTGTCGAGGTGGTCGCCGCGCTGAAGAGGCACCGCGCGGTGCTGGCCGTGGTCTGCGGCGACGACGACCAGTACGCCAGCCACGCACGCGCGTTCGCCGGGGCGCTGAAGGTGGCCGGTGCCGAGCAGGTCTGGCTGGCTGGCCGGCCGGACACACTGTGGGCCGACGCGGACCAACACCTCGACGGCTATGTCCATGCCGGGGCTGACCTGCTGGCGGTCCTGCGCAGCGCCCACGCCGCCCTCGGTCTGGCCCAGGAGGTCTCGGCATGAGAATGCCCGACTACACCTCGCTGAAGCTGTTCGGTGGTGAGGCGCCGGCCATGCCCGCCGACGACCGCGCGCCGTGGCTCACGCCAGAGGGCATCGAGGTGGCTGCACGCCACAGCGCCGCCGACCGTGACGGGCTGGACTTCCTGGACGGCTACCCCGGGTTTGCGCCGTTCCTGCGGGGCCCCTACCCGACCATGTATGCCCAGCATCCGTGGACGATCCGCCAGTACGCCGGCTTCTCCACCGCCGAGGAATCCAACGCGTTCTATCGCCGCAACCTCGCTGCTGGCCAGAAGGGCCTGAGCGTGGCCTTCGACCTGGCCACCCACCGCGGCTACGACTCGGACCATCCCCGAGTGGCCGGCGACGTGGGCATGGCGGGGGTGGCGATCGACTCGATCCTGGACATGGAGATCCTGTTCGGCGGGATCCCGCTGGACCAGATGTCGGTGTCGATGACCATGAACGGTGCAGTGCTGCCGATCCTGGCGCTCTACATCGTGGCGGGCGAGGAACAGGGCGTCGAGCACCGCCAGCTTGCCGGGACCATCCAGAACGACATCCTCAAGGAGTTCATGGTCCGCAACACCTACATCTATCCGCCGGCCCCCAGCATGCGGATCATCAGCGACATCTTCGCCTGGACGGCCAAGGAGATGCCGCGCTTCAACTCGATCTCGATCTCCGGCTATCACATGCAGGAGGCCGGGGCGACGGCCGACCTTGAACTGGCCTACACGATTGCCGACGGCATCGAGTACCTGCGGGCGGGCATCGCTGCCGGCATGGACGTGGATGCGTTCGCGCCGCGGCTGTCGTTCTTCTGGGCCATCGGCATGAACACGTTCATGGAGATCGCCAAGCTGCGGGCGGCGCGGCTGCTGTGGGCCAACCTCGTGCGCGACAACTTCGCGCCGAGCAACCCGAAGTCGCTGTCGTTGCGGACGCACTCGCAGACGTCGGGCTGGTCGCTGACTGCCCAGGACGTCTTCAACAACGTGATCCGCACCTGCGTGGAGGCGATGGCGGCGACCCAGGGCCACACCCAGTCGTTGCACACCAACTCCCTCGACGAGGCATTGGCCCTGCCGACGGACTTCTCCGCGCGCATCGCCCGCAACACCCAGCTCTTCCTGCAGCAGGAGTCCGGGACCACGCGCACGATCGACCCGTGGGGCGGCTCGTACTACGTGGAGCGCCTCACCCACGACCTGGCGGCACGGGCGCTGGAGCACGTCACCGAGGTCGAGCGCGAGGGCGGGATGGCCAAGGCGATCGAGGCCGGCATCCCCAAGATGCGCATCGAGGAGGCAGCGGCACGGACCCAGGCGCGGATCGACTCCAGCGACCAGGCCGTCATCGGCGTCAACCAGTTCCGACTGGATCACAACGAGGACATCCCGGTCCTCAAGGTCGACAATGCCGAGGTGCGCGCCGCTCAGATCGCCCGCCTGGAGCGGCTGCGGGCCGAGCGTGACGAGGTCGACGTCATGGCTGCGCTGGAGGCGCTGACCGAGGCAGCGGGATCCGGCACGGGCAACCTGCTGGAGTTGTCGGTCAACGCCGCACGTGCACGCGCCAGCGTCGGGGAGATCTCGGCCGCGATGGAGCGCGCCTGGGGGCGCCACGTTGCCACCATCCGAACCATCCAGGGTGTCTACCGAGCGGAGGCCGGTGCGATGACCGAGGCCGTGGATCGCGTCCGCGCACTGGCCGACCACTTCGCCGCCGTCGAGGGGCGCCGGCCGCGGATCCTGGTCGCGAAGATGGGCCAGGACGGCCACGACCGCGGCCAGAAGGTGATCGCGTCGGCGTTCGCCGACCTCGGGTGGGACGTCGACGTCGGCCCGCTGTTCGCCACACCAGAGGAGGCCGCTCGCCAGGCCGTCGAGAATGACGTCCATGTCGTCGGCGCGTCGTCGCTGGCGGCCGGTCACCTGACGCTGGTGCCTGAGCTCGTACGCGCCCTGCGCGACGTCGGCCGTGAGGACGTCATGGTCGTGGTCGGCGGCGTCATCCCGCCGGACGACGTCGAGCCCCTGAAACAGATGGGCGCCGCGGCCGTCTTCCCCCCGGGCACGGTGATCGCCACTGCCGCCGAGGACCTGCTGGTCAAGCTGCTCACGGCCCTGGGTCATCCCCAGCCGAGCTGACCGATGTGAGCGGCACGGCCCGGCAACGACCACGGCGGGTGGGGCCGACGTGGTGCGTGCGGTGGCGCAAGTTCGGCGGGCAGTCTTCGCTCGGATGTCCGGATTGCGTTCGTCGGCCGCACGAAGTCGGAACGTGGCAGGGGCGCGCCCCAGCGGCGTGGAAGTCGGCCAGTGTTGTCGCGGGAATCCGGGTCTGAGGGGACCGACCGCGGCGCGTCACAGGAGCCCCACTCGTGCGAAGCCGACTGAAGTTGATCCTGCTGTTGATCATTGGCCTGTTGGGCTCGGTGGTCTCACCCGCCGCCGCCAGTCCCGCGGACGAGTACGGCGGCCCGTACTTCGGGGCCGACAACTTCCCCCCCGCCTGCCAGTCGGACATGTACGACGCCAACGGCAACCGAGCGCAGAACTGGAAGACCGACCCGTTGCCTGGCGGTCTGGTCGGCGGTGGTGGCGGGTCGGTTCCCGACGCCGCGTGTCACCACATGCGCACGGACATGAACGGCCTGGACTCCCCGCAGGTCGACGTGCTGATCATGGTGCCGATCTCGCCCACCGCCGAGCGTGACATGCGGATCATGCGCCAGTCGATCGAGATGTGGGACGCCGGGATCGACTACCTCGCTCCGCAGATGGGGCTGGACTGGTTGTCCGAGAACGTCGAGTTGAACATCTTCGTGGAGTACATGGACGTCGAGTCCGACCCCACCGCGATCAACCTGTACCCGATTGCCGACCCGGAGATCGTGGTCATCGCGTCCAACCCGGTCGGTGGCGTCGGGATCGGGATCGACCCGCTCGGTCTCAACCTGTGTTACGGGGTGCCCGGTTCGGCACCGATCACGGCGTGGCAGGACCTGCCGGGCTTCGATGGCCATCACGAGACCAGCGGTACCTACACCGAGGACTGTGGCGGGGCCGGCGGCAACATCTGCTTCGCGGTCAACGGCGCGATCGACCCGGACCCCGAGTCGATCGACTTCTTCAGCCTGTTCGACCTGGTGTCGCACGAGTTCGGCCACTGCATGACCATCGGCCACGTCGGTGACGGTGCCGAGGGCTCGTGGGGCGGTCTGCCGACCAACGACATCATGGCCTACCACACCGATCCGGTGGACCTGAACAAGTGCGTGTCGACGCTGGACGTCGAGGGCGTCGCCACGGTGATGAGCCGGTACGTCGACATCGACAACAACGGCGCCTTCGACGACGAGTTGCTCGCCAATGACCGCCTCGGTGAGGGCGGCAACCCGTTCGTCACCCAGGCGCCCAGCGACCACCTGTACGCGTCCAGCACCGGCTCGCCACGCGACTGTCCGCAGCCCGACCTGGGCGTCGTTGCGGGTGCACGGACCAACTGGACGCCGGTCCCCGCCGACAGCGCCGTCGCCAAGGTGCTCACCGTCACCGGCCCAGGGGACGGTGCGGTTGTCGAGGCAGACACGGTCACCGTGACCGGCACGGTCGAGCGGCAGGTCACCGAGCAGCTGCCCGACACTGACGTCACCGTGCAGGACCCGGCGGCCGACGGGGTGAGCCCCGCGGCGGACTACCTGTCCCTGAACGTGAAGGTGACCGCCGATCAGGTCATCGCGACGGCCGGGTTGGCGCAGTTGGCCACGGCCGCTGACCCGTACAACACGCAGTATCGCTTCGTCATCGGCTCCCAGTGGTTCGACACGGAGTTGGACGCAGGCGGTGCAGTCGTCACCACCCACAAGGAGTCATCCAGCGGCGCCACCGGCGAGGGAGTGGTCACGCCATACGCGACAGCGGTGTGGGACGCGGACGCCAACACGATCACGTGGTCGGTCGATCGCGTGTTCCTCGATGGCCTCGCTGAGGTCGCCCCGTACGACGTTGCGGCGTGGACCTACACGGGCCTGCTCGTGACCCTGCGCGACGACCTCGTGCCGAACTCGGGGACGTTCCAGGTGCAGGCTCCCGTCGCCCAGTCGGCGTCGACCGTGCTCCCTGCCCCGGGCGCCTACCTCGACACGGTCGACTTCAACACTGGCGGTGACTTCAACAACAACTTCTGGACGCTGGAGTCGTCCTTCGGGATCGGCCTCAGCCCCGGACACACGTTCAGCCACCAGTTGACCCAGCCCAGCGATGTCACGATCACGCTGGCATGGGTCGATGACACGATTGGCCTGCAGGAGGCCACCACCAGTGACCTCGACCTGTACGTCACCGGTACCTGGGTTGACAACACGGCACTGGACGAGTCCAGCGCCGGCAACACGATCGAGAGCGGAGCCAGTGAGACGCTGACGCTGGTCGGCGTGAAGGGCAACCTCACGTTGCACGTCGACCCCTTCCTCGTCACAGACGCGGGCGCCGGGACCACCTACGTGCTGGTCGCTGAGATCACCACGTCGGCGGATGCGGTCGACACCGACGGCGACGGCGTCTACGACACCGACGATCGTTGCCCTGCGACCAGTGGCACCACGTTCGACGGGTGCCCGGACGATGATGACGACGGGGTTGCCGACGACCTCGACGCCTGCCCGGGCGAGTACGGCACCGGCGCGAACGGGTGTCCTGCCCTGCCGACCGAGTACGTGGAGGTCACCGTCGACGGCGGCGCGACGATGCTCCAGAGCGTCGACACGTCCAACGGCCCGGACTCGTTCGCAATCCCCGTCTCGCTCGATGGCGACGGCGCGCACGAGCTGGTCGTCAACTGGGTCGGCAACACCGGGACGCTGGCGACGGCGACCCTGAGCGTGACCCGTCAGAGTGTGAGCGACACCGACGGCGACGGCGTCGAGGACGGCGTCGACAACTGCGTGGACGTCGCGAACACCGACCAGACCGACACCGACGGTGACGGGATCGGTGACGCGTGTGACGCCCTGACCGACAGCGACGGTGATGGCGTGGCCGACGCGTCGGACAACTGCGTGGACGTCGCGAACCCCGACCAGACCGACACCGACGGTGACGGCATCGGCGACGCGTGTGACGCGCTCAACGACACCGACGATGACGGTGTCGCGGACGACGTCGACAACTGCCGGACCATTGCCAACGCGGACCAGGCCGACACGGACGATGACGGCATCGGCGACGCGTGCGACGACTTCACGGACACCGACGATGACGGTGTCGCGGACGACGTCGACAACTGCCGGACCATTGCCAACACGGACCAGGCCGACACCGATGGTGACGGGATCGGTGACGCGTGCGACGACCTGACCGACACCGATGGTGACGAGGTCGAGGATGAGGTCGACAACTGCGTCGACGTCGCGAACGCCGACCAGACCGACACCGACGGTGACGGGCTTGGCGACGCGTGTGACGACTTCAACGACACCGACAACGACGGCATTGCGGACGAGGTCGACAACTGCGTGGACGTCGCCAACGCCAGCCAGGCCGACACGGACGGTGACGGCATCGGCAACGCCTGCGACGACCTGACCGACAGCGATGGTGACGGGGTTGCCGATGACGTCGATGCCTGCGAGGGCTTTGACGACGCGGTCGACCCCGACGGGGATGGCACGCCGAATGGGTGCGACACGACCCCGAATGGTGAAGGCAACGCCAACGCCAACACCGCGGATGCTGACCTCGACGGCGTCGACAACGCCAGCGACAACTGCCGGGACGACGCGAACGCAGACCAGGCAGACATGGATGGCGACGGCAAGGGCGACGCGTGCGACCGCGACATCGACGGCGACAGGCAGTCCAACGAGAAGGAGTTGCAGTACGGCTCCGACCCGTACGACCCGACGAGCATCTACATCAAGTGAGCTGACGGCCATCCGCAAGGCTGTAGGGACGGCCCGCGACC
>Ga0326597_10000367_pt1 | contig 82815 bp, 84 predicted proteins | sample RVTome_12_FD_203789 | JGI IMG/M metagenome (GOLD analysis project Ga0326597, IMG submission 203789) | Soil microbial communities from uranium-contaminated site in the Upper Colorado River Basin, Wyoming, United States - RVT100D185 | ecosystem: Environmental > Terrestrial > Soil > Contaminated >...
CTGGCCGCGGTGTCATGAGCAGTATGCGATCTCCCAAGTAGATCGCCTCATCGATAGAATGGGTGACAAAGAGCATGGTGTTCCGTTCCTGCTCCAAGATCTTAGAAAGCTCTTCCTGAAGCGTTTCGCGTGTCTGGGCGTCGAGGGAGCCGAAGGGCTCGTCCATTAGGAGTAACGAAGGATTGACCGCCAAGGCGCGCGCCAGTCCCGCCCTTTGTTGCATGCCGCCAGAGAGTTGGTAGGGATATGCCTTCTCAAAGCCTTTAAGGCCGACGATCTCGATGTATCGCCGTACTGATCGAGCGATCTCTTCTCTGGGGCGTCCTCTTAAGGCTAATCCGTAGGCAATATTCTCTTCGAGGTTTTTCCAAGGAAACAGGCCAAAGTGTTGGAAGACCATCGCCACATCCGGGCGCGGCGCTGTAACCGGCTCTCCGTCCAGCAGGATCTCGCCGTGATCCCGGGCAATGAGACAATCCAGAAGGCGCAGCAGCGTGGTTTTCCCGCAGCCGCTCGGTCCCAGGATGCAGAGGCTTTCGTAAGGCTGGACCTCAAAACTGATGTCCTGCAAGGCCACGACCCTGCCGCCGTTATAACTCTTGGTGAGGTGGCGGACGGCGATCTTTGCCATAGAAAAAAGTGCACGGGTAACTAGCCCGGATAATTCATCGAGCAGCAACCAAGGAGCAATCCTCTTCGGTCGCGGGCAATGGACCTGTGCCTCGAATCGGAGTGTGAACTTACATGGCGGAGCATTACGCCCGAAGGAAACGCAAGCTCATTACCAAGCACGAGACAAGGCGGCGCAACTCCACGTTCCTGTGCCCACTCCCTACGAGGCTCACTCCTTGGTTGAAGGTGTATAGCGGCTTTTCCTCGATCCATGAATAATTCCGGGCTAGAGGGCCGGTTTTTCCAGCAGACTCTTTACCTCATGGAGAAAACGCGCGGCGATGGCGCCGTCGACGACTCGATGATCGGCCGACAAGGCTGCGGTCATCAACAAGCGTATCGCGAACATGCCGTCGTCGGCAACCACGCGGGGTGCAACGCGGCCGACAGCCAAGATGGCGCACTGCGGTGGATTGATGATGGCGATGAAGCTATCGACGCCGAGCATGCCGAGATTCGATACTGTAAACGTCCCGCCTTCGTAATCGAGCGGAAATAGTTTTTTCTTCTGAGCTTTGTCGGCCAACTCCCGACTCTGGGAGGCCAATTCAGCCAGGCTCAAACGATCGGCATTACGGATCACGGGCACGACCAAACCTTCGTCCAGAGCGACCGCCATGCCGATGTTGATGTCGGCGTGCTGCCGGATTCCCTGCTCGGTGAAGCTTGAGTTCATTGAGGGGAAATCTTTGAGCGCGCGGGAGCAGGCGTAGAGAATGAAATCGTTGATCGATGGAACGTTGCTCTCCCCTTTTTCTTTCCAACTCGCCCGCGCTTCGCTCACAGCGCTCATATCGATATCCATGCTGATGTAAAAATGTGGCGCGCTTTGCTTGCTTTGCGTCATGCGCTGGCCCACGATGCGGCGCATGGGAGTGAGCGGAATGATCTCTTGCGCCGCCGGGGTGGCTTGAGGCTTGGGTGGTAAATCCGGCGCGGCGCGCAGCACGTCTTCGGCGAGGATGCTTCCTTCGGGGCCGCTGCCTCGTAACGATCTGAGATCGATTGCCCGCTCTTTCGCGATGCGCTTGGCCTTGGGCGAGGCGAGAACTCGACCGCCGACCGGTGCCGGTGGAGCCACGGGCGGCAGCGGCGATGTTAAGGTCGCCGAGCGCCCCTCACCCCCACCCTCTCCCTTAGGGAGAGGGGGCCGCTCACCTTTTCCCTCTCCCGCTAGGAGAGCGCGACCCTCATTTATTCCCTCTCCCCCTGGGAGAGGGCTAGGGTGAGGGCGCTGAAGCGGCTGACGCACAGCCCGCGGCGCTTCTTGCGTCGTTGGCAAAGCTTCACCCGGCGCCAAGATCAGCGCGATCGTCCGGCCGACCGGAACTTCATCGCCGGCCTTCGCAAGGATCTGAGTCAAAATACCGGACGCCGCCGCCTCGATCTCCACGGTCGCCTTGTCGGTTTCAACTTCCATCAGAGGCTCCCCCTTGGAAACCGATTGACCCTCGGCCTTGAGCCACTTGAGCAGAATTCCAGTTTGCTGCGCCACGCCGAGGGCGGGCATGATCACGTCAGTTGCCATATCGTTATTCCGGCGGCGAGAGGCGTCAATCATCAGGAAGATTAATTTCCCGTTGTCCGCTTCCTAATGCCTTCCCTTTCTCGGCTTTCGCTTCCTTAATCCAAAATCCAAAACCTGTGGTGAGCAACGTCGAACCATCGAAAATCCAAAATGGAGTCATTGGATCACCTTGTCCACCTTCATCAGCGTCCACTGCGGAATCGTGAGACCGATCTGCTTCGCTGTCTTGAGATTGATGACGAACTCAAACTTCATCGGCCGCTCCACCGGCAGATCGGCCGGCTTGGCTCCCTTTAGGATTCTGTCCACGTAATATGCGACGCGCCGGTAACTGTCCGTGATGTCCGCCCCGTAGTACATAAGCCCACCTTCAGCTACATATTCTCTTCTGCCGTACACCGACGGTAACCGGCCCTTTAACGCAAAGCCCACGATCCGTTTTTGATTAGAATTCAATAGCGCGCCCGTGGACACGTAGAGTCCATCCGGGCGCTGCTTGCCCATCGCAGCAAAAACCTTGTCGAACTCGTCCGCAGTTCGTATCTCCCAAGATTGAATAGTTAACTTCAGCGCACGCGCAGCGACTGGGAGAACCTCTTTCAGCTCTAATCCACTGGCCCGATTGGCCGCATCGTGGAGAACCGCGACACGGGTAAGTTTGGGAACAGCTTCTTTGAGCAGTTCCAGCCGCTTCCCACCTAGTTCTGTTGTAAGATTTGTAAGGCCAGTGACATTGCCGCCGGGATGAGCGAGGCTTTTAATCAGGCCAGCCTCGACAGGATCGGTCCCACCGCCCGTCATAACGATGGGGATCGTCTTGGTTGCATTCATGACCGGCCGGAGAAGGAGGTCGCCTCCTGCTGCCACGATGAGATCAACTTTGAGACGCACCAACTCGGCCGCAAGCTCGGGGGCCCGATCGCGCTTCCCCTCCGCATATCGGTACTCGAAGGCGATGTTCTGTCCTTCTATGTAGCCACGCTCGCGCAGAGCCGTCCGAAATTCCGCGGTACTGGTGGAATCAACCGCCCGCGTGGACGTCGATAGATACCCTATCCGCCAGATTTTCTTTGCCTGCTGCGCTTGGGCTTGCGAGGCGAGCAGCAGATAGAAAGCGCAGATGACGACAGAGAAGGTATTTTTGTTCATCGCTCCGTCCCTTCTAACGCATGTATTATGACATCAGTCACCACTGTTACGCTCATCACGGGAAGGCGTGAGGCGGTCTGCGCGATTTTCCGACGGGCGACCGGGCGGTTGACTTCCTCAACTCTTCACCCTTTCCAACGCGCCCGGATTGTTTAAATTCGACTGCGTGTCGCGCGTCGTCGGTAACTCGCCGCCGGTGGTGAAGTAGTGCGTGCCGGCTACGAGCAATTTTTCCGAGGGGAAGCGCGTGATCACTTCGCAGCCGTCCTTGGTCACGACCACTTCTTCTTCGAGCCGGGCTGCCGACCAGCCGTCGGAGGCGGGCCAGTAGGTTTCCAGCGCGAAGACCATGCCTTCTTCGATCACTTCGGGATGATCGAGGGACACGAGGCGGCTGAAGATCGGCTTTTCCCAGATCGACAGGCCGACGCCGTGGCCGTATTGCAGAGCGAAGGCGGCTTCTTCGTTGGCGAAGCCGAACTCTTCGGCTTTGGGCCAGAGTTTGACCACGTCCGCCGTGGTAATTCCCGGTTCGACGATGCTGATGGCTGCATCCATATAGTCTCGGCAACGCTTGTACGCATCATTCATCGCAGCGGAGGCGCTGCCGATGGCAAAAGTCCGGTAGTAGCAGGTCCGGTAGCCGTTGTAACTGTGAAGAATGTCGAAGAAGGCCGGGTCGCCGGGACGTAGCACGCGGTCGGTATAAACATGGGGATGCGGGCTGCAGCGCTCGCCCGAAATCGCATTGACGCCTTCGACGTGCTCGGAGCCGAGGTCGTAAAGCACTTTGCTGACGACACCGACGCATTCGTTTTCTTTCACTCCGGGCTTCATGAAGCGATAAAGCGCGTCGTAGGCGGAATCGACCATCATGCAGGCGGTATTGAGCAGCGTGATCTCGTCCTGGGTTTTGATCTTGCGCACCTCGTGCATGAGCTGCTGGCCGTCGACGACCTTGATCCCTTGAGCCTGCAGGGCGAACAACACGGGCAATTCGATCACGTCGACGCCCACCGGCTCGTTGTGTAGCTTGCGCTTTTCCAACTCGAGCTTGATTTTCTTCGCCACGTCCTCGGCCAGACCGGAACCCGGATGGGTCGCGCCGCGCAACGTGGAAATGCCCGCGCGGGAGCGCTCGGCGAGCCAGGGGCAATAGATCTGATGATGGCGCGCCGCCGAGCCGAAGTCCCACATGATCGGCTCGTCATCCTGCGGCAGAAGCGAGAAGCGCACCAGCTTGTCCATCGCCCAGGTGCCGATATGCGTCGCGGTGATGTAGCGGACGTTGTTCATGTCGAAGCAGAGCAACGCGCCCATCTCGGACCTCTTGAGGGCCGCCTTGATGCGGCTCAGGCGCTCCCGGCGCAGTCGCTCGATGTTGACGCGCTCTTCCCAATCGACGCCCATCAGGCCGAAAGTTTTAAGTCCCATGACAAACCTCCTTTTCCGATGTTCAAGCCGTTCAAATAGTTCAAAACGTTCAATCCGTTAGCTCCTTTTTAACGATTTGAACGACTTGAACGATTGGAACTTTTTGAACGATCTTCATTGCTTGTTGCATAGCATCTTCGCCATCTCCGCCACCGCTTCCGGCGTCGGCACCGTCTGGTCTTCAAGGACCGGAGAGAATGGCACCGGCACGTCCATGGCGCCCATGCGCTTGACCGGCGCGTCAAGATAATAAAACGCGCCGTCGGCGATCACCGAGGCGATCTCCGCCGTCACGCCGTAGCGCTCGTAGCCTTCGTCAATCACGATGGCGCGGCTGGTTTTCTTTACGGAGTCCACGATGGTTTGCTTATCGAGCGGCGCGGTGGTTCGAACGTCGACGACTTCCACACTGACACCGCTCCCGCTCAACGTTTCCGCTGCCGCCAGCGCCACGTGAACCATGCTGCTCGTCGCGACGAAAGTGATGTCGCTGCCAACGCGCTTCACGTCAGCGACGCCGAGGGAAATTGTATATTCCTCCGCCGGCACCGGACCTTTGAGCTGGTACATCATTTTGTCTTCGAAAAAGACCACCGGATTGTCGTCACGGATAGCGCTTTTGAGCAGCCCCTTGGCGTCGTAAGGCGTCGAGGGGACAACGACCTTCAATCCCGGAATATGACTGGCCCAGGCGTGCAGGCTTTGGCTATGTTGAGCCGCGGAGCGGCGCGATGCCCCGAGAGTCGTCCGTAAAACCATTGGCACTTTGAGCTTGCCGCCTGACATGTAATGAATCTTCGCCGCCTGATTCACCAACTGGTCCATCGTCAGGGTGATGAAGTCGCCGAACATGATGTCGACGACGGGTCGCATGCCGGTCATCGCCGCGCCGACGCCGATGCCGGCGATGCCTGCCTCAGAGATCGGCGAATCGATGACACGCTGGGTGCCGAATTCCTTCACCAGCCCTGACAACACCTTGAACGGTGTTCCGGCTTCCGCGACGTCTTCGCCGATGATGAACACCGTCGGATCGCGCCTCATCTCCTCCGCGAGCGCTTCCTTGATCGCTTGGCCGAAGGTGATCTCTCTGATCGTCGTCGTAGCGGTTGTGTCTTGGAGCTTTGCTGCCATGAACCTAATCCGATATTAGGCGCCCCGCTCATTTTGGATTTTGGATTTCCGATTTTGGATTCGAATCCAAAATCCAAAATCGAAAATCGAAAATAGTTCAGGCATACACATCCTGGTCCACTTCTTCCGCCTGCGGATACGGCGCGTTGAGCGCGAAGTTCACGGCGTCTTTGATTTCCGTGGCGATTTCGTTTTCGATTCGCTGGAACAGCTTGCCGTCCGCTAGTTTGTTTTTCTCAAGCCAATTGGCTAACAGCTTGACCGGGTCGCGCTGACTCTTCCACTCCTCCTCTTCTTTTTTAGAGCGGTAGTAAGTGCGGTCGATGTCGCCGACGTGGTGGCCGTGGAAGCGGTAGGTGAGACATTCCAAAAAAGCCGGGCCGTCGCCGCGGCGCGCGCGCTCGGCTAATTTTTGCGCCGTGGCGTGGACGGTTCTCACGTCTTGGCCGTCGACGGATTCCGTGTGAATTCCGAAAGCCGCGGCGCGCGGTGTCACTTCGCCGGCAGTGGTCTCGCTGAAGTGTGTGTACTCGTTGTATTGGTTGTTCTCGCAGACGTAGATGACCGGTAGCTTCCAGAGCGAGGCCATGTTCATGGTTTCGTAGAGCAGTCCTTGCCCGAGCGCGCCATCGCCGAAAAAACAGACGGCGACTTGATCGCTGCCGCGCATCTTGATCGACATCGCGGCGCCGGTGGCGATACCCGCGCTGCCGCCGACGATGGCGTTGGCGCCGAGATTGCCGGTCTCCTGATCGGCGATGTGCATGGAGCCGCCCTTGCCGCGGCAGTAGCCGGCCGCCTTGCCGAGCAGCTCGGCGAACATCTTGTCGAGGGATGCGCCTTTGGCAAGACAATGGCCGTGGCCTCGGTGGGTGCTCGTGATGTAATCTTCCTGCCGCAACGCTTCACAGACGCCGACGGCCACCGCCTCCTGGCCGATGTAGAGATGCGCAAGTCCCGGCATGCTGGCGCCGAGATAGAGTTGATTGACCTCTTCTTCGAACAGCCGGATCTTGAGCATCTGGCGGTAGAAGTGCAGCCAGCGCTCGTCTTTCGTAATAGCGGACTGCTTCTGCTTTTGAGGCTTTGTTCTGTTCTTCGATGTACGAGGCATTGCCTACCTGCAGTTGCCACTGATCAGTTGCCAGTTGTCAGTCCGAACCCTTCTTTCTGAAACTGGCAACTGGGAACTGACAACTTTTACACTATTTTTTCCCTGCCATTCGCGCCAGGACTTCAAAGATGATGGCGAAGTCTTTTTCCGCCAATCCCATGCCGCGCGCCGCGGTAAGCATTTGGTTTGTTATCGCGGTGGTCGGCAGCGGGACATCGAGTTGGCGGCCCATTTCCAAGGCGAGTAGCATATCTTTTTGCATCATGTTGACGTCGAACCAGGCTTCATCCGGCATTTTTAAGACGAACGGACCGCGGTACTTTACCATCGGCGAGGCGATGACGCTGTTGAGCAGGACTTCGACGGCGGTCGCGCGGGCGATGCCGCTCTTCTCTGCGAGCAAGACGCCTTCGCTAAATGCCAGCATCTGCACGGCGAGACTTAAATTCGTCGCGATCTTCATCGACACGGCGAGGCCGTTGCCGCCAACATGCGTCGCCTTCGGCCCGATCGCTTGGAGTATCGGCAGCACTTTCTCAAACGTTTCCCTCATGCCGCCGACCATGAATGAAAGCTTGCCTTCTTCGAGGGTGATAACGCTGCCGGAAACCGGTGCGTCGAGCATCGCGGCGCCCTTGGCTTCAACTTGTTTGGCAGTCGCGCGAATTGCCGCTGGACTAACCGTGCTCATGTCAACGTAGATTTTGCCGGTAGAAAGTCCAGCTAAAATTCCGTCCACGCCTTCCGTGACGGCGCGCAGCGCTTCGGTGTTGGCGACCATGGTGAAGACCACGTCGTTCGCTTCGGCGACCGAGCGCGGCGTGTTGCCCCACTTCATTCCCGCATCCAACAGCCACTGCGCTTTCGATCTAGTGCGGTTGTATCCAGTCACGTCATGTCCGGCGTCAAGCAGCCGTTTTGCCATGCGGCTTCCCATGACGCCAAGACCGACAAAACCGAGATTTGCCGTAAAGACCTCCGTGGAGCGATTTCGTTAGGGTGAATTTTCGATACTCTTTATAGCGATTTTCTAGCTTTACCGCCAGTGTCTTGGCGGATATCCGTGGAGAAGAGTCGGTCTGTTCACGGTAGAAGACTGATCCGGGTGGCGCTGATCGAACCGGCACGAAAGAGAGATATACGGGAATGCTTATGATTTATAGAGCCTTGCCGCCCTTGACGTTGGGACGGATATCTAAAGCTCGGGGCTGCGGCCGATTTCGGTCCCCTTATTCATGGTCAATTGATCGAGCGCTGCCAGAAAAGCCTCGTACTTCACCGGCTTGGTCAAGTGAGCGTCAAAACCGTTTTCTTTGGCGCGCCGGCGGTCTTGCTGTTGACCCCAACCGGTCATGGCAATCAAGATCATATCCTTGCCCCAGGGCTGTTCTCGTATGATTCTCGCGGCGTCGTAGCCGTTTAGCTTTGGCATCGCGATGTCCAGCACAACCACATGGGGGTGAAACCTAGCCGCCGCGTCGAGAGCTTCGAAGCCGTCCGCAGCGACCTGCACCTCGTTACCGTCGGATCTCAGCAGCCTGGCAAGGGCATTGGCGGATTCCGGGAAATCATCTGCCACGAGTATGCGGCGGACCGCTTCGGCGTGGATCTTCGCTTGATCACGCGGAAGTGGAAACGGTTTGGTGCTGTGCTGGTCAGCAAGAATCGGCAAACGAACGATAAATTCGCTGCCCTGATTGATGCCCGGACTGCGGGCTTCGATGGTTCCACCGTGCATCTCAACCAGTTGGCGCACGAGAGTGAGCCCGAGCCCGAGCCCCCCTTCAGACCGAGTATAGGAGCGGTCCACTTGGTAAAACATATCGAAGACATGGGCTAGACTTTCCGCGGAAAGGCCGACGCCGGTGTCCTTTACTCGCACGAGAACGTGACCGCCCGCCGGCTCGACGTTCAGCCAAATCTCACCGGGTTTGGGCGTGTATTTGGCGGCGTTGGTAAGCAGATTCATAAGAACTTGGGTGAGACGCACACGGTCGGCTTCGATGTAAATCGCCTGCCGGGGCAGCGTGGCGGAGAGTTCGTGCTCGCGCTCATCGATGGACGGGCGGCTCGATTCCACTGCGGCGTTGACGATTTCCCTCAAATCCATGCGCTCTTTTTGCAACTCTAGCTTCTGCCGGGTGATACGGCTTACGTCGAATAAATCATCGGTGAGCCGAGTCAAGTAGTTGACCTGCCGATCGAGAATATCCCGGCCCCAGCGCAACTCGCCCTCGGAGGATCCGGGTATTCGGATTAAGTTGACCACGTTGCGCATCAGGGCCAGCGGGTTTCTCAATTCGTGAGCCAGTGTCGCCAGGAATTCATCTTTGCGCTTGTCCGCCTCGCGCAGGGCTTCCTCGCTTTGGCGCAAGGCAGCGTCGAGGCGAAGCTTTTCCACGGCGAGCCAGGTGCGCTCGGCGACGGCTTTGGCCAGCGCAACCTCGCCTTCACTCCAACTGCGCGCTTCCTGGGCTGCGACAACCAGAGACGACACCATCCGGCCTTCCCGGAGCAGTGGAATCGCTACGAAGGAACGTACCCCCATTTGCTGGTAGGCATCGATATATTGCGCCGTACGCTCGTCCTCGGTGATGTCGCGGACGATGCTCGCGCGGCCGGACTCTCCCAGACTGACGATTGCCGGGCCGAAAGGGCTGAGCGGATAACTGCCTACGATCGACGGCGCGCGGGGATGGTAATCGCGGTGGACGGTGAATTGATCCTTCTCCAGATCGATATCGAGAAAGCCGCAGCGTGCCGCCTGCAAATGCTCGCCAGCGGCCACCGCCGCCGCCCACATGAGTTCGTCCGGATCCGTGGCGAGGCCAGCGCACTCGCTCAGGTCAAGAAGAAAAAGCGCGTCAGCCTGAGCTTGTTTGCGCTCGGTGATATCGGTATTCATGCCGACCCAAGCGCGCACCGAGCCGTCGGAATTCAATAGCGGCGTGGCGCGGACTTGGGTCCAACGCCATCGCCCGTCGTGGCGGCGCAGGCGATACTGAGCTTCGAAGCGAGTTTTGCACGCAAGCGCTCTTTGCCAGTCGGTTTGAATGCGTTTTCGGTCATCAGGATGATAGGCGCTCAGCCAACCCAAGCCTTTCAATTCTTCGAAGCTTTGGCCGGTGAAGACTCGCCACGACCAGGAATCCTCTACGGCCTGCCCTTGCGCATCCATGGTCCACAGAATCACCGAGGATGCCTCCATGATGGCGCGCAGACGCCCGTCACTTTCGGACAGGGCATTTTCGGACCGATAGTCGCGCAAACAAACCACTATGACGAGCCAAAGCAGAACCACGATAGAAATGTGGTTGAGGACGGCCTGCCAAGCAGGTGTGCCGGTGGAGGCCGAAAAAAACAAGTAGTGAATCGCGGTGAGGCCAGTGCAAATTGCCGCAGCCGCGATCTTGAGGCGGGCCCCGGGAACGGCGACGATTAAGAACAGGGTAGCCACTAAATAAGCAGGTACCGATATACCGACAGGGCCCAAAACATCAGCGAGCAAATCCAGAACCAGAAGCGAACCGATCACCAGCCAAGCCAGCGGTGTCTCGGGATTAATGAATGAAAACCTGCCTTGCGATGTTGCCGGGGTGTTCTGAGCCGGCAAAGACGGAGATGCTGGTTGGTTTTGACTCTTCATGATACGGGCCGGGCCGCCGATAGCGTCCCTTACTGCTATTAGTTTACAAAGCCTCGCGATTTTACACAAGTAATTTTCCTGGACTGCAGCCGGTCGCGGGTTGCTGCAAGGTGCCGTCAACGCCGGAAGTGATTGCCGATCCGAAAGATTCATCGACCGCGATAAGGGTATAACGAACTGTGGGCTGGATCGTTGCTTGCGACTTTTGCGTGGTTCGATAAACTCACGACCTGACCTCTTCCACGTTGCTCAGGGTCATCCTGAGGGAGATCGAAGGATGAGGGAACACGAAGGGTCTTGGCGCGATGAAAAACGCTGGCCGTTCATAAGTTCAACGTTGAATGTTCAACGTCCCCCTTCACACCTTGAACTTTGAACCCTTCGACTACGCTCAGGGCAGGCCTGGAACCTTGAACAGCGAGGGACTATAGCGAGATAGTTCCACGATCTCGCGCAAAGATGCACTTCGGCTGAAACGTTGCTTGACAAGAGTTGGGTCCCGGATGATAGATGGCATAAGGACTTTTTCGATCCTTCGACTCGAACCCCGGCCTTGGCCGCGGGTTATTGCTCAGGATTCTGCTCCACGGACGTGCTGAAAGGTGCCACGGGCTTGCCCGTGGGACTCCACGGAGATTGTGATGACAAATCGCGGAAGATATTACGAGGATTTTCGCGCGCACCTCAAAGCACTTGAGGAGCGAGGGAAGCTGGTGCGCGTTGAGCGGCGGATCAATAAAGATACGGAGCTGATGCCACTCGTGCGCTGGCAGTTCCGCGGCTTGGACGAGGAACAGCGAAAAGCCTTCTTGTTTGAAAACGTCGTCGACGCCAAGGGAAAACGTTATTCGATGCCGGTCACCGTGGGAACATTGGCAGCGACCACGGAAATCTATGCCATTGGCATGATGTGTAAGCCGGAAGAAATCAGTGAGCGCTGGACCCAAGCCCAGCTGAACCCCGTCGATCCGGTGAAAGTCGGTTCGGGGCCGGCCCAGGAAGTCGTCTGGCACGGCAAAGATCTGCTCAACGGCCATGGACTCGACATGATCCCCGTGCCGATCTCGACTCCCGGTTTCGACAACGCGCCCTATCTCACCTCGGCCAACTGGATCACCAAGGACCCCGAGACCGGTATTTACAACATCGGCAATTATCGCAGCCAGATAAAAGCACCGGACCGCACGGGGGGATTATTCACATCGCAGCACATGGGCCAGCACTGGCGGAAGTGCAAGGCCCAGGGCAAGCGGCTGGAAGCGGCGATCGCCATCGGTGTCATCCCCAGCATCGCCTACGCGGCGACGGCCAAGATTCCCTACGATTTCGACGAGTACCGGCTGGCAGGCGGACTAGCCGGGGAGCCGGTGGAGGTGGTGCCGGCCAAGACCGTTGATTTGCTCGTGCCAGCAACGGCGGAAATCATCATCGAAGGAACGATCCCCACCGACGTTATCGAACCCGAAGGGCCGTTCGGCGAATACCCGGGCTATATGGGACACCGCACAGTTTCGCCGTTCCTGGAAGTCGCCTGTATAACGCACCGGCACGACGCGATCTACACCGCGCTCATGAGCCAGTTTCCGCCGAGCGAATCGAGCAAGATCAAGCACACCGGAACCGAGAAGATCATTTATAAATTCCTGCGCCACGACAGCGGCAACGCCGCGGTCCTGGATGTCGCCCTCCATGATGAAGTCAGCGGCAGTGGCCAGGCTTACTGCGTGATCAAGATGCGCAACGCCACCAAGGCCGACGCCTGGCGCGCCCTGAACGCCTCGGCCGGTTTCACCGGCGCCTATGCGAAAATATGCGTGGCGGTTGACGAAGACATCGATATCCATGACCCGGCGATGGTCAACTGGGCGATCTGCTTCAACGTCCGGCCGGAGGAGGACATCGTAATCGCCAAGGGAAAATCTCCCGGCTTGGATCCCTCGTCGCATCCGCCGGGAGGGGAAAGTCTGGAGGTGCGTATGGCTTCCATCGGCGCGCTTCTTATCAACGCCGTGCGTCCGTGGCCGTACACGCCGGTGTCGCTGCCGCGCAAAGAATTCATGGAGAGATCGAAACAGATTTGGGAAGAATTGGAACTACCGCCCCTCAAACCGCGCATGCCGTGGTACGGCTACAGTCTCGGCGCTTGGACGACGGAAGACGAAGAGGAGGCGGAGCTGGCGGTCAAAGGTGAATATTTCGCGACCGGTGAAAAACAGACCAAGCAGCGGCACAAGCCCTGACCGCGAAAGGATGAAAGCAGAAGGATGAAGGATGAATTATTTCATCCTTTCGCCTTCCTCCATCATCCTTTAGAAGAGTCCCGGAATCCAACGCTTCACGGATTGGGTGTACTCAATGTAGGGCTGGCCCAGCGTTTGAGCTAGCTCCCTTTCATCGCTGAGAACGCGCCGGTGAAACCAGATCGCAACCCCGGCGGTGATCAGCGCGGCGAACCAGGATTTTAGCGAGAGCGTCAGGCCAATCAGAAAAATAATGTGTCCGAGATACATGGGATTGCGCGTGTAGGTGTAGGGGCCGGTGGCAACCAAACGCTCCGGCGGCGTTTCCAAGCCTGGGCCGCCACCGCCGAGATGACTTCGATAGCGCCCGCAGAGGTGGTACTGGAGATAGCCCCAGAGCATGAGCGGCACGTAAAACGGATAGATCTCCAGTACGCGCCCGCCAATCATGAATTCCCAAAGCACGGTGATGATCGGATAGAGAATGAATGTCCTGACCGGCGTGCGACTAATAAAACGCATGGCGTTGGCTAATCCGCAATTAATTAATCCTAGCAGAAACTCTTATGGCAGCTAGGTATTTCCTTTTCAAGGCCGCAATAAACCAGACCCCGGGGCTCGCGTAATATGTCTTTCGATCTGACCACGGTCCTGGTGGGCGTCGCGCTTTTGTTCGCGGCGTTTGTCAAGGGAACTTCGGGCATGGGCTTTCCGCTGATCGCCACGCCCATGGTGGCGCTCCTGTTGGATATCCGCGTGGCGATTACGATTCTCATCATCCCTAACATCGTCATGGACATTGCGCAGATTTTTCGCGGCGGGTTTCCCTACGCCGTACTCAGGCGCTTCGGCTGGTTTTTTGTGCTGACGGTCGCGGGCGTCTTCTTGGGAACAAAAGTGCTCGTGACGCTCCCACTATGGGCCCTCAATTTAGGCCTCGGCATCATGGTATTCGTCTTCGTGGTTTCCAATTGGCTTCGTTTCGAGTTTACGGTCTCGCCGCGCCTGGAAAAAATTCTAAACCCGCCCGCCGGCTTCGTCAGCGGGTTTATCAATGGGTTAACCAACGCGGCGGGTCCAGCCTTGGCGATCTATCTCTACAGCTTGAAACTCGAAAAGCGCGAGTTCATCAAGTCCATCGCCACCATGTTCATGGTGACCAAGGTGAGCCAGTTGGCCGCCGTTTCCACCTGGAATCTTTTTAACCGGTCGACGCTGGCGCTGTCCTTGGAAGTGACGCTGTTTATCCTGCTCGGCTTTTACGCCGGACTCAAAACCCAGGATCGTATCAACAAGGAAGCCTTTAGCCGCTGGCTCTTGTTGCTGCTGTTCATCGTCGGTGTGACGTTGATCCTGCGGGCACTGACGCAGGCGGGCTGACGCATTCTTCAGCCCCAGATGGCCTGCGCCGTCTTGACGACAAGCTCAAGTTTTCGCTTTTGGATTTCGGGTGAAATCTTGTTGCCGATGACGGATGAAGCGAAGCCGCACTGCGGGCTGAGGCCGAGTCGCTCATGGGCGATAAAGCGGCTTGCCTCGGTGATCCGTCGCCTTAAATCCTCCGCGCGCTCCAATCGCGTCTTTTTGGTTGAGAGCAGACCCAAAACCACGAACTTGTCGTCAGGGATATGCTTTAGCGGCTCGAAGGAGCCGGAACGCTCGTCGTCGTATTCCAAGAGTAGCCTTTGAGCCTTGAGGTTAGTGAATAGTTTGCGGCTGATCGCTTCGTACCCCCCCTTGGCGAGCCAACGGCCACCCTGGTTGCCGCGTCAGAGGTGAAAGCCGAAGGTCACGCGGGGAAATCCTTCCATCACCGCATTGTCCAGCTCGATGCCTCGACCGAGCCATTGATCCAAACTCCAACCTTGCTTTTCATAGAAGCCCCGGGTTCTCGGATCGATCAGGAGACCATACTGGGGCGCGTCGATTTGAATGTAACTCGCGCCCAGGCGCGCGAGTTCAGCAACTTCGTCGTGCAAGATCGCCACGATTTCGGCGAGAAAGCTATCCAGCGTCGGATAGACATCTCGAGAATAAGTAGGCGACCAGAAGTTAGCCCACAGTCCGGGGCTCGGAAGCGTGATCTTTGGAATGCGTTTGGTTCTGTCTTTCAGATAAACAAACTCGTCGACGGAGAGGTAACGCCGGCGCACGAGTTTGCCGATTGCGCCAAGTTTACGTGGCCGTCGTTTTCTGTGAACTCCATTTTCATCATACCAATCGCCCCAAAGAAATGCGTCAAGGTCGAACTCCCCAAAGCCGCTCACCGCCGCCGTCATCTGGCTTTGAAACGATTGCCGGCGCATTTCGCCGTCGGTCACGATCTCCAAGCCGACCGATTCTTGGAGAGCGATCGCCTCGTCCACCGCGCGATCTTCTATTTCTTTGAATTCAACCGCGGTGATGGTCCCAGCGGCGAGTCGTTTTTGAGCCGCCAGCAATTCCGCGGGCCGGAGAAGGCTGCCGACGACGTCGGAATGGCAGGTGATCATGGTATCCTTTTATTTCAAAGCCGACCTTGCCTCAATTAGCTGGTTTCACCCCCCCCTGCTACTTTCCCGGTAGGGCTAAATAACGCTTCGGCCGGTTATGTTACACGGCAAATTATCATTATGCGTAACTAGCCGTGTTTTAAGGAATTGTTTCGTTACTACCGCAGGTGCTACAGTAGCCTTACCAAAGGACAAATGAAAGGATACATAAATGAGTGGAACGCGATTCGCTGATTCAAGCGGACGTTGGCGGACGACGAGTTGGTGGATACATACGCCGTTGAGCGACTTCGATCCCCTACTTTCCTTCGCCAGCAAGGATATCGGAGAAAGCAATTGGAAGGATGAATTGTGGCAGGTCATGGGCAGAGAGCGGGTCTGCACGCTTGTTCATAAAACAAAGGAAGGAACCACCAGACGCGTACGCATAGGGCAAGCGGACGTTCGCGCTCACGTGGCCGAGGAGATCGGCTTAGGATGGATCTTTCCCACGGACCAAGAAGAAAACGTCATGAAAAAGATCCAAGACGCGATCATAGAAGAAAGTCCCGAGTTACCTAAAATCTTTGGCTAAGAGTCAACATTTGAACTTACCAAAAAGTTGCAGGTCAAGGTGCGGAAAATCCTCGATAACTTTTTAGACAAATTAAATGCGTTTCACCAAAGCGGCAACGGAGTGGCGTCGCACCTCGGAAAAGTCAGTATCGCTGTTACTTGGCATGTAACTCACTTTAAAGAATGCGAAGAGATTCGGCAGTGCATCCAAGAGGAGTTCGAGACGCCAGGTGAACGGAAAGCCATAATAAATAGCGACGGTTTTCTCTTTTTTGATAACGACGGTGACGACGCTGCAAAAACTGTTGCCTGGACAATCCACGGTCTTGTTAGTGTAGTCGTCAAACACGAAAGGGTAGCGTTAAAGAAATGCCCATGTCCACGTCAGGAGTATTTCTTACATGCGACGGAGAAGGTAAAGAAGTATTTTTCCGATCGCTGTCGCTTTGATCATCATAACAAAGTGCTGCGGCCCGCGAAGTCTGCGAGCCTGTGACACGCTGGCGAAGTACATGCCGTACCGTCTCGCAATGTTTGAACAGGATTTGAATGAAAACAATCAGTAGCCGGCAACTAAGACATTCGCAGCAGCTCAACAGCCTGTCGAGGCTTACGACAGGGTCAGCCACAGACCCCGACGGCTCCGAGCTGACGGCCGAAAGGAACGTACTGGTGCACGGGCGGCTGTGCCTCGAGGTCTCGACCATAGCAAGTCAGTGGTATTGCGAGAAGAAGACGGACTTATCGATCCGGCATCCGAAAATCAAAGTCCAATCCCTGGCCCTTGAATCTGGAACCGAGGGTCACGAGGAACTTAGCCGGGATGCTGTGGCGATAACAGAGAGCGAGTTTGAGCAGGCTTTGAAGCAGAACAAGAGAGTTCAGTTACAGGAGAGTCGATTCGAGGCGACCTTCGATGGCGTGCGCATCGTCGGGGTTCCGGATCTAATCGAATTCCATGGACGACGAGGCCTGCTGGTCTTGGAGTTCAAATTCTCAGGAAGGTCCCGTCCGTTCATTGATCGATATGTCCAGGCGCAGCTCTACGGGTGGCTCTTGCAGCGCAACGGATATGACGTGACGCGCTTAGTATGTGCGGTTTGCGTCATACCGCACGTCGATGGGGCTAATTCCAGAAGTTCAAAACTTGAGATGCTCACTGAGCGTGGGTTTCTAGAAGACCTTACGGTCGCATGGACTACAGCTCGGAAAAAAGTGAGTCAGCACCCAATGACGAATGGGAAACCGCTCACGATGGCGGAGGACGGCTGGACGCTGCACTTATACAGATATGAGGAATCCGCAGCGGAAAAACACCTGCGGTGGTCGTTTGAATATTGGTTCGGAAACCGTGACCCAGTGCCCACGAAGAATCCGGCCAAATGTCGCAGTTGCCCGTTCAATGCCGCTGGTGCCTGTAACAGTACCCTCCATAGCCCTGATGCTGGCTTCAAGATTAGGCGGCGGAAGGGCCTTATATTTGTTCAAGCCCCTTGGTCTTAAAGGAGGTGGCTATGTTGGAAAACTCATTCTGCCATCTGGACGGCGTTGGATCTCTGACAGAAACTAGGTTGTGGGAGCAGGGCATTTGCACGTGGGAAATGGCTCTCGCAGCGACGGGCGACGTGCGCCGGTATGCACGCCGTCGACTTCAACGAGAACTCCCAGGATCGATCCACGCGTTGCAGGAAAGGGATGTTAGTTATTTTGCCGAACGCTTTGCGGCCTCAGACATGTGGCGGATCTGGAATTACTTTCGCGATGACGCGTGCTTTTTGGATCTTGAAACAACCGGCCTTCCTCCAGGACCGGTCAAAATCACCGTTGCGGCACTCTGCGATTGGAATCAGGTTCAACTGTTCATTCGAGGCTATAACCTCAAGGCGCTGCCGCGCGCACTGGTGAACTACAAAGTCGTCGTAACTTTCAACGGTAAAACCTTCGACTTCCCCGTGCTCCGCAAAGAATTTCCAACCTGGCAGTGCAAGGCCGGCCATATCGATTTGATCTACCCTTTGCGGCGCATCGGACGGTCAGGGGGACTCAAACATATCCTCCGACAGTTGCGTCTAACAAAGTCTGGAACGCTCGATCAAGTCGATGGCTGGCTCGCTCCCGTACTGTGGAGCGAGTACAAGAAGAAAGGAAATAAGGGCGCGTTGGAAACGCTGAAAGCTTATGCAGTAAACGATGTGATTCACCTACCAGCACTCGCGGATTACGTTCACAACGCCATGGTCCGTCGACTGTCGTTTGAAGTTTCGAAGATCCCTAGCGTGCCCACGTTGGCGAATCCTTACAAAGTGAACGGAAAAGTGATTCGTCAGCTTCGGTCTCAAAATTGGTGGTTCGAGTGACCATTTGCCTCAAAACGCTACGGACGAGGATTGGATATCGGAGGTCGGCAAAAGAGGCTGGGTTGTTCTTACCAAAGACGACCGAATCCGTAATCGCCCCGCTGCGCTCGCGGCGTACCGAGGGCACCAGGTTAAGGTGTTCGTATTCGGCAGTGGGGAGATGAAGGCCCAGGAGATGGCCGATGCATTTGTGACGGCTCTCCCAAAAATTTCTCGCTTGGCCCTTGAAAAAAAGGGGCCGTTCTTTGCCAGAATTTCGAGAAGCGGCTTGGTTTCCATTCTCTCCTGATATCAGGTAGGAAATGGGAACATTGCGGTTTTAAGCGCTACGCGATTTTAGAGTTGCGGCCAAATGAGCGAAATGCCTGGCGTGGCCTTTACCGTTGACTCCCTCGTTGGGTCGGATTCGTCCACATACCCAGTAGTAGTGACCAGGATCGCGTTTTTTTGGCCCTTTTAGTTACCAGTCGGGCTCAAAGAGATACTTAACGCTCACCTTGTGCTTCTGGTGTGAATATAACTTTTGCAAGGTGACGCTGGTGGAGTTATTCCAAATTCTCTTCAATCCAAAATAAAGTGTCAGCTTGATTTTTTCCTTGCAGTCCCGACATTCAAAGACGAAACCTACTCTTCCCATTCTTGCCATCGCAACGCGCCCCCTCTCTCCGCAGTCATTCTCGTGGAATTTCTACCGTGAATTTCTAGGGACGGCATACTTCGTTCGACCGAGTTGTGACTGCCTAACCGTTTCGTCTGTGGTTGCTGCACCGCTTTTGCAGCGCAACTTTTTGGGACACCGTCAAACTTAACTCTCCTCTTCTTCCCAAGGCATCGCGGGAAGTCTGTCGAGCACTTTCACGAAGCGGTCGAGATTGAAAGGCTCATGCCTTTTCAGCACGTCAAAAATCTCCGCCGAGACGACGGTTCCGATCAGCTGTTTTGCCTCCACTTCGGAATGACCGGCTTGAATTAGACGCTCGAAGGTTTGCCGGGTCTGCGGAGGATCGATAGTGCGAAGTTGGTTTTCTACCACCTCAATTATCGCGGCTCGCAAATGCGGATTTACTTCTGATTCTTTCATCTTTTGTTGCCTCTATCCATACCCCATGGCTTTAAGAATGAGAACCCTCTATGACTCGGCCTCCTCCCTGATAACGTCGAAGAATTGTCTGGGTCTGACTATAATGACTTCTTTATATGCGCCTAGCCTAAGGAGGTGATCGTCACCGCTGACGAGATAGTCCGCCTCGCCCTCCACCGCGCACTCAAGGTAACGGTCGTCTGAGGGATCATCCGCGACGATCGCAAGCGAAAGCTTACCTGGCGTAACAATCGTAAGCCGAGAGAGGTCTTCCAAAAACGTTTGAATCTTCTGTTCCGACCAGCGATGGCGCTTCTTGATTTTCGGGTACCGAGGAACTCGGCCGATTTCCCCTAGAATCGGCCTGGAAATCAAGAGCAAGAATTTGTCATCTCGCCACGCATTGAGAATTTTTGCAGGATTGCCCTTGGAACTTAATATGGCACTCACGAATACGTTAGCATCGAGGACCGCGCGGATCATCGCTTTGGCCGCGCGACTTTACCTCGGACTGCCTTAACCGCCTCCTTGACTTCGCCGGCAATAATCTCCGGTTGCTCTTTCTTATTCCTCTGCCGTACCTCCTTCACCATACCGAAGAAGCGTTCCTTTCGCTTGCGCCGCTCCTCGAGTTGCCAGAGTGGGACCACCGCTGCCATTGCGCGCCCGGCCCGCTCGATTACATATTGGTCGCCTTTTTGGAACACTTCGTCCAGAACTTGGCTAAGGTTCTTTTGCAGTTTTAAGGCGTTCATTTTTTTGGCCATATCGAATACCTCTCCGGCGCTAATAACTCATACAATAATAACAGGACGGCCGATGTCATCAAAGCGCTACGACACGACGAGAACAAGACGAACGCCGGTCATGGGCAAACAAAGTTGTTCGTGCGGCTTCGTTTTGCAGTTCCGAGAGTCGAAACCTTTCACAGCGCCGGGGCGAACAAGTTGTCAGGCAGGCCGCGGATGTAATCGATCGCTTCTTTGAGCGGGATCACGTCGGCGTATTTCATCGCCATGTCGAAAAGATTGATTTTGTGCGATGCCTGGCCGCGGTCGAAGACGCATTCTTCAACCACCGAGACCTTGAGATTGTAAGAAAACGCGTCGATGACGCTGGCGCGCACGCAGCCGCTGGTGGTGGTGCCGGTGACCAGTAAGGTGTCCGCATGCACTTCCGTGAGCATGCTCATCAAGGGCGTGCCGAAAAAGGCGCTGGGTTTTTGCTTGTGGACAAGGATGTCGCCGGTTTGCGGCGCGATTTCCGCGACGATCGCGTTTGTTTCTTCCCACGCATCGGTCATGTCTTCGTGGCTGCGGCTGCTCTTGGCCTGCCAACCGCCGATCGTCACCCTATTGGAGCGATTTTCCTCAGCGGTCGTGTAGAAGGTTGGCAGGTGCTTCTTGCGGGCTTCAATAAGTAACTCGCGGATATTATAAACTCCCTGCCAGCCTTCCTCGCCGCAGCTGGTGCGAAAGCGCTTGACGGATTCGAGAATGGGCTCCGGCTTGTCGCCGACAAAATTGTAATTAACGTCGATAATCAATAACGCCGGTCGTTGACCGAAGCCGGCGCGCTTGCCGAAACCGGATAAAGCAAACACCTCTTTGTCGCGGGGGGTCAGAATATCGTCCCAAGTGGCCATAGGTGCCTCTCCTTCAATTGAGTCGATTTCTACGAATGTTCATAACAAACCTCTCGCCTTGTCAAGCTGCGCATAAAATTGGCATCAATTGACGGCTAGACCAAAATTGCTTAATTAAGGACCAGGTTCCAAATAAGGTGTCGGGATTTGTAACGGACAATGAAAAAATCTTTCCGCCAAATTGTCATGAGCGTAATTCTTCTCGGCGCCAGCGGCTGCGGGGCGATTCCCGTTTGGACCGACGGCGAGGTGCCGTTTGTGGCGACAACCCCGGAGGTGATCGACCGCATGCTGGAGTTGGCGCGCGTCAAACCCGGCGACGTCGTTTACGATCTCGGGAGCGGCGACGGTGCGATCATTATTAGAGCGGCGAAGAAATATGGCGTGAAAGGCGTCGGTATCGAAATCGACCGGGAGCTGGTGCTGAAAGCGCGTAACAATGCCTTTCGCGAGAAAGTTGAACACTTGGTCGAATTCCGCGCCCAGGACGCGTTTACCGCCGATATTTCACCGGCGACAATCGTGACGCTCTACATGTTGCCTGAGTTCAACGCCAAGTTCCGACCGATCATGGAACGGCAGCTCAAGCCGGGATCGCGGGTTGTCTCCCACGACTTTCCGATTGAGGGATGGGTTCCCGACAAGGTCGAGGTCGTCAAGGGCACGTGGCTCCACGATCATACGATTCTCCTTTTCGAGATTCGTTGACGCCGCAAAATCACAGCGCCAACCCGTAAAAGCCTGCTGGGTTCGCTGCCAAGATTTTTTTCTTTGCCACGTCGCTGATGTCATTTCTTTCCTGCAGCATGCTGGCGGCGAAGCGCTCCCGGTCTCCGTGGGGCATATCGGAGCCGAACAGGATCTGCCCGTCGCCGACTAATTCCAACACCTGCGGCAGCAGCACATCTTCGACTTCGGCACTGAAATAGAGTTTCCCTTGCTTGATGTACTCCATGGCCGGCAGCTTTTGAATCGGCGCGGTGCGCGAGACGATGTTGGCGAGATTTTTCCCCGAATGCTGAAAACGGTGGTGCAAGCGCTCTAGTATGAAATGAATCCACAGGCTGCCCGCCTCCAGATAGACGACTTTCAGGTTCGGGAACCGATCGAGGATACCGCCGCTCATCATCGACACCAGGCCCATCAGGACCGGCATGAGGAAAGCGATCACACCGGACGGATAGATGTGGCTGTATAAGTTGTTAATCGATGGGCAAGCCCAACCGACGTGCACCGCCAGCGGCAGGTTTTCTGCCGCCACCGCTTCGTAGAACGGCAGGAGGCCCGCATCATCGAGCAGCTTATCGCCGACCGTCCCCAGGATCATCATTCCCACCGCTCCCAGCTTTTTTGCTTCCTTGACTTGCTTCACCGCCGCGGGGATGTCGTCCAAGTTCGCAACGCCCACCCACTTAAGCCGCTCTTGACCCGAGAGCACGTCGCCGAGCCAACGGTTGTAAGCATCGCACATGGCGGTGACATAAGCGGGCTGGCAGCTGAGAGGATAAGCTAGAAACAGCGTCGGATAGAGGACCTGAAGCCAGATGCCTTCCTCGTCCATGATCCGAAGACGTTCGTTCAAATGGGTCAGCTCCATGCTGCCCACGGTGTCCGGTTTGCGCAGTGCGTGGCGGGTCGGTTTCCCCTGATAACTGACCGGCGTGCCGAGATTGTTGCAGCCGCGCCCGACGCGCCGCGGAAAAAGCTGCTCGTCGATCATCCAGTAGGCGAGCCCCTCTTCGTTGCCTGCGACCACCTGCGGCCGCTGGGCGCGAAACGCGGGAGCGAAATATTTGTCGCTGAAAGTGACAACGTTCTCTTCGACGTGGCCGTCGGCATCGATGACGCGCATGGAAAATTCCCCCTTGTTCGTCTAACCGCTTATAACAAGCTTTGTTCGGACGATTCAACGGCAGGGAGCGTTGGCGCCGCGGGACGGCGGGCGGCAAGCGCTCTATCGGTACAGTCCATCGATGAAGCCGCTCGACTGTAGCTGGCGCACGAAGGAATCGTCGAAGAATTTTTTCGGGTCGGCTTCCTTGGCCTTGGGATTTCGGCTGGCGAGTTCCTCCAACACGGCCCTAAGCCCCTCCACGGTCGGCAAAGGGACCTTAAGCAAATACCTCTGCACGTACACGTCGTAGGCTTCGGAAAGCGACGCCGTGTCGGCGGTCCGCAGATATTTTCCCATGACCGACAAGGCGAAATTCCTGTCCCTTTTGGCCCGCGCAATCGCTTCAACTTGAGACGCCATATACCGGCGCACGAGATCCGGGTCATCACGAATCAATCGGCCCCGATGCGGCAAGGTCTTCGATCTCCCGACCTGACGGCTCGTTGGGAGGCAGATTAGTCGCTCAGGTTATCTCTGTCAATGAATCGGAGCTGACGGCGCGCTGCTTTTAGATTTCAATAACGGCGCGCGCATGGGAAAGGACTATAGGGCAGGGGCTGGTGTCAGGATAGAAGCGGGACTGGGGACATGGATGGATCTTTTTCAGGAGCCCGGTCAGATCCAAAAGATTCCGGAGCTCCGTCGAACCGCTCTCTGCCGATTTCTTTTCCGCTAGCGTTCCGATGAATGAGTTCATCGGTATCCAAGTCGTACTCGGGAAAATCAGGATTGACCCACCTCGTAAGGAAGTACTGGTAGAGGGGCGTGTATAGACCGCCGGGATTTTGATCGTGCTCGAACACGTACTCCGGCATGCCTTGAACGTCCAGACCGGGGTGATAGTGCTTCACCCAGATATAGTCGCCTAAAATCGCCAACTTCAACCAGGGAGTATCCCCGTAGAGCTTCAAGCGGATGTTTTTCTGAGTCGCCCTCAATTCCTTGAGAAAGTCAATGCTCTTCTTAATTTGTTCAGCGAATTTTTCCGGCGTCACGTTCGGGTCGAGAATACTTTTCGCCCTTGCGTGCGCGCCCTCGCTGCGCGGATTGAGCAACATGATTTTCGCTTCGCGGCAGTTTTGTAAAGTCCGATACAATTCTGCCCGCGGTTCGGCGAAGGTGCGATAGCCGGTTGACGATATGATCAGCACGTCTCTGGCAAGCCCTTGCTTGTTTTTCAATTTCTTGATTCGTCTCTGCGCCAACCGTCCTGCGCTTCTAAAACAGTGGACGAGACCGGCGTACTTCGCGGTTTTGGCGATTTTCCTGTCCTTCAAACTCCTGCCGAGATAGCTGAAAACCAGTAGAAGCATGACCGCCGCGACGATTTCGACGGATATGAGATAGATTGTATCGCGCTCGATGATCGACCAGGTGGTCCAGAAGCTTCGTGCCATGACGCTGACGATAGAGGGTAAGGAAAAGGCAATGCCGGCGCTTAAAGCAACCAACAAAACGTGAAACAGAACGCGCGCCAGGCCATTGAGGAAATGTTTAACCGCTTTCCTGTCGATCCAAGGGGCACTCGAATACTCTAGATTTGTCACGTTAGCCTCGTTTAGCGGCTCTTGTGGTCGTCCCATGTGCAGGGAATGTCCACTTCGGAGCCGGTTCTCCTAGCTGTGCAACACCGCTGCGGCGGCGTATTGCGCGGGTTCGCAGATCGTTTCTCCTTTGATCAGCGCGTCGAGAAGCATTAATACGTCCTCCGGTCCGCGCAGGTAGTATCGCGCCTGGGTCGGACCGTTGCCGACTCGGATCGAATGGGCCCCGGCGGGCAGGACGGTGAACATATCCTCGTCGGTCAAGTCGTCGCCAATCGCTAGAATAAAATCGCTGCCGCAGTTCAACAACCATCTCTGACTCACGATTCCCTTGTGGATCCCTGCATTTCTAACTTCGACCGTCTTGTTGCCATGGAGGACCTGCACATCGCTATTAGCTGTCAACGCCAGCAGGTCGTCGATTAATTCTCTGGCCCCCAGTGCTCCTCGTTCCTCATCGGCCGGCCGATGGTGAAACGCGAGAGAAAATTCCTTCTCTTCAACCCATGCTCCCGGGATCCGATCGGCATAGGCATGTAGGATCGGCCGCAAACTGGTCTTCCATTCCACGCACAGCGGTCTTAATTGTTCCCAGGCCTTCTCACGTTCCTTGATCCAGGCGCCGTGTTCGGCGGCCAGTCCGACTGGCAGCGAACCAAACCAGTTTTCCAGGGTGGCTTTATCCCGGCCGCTGAGCAGGACCAGTTCGTTTCTCGGGTTGGCGCCGAGGTGATTCAAGCAATTCAATAATTGCCGATCGGGCTTGGCGAGCTGCGGATACTTGGCGAAGCGCACCAACGTACCATCGTAGTCCAGCAACAGCAGGCGATTCAGGCTTCGATCATAATGCTGAATCAACCCGGTCTGGGTGGCGGGAGTCAAAGGCTTGGGGAGCGGTCTTTCACTGCTGGGATCGATTGAAAAAAGCTCCGCCATAAATTCCGTCGCCCAACGCGACACATCGTAGCGGCGCAGCCTGCTCTGCATGAGACGAATGCGTTGTGTCTGCTCTTGACGGCGCATCTCCAGGGCCAGCTTCAATGCCTCGGCAATCTCGTCGCGGTGGTTCGGGTTGATCAGGATCGCGCCGGCTAATTCCCTGGCGGCGCCGGCCATTTCGCTGAGAATTAACACGCCGGTTTTATCCGCCCTGCTCGCAATATATTCCTTGGCCACCAGGTTCATCCCATCCCGCAGGGGGGTTACCAGCGCGATGTCGCTCATCGCATACAAGGCCACCAATGTCTCAAAGGGCACGGACCGGTACTGATAGATGACGGGCGTCCAGTCAATGGCGCCGAATCTGCCGTTGATCTTCCCGACCAGCTCTTCGAGGTGAGTTTTCGTTCCTTGGTAATCCCGTATGCCGATTCGCGAGGGCACCACGATCATCAGCAGCGTGACTTTGCCGCGCCATTGAGGCTGTTTTTCGAGCAAGCTCTGGTAGCCCTCCAAGCGATGGACGATGCCCTTGGAATAATCCTGGCGGTCCACGGAAAGGACTATTTTAGTGTCCCCAAAGGATTTTCGCAGTTGCCGTATTTCTTGCTGAACTTCCGGACTCAAAGCGGCGCCGTGAAATCTTCCGAAATCTACCCCCATGGGAAAGGCGCCGACCTTGACGATGCGCCGGTCAAGCAGCAGCTGACCGAGTTTCTGTTTGTACCCCAGGATGCGCTGCACGCATCCGAGAAAGTATTTCGCGTAATCCTGGGTGTGAAAGCCGACGACATCGGCTCCGAGCAATCCCTCGATGATTCCCCGCCGCCATTGGGCCGGAAGCAAGCGATAGATTTCAAACTGCGGGAAAGGAATATGCAGGAAAAATCCTATGCCAATTTTCGGCAACCGCTTTCTGACCAGACTCGGTAAGAGCATCAGGTGGTAGTCATGAATCCACAAAACGTCGTCGGGACCGATGAACTCCAGCAGTGTCGCGCAGAAGGCTTCATTGACTTTCTGGTATTGCAGCCAGTAGTTCTCATCGTACTGCGCGGTCGCGGGAAAATAGTGGAACAGCGGCCAGATCGTCTTGTTGCAAAAACCTTCGTAGAACTTGTCGAAGTCCTCCTCGGATAGGAACACCGGGCAGGAACGATACTCGGCGCGTGCCCTGTCCATCACCGCGGGCTTTTGTTTTTCGCTCACGGTAGCGCCGGGCCAACCCACCCAACAGTACTCGGGTTTGTGGGGCAGGGAATCTTGCATCGTTTCAAGCAGCGATTTTAACCCGGTGGCGACGCCTCCGGCACTTTCCTTGAATTCGACCCGACCATCCCTTTGTTCGACAGTGAAGGGCAGTCGGTTGGAAACGATGATGAGTCTCTGTGCCGTATGAAATCCGTCGTTCATTAAGCGATTGTCCCGGTCAACAGCGCCGCCGCTTACCGATTGGCGCGATCGGCAATGGTAAGAGTGACAAAAGATAACTTCGGATCACCCGGGCGACGGGAATTGTTCTTAGTATGCCTGTCTCACAGCCTTTCCGGCTCGCAGCTTTCCATCAGCCCAGATCGCCTTGCTGAGTATCAGGCTGGTCCCAGGACACCGGCCTCCAGTCATCCACGTTTTTCCGTACTTGCATCTCCTCTTTTATCTCGGTGAAACCGGCTACCGTCACTACCGTCTCGAAATAGCCGTCGGCGCGAACGGGAAGCGGCGCCGGTAGGCTATAGGCGAATCGCTCTGTCGCACCCGAAGGTATCTCGGTGCGTAGGGTGTAAAAATCGGCGGCGCCGGGCGGGTTTTCGCCGGGCCGGAATTCGTTATTCCAGTGCCAGATATGACGGATGAGCAATTCCACATCGCGAACCCGATGAGACGACGCATTACGGAGTTCGCCTGAAACCATATTATCCTGCGCTGTCGCGTTATGAACAGCGACCAACTTAGAAGCCTCGGGAGGGGGCAGAACGGTAATAGTCTCAGGGTTGACATGCCCTGGCGCAAGAACGATCAGTAAAGCCAGCGCGCCTCCGATAACAGAACGGAAACCGACGTATCGAACCTTTGATCTTTTCATGGCTGCTCCTCCTTATTGTGAATAAGAAATTGCATTCACATCCTGTTTGGACAAACAAACATGCTACCCTATCATTCCATTCGCCTCCTTCTCGTTTGACGTTTTTCGTTCCAGCCGTTATTTGCGCTCTGACTTGCGCTCACCTTCGGTGTTTTGCTCCTTGATCGTGCCCGATGAGCTCTGCTCGGGACCGCCGCCCGGCTGAACGGTGTGATCGGGTCCGGTTTTTTCCGGTGGCGAAGAGGGAGCCAAGCCCACAGGCGGCGAAGAATCGCCGCTTTCCCCTCTCTTCTCGCCACAGCCAGCGGTGATCAATGAGACCCCTAGGGCCATGCCTGCTGTCCATTTAATCCATTCTTTTTTCATCTGCTCAACCTCCTTTTTCGGAATATCATTTTCCAATAGGTCAAAACCTAACGGCTGATTTGCAGCTAAGACCTCGACTCGCCGACCTCTTCTTAAAACGCCACGCCGATGAGCCCGGCGACCACGCGAAATGGCAGAGCGATGGCTTGGCCGACGACGTGAACGGTTCCACTCAACAGACCCACGGATTGCCCTTCGGTTTTGGTTTCTTCCGTCGTTGTCGTGCGGTTCTCCGTGACGACAGGTTCCAATCGAGATCGATCATTGACGGTGGCATACTGGACCCTTTTCTCGGTCTCAACGGACTTGACGCTTTGCGTCGAACACGCCGTCAGAACACTCAAGGCGAAAAGAGCTATCAGAACGCTTTCGGTCACCTTGCGCATGGCCGCTCCGTGCAAGACCCTTAAAGCGATAAAGCCTATGATGATACTTTTCGCGATATGACGCATAATCCCTCCTGAATTCTTGTTTCCCTTTTTACGCTACCGGCTTCTAACGTTACGTGGCGGCTGCGCGGCCTCGGTTCACCGATGAACCACAAATTTCTCTCTCTCACGTGTTCTCGTTCGTAAGAGCAACGCCTTATTCCATTTTTTGGGATCGTTCATGGCTAAACATGGTTAATGGCGATAGCCGTGATAATGATGACGGTGATGGCGATGCCCATCGGACCAGTGACAACCCGCACTGAGACCCGTCAGCGCCAGCAGCAACACCGCCAAAATTCTTTTTATCGCCGTTCGTCTCATCTTGCGGTCCTCCTTTCTTCTGCAAGAATTCGTGCCGACTGCGGACAGCTAGAACTCGCACTGGAACGCCAATCGCCTAAAATCAGCTCGATCCTAATACTCTCCGCGCTGCCGCCGTAACCTCTCCAGCTCGTATCGCTGCCGATCGATCTCGGCCTGATTACCGCGAATTTCCTCATCCTGCCGGTAATTCTGCTGTTCCTGCCCCTGAAGTTGATCGCCGACGAGAGCGCCCGCGCCCAACCCAAGACCGCCACCAATCGCCGCCCCTGCCGCCGGATGACCCACGGCGCTACCGATAAGACCGCCGACCGCCGCGCCGCCGAGCGCGCCAATGCCCGCGCCCTTTTCCCGAGTCGTCAATGGCCCGCCGGCGCAACCGGAGACGAAAATAGCTCCGGCCAGCATTAGTGGCGGAATATTTTTTCGCAGCGTTGTGATCGCAATCATATTGTTTGCTCCTTTCTTGGTAATTGAATCGCTTCACCGAAGCGCTCGGAATATTGGGCGTAGATGGCGCCTATCAGTGCCATCAGGTCTGTTTCTCCTGGCTCCACGTACAAGCGCTTGTTTAATCCCTCTGCGTTGGCAACGGCATAGCCGGCGCGCTGATGAAGCTGACAATGACCGGCAACGCATGATGCGTTGAAAATGACCGCGGCGAATAGCCTTTGCTCACGCTTAACAAAGAGCATAGCAACGTAACGTTCCCCGATCTGCGTAAGGCTACGGGGGAGCGGCGTAAAGCCGTCCAGAAACTGCCAAGGGTCCTCGGCTCCACGACTTACGGGCGGGACGACGGTTAATGTGAGCAATAGGTTCGCCGTAAAGATCAATATAAGCACTCTCGGGTTCATTGCGACCTCCACTGTCGACAAAGACCTATGAGCGGCTTCGCTCCTCGTTGATCAACTTTAGGGCTTTTTGTCGCAGTTGTTCATTGCTGTTCACCGCCGCGAAGAGCCGATTGTAGGACTGCGGTGTGAGCCCCTGCTGTTCCAAAGCTGCTTTGACTTTTGCGTCGCCTTCTTGTTGAAGTTTCTGTTTCTCTTTTGGATCTTGGATTTTGCCGAGTCGCGGCTCATAAGTTTGCCGAAGCTTTTGGTATGCCACGTAGGCTTTCGCAAAGGCTCTGATATCCTTGTCGCTCAATTTAGCCGGCTCTGCGGATGAGGTCTGCTTCGGCGGATCTTGGGCACGGATAATCGGTGGCAGGCTCAAAAGCATCAGGCCGATCAAAGCGGCGAAACAAGCGCTCCGTATGAAAAAGTACTTCATCGTATCCTCCGGTGTTATTGGCTTTAAGTTACGGTCGTAAAGCATATCGGCGTCCCTAACCCTGACGCTGAATGGGCCTTTTCAAATATTAAGACTCGACGGCCTGAGAAATCGCTCCGTCCGTTCGGCCTGCGGCTTTACCCGTCGCATCGAAGGTTTTGCCCTGCAATTTGCGCAGGAACTCTGCGAAACTTGAGCTTGCCAGAACCCGATTGAACTGAGAGCGATAGTTGTTAACCAGGCTGATGTTTTCGATCACGATGTCGTAGACTTTCCACTCCCGGCCGGTGGTACGTAACTTATAATTCACCGCGAACTCCTCGCCTTTACGGGTAACGATTCGAGTATCGACCTCGGCACGATCCTGGTCCTGGGTCTCGCGGCCGTAAACAATTTTTTCGCCGTTGAAGGACTCGATTTGGTCAGCGTAGGATCGTTCCAGAAGATCGGTGAAAAGCTTCACAAATTGGCGCTGCTCGTCGGCGCTGCGGCGTTGCCAATGTTGTCCGAGCGAGCTCTTCGCCATCTCATTAAAATCAAACCGCGCCGAGATAACTTGGCGCAACTGGTCCCGGCGTTCATTCTTTTTGTCCGCCGCTTTGAGCCGTGGATCCTGAAGAATCAACAGGACCTTGTCCGCAGTCTGGCGGACTTGGTCCGCCGGTATTCCGGCCTTTGACGTATTAGGCAGAGTCATCAGTAGCAGCAAGACCAAGACAATGACCTGCTGTGTTTTACGTTGCCGCATTTATTTCCTCCCTCGCGAAAGTAATCTTTTTGCTTCAGGCGACCGGCCACATGAGTCCGATCACCCTCAATGCCATGTGTTCGAGATCACGCGCCAATTGTTTAAAACATCGGCCAGCATGTAGGCGACCAATGTGTGGGCCAGTTTTTCGTCGGGCACCAATTCAACCGTCTCTTCAGTCAGCGCCGCAACCAAGTCTCCCAAAGTAGTATCCAGTCGTTCTCCTCTACGCATTCCCTGGCTCCTTTCCTCACCGCCCCGCTGTTTGCGTCTCAGCACCCCCGTTTAGTGAGTTCAGGATTCACCCGATCGCTCCCTTAACCGTTCATTTTCTCTTCTCAGCCGTTCCAGTTCGTCTCGGTTGCGGTCAATTTGAAGCTGCTGGTCATTCTGTTTCTTGTCCTGGCCCATGAGTTGGTCGCCGATCAAAGCGCCGCCGATTAGCCCGATCGGTCCGCCGATCAGCGCGCCCACGGCTGCGTGACCGACAGTGCTGCCGATGATTGCGCCCGCACCCGCGCCCACGCCCCCGCCGATAAGCCCGCCTTGTTCTCGCTTACTGAGCGGTTCCGAGCAGCCCATGTTGATCGATAGGACCAATGCTAAAAACAATGCGATGATGAGATAGGTTTTCGATTTCATGGTTACCTCCGAATCATCTATTTTGGACGCAACTCTAGGGCTGCTGACGAGGCGAGTCGTCAACACTCATGTTCTAATCAATCTGGCACAGTGTCCTTGTGAGGGCTACCCTTAGGGAGGCGGTGTCTGATCGAGACGTCCGCTGGCTAGTGAGTTAGCCACTCCTAGGACATACCTTTTCGTGGTTTGGCTCATGGGTGTGTTACACAGCAAGCACCGTACCAAGTCCCAGAAAACAGCGCTGACTTGCGGTAAATCCGAAGCATTTTAGCGTTAGTCGTGGTTTTCCGAACACCTCGAATCCGAGGGGATGTTCCTACAGCACTTAGTGATCGTTTGTAATTTCTCTGTTGAATCCGGTGCTTTGACTGTAGGCTCTTTATATCTTGTCAGTACTAAAATCAGTACTTAAAAATGACTATTGGGAATGCCGATAGACCACCTACCAGGTCACGGCTCTCTCCTTTCTCCCTATGCCGATTGAGTTAATTCGGCGCCGACGACGGTATTTCAATGGAATGAGTCCGTTGCAAGGGCAAGGGCGCAATGGACCCCAATAGCAAGATGAACGGAGGTTAATTACGTACTGTGCGCAGACCGCGTCGCAAGCGTCGTGCGGCGATGTGTGGATGCGACTTTACCAGGCTTGGATTCTTGAGGGTTGACCGTGCATGGACTGTTTCATCATCGACGCGCTCGGCCGAGCTACCTTCTTGACCCCGCCGAGCGCGTCGGTAGAATTAAATTAGCAGTCGGTCTGCTCCGCCGACAATCCAGGAAGTTTAGTATTCATTCTGTTGGCGCTGAAGCCGTTGAACGTCCCGGCGGTTACGCTCGCTCTCGGCCTGGTTGCGGTTGATCTGCTGCTGTTGACGGTAATTGGTATTTTCCTGTCCTTGGATCTGATCGCCGACGAGCGCGCCTGCGCCTAGCCCGAGCCCGCCGCCGATGGCCGCTCCTGCGCCGGGATGGCCCACCGCCGCGCCAATCAGTCCGCCGGCCAGCGCGCCGCCGGCCGCGCCGATGCCCGCGCCTTTCTCACGCGTGGTCAAAGGGCCGCCGGCGCATCCCGCGGTAAAAAGTGCCCCTGCCAGCAACAGCATTGATGCCTTGCTTAGAATCATTCCGGTCTTTTCCATTTAGTAGTTTCCTTTCCTTTTAAGTTTTTCCGTTTTGTCAGCTTTGCCTTTTTGTTTGTCACGAGCTTGTTTCGAGCTTTCATCGGATTTTCTACGTGCCTGCAATTCATGTCGCTCATCGGTGCGTACCCAACCATGTTCGGGGTCCGCGGACCATTGGGCGTTGGTGTTGTCCTTCCCTCGATTGCTCGTCTTTGTCTTTGCTTTCTCTCCGCGATTGACGGATGACTCTTTTCCTTGGCCAGCGCTTACGGGCTTATCGATAACGCCGAATGTTAACGCGCTTAAAAGGCCAAAGACGGCGACGTACCTGTTGGGTTGCATCGACCTCACCTCACGACGTGTTTGCTTTGCCCAAGCCGTTGACTCCCATGCCGGTTCCGTTCATGCCTTCCCTTTGTAACAGACCACTCGCTGCTTGATGAATCTTCGGCAACGAGCCGGAAACCTGTCGCAACAACGCGTTCAAGGTAACCAGCACTGCAACTAGATCCAATTTCATGGACATTGCCTCCGCTTGCTTGATCAACTCCGCGATCAAGAAAATAGCAACGCCCATGCCACGACGAAAAGCCCGTCAATTCGGCTGGTTATGCACGGGCGAAGACAAGCGTTGGCGGGTAAAAAAGTAAGGGGGCGGGGAGATATTACGCTTTGTTGTAGAGCGCCAATTTAGCGTTTAGCGTCTTGGGGGTAATCCCCAGCAAGCGCGCGGCTTGGGTTTTGTTGCCGTCGCTCGCGCTGAGAGCTCGTTCGATCGCTTGGCGCTCGGCCTCGGCCAATGAGAGCGGTTCGGTGTCGGCTCTCTCCTCCAGAGCCGGGCTAAGGCAATAGCGTTGAAAATCTTCAGCCGCGAGGCTCGGCCCGGTTGCCATGACTGCTAGCCGCTCCATAGCATTACTAAGTTCGCGGACGTTCCCAGGCCAGCCGTGGGATTTAAGCGCGGCGGTGAAATCTGTGGTCCAAGGAAACTCCGGGCGCTGGTACTTCTGCGCGAAGGACTCGAGAAAATAGCGGGCCAAGAGCGATATGTCCTCGCCGCGCTCGCGCAACGCCGGCAGTTCGAGATGAAACACACTCAAGCGGTAGAATAGATCCTGGCGCAGTTTACCGTCTTTCACGGCGGTCGCCGGATGACGGTTGGTGGCGGCCACGACTCGCACGGAAACCGCCACGCTCGAATTGGCGCCGATACGGCGCACCTGCCCTTCTTCCAAGACGCGCAAGAACTTGGGCTGCACTTCCGCCGCCATCTCGCTGATTTCATCCAGAAACAAGGTACCGCCGTCGGCCTGCTCGAAGCAGCCGAGATGGCGCTCGATGGCGTTGGTGAAGGCGCCCTTTTCATGGCCGAAAAGTTCGCTTTCCATCAGCGTCGGCGAGATCGCCGAGCAGTTGAGCGGCAAAAATGGTCCCTCGCGCCGCGGCGATAGATCGTGCAGCGTGCGCGCGACGAGTTCCTTGCCCGTGCCGCTCTCGCCGCTGACGAGCACCGCGGCATCCGTGGCCGCCACCTGGCTCAGGCGCTGATAAAGCTCGCGCATCGGCGCGGACTTGCCAATCAGCGCGCCGTAAGAGCCCAACGGAGACTCCAAGCGCTGGCGCAGCGCGCCGGCTTCGCGCGCCAGCGCCGCTTGCTTCAGTCCCTTTTCCAGAACCTCGCGCAGACGCTGGGGCTCGAGCGGCTTGGACATATAATCGTAAGCGCCGAGCTTGATCGCCTGGACCGCGGTTTCGATGGTCGCCTGGCCGGTGAGAAAAATAATCGCCAACTGCTGCACACGCTCACCCAAGGCCGCGATAAATTCAAGGCCGGACATGCCGGGCATCATCAGATCCGTGACGACTGCGTGAGGCAATTCTCTATCGCACTCGCTCAGCGCCGCTCTGCCGTCGGGCGCGGCGGTGGCGCGGTAACCCCAACTCTCGAGCAGGGCAACTAAGCCATCGCGCGTAGCGACATCGTCGTCGACGATCAGGACATGAAGACGAGGGCGGGCCATAAACTAATTTGCGGCCAAGGGTAATGTCAGCCGAAAGGTCGCGCCGCTCCTTCCATTGCGCTCGTGGTAGGCCAACGAGCCGCCGTGGGATTCGGCGATCAGTTGACTTAACGGCAGCCCGATGCCACTGCCGCCGGCTTTGGTCGTCTTGCCGAATTCGAAAATATCTTGCCGGTGTTCGGGCGGCACGCCCGGGCCGGTGTCCATGAAATCAACGGTCAGTAGATTGTTGTTTGTGACGGCACTCACCTGTATCGCACCGCCGCCCGGCTGGGCTTCGATGGCGTTTCTGATCAGGTTATCGAAGGTCTGGCGCAGTCGAGTGGCATCCCCCAGCGCCGGCCACGGACCGGCCGCAAGTTCTTTGGTCAACGTAATGTTCTGGGTGGCGCACTGCGAGGTCACGGCTTCGAGACTGGCCGCCAGGACTGCGGAAACGTCGAGCGCCTTGCGTTCCATCGTCACCGGCGCCGAGTAATCCGTAAAGTCGCGCACCAGGGAATTGACTTGGCGGATGCTCGCATCGAGCGCCTCGATGGAACGTTGCGGTTCATTCTTTTCTCCATCGCCCGAGGGCACGGCGTTGCGCAGCAATTCGAGGTGAATGGCCAAAGCATTCATGGGCGTGCGCACTTCGTGAGCCAGAGTGCGCGCTGCGACTGCGAGGCGCTGCACCGGCGCCAGCACTCCCGTGCTCTTGCGCTGCTTCATCACGAGCCGGTCGATCAAGTCCAAGCTCGCTCCCACTTCGTCCCGTTTCGCGTAATCCGGGCGGATTCGATAGGTTCCGGCTTCAGCTTGGCGTAAAGTATCGGAAATCAGTCGGAAGCGGCGGGTGTATAGAGCGGTGATTAGAAACGCGCTCACCAAAGCGACGCCGCCGCCGAGAGCGAAAAGCAGCATCAGCTGGCGCCACATGCCCGAGAGCAGCTCGGTCCAATCGGCCGGATTGATCCACAACCGAAGCCCGCCCGGGCCTTTCACGCCGGCGGGCATCTGCAAAGGCACCAAGACGTCGTAGTAGGTGGACTTCCCTTGAGCCTTGGCCGTGATCGTCGTGATGCCGCGGCGCAAGTTGGTATCCAATTCGGGATCGTTTAGAGCTTCGCCCTGTTCGTGACCCATGGAACTGTAGAGAATCTTACCCTCGGCGTTCACCACCCACATCGCTTCGATACCGGCGCTGCGGTCGATGAAGGCACGCATGAGTCCCCTGACCTCGGTGTGGCGAGACGGCGCGCGATCGGGGCCGCTCCGGGTTTTTGGCGCCAGCGTGTTGCCGGGGAAAAAATTGCCAAGAAAACTCCAAAAGGACAAAGATTGCGGCTGAGATGGCTGAGTGCCAACCCGCGTTCCCGGGCGATCCCGCAGGCTGTCGGCCAAGGCGACCTCCACCTGACGAGCCATCAGTAGAGCGGTTTGCAAAGTTGCCTCAGTGGTGAGCCGGCGGGCGATTAGCCAGACACCGGCGGCAAAGAGGCCGGATATCACCAGGATCGTGCCCGCGAAGACGGCGATTTGTTGCTGGCGAAAGCTCATTGCACCCATAGGATAACAGATCGCTCAAGTCCAGCAAAGTTCGGAATTTCGGTCGGTCGATCTTTGTCTTGCGCACCTGCCCCTTTTGTAGCATATATACGTTGATGCTTGTCGATGCTTACCGTCGCCCGATCAAGGATCTGCGGATCTCGGTCACGGACAGGTGCAACTTCCGCTGCACCTATTGTATGCCGATGGACGAATACGTTTGGATCGATAAAAAGGAGATCCTCACGTTCGAGGAGATCGCCAGATTAGCCACGCTTTTCGTGGGGATGGGCGTCGAAAAGGTCCGCCTCACCGGCGGCGAACCGCTGGTGCGGCAGAATCTCGACCGCCTGGTTGCCAGATTATCAGCGATCGAAGGGCTCAGCGACCTTTGCCTTACTACCAACGGCGCGCTGTTGGCGGAAAGGATCGCAGCCCTCAAAGCAGCGGGTCTCAAGCGCGTCAACATCAGCGTCGATACGCTAGACGCCGACAAGTTCAGGCACATCACTAAGCGCGGTGATCTGGGCAAAGTGCTGGAGGGCGCCTTTGCGGCTAAGAAGCATGGTCTCGACCCGATCAAGCTCAATGCGGTCATCGAGCGCGGGGTCAACGAAGGCGATATCATTCCGCTGGTTGAATTCTCGCGGCAAAACGGATTCGCGATCCGCTTCATCGAGTATATGGACGTCGGTAACGCCAATGAATGGACGACAAAAAAGCTCGTATCGAAGAAGGAAATTTTGGAAACGATCAACGCCCGATTTGCGCTAAAGGAGCGAGGCCGCAATCATGATACCGCGCCTTCGGTCGATTACGACTTTGTCGACGGCATCGGCGACCTGGGGATCATTGCGTCGGTGACCGAGCCCTTTTGTTCGAGCTGTACGCGCGCGCGCCTCACCGCCGACGGGAAAGTGGTGACCTGCCTCTTCTCACAGGTCGGCCATGACGTGAAAGCGCTTCTGCGCGGCGGCGCGTCGGATGAAACGATTGTGGAATTTCTTAGCGCGATGTGGCGGGGGCGAACGGATCGCTATTCCGAGGAGCGCTGGCAGGCGCTGCGCACGGCCAATTACGATCCCAAGAGCCGAAAAAAAATCGAGATGATCTCCTTGGGTGGTTAGCCGCCGCCGGTCGCCCGCGACCCTAGAGGCCGCGGGGCAAAGCCGGGAGGGAGACGGCGCCCAGAGGTAAAGTCGCTTTGGCTTTTCTGCGCTTGCCGGCGCTGTTACTAGTTTGCATTCCTGTTAGCACCAGACAAGCGGTTTGCAACCCACGCCGAGGTGCGTCGCCTTCTACCGGAAGGGCTTGCTCCTCAGCCTTTGCCTATTATGAAAAACGCAACCTAAAGCCTGCGCAGCGCCCGGATGCGCTCATCGGTGGCCGGGTGCGTCGACAAAATTCCTCCGCCGCTGTTTCCTTCGACCTGCATGATCCAACTGAGGCTGCGGATCATCACTTCTTTGGAGTATCCCACCCGTCGTAAAATTGTCACCGCATGGCGGTCCGCCGCGAACTCCTGGGGACGGCTGTAGCTTGAAGCGATCAACGTCCCCGCGATGGGCGCCACCATGGCGCTGCCGGGAAATACTCTTTCCAAGAGCGCCGCGCCAACGCCCACACCGGCTCCCACGAGCTGCATCCTTGCGGGGTGTCCGAGATCATCATGGGCGATTTCATGCGCCAGCACGCCCCTCAGTTGTTCGTCACTGGCCAGTCGCAAGAGTCCGGTGGTTACAAGGAATTGGCCGCCGCCCGAACTGCCGGCGTTGATGCTGCGGTCTTCGATGATTTTGACGGTGATCTGGCGGACCCGATCAGGATGGTTCGTGGCGCGCATCAATGGAACCATGATGCCCCTCAGACGTTCCAAATCCCGCTGCCCCACCGTGGGCCGTATACTCTGATCTCGGTCGCGAAAAGCGTGCACCGGCCCGGCGGGTCCCTGAATTACGCAGATCGCAAGGAGAGTTAGGACAAGAAAACGAGGCAAAACCGCGATCGTTTGTATGAGCTTCATGTGATCACCTTCTCCGGTCCTTCTTGACAGGCAAATCAGATGCCACCGAAAACGGTCCGGAACGATGACGGTTGGAGACGCAGTAAGGGTGAAACATAGGGAATATTTTCTGCAGGACGGGAAGAAATTACATAGGATCGCCGCCGCGCCCGACCGATTACAACCATGGCCCGATCGATTCTTGGCCAAAGACCACGGCCCTATTTCGACAAGAGTCCGCGCCGCTCCAAGTCCGCGCGTTGGTCGGGTGTCAGCCTGTCCAAGCGAACATAGCCGCGACTCTCATAGGGTCTAGCGCATCCGCCGAGAGTCTCCTCAACCCACGCGGCACCGAAGCCGAATCCGGAAGCGCTGCATTCCGCGGTGGCGCCGCTCTGCGGCTGAACGAGTTTCACGGTCTGGCTTGAACACGCGGCGCTCGCTAACAACAGGAACGGCAGAGCCATCGAGCTTAGGCGCGGCCGCAAAAGTCTCAATTCCGATTTTAGCATACGATTGATCCCCTGATTCCTTTGGGGTACCTATTAAATTTTACCAAGAAATCGTCGGAGGATGAAGATGTTGCTCAAGGATAAGATCGCACTGGTGACCGGATCGACGCATAACATCGGATTGGGCATCGGGCGGGCGTTCGCGCGCGAAGGCGCGAAGGTCGTCGTTCATTCGCGTCATGCAGAGGATGCCAAGAAAATTGCCGGCGAAATTAACGGCGATTACTTTGCGGCGGATGTCGCCAAGCCCGACGAGATCGCCGCGATGTTCGATCACATCAAAAAGAAACATGGGCGGCTCGACATCCTGGTCAATAGCGTGGCGCATTCGGCGAAGGGCGGCGTCTTGGACACGTCGCTTGAAGAGTGGAACCGGATCATGACGATCAACTTGACTGGTTATTTTCTCTGTATTCAACACGCCGGCAAGATGATGAAAGAACAAGGCAGCGGCGTCATCATCAACATTTCCGCCGGCTCCGGCGAAAGATCGAGCCCCGGCGGTGCGGCCTATTCAGTCTCAAAAGGGGCGATCAATTCTCTCACACGGCAAGCTGCCGTCGATCTCGCGCCCAACGTCAGAGTCAACGGTCTCATTTCAGGTCTCGTCGGCACACCCATCGGCCAGAAAGATATGGGCAACCGAAAGCCGGAATATGACATCATTCCACTGCGAAGAATTGGCCTTCCCGAAGAAGTCGCCGAAGCCGCGGTGTTCTTAGCATCCGACAAGGCGAGCTATATCACCAATGCGATTCTGCCGGTCGATGGCGGGCGACTAAACGCGATGGGCAGCGGCAGCTCGAGATGAGCTGAGCGCTCCGATTTTCGTCATGCGTTTACCCCTCTCCCGCGATGGCTGGCTGCTTTTCGCGAGCTGCGGCGTGCGCTCCTTCGCCTATGGTTTTCTCTCCGTCATTCTTGGCCTTTACCTCGGTGCCATTGGGTTGAGTACAACGGCCATCGGTTGGGTTTTTACTGCTGCCCTCGCCGGCGGCGCCGTGATGACGATTCTAATTACCGCGGTAGCCGACAGTTTCGGGCGGAGAGCGCTGCTGATTTTGGGGGCGATGCTGATGGCGCTGGCGGGTTGTATCTTTGCCCTCAGTGATAATCCGATTCTCTTAGTATTCGCGGCGATCTTCGGGACCATCAGCCCCTCGGGTAAAGAAGTCGGGCCGTTTCTTTCCCTTGAGCAAGCGATTCTTCCCCAGACGACTCAGGATCAGCACCGAACCGCCGTCTTTTCCGCCTACAATCTCGTCGGCGCGTTTGCCGGTGCTGTCGGCGCTTTGGCCGTCGGGCTGCCATCACTGTTCTTGCTGCCGGTTGTTTCCGGTTACCGGTTATTAGTCTGGGCCTACGTCGCGTCCGCGATCGCGCTCATGGCTCTGTTCGCTATGCTATCGCTCTCCATCGAAGCGAAAGCCACCGCGACATCTCAGACTCGAAAGTCAGGCGTGCAAAAATCTCGCGGCATGGTAGCCAAATTGGCAGGGCTATTTGCCCTCGATGCTTTTGCCGGCGGCTTCATCGTGCAGAGCATCGTCGCCTACTGGTTCTACCTCCGCTACCGGACCGACCTGAATGCGCTCGGTGGCATTTTCTTCGGCGCCAATCTCCTGGCCGCGCTCTCCTTCTTGGCCGCTCCGGCAATTGCCCGCCGCATCGGCCTCTTGAACACCATGGTCTTCACCCACCTGCCGTCAAATTTCCTGCTTCTCTTAATTCCGCTCATGCCGAACGTGGAATGGGCAGTGACGATGCTGCTTCTCCGCCACCTGCTCTCGCAAATGGACGTACCGACGCGCCAGTCATATACCATGGCCGTCGTCGACCCCGACGAACGCTCGGCCTCAGCCGGCATTCTCTCCGTCGCGCGCAACGCCGGCGCCGCTGTAGCGCCGCTCTTCACGGGGGCGATCCTGACGAATCCAACTTTAGGACTGCCGTTCTTATTGGCAGGAGGACTGAAGGTCGTTTACGACCTGTGGATCTTCGCGGTGTTTCGGAAAGTGAAACCGCCGGAGGAAATCGTCAAAAGCTAAATACTGTCAGCGTGGCGGAGAGCGCCCTTCAATTCCAATTCAGGGATTCTCCCCCAAGAGCGGTCAGCACAACCACCAGCCAAGGGGGACATTTCCAAAACATCAAGAGGCTGAAGGCAACGAGTCCGAGCCCGAAATCGGCCGGCGAATAGATCGCGTTGGTCCACACCGGCTTGTACAACGCAGTCAGCAGCAATCCGACCACGGCAGCGTTGATGCCTTTCAGAGCAGACTGAAAAACCGGCACTGAACGAAGAAGATCCCAAAAAGGCAGCGCGCCGGCGACCAGGAGAAAAGAAGGAAGAAAAATTGCTACAAGGGCGAGGATTGCTCCCGTCCATCCATTGGGCTCAGGACCCATTACGGCGCCAAGATAGGCGGAGAAAGTAAAAAGCGGGCCAGGCACGGCCTGAGTAGCTCCATAGCCTGCGACGAATTGCTCGTTTGTGATCCAACCCGGCCCAACCACTTCGGTTTGAAGCAGCGGCAGGACGACATGGCCGCCACCGAAAACTAAGGAGCCGACACGGAAAAAACTATCGAAGACTTCGAGCGCATGGCTGGGCGCTAATTGCCGGACAAGCGGTAGCCCGACAAGCAGCGAAAAGAAGATGATCCAAGCGGTGACGCCGATCTTCTTTCCGACTGGAAACCGCATGTGGGAGAGTGAAGAAGAAGCCGTTCCCGGAAAGATCATCAAGCCAACAAGACCGGCAACGGCAATCGATGAAAGCTGCCCGACCGCAGTCGGCCACGCCAGAGTGACTATCGAAGCGACAATAGCAATTGTTGCTCGTTCACGATCCGGGCAGAGCGAGCGAGCCATTCCCCAGACCGCCTGGGCGACGACTGCTACGGCGACGATTTTCAGGCCATGCAACCATCCGGCGTTGGAAGCATTTGCAAAAGCGCCGATTCCGAATGCGAAGGCAATGAGCGCTAGCGCCGACGGCAATGTGAAACCGATCCACGCGGCAATCCCTCCGAGGAGCCGCGCGCGCGCAATGCCGATCGCGATACCGACCTGACTGCTGGCCGGGCCGGGTAAGAACTGACAGAGCGCCACAAGATCGGCATAGCTCTGTTCGTCAATCCACTTTTTGCGCTTGACGTACTCCTCGTGAAAGTAGCCGAGATGGGCGATCGGGCCGCCAAAGGAAGTCAGTCCCAATCGCGTGGATACCCAAAGAACTTCAAGAAGAGAACCTTGGCTTTGACCGCGCAGGAGTTCGTTGGCAGTAGTTTCAGAGGTTTCATTCATGGCGCTGAAATCTCATTCATCCTCCAACAATTCGCCGAAAAGTTCCCTGACTTTTTCTCTGGCGCCGGCCAGAACCTTGCGCCCCAACGGCGTAGCCCGATAAACTCGCCGCGACCGGTTTCCCAGCCGCTCGTCTTTTGATCGGAGGTAGCCCCTTCGCTCAAGTCCGTGAAGCAATGGGTAGAGCGTGCCGGGACTGAGTTTGTAGCCATGCCGCGCCAGTTCCTCGATGAACCAAAGGCCGAAGACGGGTTTATTTGCGGCGTGGTGAAGAATGTGCAGGCGAATCAAGCCTCCATACAAGTCCTGCTCACCCTTGTCATGCTCCACTCTCTTCATAGATTCTCGATTACGTTATCGAAAATCGATATATAGGCACTTGAATTTTCTGTCAAGGGGGGATAGCGTGCTTTCTCCCGGAAAGACGCCATCTCTTATCATAAATGCAAAAACAAAAGGTGAGTTTTTCTCACTTCTGAACAAGACAGCGGCTTTCGTCAATATTCAGACGGCCCGAAAACCGCCCCAAAGCTAAGGAAGGAGCTGCTGTTACGATTCGAGGGAAATCGTTTTGGCATAGTGCGCTGGCGGTATGGAAATTGCGGACGACAGTCACTCCAAAAGCTCTTGCAGGAAAAAAAGCCATTCTCGCCATTTGAATGTAAGGAGGTTGGTTTATGTCTCGTTCTTGGTCAGCACGTATAGCCATTTTGTCTTTCATTGCTTTGACTCTTGTCGTTTACGGCATTGAAGGAGCAGAAAAAAAGAGCGGCGGCAACGTTGTCAGGGGGACGGTTCAGGATGTTTCCGGCCAAATGATCGAGAAAGCCACCGTCTATCTAATCCCTGCAGGCGATGTCGCGGCACTGGCGAAGACCTCGCTCGAAGTAAGGCGGAATTCTCCCAATGACGAACCGCTTGAAGACAGCCTCGCGGCAAACATTGATAAATACCACAGGGCGCCTACCGACAACAAGGGAAATTTCACAATCTCCGGCGTCGCTGACGAAAAATACTTCATCTATGTCGCGCCTTCCGACAAGACTTATCTTCCCGGCGGAGACAAGTCGAACAAGGCGCTATCGACCACGGAGCTTAAAGGCAAAACCATAAAGATACTTCTCTCGGGAAACACCCCTGATAATGCGGTGTATGTGGGCACGTCCCAGTGCCTCACCTGCCATGCCGCCTACAGCGCCCAAAAGAAGACCCTCCACGGACTCGGTATAAAAGTAGTTGGGAAGCAGAGCAAGCTTCAAGATTATTCACGCTTCCCCAATTTCGACGAGGGTCTGAATAAGCTCAGCGCCGGGAGGAAGTTTTATTTTTCCGGCTTTGACAAGGGCAGGGGATTCGATAAATACCTGATCTCCGAAAAGATGCCTGCCGACGCTGCCTCCGTGAGCTTTGCCGCCACGTTCTTCAAAGACGCCGACGGCAAGCTGAAATTCAAGACGGAAAATATGAAGGACCCAGCGGACGCGCCGAGAACATACGCAGTCGAAATGACCTATGGCGGAGGACTCTACAAGCAGAGATACCTTTACCGGTCCGGGCAGTATCTCTACCCCTTCGTCCAGTTCAACACCATGGGTGATGAGAGTTATGCCGATAGGGCGAGAAAACCCTGGAGAGACTACCATGCAGACTGGCTTTTTAACGAAGGGACAAAAAAGCTGACGGATCCCCCGAAGAAAAAGTCTTTCGAGATAGACTGCGCCTCGTGCCACTTCACCGGATACAGTCTTACTCCCACCGTGGCGGGCGACTTCGTTGCAGGCGCAGTAAACGATCCGAATGGTGAGGCGGACATCGACGGTGACGGGATCCCAAACGAACTTAACATTGGGTGTGAGGTCTGCCACGGACCCGGATCCGAGCACGTAAAGGCCCCCAAGGCAAAAAAGGCGTCCACGATCGTGAGCCCCCGCAAGCTTCCACCGGAACGGGCCTCGGTCATCTGCGAGCAATGTCACTCCAGGCCGCAGGGCAATCTGAAAAACGACCAGCCGGTGAGCAAAGACAACAAGATGATGCTTCCCGGCACGAGCCGGAACGACTTCCTGGTGAATTTTACCACGAGGGAAGATGCAGCCCAGACGGATTTCTGGCCTGACAAACTCCACTCGAGATCGCACCACCAGCAGGGCAGCGATTTTATCAAATCAAAGAAGTACCGAAACGGCAGCCAGATCATGATATGTACCGACTGCCATGATCCCCACGGCATGAAGGAAATAAAGCATCAGTTGAAGGCGGAGGCGAGGGATGCGAAGAACACCCTCTGCACAAGCTGTCACAAGGGCATGGCCGATGTCACGGCTCATACCGCTGCCAAGGTTGGAATGGGCCACACAGAGATACGCTGCGTCGACTGCCACAACGCGAAAACAATGCTCACTGGCGCGGGTTTTGGAAAGGGGCTGGCGCGGAAAGACGGCAGGAACTATTGGATGAACGACATTACCTCGCACATCTTCGATGTCCCCCGAAAAGACAACGTTGCCGTGAAAGGCGTCGAACCCGCAAGGGCGATGCCGATCCCTTACACCAACGCCTGCGGCCAATGCCATAACGTAGACGGTCTATAGCACCTCTGTCCGAGGGGGGCGGCAAAGCCGCCTCCCTCGCAAAATGCCGTCCTTTTCAAGCCACGCTCAGGGGAAGATCAGTTTTATACCTGCGATGGCGAGCACCGCGCCGAGCAGCCTTCGGATCATAACCGGCGTGGCGTGCTTTGCGCCCCACCAGGAGCCGGCATAGCCACCGATTAGCGCAGCGATCACGAGCGGCAATAACGACGGATCGATTCCGTCCCCGCGGACAAAGCGGCCCAGAAGGCCGGTAGACGAGTTCACGGCGATGAAAGCCGCGGAAATCCCCGCGGTTCCCTTCGCGTCTTTCCAGCCCACTAGGATCAACAAGGGAGAAAGATAAATACCACCGCCGACGCCGGTGAGACCGGCGACAAGGCCAAGAGCGACTCCAATAATCGCCGACGTTGTCCAGAGCGCGGCTCCCTTCGGCCTTTGTGGCTCATGTGCCCGCGGATCTGGAAGAATGAGACGCAGGGCGGCGAGCAGAAGCGCGCAGCCGACGAGGAAGGTAAAGACGCGGGCTGAAGTCGCAATTATTCCGCCGACAAAGGCTGCGGGTGCCGAGAATAGCAGTAAAGTTCCTGCGAGGGGGGCGTCGAAATAGCCGCTCTGGCGGAACCGGAACCAGGCCATGCTAGAAACGAAAATATTCATTAGCAGGATGGTTGCGGCCACCTCCGGCCGAAGACGGCCTGCGAGGGTGAGGAGCGCAATGTAAGCCGAGGCGCCGCCATGACCGACGGAGGAGTAGAGCGCTGCCGCGGCGCCCACCATGAGTGTAAGGATCGCTTCGTTCATTGATTGGACGCAGGTATACCACGGTGCGGAAGCGAACGCGAAATCCGATTCGGTTTGGACGAGCGTTATCTTTAATGCGGCGGATTTCGCTCTTGGTGTTCGGTTTCGCCTTGCGCAGACGCTTGGGGCAAAGTCCGGAGCCGCGGATTAACGGCGTCGGTGGTACCAAGTATAACCACGGCGGCTGTTAGTTGGTGGTGGACTCTTTCCTCTGCATCGAGGACACCAGCACTTTGTCGATGCGTTTCCCGTCCATATCAACGACCTCAAAACGCAACCCGTTCCACTCAAAGTGTTCGGATACGGATGGAACGCGTTCCATCTGGGTGAAGATAAAGCCACCCACGGTTTGAAACGTGTCCTTCTTTTCTCCCGGTAGATTCTCTAATTTGAAAATGTCTTTGAACTCATCCACTGACAACATTCCATCGAGCAGCCAAGAGCCATCTTTTCGCTGCACGGCCTTGGGCTCAGCTGGCGTTTTGCCAAGCGGCATATCGCCGGCAATCGCTTCGAGTATGTCGTGATGGGTGAGCAGCCCCTCGATGCCGCCATATTCATCGACCACCAGGACGATGTGGCTGCTGGAAATCTTGATGTGATCGAGCACCTGTAATGCGGTCATCGTCCTGGGCACGAATGGTGGTGGTTGCATCGACGCTTTGAGGGCGACATTCTTGCCCGCAAGGAAGCTCGCCAACAAATCTTTGGCCTGAACGATGCCAACGACATCGTCCAAGCTGCCGGAACACACCGGAAACCGTGAATGGCCGCTGTCAGCCAATTTTGCGCCAATCTGCTCGACGGAGTCGTTAACGTCGAGCCAAACGATTTGAGTCCGCGGCGTCATCAACGCCCGCGCGCTCTTATCGCCGAGCTGAAATACGGCTTCCACCATGTCCTGTTCTGATTCCTCGAAAACGCCGGCCGCCGTACCCTGCCGCACTAACGTTCTAACCTCTTCCTCGGTCACCGAGGTTTGTTCATCGAACTTCTTGCCGAAAAGACGAAACACCAGGTCGGTTGAGAAACTTAAAAGATGAACCACGGGACGGCAGACCTTGAGTAACAAACGCACGGCTGGCGCCATCACCATTGCGATAGTCTCAGGATGACCCAGCGCGAGACGCTTGGGCGCCAACTCGCCGATAATCACGGAGAAATAGGTGATTCCAAGAACAACGATCCCAAGAGCGATCGACCGACTATAGGCGGAGATCACAGGCATCGTATTCAACTGCGTGGCCATCCATTCGGTTAGCGCGCCACCGCCAAAGGCGCCCGCCAGAATACCGATGAGAGTTATTCCAATTTGCATTGTCGAGAGGAATGGATTCGGGGCGTTGGCCAGTTCCAATGCCGCCCGCGCTTTCGCCGAGCCTTTATTTGCTAAGTCCTGCAAACGCGATTTGCGCGCGGTCACGACGGCGATTTCCGCCATGGCGAAAACGCCGTTGGCAACCAGGAGCAAGAAGATCGCGACGACTTCGAATCCTATAGTAGACACAGTTTCAGCCTCCGAAACTTTTTGCGCGGGCCGACATCCTACCGCTGAAGTTTCAAGATCGGATTGCGTTTAACATGCAGGCTTCTCGTGGTGTTGACCGCGGGGGGCGGTTCAACGTCAACAGTCCTCTCTCATAAATGATTATTTTCCGAAGCACAAGGTGACTCGCAGGTTCTTGACAATATTTGATCTAAGATGGATAGTTTTTCCCCATGCTTCGAAAAGCGCTGGCATTTCTGCTTATATTCTCCTGGGTCATCCTTTCAGGATTTGACCTGCTGGAGGACCTTGACGTCCCGATGCAGGTCGACATTCACAGCCCTATTGAGGGTTCTTTGCCCAACTTGGGTCAGAGGGTCGACCTGGTTAACAACATCGTTGAATCAGCCGACCGTACGCGGTTGTTTCACGCCGAGCTTTTTGAACTGCCTGGTGTTGATTCATCTGTTGATAGAGCCCCATCCGTCAAAAAAGTGTTTCAACTTCATAAACTCCACCGCGTCTATCAAATCTAACTTTTCTCTTCCTTCCTTATCGCCGTGTTTAAGGAGAAGCTCACACAGGCAAGCTCCTCCTCGAATAAACTGCACGGGACAATTTTGGCTGAATGTCAAATATACTGGAAGGGGAGAGAGTCATGGAAGATTTTCCTATCTGGCTGAAACTGATCGTATGGTTAATTGTGGGCTCTACCGTCGTCTATGTGATTGCGGCTGCCGTCTATTCCAGCTTTCTTGGTTGACACCGTCAAATTTCGGGTGCCTTACGGTATCGATGAGAGGTGTACGCTAAAAGAAACAATCAACGGAAAGTTCGATTCTATCGATGCGAATGGATCATCGACCTTCGTGCGTGTGCTCCATGATGCGATGGCGTTCTTCTCCGGAGAGATGCTCCGGGTCAATATGGATGGTGACATTCGAAAGATAAGGTAAGTTATGCATCAGTTGGTGCCTGGCTTCGACAGCGATCGCGTGTTCTGCGGCGACCGAAAGTTCGCGGCTTACAGCCAGATTGACTTCGGTGTGTAAACGATGGCCCGACCGGCGTAGCCGTATTTCTGTAACGTCGCGCACACCTTGGGCATGGTTCAGCGCGTGGGTAATTTCGTTGATCACTTCGGGATCGACACCGTTCAACAAGCGGGTAAAAAACAGCTTTCCCTGATTCCCAAACAATGGCCAGGATGGCAACCGTGATGACCGGTCCGACCATCGGATCTGCCAATGGATAACCGAGCCACACTCCCACCACGCTGAACAAGACCGCTAGGCTGGTGAGACCATCCACCCGCGCATGGTACCCGTCGGCCACGAGCGTGGCGCTGTTGATCTGCTTACCTCGCCGTAATTATTTTCGTAGTGACTGACGATGAGTTTTTCCGATAATCCCCTTAGTTTGGACAGGTCATAGGATAACGGCTTCATTTCGAAGGCCGTGGCTCTTCTTCCTTTCGTGAGGGGTTTCTAGGACTTCGCTGCTTCTTGGGACTGGCAATAGGCATACAGCGCGTCGTAAACGGACGACTCCCGTTCTAGTAGCTCGTGGTCGTCGCTGTAGACGAATCTGAAACCTTCGGCAATCGCCTCCAGGCCCGGCGACTCCGGTGTCAGGTCCTTGGCATCGGTATCGGCCCCACGAACAATCAGAGCAAGCCGCTGAAGCGCGGGATCTGCCAGATTGTACTTTTTGATTATGGCGTCGAAGCTGCACTCGGGGCCGTTATGGCCTAATTCGACGTTCGGCACATCAAATGGAATGGCATTCTCACGTTTCGCTATCTCCTCGACTTGTTCCGGCGGCACGTATAGAAACTCGGCTTGTGGATCGACGAACCGTTTGATTAGCCAGGGACAAGCCACGCGGTCCACCTTGGGTCGAGCACGGGTTACCCATTTCATAGCCTTTGCCTCCTTTCGTCTTCAAGAATGACAGAGTGTTCACCCCACCCGCACGAACGGCCAGAGTATCAATCCGACGAGTCCTGAAATGGTGACAATGAGCGGTTCGGGGACCTTGTAGCGCCATAAGACGGCAAGGCTGATTAGCGCGATTGCCGCCGTTGGCAAATCTATGATCGCCCGTGCGCCCAATACAATCACCGCGCCCGTGATTGCGCCGGTGGCCGCCGCCGTGGCGCCGTCAACGAACGCCTTAAGCTGAGGATTGTCTCGGTGGCGTTTGAACCAGGGCGCCGGGACAATGGTGAAAAAATACACCGGAAGAAAGATGCCGATCGCCGCCATGATCGCCCCCGCCAATCCAGCGACAAGAAACCCGATGAAGGCGACCGTGATGACAACCGGCCCCGGTGTAATCATCGCCACGGCGACGGCGTCGAGGAATTGGTGATCGTTCAGCCAACCGAATTGCTGGACGACGCCTTGCTGCAAGAAGGGAATGATTGCCAGTCCGCTGCCGAAAACAAACGCGCCGGCTTCGGTGAAGAACAAAAGAATTTGCACCAGCACGTTGCCGGAATCGGCTGCCGTACCGGTTTGGCGGAGCCACGCTTCTAACAGCCAAATGATTAAGCCCATGGCCAAGCCGCCGAGCGCCATCATTATACCTTGTTTCACCCCTGGCCAAGCACGGACTAAAAGGACGACGACTCCGGCCAGAATAAAAAATTCCGCCAGTTCAGCCTGCGCCCACAGCGTGACCGCGGTCAGCCCGATGAAGATGCCCCAAAGCAGCGGATCGCGTTTGTTCGTGCCGCGCGCGAGCTTGTAGGCGGCGATGGCAATGATCGCGATTACGGTCGCACCGATAGCGTAGAAAAGCGCCTGCATCCACCAGAGCCCGCCATAGGCGACATAGACGAGCGAGATGCCGACCACCATTAGAAACGACGGCAGCACGAAGGCGATCCCGGTTAGCGTCGCGCCGGCGATCCCGCCTTCGAAATAGCCGATGGCGATGGCGACTTGGGCGGCCAGCGGGCCGGGCATGATCTGTGCCAGCGCCAAGGATAGCTTGTAGGTATCTTCGCTGATCGAAGCGCGTTTCTCGACTAGGTCGCGCCGCATGAATCCGACCAACGCCACCGGTCCGCCGAAGCCAAACGCGCCGAGATAAAGAAAATAGCGGACGAGTTCCCATAGGGTCATGCGCTCGCCTATTAACACAAAACGGGTGGACTAAGCCAGAAGCACGTGGAAGAATTATGCGGAATTTGTTAGATGGGATTGAGGGAGATTAGAGGCGATGCTCAAAGTTATACCTGTAGAAGAAGCGGTTGGACTGCCGCTGGCCCACGACATAACAGAAATCATTCCCGGCAAACACAAAGGTCCGGCGTTTCGGCGCGGCCATATCGTGCGTCAGGAGGACGTTTCGAAGCTTTTGGACGTCGGCAAGCGACATCTCTACGTCATGGAGCTGGAGAATGGCGAACTTCACGAAGAAGAGGCGGCGCTGAGGCTCGCCAAAGCCGCGGCCGGGCCGAATCTCACGCTGACTGACCCGAGCGAGGGACGGATCAACCTGGTTGCTGGAATATCAGGGCTGCTGAAGGTCGACGCCGAATTATTATACCGTTTCAATTCGTTGGGTGATCTGATGCTAGCGACCTTGCCAGGCAACCGCGACGTGAAACAAGGCACCGTGGTCGCGGGCACGCGCACAATTCCGGTCCTGGTGAACGAAGAGCTGGTTCAAAAAGCCGAGGCGTTGTGCAAAGAAAAACCCATAGTGACTTTGCTGCCGATGCCGCCCCGGCGCGTGCACCTGGTGGTCACGGGGAGCGAAGTATTTACCGGCAGAATTAAAGACGGCTTTGAGCCGGTGGTAAGCCGCAAGGTCAGCGAGATGGGATCGCATCTTGAATCGGTCAAGCTCGCGCCGGACGATCCGGATATCATCGCCGGACATATTCAAGAGGCCAAGCAGGCGGGCGCCGAAATTATCCTCGTCAGCGGCGGCATGTCCGTCGATCCGGACGACAAGACTCCGGAAGGAATCCGCCGCAGTGGCGCAAAGATCGAATCCCATGGCTTCCCGGTATTGCCGGGGTCGATGTTTGTCATGGCGTATATCCACGAAACGCCGGTCTTGGGACTCTCCGGTTGCGTGTTGCACGACTCGTTCACCGCCTTCGATATGCTGTTGCCGCGCCTATTGGCCGGTGAGAAGATCACTCGCGCCGACATCATGGCCATGGGCCACGGCGGGCTGCAAAGAAAGCAGCAACATTGATTGAAACTGAGGATAGAAGATGGAGGATCGAGGATCGGCATTCTCGATCTTCAATCCTCGCTCCGCGGAATTGAAAGAGAGGAAATTCTATGGACGTTCTACGAACACTTAAAGAACGCTGCGATCCGAAACACGCGGCGCTGGTAATCATCGATGTGCAAAACGACTTTGTCAGTCCCGAGGGAAGTGCCGCTAAAAGAGGCGAGGACGTGAGTGCCGCTATGGCCACGATCCCAAATCTTACCCGGCTGGTCGACGAGGCGCGGCGCGTGGAGCTGACGATTGTTTATATCAGGACGACCCACAGCGAATGGACGGATACCCCTTCATGGATCTATCGCAGCTCACAAAAAAGCGGCCTGAACACTTGTCGCGAGGGGACTTGGGGCGCGGAGTTTTACCAAGGGATTTCGCCCTTGGCTTCCGAACGCGTCGTTATCAAGCACCGTTACAGCGCGTTCATCAACACTGACCTCAACACGGTTCTCAAGGCGCGGGGAGTTCAAAGCGTTCTGGTCTGCGGTGTGGCGACCAACGTCTGCGTGGAGACCACGGCGCGCGACGCCTACATGTACGATTACTATGTGACGATGATTGACGACTGCTCGGCGGCCTACGAAGCGAAGCTGCACCTGGGCACGCTGGAGAACATGCGGCGCCACTTCGGACTCGTGGCCTCTTCGAACGAAATCATCGAAACCTGGAGTGGCCTGCAAAAAAGGGCAGCCGGTTTGTGATCAAAACCATTGGAGTGAGGAAACGACAGACAAGGGCCTGGCAGCCGGTTTGTGCCAGGCCCTTGCTGTTACTTCATAAAACTGGCGTTGATTTGATCGAGATCCTCCGCGGATGGCTGCAAATCTGCCCGGGTCAATTCGGCTAGCGGAGTGTCGCACAGGTTTAACTCTTCGGCGAATTCCTTGCGGTTCGGATTGTAATAGATCAGTCCCGTCAAAAACTTGCCCTCGGCGATGGCCGCGTGGATCGCCGCGACCGCTTGCGCCTTGTTGGTCGGATCGTAGTCTTTGCTAAGCTTGTGCAAAATGATCCGCGAGCCGTCGTGCAGCTCCACCTCGTGATCCGTGCCTTCGTTATAATCCGCCTCGATGTTTTCATAGGGCGGGATAAAGTCGACTTCGTGAATCGGGTCGAGGTGCCCCTTAGCGTACTTAAGACTCTTGGTTGAACCCTCGTGGTTGTTAAACGTGACGCAGGGACTGATGACATCCAGAATAGCGCTACCTGAGTGCGCCAGCGCGCCCTGAATGAGCGGCGTAAGTTGTTTGCGGTCGCCTGAGAAACTCCGGGCGACATAGGTGGCTCCCAGGGTGACCGCCAGCTCGGCCAGATCGATGGCTGGAATATCGTTTACCTTGCCGCCTTTCATGACAGAGCCGACGTCAGCCGTCGCCGAGAACTGACCCTTGGTTAGACCATAGACGCCATTGTTCTCGACGATATAGGTAATATTCACGTTGCGCCGCATCATGTGACAGAAATTACCGAGGCCGATGGCGGCGGTGTCGCCGTCGCCTGAAACGCCCATGGGCATCAGCGTGTGATTCGCCAAGTTGGCGCCGGTGGCGACTGCCGACATTCTGCCGTGCACGGCGTTGAAGCCGAAGGATTGACTGAGGAAATAAGCGGGGGTTTTCGAGGAACAGCCGATGCCGCTCATTTTGATAACTTTGCGCGGATCGATGCTGCTCTCGAAATAGGCGCGCATGACCGACGCCGAGATCGCGTCATGGCCACAGCCGCGGCACATCGTCGAAGCGGCGCCTTCGTAGTCTTTTTCCGACAAATTGATGCGGTTGAATTTTGCTTCGGCCATGATTCCGTCCTTGCGCTTATGCGGTTGCGGTTTTGGGTTGTGCCGACTGAGCGGCATCGAAGATTTGCTTGACCACTTCGCCGGCGGTCACCGGTAAGCCGTTGTAGACCAAAACGGACATGATCTTGGCGCCCACTTCGGGCTGCTCATCCTTGATAATCGCCGCCATCTGCGCGTCGCGGTTCTGCTCGACAAGGTAGATCGTGTCATGCTCGGCCAAGAAGTCTCTGACTTCGCCGGTCAGGGGCAGAGCGCGGATCAACATTTGGTTGGTTTTCAGACCCCGCGCCTTCAACCGGTCGCGCGCCTCGCGAACGGGCTCGTAGCTTGAACCGTAACAAACAATGCCGGTCTTGACCCCTCTTTCCCTCTCGATGATGGGCTTGGGGACAAACTTGCGCGCGGTTTCGAATTTCTTGCGCAGACGGTCGAGGATATACTTGTAATCATTTTCATCTTCGGAATATTTGGCGTCGGCGTCGTGGCCGGAACCGCGGGTGAAGTATGACGCCATTCGGTGCTGGTTCCCAGGTACGGTTCGGTAAGGAATACCGTCGCCCTCCTGATCGAAGTAGCGGCGGAATTTCTTGCCGGCTTTGGCCCATTCCTCAAGTTGCTCCGCGCTCAGCCGCTTGCCGAGGTCGTAGGGTTCTTTTTCCAGCTTGAGAGGCTCCGAGGACCACAGATTCATTCCCAGATCCAGATCCATCGCAACGAACACCGGGGTTTGGAAACGGTCGGCAACGTCAAAGCTGCGCCGGGCAAAATCGAAACAGGAATTCATATCATGGGGAATTAACAGGATATGGCGGGTGTCGCCGTGGGATGCGCCGTACATCAATGATATATCCGCTTGCTGAGTCCTGGTTGGCAGGCCGGTTGACGGGCCGCCGCGCTGGACAATGAAGAACACACAGGGAATCTCGGCGTAATACGCGAGACCGATGGTTTCGTTCATCAGCGAAACGCCGGGTCCGGAGGTCGAGGTCATGGCGCGGGCTCCGGCCCAACCGGCGCCCACGATCATGCCCACCGACGCGATCTCGTCTTCGGCCTGGACAATGGCGTAAGTTTTCTTGCCGTCCTTGGGCTTGCGCAGCCGCGGCAGATAATACTCCAAGGATTCAGCGATAGAACTCGACGGCGTGATCGGATACCAACAGATGACCGAGACACCACCATAAATTGCGCCCAGCGCCGCGACGGTGTTGCCTTCGGTGATGATTTTTCCTTTGTTGCCGTTGGGAATCTCCTGCAACCCTGCGATGTTTTGAGTCACGCCTTTCTCTTTTAAATATTGATACCCGGCGTCGATGCAGAGGAGATTCGATTCGATGACCGCAGGTTTCTTGCCGAAAGTGTCCTCCAGCACCGCCTTGATGACCTCCATGTCAATGCCGAACAGATAGGCCAAGCCTCCGACGTAGACCATATTTCGTTGCTTGGCCCGGAGCGGGGACGCCGGCACGAGTTTGGTGACCAGCTTATTGGCGGGAAGTCCTATGTACTGGACACCATCCCGCCTTAGATTGGCCGGCAGCGGGGTGGAATCATCGTAAAGAATCAGCCCGCCGTCGCGCACCCGGTGGATGTCCTTGGCCGCGGTGACGTCGTTGAACATCACCATGACATCGATGACATCCTTGCGGCTCAAGTAGCCTTCGGCCGAGGCGCGAATCTGGTACCAAGTGGGCAAGCCCTGGATGTTTGACGGAAACATGTTCTTCGATGAGCAAGGCACGCCCATTTTGAAAATTGCTTTGAAGAGGACATTGTTCGACGAGGCGCTTCCCGAGCCGTTCTCCGTGGCGACACAGATGTTGAGATCGTTGATCGCTGGTGTGTCCAAGATACAACCTCCTTCCAGGCTATTTGGCAATACTAAAACTCTAGCATATTTCCCTTAATTGACAACGGCTTAGTCGTTTTAACCAGGCGTAAAATGGTCTTCGGAATTATAGTGTTCCTGAACTTCTTTCCAGGTTTGTCGGACCTTTTCGTCGATGTCGAACGCCTGTGCATACTGTAATATGTCGGGCATGGATACGATGCCGATTAGGTCACCTTTATCGCCGCTGACCGGCATGTTGCGGATATCGCGTCGATACATTTCCGCGAGCACATCGCCAACTAGAGTGCTGTGGGGCATCGTGATCAACGGCGCAGTCATGACTTCCTTCACGGGGGTATCCTTCGTGCTGATTTCTTTAGTGGCTACTCGTTTTAGCACGTCGCGTTCGGTAAAAATTCCTGTGGGTTTTCCTGCCGCAGTGACCACCACTGCAGTGGCTCCGTTTTTGTCCATCAGATCGATGGTCTGATAGACGGACAGCGACTGGTCAACCGTGGCCGCCGCCTCGCTGGTGATACTCGCCATGGTTTTTGTTTCGCTCATTCCTTGCCCCAGCTCGACGGCGAGTTTGAGAATCCTGCGCATGGAGACGATGCCAACGATTTTTCCCCGCCGCCCACGCACCAGGAGATGTCGGTACCTGCCACGATACATCTGCGCGAACGCCTCAACGATATGGGTTTCTTCGCGCACCGCGTGGATCGGGGCCGTCATGACCTCTTTGATCGCCGTTTTTTTGGCGTCGACCTTTGTGATTACGACTCGTCTTAAAACATCCTTTTCGGTAAAAATACCCACCGGGACTTCCTGGTCGGTGATAATGACCCGGCCAACGTCCTGAGCTGCCATTAGTTGCATGACGTCGAATATGGATGTAGAAACCTGCGTGGTCGTGAGGTTGGTCGTCATGATCTCGCTGACTTTGTTGGAAAGCATGGTGTACCTCTTTTCCCCGGGGGACCTAGACAAATGGCTTAACGGCCTTCGGATCTAATATACTCCGTGGGCCATACAACACTTGGTTCCGATTAAAAAACAAACCATGATAAACGGCTAAATGCAATTCGAGGGGGACCGGGGCGGTGATTGCGGGACGGCGGCGCGGCATGTTAAATTCAAACCGTTTGCAGGGAGCGATGGAAGTTTATGAGCCGCAGGGAAACCGAATTCGACCACGAAGTAGTCTCCGAGACTAAGAAAAAGCTAAAAAAGCCCCCGCTCTACAAAGTTTTGCTCCACAATGACGATTATACTACCAAGGAGTTCGTTGTACAGGTGCTCCAGTATGTTTTTCACAAGGAGCAAACCGAAGCGGTGCAAATCATGCTCCATGTCCACAAGAAAGGGCTTGGCGTGGCGGGCGTTTACACCTATGAGATAGCGGAGACCAAGGTCACCCTGGTGGAAAATCTAGCGCGCCAGCATGAATATCCGCTAAAATGTACCATGGAAGAAGCATAGGATGATCAGCAAGGAACTGGAAACCACGCTAAACGCGGCGTTGAAGGAGGCTAGACGCCGCCGGCACGAGTATGTCTGCCTGGAGCATCTGCTTTACGCTCTGTTGCACGATAAGGATGCCAGCGCGGCGATCCTCAACTGCGGCGGTGACCTCGAACGGCTAAGAAAGGCTCTCGAGGAATTTTTTACTGGTCAGCTGGAAATTCTTCCTGAAGGGCTCATCCAGGAGCCGCAACAGACTTTGGGCTTTCACCGCGTCCTGCAACGGGCCGTGATTCACGCCCAATCGGCTGAAAAAAAAGAGATCACGGGCGGCAATTTGCTAATCGCGATGTTCCGGGAGCCCGACTCCTACGCGGTCTATCTGTTAGAAGAACAAAACATTACGCGCTTCGATGTGGTGAACTACGTGTCCCATGGCATCTCGAAGATCTCCACCGGAGAGGAATGGCCGCAAAAAGAAGAGGAACAGGGCGAAGAAGAAAAACCAGCTTCGCGGATCAATTCTTTAGAGGCGTTTACCGTCAACCTGGTAGATCGAGCTGCGCAGGGGAAGATCGATCCGCTGATCGGCCGGGAAGACGAAATCGAACGGACGATTCACGTGCTGTGCCGCCGGCGCAAAAATAATCCGATCTATGTCGGCGATCCCGGCGTGGGTAAGACCGCGCTAGCCGAAGGCTTGGCGCTGAAAATTCAGCGGGGCGAGGTTCCCGATGCGCTCAAAGACGCGGCAATCTACGCCCTCGATATGGGCGCGCTCCTGGCAGGCACGAAATTTCGCGGCGACTTTGAAGCCCGCTTGAAAGGAGTTCTCAAAGGTCTTGCAAAGCGGGCCAATGCGATTCTGTTCATCGACGAGATTCACACCATCGTCGGCGCCGGCGCCACCAGCGGCGGCTCGATGGATGCGTCGAACATTTTGAAACCGGCGCTCGCTTCCGGCGAGCTCAAGTGCATCGGTTCGACGACCTATCATGACTATAAGAGCTACTTTGAAAGAGACCGCGCGCTGGCGCGCCGTTTTCAGAAGATCGAAATTCCAGAACCCAGTCAGGAAGAAGCCTACAAAATCCTCGAAGGCTTAAAGTCCCACTACGAAAAGCACCACGGCGTTCACTACAGCACAGCGGCCATCCGGGCGGCGGTGCAGCTTTCGGCCAAGCATATCAACGACCGGCGCTTGCCTGACAAGGCCATCGACGTCATCGACGAGATCGGCGCGGCGGTTAAGATCCAGCCGCCGGAAAAGCGCAAAAAAAACATCGGCCCCAAAGACATCGAGAAGATGGTTGCCAAGATCGCCAAGATCCCGCCGCGCAGCGTGTCGACGTCGGATAAAGAGCAATTGCAGAATCTGGACCGGGATTTAAAGCTCGTCGTGTTCGGCCAGGACACGGCGATCGAGACCCTTGCCGGCACGATCAAACTCTCTCGTTCGGGGCTGGGTCATCCCGAAAAGCCGATCGGTTGCTTCCTCTTTTCCGGCCCCACGGGTGTCGGCAAGACCGAGGTCGCCAAGCAGTTGGCGCAGGTCATGGGGATTGAATTTCTGCGCTTTGATATGAGCGAGTATATGGAGAAGCATACCGTGTCTCGGCTCATCGGCGCGCCGCCGGGCTATGTCGGCTTCGATCAGGGCGGCTTACTCACGGACGCGATCAATCGAAACCCCTATTCGGTCTTGCTGCTCGATGAGATTGAAAAGGCCCATCCTGACCTGTTCAGCATTCTGCTCCAGGTGATGGATCATGCGACGCTTACGGACAACAACGGCAAGAAGGCCGACTTCCGCAACATCATTCTGATCATGACCACCAATGCTGGAGCCCGCGAGATGAGCGGGTCGCCGCTCGGCTTCGCCGCCCAGTCCAACGTGGGCAAGGGCAAGGAAGCCATCGAGAAAATGTTCAGCCCCGAGTTTCGCAACCGGCTTGATGCGATGGTCACGTTTAACGCTCTTAGCCCAGAGATTATCGAGCGCGTCGTCGAAAAATTCATCATGGAACTCGACCACCAGCTCAACGAAAAGAAAGTCTTCTTGCAGCTTACGCCCAAGGCGCGCCGTTGGTTCGCGGAGCGTGGCTATGATCCGGCTTTCGGCGCCCGGCCCATGGCCCGCTTGATCCAAAATGAGATCAAACGAGTTTTAGCCGACGAAATCCTCTTCGGCAAGCTGCAAAACGGCGGCAAAGTCGAAGTCGACGAGAACGAAGGCAAGCTCACTTTTAGCTACGATACGCCTGCCGCGTAGCCGGGATTAGTCACGCATGGCACCAATCGAGGCGCGAGCCCTGCGGAACGAGCGCGAAAATCCAGAGTTCAAAGTTTAAGGTCCGAAACGAATTGAAACGTTGAACCTGGAATATTGAACCGTGAACAACCTTTTTGTCTTCGCTCCTCCTCATGGAACAACTGATCGTCGGGTCGTTCCTTGCTCTGTTCGTACTTGAGTTTCTCGTCGAATTCACGCTCAACGAGCTGAACCTGCGCCATGTGCGGGCGCGCTGGGCCGCGCGAGACATACCAGACAGCTTTCGTGCGAAGATCCAGTCAGCGGATTACGACAAGTCCGTCCAGTACACGCTCGCCAAGGGCCGGTTTCATCGCTGGGCTGACCTCTACGGGCGGGTTATCTTGCTCGTTATTCTATTCAGTTGGCTGTTGCCGTGGCTCGACGCGCGTTCATTGGATCTTGCCAGCCGGTTTTTTCCCGTCGCGCACGCTCAAGGAATTATCTTTTGTCTTGCGGTTGGCGCCATCTTCTCCATCGCGGGACTACCCGCCGATCTTTACGCAACCTTCGGACTGGAAGCTCGATTTGGTTTTAACAAGACCACCGTGAGACTTTATGTGGCCGATAAATTCAAAGGTCTCGTGCTCGGTCTCGTCATCGGCGTGCCGTTCCTGTTCATCGTCCTTTGGCTGATGGAGGCGACCGGGCGCTACTGGTGGATTTGGACGTTTGTCTTCATCTGCGGCTTTGAGCTTCTTATGATCGTCATCTACCCAACTTTCATCGCGCCGCTGTTCAACAAGTTTGCACCCCTGAAGGACGGCGAGCTGCGGGACCGAATTCTTAAGTTGGCTGAGCAAGTTGGTTTCCACACGAGCGGCATCTACTCGATGGACGGCTCGCGGCGCTCGGCCCACTCCAACGCCTATTTCACGGGGATAGGCAAGGCCAAGCGGATCGTCTTGTTCGATACCTTGATCGAGCAGATGACCATCGAGCAAGGATTGGCGGTGTTAGCGCATGAGATGGGCCACTATAAGATGAAGCATATTCGACGGATGCTGGTCGTGCAGACCGTTTTCTTGTTCATTGGACTTTTTATTCTCAGCTTATGTGTCGAATACCGGCCGCTGTTTTCCGCTTTCGGTCTCGAGCCGACGAGCCACGCCGCGCTGGTACTTTTTAGTCTGCTCTCCGGGCCCTTCATGTTTTACCTGGCACCGCTGATGAACCTGCTGTCCCGCAGGCATGAGTATGAAGCCGACCGGTTCGCCGCGGTTACGCTACGGGAGAGCAGGCCGATGGAAGAAGCGCTGGTCAATCTAACGGTCAGAAATCTTTCGAATCTGACGCCTCACCCCTGGTATTCCTTCTACCACTATTCGCACCCGACGCCGGTAGAGAGAATAGAAGCGATCCGTCAACTCTCGGTTTGACTCGCTCGTGAAGGGTTTAGGTTCGATGGAAATGAGGAAATGGTCGGGGCGAGTGGATTTGAACCACCGACTTCACGGTCCCGAACCGTGCGCTCTACCAAGCTGAGCCACGCCCCGACCCGCACAAAGTACCACACCGAGACGAGAAAACAACCGCTTGGCCGCGCCGGGACGCGGCATCTCAGATGGCAAATCTCAGATCGCAGATGATGATCTCAAGGGTTGCGTCTCTAATATGCAATTGAGATGTGAGATCGTAGGCGTAGCCTACGGCTCCGCCTGCGCTACGGCTCGGCGCATTTGCCCAATCGTCTCGCTGTAATTAGGCGTCTTGAAGATGCCCGACCCGGAAACGATCACCTCGGCGCCGGCGCGCACGACGCGCTCGATGTTGTCGGCCTTGATCCCGCCGTCAACTTCGACCCATATCGAGAGCTTTCGCTGGTCAATGAGTTTTCTGACGTCTTCGATCTTGGGCAGAACGTCGGGAATGAAAGCCTGGCCACCGAAGCCGGGGAACACGGTCATCATGAGAATCATGTCGATATCCGCGAAGCAGGCCTCGACTCTACTGAGTGGAACATCGGGGTTAACCGCAATCGATGCCTTGGCGCCCAGGTCGCGGATCTTTCGCAGCGTCGTGTTCGGATCAGTACAAGTCTCCGGGTGGATGGAAACCCAGTCGGCGCCCGCCTTGATAAATTCAGGCGCGTACTTGTCGGGATCGGTGATCATCAAGTGAACATCAACGGGAATCTTGGTGACTTTGCGCACCCATTCCACCACCACTGGGCCGATGGTAATGTTGGGCACGAAATGGCCGTCCATCACATCGACGTGGAGCCAGTCCGCGCCGGCCGCTTCGACGGCCTGGATCTCATCCTTGAGCCGGCTGAAGTCAGCGGAGAGTATCGACGGAGCGATTTTCATTTGAACCCTTCAAGCGACCTTTCTCATGCGCGCGGCGAAAAACCCGTCGGTGTTGTGACGATGGGGTAAGGCCAAGAAGTAGCTCCCCTGCACCAACGGTTTCGCCTGTTCGGGAAGATATCCTGCCGCATTCTCCAACTCAAACTCCGGATGAGCCTTGAGAAAATTCTCGACGACCTGTTCGTTCTCGTCCCACGTCAACGTACAGGTGGAATACACTAACACTCCCCCCGGCCTGAGGCATGGAGCGACGCGATCGAGGATTTTTGCCTGTAATCGGCTTAACCGCTCAATATCGCTTGGGATGCGATGCCATTTGATCTCCGGGTGAGTGCGTAGCGTGCCTAAACCGCTGCAGGGCGCATCGACAAGAACGCGGTCGAAGTGACCAAGGAATGAGCCAGGAAAATCGCGGCTCGCGTCGGAGCGTAGCGCGCGAATCGACGTGAGGCCGAGCCGAGTGGCGTTATTGCGAATCTTCTCAATACCCCTCGTGGAAATATCCACTGCCGTCACCTCGCCAGCGTCTTTCATAAGCTCGGCGATGTGCGTCGATTTGCCGCCGGGAGCCGCGCATGCGTCGAGCACGCGTTCCCCGGGTTGAGGTCCTAAGAGGTGCGCCACCAACTGGGAAACCTCGCCTTGGACCTGAAAAAGCCCTTGGTGGAATCCTGGTAGCCCGTCGACAGCCGAACCTGACTGCACCCAGACCCCCGCAGGTGACCATGGGGTGGCAACGGCCGCGACACCGTTTCTTTCGAGCAAATCCAGCAACGCTCGGCGGTCGCTTTTCAGAGTATTCACTCGCAGCACCAGCGGCGATCGTTCGTTGTTCGCGCGCATCAGTTCTTTCGCGCCTTCAAGACCAAAATATTCGAGCCATCTTTCCACCAGCCATTCAGGATGCGAGTACTTGACCGCCAGGACGGCAATTGAGTCATCGGTTGCTTGCGGCGTTGCGGTCTCGTTATTACGCCTAAGAAAGTTGCGCAAAGCTCCATTGACGAATCCGGCGACTTTGCCGCCGCCTTTTTTTTTGGCGAGCTGTACGGCCTCGTTGACGGCGGCGTAATCGGGAATCTTATCGAGAAAGAGTAACTGGTACAGGGTAACCCGCAGCAGATTTCGAATGAAGGGATCCGTTTCTGCCAACGGGCGGCGGAGCTGACGTTTCAGTCGTGCGTCGATTGCGCCGCGCCGGCGAAGCGTCCCGTAAACGAGTTCCGTAAGCAATGCACGGTCTCGCTCTTGGAGTCTTTGGATTCTTATGCTCTGATCGAGAAGAATGTCCGCGTAAGCTTTTCTGGTATCGACCTTGAGCAAGATCTCACTGGCGAGCCGGCGAACGCTGGTTTGCCCATTAGAAGCGGTCACCGGTCGTAATCCTTGCGCCTTTGATGAACTCGGCGCCCGGCAGCCGTCTCTTGTTTTCTAGCTGGACTTCCTCCAGGCCGATAATTCCGGCGCCGGTTGCGACCCAAAAACCGCCGGCATCGGCACGGATGACTTCGCCCGGGTTCCCCTTGCCATCAGTCGGGAGCACCTTCGCCCGATGAACCTTGAGCAATTTATTCCCAATATGGGTGTAGGCGCCCGGCCACGGGTCAAGGCCACGCACACGCCGTTCGATCGCCAGGGCCGATTGGTTCCAGTCGATGCGACCATCTTCCTTCTTTAGCATCGGCGCAAACGTCACCGCACTCTCATCTTGCTCCCGTGGTTGCAACGCGCCTTCTTTGAGCTGGCGCAAGGTTTCGAGGAGTATCCGGGAACCGATCGGGGTAAGCTTAGTTTGCAAGGAGCCCGAGGTTTCGTCAGGAGCCATCGTAATGGATTCTTGTAGATAAACGGGGCCGGCGTCCATTTTTTGGACTAACCGCATGGTCGTGACTCCCGCTATCGTCTCTCCGTTGATGATCGTCCAGGCGGCCGGGGCGGCGCCGCGATATTTAGGCAGGATCGAGTAGTGTACGTTCAGGCAACCGTGCGGCGCTAGTTCGAGAATTGTTTTCGGTAAAATCCGCCCGTAGGCCACCACCACGATGATCTCGGGGCGCCAATTTCTGAGAGTATCGACAAACTGCGGATCCCGGGTCTTTTCCGGCGCCACAACGGGAATGCTATGAGCCTCCGCCACCCTGCGCACTGGCGACGGAGCGGTTTTTTGGCCCCGGCCTGCGGGCCGGTCGGGTTGGGTCACAACCCCGACAATCCGATCCGGTCCCTGAAGCAATTGCTCCAACGTCGCGGCAGCCGCTGCCGGCGTGCCCATAAAAACAATCGGCCAGGTCTCAGGCATGGGTTAGAATTCGAGTCCCAAGGTCAGGGAACGATGCTGCCGATTGCAGCCCTTTTAGTCCTAGATCAGGACGCGCGCGTTATCAGCCGGAGGCACGACGCCCGTGCGCAGCATTTTCTTGCGACGGCGCGTATAGAGATCCCGTTTCAGGCGGCTGATGCGATCGATGAAGAGTTTACCGTCGATATGATCGATCTCGTGTTGCAAGGCAACGGCGAAAAGCCCCTCGGCCTCGATCTTGATTTCTTTTTCGTTTTCGTCGAAGGCGGTGACCTCGACCTGTGCCGCCCGGCGCACTTCTGCGGTAAAATCGACGACGCTTAAGCAGCCCTCTTCCCAGATAACTTTCCCCTCCGCACGGGTAATGACGGGGTTAATGAGTTTGTAGACTTGCTTGTGTGGGTTTTCGTGGTTGACGTCCAAAACGATGACGCGCTCGGAGATGCCCACTTGTGGCGCCGCGAGTCCGATGCCGGGCGCGGCATACATCGTGTCGAGCATGTCGCTTAGCAGCTTGACGGTTTCGCCGGTGATGTTTTTCACCGGCGGGGCCACACGGCTCAGTACAGGCTCCGGGTATTTTAAGATTTCCAGTGTCGCCATGACGTCAAGAATTCATAACATACTGAAGGGATCGACATCAATGTGAAGTCGGGCCTTGTCGGAACGGGGCAATAATTCGCGAGCGATGTTAGCGAATTCCAACAGAGCGGAAATTGGCTTGCCTTTGATCAGGAGTTGCCAACGATAACGACCGCGCAGTTTCGCGATGGGCGCCGGTGCCGGTCCCAGTATCTCGATTTGGTCCCGGTATTTTGAGTTTGCTCCGTGCCGCTCGCGCAAGATCTCCGCGAGTTTCTTGGCCTGAGATTCGACATCGGCGAGTTTCGGCCCGTCGATACAAAAACTCACCAAACGGCCGAAGGGCGGATAATTCAAGGCGCGCCGGAACTCCAGCTCCGACTTAAAAAAGCCCTTGTAGTCGTGGCTAACCAGGTATTGAAAAACATAATGGTCCGGCGCGTACGTTTGGACAATGACATGGCCGGGGTCGGCGCCGCGACCGGATCGCCCAGCCACTTGATTCAACAGTTGAAAGGTTCGCTCGGCGGCGCGGAAGTCCGGCAAGTTCAGCGACAGGTCGGCGAGCAAAGCTCCTACCAGGGTCACTCCGCTGACGTCGTGGCCTTTGGTGATGATCTGCGTGCCCACCAAAATATCGATCTCCCCATTTTGCCAGCTGCGGATCAATTTCTCCTGGACTCCTCTTTTGCCACTCGTGTCTCGATCCATACGCGCAACCCGCGCCCCGGTGACAATACGCTGTAAACATTGCTCGATTTGCTCGGTTCCCACTCCCACCTCGCGGAGTGTCGCATTCCTACACTCCGGACAGGAGTCCGTAATCGGCCTGCGGTAATCGCAGTGATGGCAACAGAGGCTTCCGCGCTTGAGGTGCAAGGTCAATGTCACGCTGCAATGGGAGCAGCGAATGACATGACCGCAACGATTGCACTGAAGGAAATTGGAAAACCCTCGGCGGTTCAGAAAAATTAGACTCTGGCGCGCTCTTTGATAATTCTCGATTAACGCTTTGAGGAGCCGCCTGGAAACAAGCGGATGGTCCTCACCCTTTCCCGCGTGGGAAGTTGCCGGATCAGATTTTCGTTGGGCAAATTCCGCTCTGAGATCAACGATATCAATTTGCGGCAGGGGCCGTTGGTAAATCCGCTTGGTGATTTCAAGAAGGCGATAGCGCCCGCGAAGGCAGTTTTCATAACTCTCGATAGCCGGAGTGGCTGACCCTAAAATGACCGGGCAGCCGGTCAATTTGCCACGCACCACCGCCACGTCCCGTCCGTTGTATCGGACGCCCTCTTCTTGCTTGTACGAAGGATCATGCTCTTCGTCTACGATGATCAAACCGAGGTCCGGTAGCGGCGCGAAAACCGCCGAGCGCGCCCCGACCACGACATCGACGTTGCCGCGGGCGATGTTCCACCAGTGAGCCCAGCGCTCCGCACCGCTCAGCGCGCTGTGCAGCACCCCGACCCGCCCCGGGAATCGAGCGTTAAGACGGTCGATGAGTTGCGGCGTTAATGAGATTTCCGGAATCAGGATGAGACTACGACGACCCGATTCGCGAACTTGCTCCATGGCGCGAAGGTAGACTTCTGTCTTGCCGCTGCCGGTGACGCCATGCAGAAGAAACGTTTCAAAGCCTCCGTGGCTAAGGCGATGGGCAATTGCGCTAAGCGCAATTGCTTGCTCAGACGTGAGCGCAAATCGCACCGCGCTATCGGGGTCCGCCGGCTCGATCGCTAGAGTCACTTCCTTCGATCGGCTGCGCCGGCCCGGCATGCGTTCGCGGATTTCGATGGCGCCCGAAGATTCGAGCCGCCGCAGCGCACGTTTGATGTCTTCGCCGGGAAATTTTCGCATCAGGGTTTCGAAAGTCATGCCCCGGCTGCTTCCTTTGACCAATTCAAAGACCTTTTCATCCCACATTTGACTGAAAGAAAATGCTCCGGCGCGCGCGAAAACCGTTCGTTTGCTTTGTGGCCGCAAACTTGACGGCAAAATCGTCGTTAACACCTCACCCAGCGTCGCAACATAATATTGCGAGATCCACCGAGCGAGCCGAAGCAACTTGGAGTCAAGAATCGGCCGCTCGTCTAGAATCGCTTCAATTTCTCTGATCTCAGTCAAGGAAGTGGTCCCGAGCAACTCGATGACAACGCCGATAACCTTGCGTCTTCCCAGTGGAATCCATACCCGCATGCCCACGGAAATCTGCTGCCGAGCGCTTTGTGGCACGGCGTATGTCAACGGCTGTTTTAATGGCGAGGGGATCACGACGCGGGCAAATTTTGTCGCCTCTCTGAGCATGGAATTTTCTTAACGGTCGGCCGCGCTAAAAGCAATCTGAGGACGGGACCTAGTTGTGCAAAAATTGTCAAAGCCGCCGAGACCCGTTCCGAACTGGCAGGTAACTCGTGAAACCGTCCAAATCGTCAGGTTTCCATTACGCATAAAAGTTCATCTTTTCGGATGGTTATATGAAAATATCACACCTGGCAGGAAGTCTGCGCCTTGGGCAGAAAATGGGCATATAATTATGTATAAAAATAGATAATTTTGTTGACTTAGGGCCGCAGTTGGCTAGATAATGCACGCTTGTTCCACCGAAAACCGGGTGAGAAGGTGACGGGACCATGAATCAAACAAACAACGTCAAGCAAATCCGTGAGGAGAAAATGTTGAGTAAGGCTGAGCTTGCACGCATGGCAGGCATTTCTCCTCTAACCTTGGATCGCATTGAAAAAGGAAAAGATTGCAGAATGGCAACCAAGAGAAAAATTTTGTTGGCCCTGGGTCTTGAGATTAAGCAAAGGGAACGAGTTTTCAAACAGTAAAAATGTTTGAATTCCTGAAAAAAATAAATCTTAGCCTGCCGCTTTCCTTCGGGCGGCAAGATGGATTCGTCGCGCTCGACATCGGTTCCAGTTCGATCAAGTTGGTTGAAACCGTGATTGAGAAGTCCGCCTACCGCGTGGTCCATCTGGGAGTCCTACCTCTGCCCGCAAAGGCGATTCAAAACAACTTGGTAGTCGATCAGGCGCCGGTGATCGAAACCATCCGGAGACTCATTCAAGAAAATGGCGTCAAGTCGAACAAAGTTATATCCGCGGTCCCCGGACGAGCCGTCATCATGAAAAAAATCCAGATGCCGATGCAGGAGGAAAACGAACTCGAAGCGAATATTGAATTCGAAGCCAATTCAGTAATTCCCGAAAATCTTGAAAACGTTAATCTTGACTATCAAATCCTCAATGTCATCGAAGGTGGCAAAAAGTTAGACGTTCTTTTGGTTGCCGTCAAGAAAGAAATTGTCAATAGCTACACCGACGTCATTCAAAAAGCCGCCCTAACCCCGGCGATTATGGATGTGGACTATTTCGCGTTGGAGAACATGTACGAGGCCAATTACGATACCAAAGGGGGAGATGGAGTGATCGGGTTGATCCATGTCGGAGCCCGGTACACGAGTATTACATTGTTGCATAGAGGCATTTCCATTTTTACCGGCGATTTGCCGATGGGGGGGGAGGAATTTACCGACAACCTCAAAAGAGAACTTAATATCTCGGTAGAGGAGGCCGAGCGATTCAAGCTGACGGGTGTTTTCGAAGAGCACAAAGGGTTGGATTTGGAAACAACGCTGCGGCCGACAGTTGAAAACTTGACCCAGGAGATCCGCAGGACGGTAAGCCTTTACGGCGCAGTTCCCTTCGAAGACGGCGAAGGTCTTAAGGCAATTTACCTAAGCGGGGGTAGCGCCAGGTTGCCCGGACTCTGCGAATTACTGCAGCAACGAATGGGCGTGCCGGTTAAACTGGCTGAACCCTTCCGCAGTTTGTCTCTGGGCAGAAGTGTCGGTCTAACGAACGTAGTGGAATTGGCGCCCTTGTTTGCTGTGGGCGCCGGCCTGTCGATTCGGAGGCCGGGCGATAAATGATTCGGGTCAATCTGCTCCCAGTAAAGGAACTTAAGGCCGAGAGCAGCCGCCGCCGAGACTTGATCATCGGCGGCCTAACGCTAGGTTTGACGGCACTCATTGTAGTCGGCGTTTATTTTTACCAGTCATACCGACTGTCGAATCTGAGGAACGAACTCGCCGGGCTACGCAAGGAGATCGATGCGCTGGATCTTAAAGTTAAAGAAATTGGCGATCTGCAAATCAAGATCAAAGATTTCACAAGTAAACACAAGGTCATCGATGATCTGAATCAGAAAAAGACAGGCCCGGTGAAAGTTATGGAAAGTCTGTCCGCCGCAACGCCGCCGACTTTGTGGCTGACTGAGTTTAAGGAAACGAACGGTAGTTCGGACATAAAGGGCTTGGCCCTCGACAATCAAACCATTGCCGATTTTATAAACACTCTTGCCAGAACCGGTCAATTCAAGGATGTCGAGTTGATCGAGACGGTTCAAGCAGACGAGAAGAGCGGCCCATATAAGAAATTCGCAATCAGAGCAGGCGTATTGTACCGCGCTCCTGCTTCGGCAACGAACGCGAAGAACGGCGCCAAAGTTGCGCCGAAAGAAGGGAAGTAAGGATTGAACGAGTTCCTCAACCAAATCCTCGAACGGCCAAAATGGCAGAAGATCGCGATCCTCTCAACCGTCGTGATTCTTCTCGTTGCGGTATACTATTCGGCGATTCACGAACCGAGAGCCGCAGAAATTGCGAAACTTACGGAAAACATTGATGTCGCGCGCAACGACAAAACGATGAAGCAGCAAAAGGCGGCCAATCTGCCCAAGCTCCAAACGGAGCTTAAGCAATTGGCGATTCGGCTCAAAGAAGCCATGGAGCTGCTCCCCAACAACAAAGAAGTTGCAGAGCTTTTGCGCAGCATCTCGACCAAGGCCCATGCATCGGGGCTCCAAATATTAATCTTTCGACCTCGGGCCGAAAATTATCAGGATTTCTATGCGGAAATTCCCGTGGACATCACCGTCAAGGGAAGCTTTCAGAATGCCGTCAACTTTTTTGACGACGTGGGGAAATTAAATCGGCTGATCAATATCGACAATATCGGGTTCAAAAACCCTACGATAGCAGGCGATCGGGTAACGGTTGAAACCACGAGTGTCGCTACGGCTTTTCGTTTTCTCGATGAGGCGGAACGTAAAAAAATCGCCGAGCAGAAAGCTAAAGCGGCTAAAGACAAAAAGTAAGTTTCAAATGAAGAAAGTTTTTAAGCAAATGCGGCTATCTTTAGCGGTCGCCTTCCTTGAGGTGTTCGCTCGGGGAACTACGATGGCGCAAGATTCCACCCAACTTCCTTCGCAAAAGACGAAGGATGCCGTTGAAAAGTTCGGCAATGCTCCGGCAACAATCGGCAAAGCGTTCCAGGATATGACGGATACGGTGAAAAACAAGCGAAGGCAGGGGTTGAGTGTCAAAGCCGAACCTCAAGATAAGGCAAGCCCCGGTGAATTAGACTCGCAAGGCAAGAAGGCCGAAGCCCCAGCGGGCGTGCACGTGGCTCCGCAAATTAACCGCGATCCCTTTCGGCCCATGAATCTGCGAACCAAAACGCCGCCTAGGGCCCGGGAAAACTTGTCACCCTTGGAGCGTTTCGAACTGGGCCAGCTCAAAATCGTCGGAGTCATCTGGGACCTCAAAGAACCGCGGGCGCTGATCGAGGACACGGCGGGTTTAGGCTATATTGTGAAAGTCGGCACGCCGATTGGCACCAACGAAGGAACAGTGAAAGCCATAGGACGAAGCGAAGTTATTGTCGAGGAGTTCTACGAGGATTCCAGCGGAGCAAGGAAGAAGCGCGACGTGAGCATGAGACTTCCTACGGAGTGATGAAAATGACGAAAACGACGCAGAGGAATTGGGATTGTCTCACAATGTCGGCGCCAAAACTCACCTACTCCACGATCATGCTTGTTTTCGCCGTGAGTCTCGTCGGCTGCGCCATAAACCCTGATAAAGAGCATCGGTCCGAACCGGCGCCGGCGAAGCAGGGGTTCGGACAGGCTGCCGGCGCCGCTAAGGCTGCTCCCGCTCCGTCGGCGAAAGAATCAAGTGCTTCAGGTCTCGCGCTAAATCTCCAAGAACTATCGGTTCGAGAGGAACGCGGCGAAACGACTTTGCTAATCAAATTCCTAAAACCGATTACTCAGTATCGCCATTATACGCTTCCGCAACCGGCGCGAATCGTCCTGGACATATTCGGAGAAACACAGAAGTCCTCCCAGAGCGAAAGCTTCCGCGTCGATACCCGCTGGGTGAGCGGGCTGAGACTCAGTTCCACCGAGGGCAGTTGGAGGGTGAACGTGGAGATCGCTGCGGCGACCGTTCCGCTTTACAACATCACTCCTGAGGAGGGAGGGCTCAAAATAACGGTCGGAACGGTTGACCCAAATAGCTCGGCGAAGAAGCAAATGGTCCTGGTTAAAGGCGGGAAACGGGCGGATGTCAGATCCGTCGAGATGGCATCGCCGTCGAGCACGAGTGAACCAAGACCCGCGCCATCGCCTGGCGATGAACTTGGGTCCGCGGATAAAATCTATTCAGGCCAAAAAATTTCCTTGGATTTTAAAGATGCCGATATCAAGAACGTGTTTCGCCTACTGGCGGAAGTCAGCGGTCTCAATATCGTGGTTACCGCCGATGTCAATCGGAGGGTCACCCTCCGATTGGTGGAGATACCTTGGGATCAGGCGTTAGACTTGATTATCGACACCAACGGCTTGGGCAAAGAGCAAGTCGGCAACGTCGTCCGCATATCAACCGCCGGAACGCTCAAGTCTGAAAAGGACGCATTGATCGCGGCGAAAAAATCCAAGGAGGACTTGGAGCAACTGCATACGGTCTATTACAACGTCAATTATGCCAAGGTGAAGGATCTCGAAACGAAAGTGAAGGCGCTGCAATCAAAGCGCGGCGATGCTGCGCTCGTCATTGATGAGCGCAGCAACACGATCATGGTTCGGGACATCAAAAAGGTTGTTGACGACGTCAACGCGCTAATCGCAAAGCTCGACACCCGGACGGCACAGGTCCTGATCGAATCGAATCTCATCGAGACAACCCCGACTTTCTCGCGGGCTCTTGGGATAGAGATGGAATCCCTATTCAACAACGGGCGCGTACGTACGAGCGACAGGTTCATAGCCGGCCCGCCCTTTGCCGGCCCAGTCCAAGGCGTGCCACCCGGCAATCCGTTGCTCGTCCCCATTACCGGTTTCCGATTCGGCTATTTTGGAAACAACATTACCAGCGTATTATCGGCGGCCGAGGCCGAAGGAAACGTCAAAATAATTTCTCGCCCTTCAGTAGTAACATTGAACAATGTGGAGTCTCAGATTGAGAGCGCCAATATTGTGAGGATCAGAACGACCGCCGCGACGGTCGGAGAGGCAGGGGCGATTCGCGAAATCAGAGCCGGAATAACGTTAAAAGTGACGCCGCAGGTTTCGGCGGATGGTTTTGTCCTACTGAACATCACGGCGAAATCCAGCACTTTGGATTTTGGTCGCACGGTAGATGGCATTCCCCAAGAGAACACGCGGGAAGCGAAAGCCAACGTGTTGGTGAGAGACGGCGAGACGGTCGTTATCGGTGGGATCATGAAAGATACCAGCTCCAACTCGGATACCGGTGTTCCTTATCTTAAAGACATTCCGGTGTTTGGCTGGCTCTTTAAGAAGTCTTCCTGGCAAAAGGATTTTGAGGAACTCGTGGTTTTTATAACGCCGCGAGTTCTTTCAGCCGGTTCCGAAAACCTTCCCACGGCTGAACAGATGTGGCGCGATCAGATGAGACAGACTGACGGAACCGCGTCGGTTAAGACTCCTGCGCGGCCCTAACTTCTCGCAAGCCCTTAGAGTCCGATACCCAAGCGGTTGCGTTGCTTTACGGCGGGTGATCCCGCAGCCTTAGATTGTCGACGGGGTGGCGGGAAAACTTGTCACTCATGTTTCCACCGGCTATGACCTGCGGCTTTGCTTGTAGAGCTCCCATACCTTGGATGATTGCTCTCACGTGATCGTGCTTAAGAGAGCGGCTTCTCCAATCCGATACGCCTTGGCGATGTTTTTGCTCGGCTATCTTGGTTTTTCTCCTGGTACGGAATTGACTCCAATATCTCTCTGCCCCCCCGTGTTTCATCTTGCCGAATGGCAAAATTTGTTATTCAGACCTCTGGAATGACAATTCACGCTTATCTGTTTTCAACCCATAACTCAGGGGCCGCGCAAAATCTTTTTAACTCTTACCGTAGTTAGCCAGCCTCTCTGCCGCCTGGCTGTCTTGGTGTAGTTCTTGCGGTATTACACATTGTGAAAGGCTCCGTAGTTTAATCCGAGAGACAGCTGACATCATAAAAATAGTCAAGGAGACAATTGGGCATTGTCGGTCAATATTATGTGTTGTTCCAAACTCTTGGGACGTCTTAGGGACGATCAAGGATTTACGACGGGCGAGCTGATGGCGACCCTCGCCTTGCTTACCGTTATGGCCGCCATCGCGGTGCCGAGCTTTCTATCGGCACAGCCCGGGTTGCGACTCAACGGTGGGGCCAGGGAGGTTTTAGGCAAGCCCATGTGGGCGCACTCAAAAGCGGTGGAACAGAATAGCACTTAAGGAAACGTAAAGATCAGTTAATCATGAAGCGGCAAAAAATAGAACCGTGGCAGATTCTTACGCCGCAATCGCAATGCGGGTTCACGTTCGTTGAACTGCTCATCGCGATGTTGATTTTGACCGTTGGGATAGTTGGAACCACGGCGCTCACGACGGGAATCCATCGCGGCAACTTCTTCAGCAAGAACATCACTTCGGCAACGGCGATCGCAGAAACTCAATTGGCAGCTGTTCAACGAGAAGGCTACGTTAATGCCACTACGACCAAATTCCCCTCGAGCGCAGAAACCGTTAGCATGGGGGGAGTGAATTTTAGCAGAACGACAACTATTGCCAATGACTCGCCGGCAGCCAACAGGAAAACAATTACTGTTGCCGTAACTTGGAACGAGGCGAACAACGCTGCTCGTTCGGTGAATTTACAGACGATCCTGGCGCAGTAGGCAAATTGCATGAAGTGCTCGGAAAATCGAAATAGCGGAGGATTTACCCTGATTGAATTGCTGGTCTCGATGGGCATCGGCATGGTGGTTCTGGCGGCGGCAACCACGACGTTCATGAGCCAGACGAGGTTCTATAGTGCCCAGGAACAGGTCAACGAGATGGAACAAAACGCCCGCGGCGCTCTGGACCTCATCACCCGGGAGCTCAAGTTGGCGGGGTATCGGCCAACAGGAATGACACTTACGGGGGTAACTTACAGCAGTACACAACTGCGAATTCAAGCTGATCTGAACGGCAACGGGGTGATTACACCGGTCGGTACGGAGCCCAACGAGATTATTACCTATGCATTCGATAACACGAATAGGCAAATCACCCGGCAAGACGGTACAGCGACAGCCCAAGTTTTAGCCGATAACATCACGGCGTTTACTTTAAGCTATCTGGATTCCAACGGGGACTCGACGGAAGTGACGGCCGACATACGGCAGGTTTCCATCAGCATCACGGCTACAACCGCCAAGCCGGACCCCAATTATACCGCCGACGGCGGCTATCGGACCTATATAGTGAGCGCGACCGTCACGCCACTCAACCTCGCGCTTTAAGCGGGAGTTTAATCGGACCATGCATAAGGATCAAAAGCAAAATCTCACGCTTGGACGATTCGTCTCAAACCCAAAAGGGTTTTTCCTCATCGCCACCCTGACGTTGCTAACGATACTCACCTTGTTGGGGACGACGGCATATATTCTTTCCTCGACGGATATCAAGGTCGGCGGGAATTTTAGGGACAGCCAATTGGCCTTGCAGGTGGCGATGGCGGGGGCGGAGATGGCCCGCGCGCAGTTGACTGCCGAATTATTTCCAGTTTCAGGCCCTATGGTTTCCTTAAGCGCAGAGCTGGCCGCCAAAAGAGGAGCCAATAACGTTCTTAACGGATACGCGTCAGGCACGGACGATGTAGCTCTGGCTAACGGTGCTTTGAACGGATCTTCCTATGTAGCGTATATGACCAACGATGCTCTGGATGCCAACGGCCAGTACTCGACCACCGACGCCAATAGGAAGGTCCTCATTACGTCGGTAGCGACCGGACCCAATAACGCGAGCGCCAGGGTCGAAATGGTGGTGTATTCTCCGGCTGGCCTGGCTTCCAGTCCGGCGGCTGCTTACTCCAAAGGCGATGTCACCGGCAACGGCTCGTCATTGACCGTCGATGGTACGGACGCCTGCGGCGAGGCTGCTAGTATCGGGGCTATTTACACAAAAGACCCCGCTAGCACAAATCTCAATGGCAATCCAACCATTACCGGCAGCATCAGTCAGGGCTCGACAGATATCGACATACAGGAATCCATCGACAGGCTCAAAGCGAGCGCGACGACGACGCTGACCGAGGACACGAATGACGCAACCTACGGTAGTCCGACGAACTACGTTGCCGTGTACTCAGATACGAGCAACCCGGTCAATGTCCAAGGACTCAAGCTGCAAGACGTTACCGGCTACGGAATTCTCCTGGTTCAAGGCGATCTCGAGCTCAACGGCGGCTTTACTTGGAACGGGATCATCTTGGCCACGGGGTCCGTGACATTGAACGGTGGCGGTGGCGGCATCAACATCGAGGGGCTGATTTTCACTGGGACCTCGACCCTGACCGATATCACCGTCAACGGCGGCAATGTCATCCGATACAACAGCTGCAAGGTAAAAAGCGCGCTGACCAGCGGCGGCGCAAGAATTGTGAACTGGAAGCAGGTGTATTAACGACGCGCCTTGAGTGTTGCCTCAAGCGCATCACCCATTTCAAAAATCGCGGTAAATTCGCGGAGATACTCGTTGGATTTTCCGCTCGCCTGGATCTTGCGTTTCAGGTTCGTCAAGTCCGTAGAAAAATCTTGCAATTCCGATGTCAGCATCCCTTCCAGTCCCTTAAACTTTTCCTTCAGGGCGCTGAATTCCTGGACGATCGGATCATCGGCCCGATTGACCTCGCGCTCCTGCGGCTTTGAAACCGGCTCTTGCTTCGCTTCCTGCTTTCCCTTGAGGGGAACCGATGGCCGCTTCACCTCCGGCTCCTCGATGATGGTGGCCAAAGGTGTCAGCGGTCTGTCGGAAGCTTCGATCTTGCTGACAAACGCTTTGTCAATGCCGAATACTCCTCCGGAGGTGTCAAACAATACCTGACGATCTTCCAGCCAGTAGCGCGACGTAACGAACTCATTGCCGTTCTTAAGTCTAATTAAGTAGGCGGCCATCGCGGTGTCGCCAAGGGGAACAAGGAAAAAACCCAGCAATAGCCCAGTGCCGATCTTCAGCATTGGCGCTCTCCCATATTGTTTATAATCTTACCACCATTTTCCGATCTCGCCAAAGTCTGCTCGTGTCGGACGCCTAGCCGACACCGATGGAAATGAGTAGAATTCCGTCCATGCTTCGTTATTTCACCGCGGGAGAATCTCACGGTCCCTGTCTGACGATGATTATCGACAGGTTGCCCGCGGGCTTTGCCATCGAAGTCGGCAAAAATTGTCATCCAGGCTTCTATGACGACAATTTACGCTTATCTGATTCCAACCCGTAACTCAGGGGCCGCGCAAAATCTTTTTTACTCTTACCGTAGTTAGCCAGCCTCTCTGCCGCCTGGCTGTCCTGGTATATTTCTTGCGGTGTTAAACATTGTGAAAAGCTGCGTTTATTCCGGGAGACGGCTGACATCACACAAAGGTCGGTAGACAATTTGGCGTTGTAGGTCATTCTTATGTGTTGTTCTAAACTCTCAGGACGTTTTAGGAGCAATCGAGGATTCACGATGGCCGAGCTGATGGTGACCCTCGCCTTGCTTGCCGTTATGGCCGCCATCGCGGTGCCGAGTTTTCTATCGGCACAGCCCGGGTTGCGACTCAACGGTGGGGCCAGGGAGGTTTTGGGCAAGCTCATGTGGGCGCGCTCGAAGGCAGTGGAACAGAATAGCACTTACGTCGTGACGTTTCCGACCGATCACACTTTGCTGATTACCTCGGGCGCGTGGAGTCAAACGATAGACCTCCAGGCGGATTATTCAGGTATTACCCTAAGCAAGAGCGGTTCGGACCCGACGTTTAACGGGCGCGGGACGGCTTCCGGCAGCACCACGATCACCATCAGCAACGGCAGCAGTTCGAGAACGGTGACGGTGCGTCCCACCGGGAACGTGAAGATCAGCTAGTTAGGGATCTATCGCAAAGAAGAGTTTCGGAGGGATAACATGCGGAGAGCGCAAAAGGGTTTTACACTCATCGAGCTGCTTATCGCGATCGTCATTTTGTCGCTGGGCATACTGGGAACGACGGCTCTGACGACGGGGATCATTCACGGCAACTTCTTCAGCAAGAACATCACTTCGGCAACGGCGATCGCAGAAACGCAATTGGAAGCTGTTCAACGAGAAGGCTACGTTAATGCCACTACGACCAAATTCCCCTCCAGCGCACAAACCGTTAGCATGGGGGGAGTGAATTTTAGCAGAACGACAACTATCACCAATGACTCGCCCGCCGCTAACATGAAAACAATTACTGTAGCCGTGAGTTGGAACGAGGCGAACAACGCTGCTCGTTCGGTGAATTTGCAGACGATCCTGGCGCAGTAGGCAATTTGCATGAAGTGCTCAGAAAATCGAAATACCGGAGGATTTACCCTGATCGAGCTGCTGGTGACGCTCGGCCTCGGCATGGTGGTTCTGGCGACGGTGACCACGACGTTCATGAGCCAGACGAGGTTCTATAGTGCCCAGGAACAGGTCAACGAGATGGAACAAAACGCCCGCGGCGCTCTGGACCTCATCACCCGGGAGATCAAGATGGCGGGGTATAATCCCAACGATGCGAGCTTCGACGGAGTCACCGTCTCCGGTACAACTCAGTTGCAAATAAAAGCCGATCTAAATGCTGTTTCAGGTATCGAGATTGGCGGCAACGAGAACATCACTTACGCATACGACAACTCTACCCATCAAATCACTCGAACAGTTGGCGGAGGAGCAGCTGAAGTGCTTGCCGACAACATTACTGCGGTTACGTTCACTTGCTATAAGGCCGATGGTGCTACGACAACGACCATCTCAAGCGAGATACGACAAGTTAAAGTAGAGATCACGGCCACAACCGCCAAGCCGGACCCCAATTATTCTGCCAACGGCGGCTATAGAGAGTATACGGTGAGCGCGACCGTCACGCCGACCAATCTCGCGCTTTGATTGATCGGGAGGTTCATCGGACCATGCCTACGGATCAAAAGCAAAATCTCACGCTTAGACGAATCGTCTCAACCCAAAAGGGGTTTCTCCTCATCGCCTCCCTGACGTTGCTAACGATACTCACCCTGTTGGGGACGACGGCATATATTCTTTCTTCGACGGATATCAAGATCGGCGGAAATTTCAGGAACGCTACCAACGCCTTCTATTCCGCGGAGGCGGGACTTGCGCACAGCCGGCGTTACCTGTTGCAGTCAACCATCACCCCAGGTTTCAGTTCGCTCTTGACCGGCTCGACCGGCAGTCCTCCCACGCCGGTCGCAGTCGCTGCGCTGCAAAATATCTGCTCTTTCGGGTCCGGCGGGGGATGTTACAGCATAAGCATAGCCAACAACACGCCGCCCGATCCCGACTCGCAAATCGACACGGATGGGAAACTCTGGGTCACGTCCGTGGGAACATATAGCGGTAGCACGCAACGGGTACGGGCCTTGATGGAGTTCAAAACAGTGATCGGTCCGCCTGCGGCGCTCGATGTTCGCAATGGGACTGATTCCGGCGGTCCCGTCAATTTGGAATTCGAAGGGACGTCTTTCTTGGTGACAGGGAACGATACCGCCGCGCCCACCCCCACGGGAAGCTGCGGGACTCCGGGTTCGCCCAAGAGAGGGATCGTGGCGGAGACCTCCGGAGCATTGTCATCAGTGGACAGCGCAATAGACTCCAGCCAAGCAGCGCGCGTGACCGGTCTCGGCGGCAATCAGAGCATCGCCATGGACAATTCACTCACCCTCACTCAGATGCAGACCCAGAGATCGGCATTGCTGCCACTGGTGACGCAAACCCTGTCTTCAGGAAGTTACAGCAGCAACATCGGCACTCCGACCGCTCCAAAGATCGTGCATGTTAGCGACGACCTTGAACTTAGCGGAACTGGGAATACGGGTTATGGCATCTTGATCGTCGATGGCCGTCTGCGAATGCGGGAGGGCTATGTCTGGGAAGGACTGGTCATCGTCATCGGCCAAGGGGAACTGGAGATGGAAGACAACGCCGCGATCTACGGTTCTATTATGGTCGCCAACACGGATGGCAGCAACTCGGGCGAAACCAGGATCAGGATTGAAGATAGCGCAAAGATCGCCTACAGCAGCCAGGCGCTCTGTCGGGCTTCGCAGAGCTTACCGACGACTGTTCTCTCTTGGCAGCGATTGGATTAGCCGCGGGCCGCAGCCGGTTCGACCCATGCAAGAATCTACTTGAACCTCTGCTAGCTTTCGTCGCTCCTCTCAATCCCTCAGTTTCCCATAAGATTCCCGGTTTTTAGTCCGCTGTCACTTTCCTTCAACGCTCTGCGGATAAGGTGGCGAAAGGACCGCAGCATTCGCGCTCTCCGATATTGTTCGTAATTTTACCACCATTTTCCGATCTCGCCAAAGCCTTTTATGAGATCTTTCAGCGGCTACAGGATCAGCCAAAGCACCACGGGAATCGTGAAGACGGAAATGAAAGTACTGAGCACGACGACCGATGCCGCCAATTGCGGGTCCTGACCGTATTTTTCGGTGAGGACGAAATTGATAACCGCGGCCGGAAGCGCGCCGTAAAGGAGTAAAACCTGGCGGTTGACGCCAGCGGCGCCAACCAAATTCACCGCGAACCAGGCGGCGGCGAATCCACCGAAGATTCGTAGTAGCGCGCCGCCGAGCGCATGGCCCCATTGGAGAGACTGAAAATTATGCAGGCGATATCCGAGCCCCACAAGCATTAACGGCAGCGTCGATTGGCCGAGCAGCGCAAGCGGCTGGAAGAGCAGTTCGGGGATCTTAACTTGACCTAGATTGAACGATAGCCCGGCGATCGTGGCGTAGAGTAGCGGCAAGCGAAAGATTTCTTTCCAGTTGCTGCCCCCGGTGAGAATGTAGATGCCGAGGGAGTATTGAAACGAAGTAATGATGACGAAGAGCAAGGTCGCCCGCTGCATGCCGGGCTCGCCGAAGGCGAACAGCGCCAGGGGCAGACCCATGTTGCCGGCGTTCATAAACAACGATGGCATCGCAAAGCCGCGCGAACGAAAACGGAACGAGAAAAAATAAAGCTTGATCAGTAATCCTACAGCCGCGAACATGGTGACGGTTCCGGCGAACAGCGTTGCGATGTCGGTGGCGATGAGCGGCTTGCCGGCGAGGGAGGTAAAGACGAGGGACGGCGTTCCCAGATAGACGATCAGTTCGGTAAGCGGCGCCAAACTGATTTTTTTCCAGTGGGCGAAGACAAAGCCGACGGCGATGAGAAAAAAGACCGGGATGACCGGCGCGAACGGTTTAAACAGTTCCACGGAATCGGGCCCCAAATCGCGATGTTTTAAAGGGATGCGAAAAGGACAAGGCTCAATGCTTCGCTCAGTTCGATGAGCGCGCCAAGGTTGTGGTAGGTGTGAGGGCCGTGGAATCGGCGCAGAACGCTGCGAGTCAGCAGAGAAAAGAGCGAAACATAAAAACCGACCCAAAGTCCCGTGCGTCCTACCAAATAGACGGCAAACGCCAGGGTCGCCGCCGTCGTAACCAGAAGGTGCCAGCCCCTGACATTTCGCGCCACCGCAGCGACGAACTCTTCGGCGTTTGGAGCGGCCCCATAGAGAAAAATCACCAGCGACCAGCGCGCGAAAACCGGAGTCAGCAAGAGACTCATAGTTCGCGTGTCGCCGATGACCTCGATGGCCCGGATCTTGAGAAGCACCACCAACAGAACCGCGAGCCAGCCTTGAACGTGAGTCGGGTGACCTGATTCGCCGAAGCCGGTTCCGTAGGTCAGCGTCTCAAAAGTTTGCATCGTTCCATCCAAGTGCACCGCGCGAGTGATGAGGAGCATCATGGCTGTCAACACCACCGCGAGCAGCTCGGATTCGAGGTGCGGTTCGAGGGCTCGGTTTATAATGGCCAAGCTGAGACCGATAACCAGACCCACCATCGGAAAGAACAGCGCTGCCAAGGCCGATGCTTCATGCCTGCTCTCAGCTTCATCGAAACGCCCGCCAACGGCGAGAAATCGAAACACGGCCAACGCGCTTTTCATCGTATTCCTTTTCGCCTAGCGCAAAGCATCTGTCAACATCGCCGGCGCATAAATCTGCGACCCGTGCTGCACCGTTAAGAGACAATTGAGGCCGGTTTTTTCAACCGGAAAGAGCCCCGGGAAGGGCGATTTTATTGCTTTACTTTCGAAACGTTTTCCGATAGTATTTACCAAAGTCGTCAAACAATCTAACTCTCTAAATTTACAGAGAAAATTTCTAACTTTGGATCGGTCAAATATGGCTAAATCAAACGCCTCGTCTCTCGCCGAATATAAAGCCGATAACATTAAAGTTTTGGAAGGGTTGGAGGCGGTCAGAAAACGGCCGGGAATGTATATCGGTGACACCGCGGAGCGGGGTCTCCATCACCTGGTGTTCGAGGTTGTCGACAACTCCATCGATGAAGCTCTGGCGGGCCACTGTGACAATATCGATATTACCATCCACATCGACAACAGCGTCACGGTCGTGGACAACGGCCGGGGCATTCCCGTCGATATTCACCCCACCGAGAATATCTCCGCGGCTGAAGTCGTGCTGACGAAACTCCACGCCGGCGGCAAGTTCGATAAGAATTCCTACAAGGTCTCCGGCGGGCTTCACGGCGTCGGCGTCTCGGTGGTCAACGCATTGTCCGAAAGTTTGGAAGTCGAGATCAAGCGCGACGGTAAAGTCTATCAGCAGGCTTACCAGCGGGGCGATCCGCAGGCGCCATTGAAGGAAGTTGGAACGTCGAAAGAGCGCGGCACGCGGGTGACCTTTAAGCCCGACGGTAACATTTTCGAGACCACGGAGTTCAGCTTCGACCTTCTTTCTCAAAGACTGCGGGAACTCGCCTTCTTGAACCGCGGCGTCAAGATCACCATCGAAGACGAACGCAGCCAGAAAAAACATGAGTTTTTCTATAAGGGCGGTCTGGTATCTTTCGTCGAGCATTTAAACCGCGCCAAAGCCGCAGTTCATCCCAAAGTCGTCTACTTCGAGGGAGAAAAGGACGGCGTCGGGGTAGAGATCGCGATGCAATGGAACGATGGCTACACGGAGAACGTCTTCGCCTTCGCTAACAACATCAACACCATCGAGGGCGGCACGCATCTGATCGGCTTCCGCTCCGCGCTGACCCGTACCATCAACAGCTACGCGGTCAACTCCGGGCAGCTCAAAAAAGACGATGAGAATCTCCAAGGCGAAGACGTGCGCGAGGGACTTACCGCGGTGATCAGCGTGAAAGTGCCCGAGCCGCAGTTCGAGGGGCAGACCAAAACCAAGCTGGGCAACAGCGAGGTCAAGGGCATCGTCGAAGCTTTGGTGAACGAGAAATTCGGCAGCTACTTAAGCGAGCACCCCACCGAAGCCAAGAAGATTATGATGAAAGGCGTCGAGGCGGCGCGCGTGCGCGAGGCGACGCGCAAGGCCAAGGATCTGGCGCGGCGCAAGGGCGCATTGGACTCCGGCTCCCTGCCCGGCAAATTGGCCGATTGCCAGGAAAGAGATCCGGCGCTGAGCGAGCTTTATCTGGTCGAGGGGGATTCCGCCGGCGGCTCCGCCAAGCAGGGCCGCGACCGGCGCAACCAGGCGATCCTGCCGCTCAAAGGAAAGATCCTCAACGTCGAGAAGGCGCGTTTCGACAAGATGCTTTCGTCCCAAGAGATTCGCCTGATGATTACCGCTTTAGGCACCGGGGTAAAGGAAGACTATGATGCGGAGAAGCTGCGTTATCATTCCATCGTCATTATGACCGACGCGGACGTCGACGGCTCCCATATTCGCACGTTGCTACTGACGTTTTTCTACCGGCAGATGCCCGATCTGGTGGAAAAGGGCCACCTTTTCATCGCGCAACCGCCCCTCTATAAAGTCAAGCGCGGCAAGCAGGAGCGCTACATCAAGGATGAAACGGGCTTGGAAGATTACTTGATCGAGATCGGCACCGAAGACATTCGCGTGCGCACTTCGACCAATGGTCACGGCCTGGTGGGACAACCGCTGCAAGCCTTTATCAAGAAAGTGCTGCGATGGGAGAGGTTGATGACCCTCTCGGTGAGAAAAAGACGAAGCCGGACGATCCTGGAAGCGCTGTTGCTCGAGAAAGATTTCAGCGACGACACGCTGAAGGACAAAAACGCACTCGAACAATTTCAGGCCCGCTTGATTTCTTACGTTAACTTGGTGGCGCCGGAAGAGGCCCCACTGAACTGCGAGCGCCAGGAGGACCCCGAACATGGCTGCTTCAAGCTGGTTTGCTCGACTCGTTCGAATGGAACGGGGCTCCATACCGTCATCGACCAGGAATTTTTAGCCAGCGTCGAATTCAAAGAGCTCAAGCGTCTGTTCGGCGAACTCATGAGCCCGGGCGCTCCGCCCTATTCCGTCGAGAACGGCGAGCGCAAAGAAAATCTGCGTTCTTTCAGCACGCTGGCGAGCTACATTCTCGAAGGCGGCAAAAAGGGACAATATATTCAGCGCTACAAAGGGCTAGGCGAGATGAACCCGGAGCAGCTCTGGGAGACAACCATGAACCCCGAGACCCGCGTGCTGCTTCAAGTGCGCGTCGAGGACGCGGTGGAAGCTAACGATATCTTTTCGACACTGATGGGCGATGAAGTCGAGCCGCGGCGCAAGTTTATCGAAGAGCACGCGCTGACCGTCAAGAATTTGGACATATAAGAGTTCAAGCCGTTCCAATAGTTCCAAACGTTCCAGTCGTTCGAACGCTTAAAATCATTAAACCGGTTCGTGCCGCGAGTCATACGTGGAAGCCACGCTAAAGCAGCAAAAAATCCCCGTCTATATCGAAGACGAGATGCGTCAGTCCTTCATGGACTACGCCATGAGCGTCATCATCAGCCGCGCGCTACCCGACGTGCGCGATGGGCTGAAGCCGGTGCACCGGCGCGTGCTTTACGCCATGTACGACGCCAGCAACACCTCCGATAAGCCGTATAAGAAATCGG